>Ga0137399_10000449_pt1 | contig 16207 bp, 21 predicted proteins | sample czorhiz316metaG_FD_104810 | JGI IMG/M metagenome (GOLD analysis project Ga0137399, IMG submission 104810) | Vadose zone soil microbial communities from Angelo Coast Range Reserve, California, USA - czorhiz3.16 metaG | ecosystem: Environmental > Terrestrial > Soil > Vadose zone | place: USA...
CGACCTACAAGCGCCGGCTGAAAGGCTTGCGCGGTCTCAGCCACGTGACGATCGAGGTTGAGGTGTGCGCGCACGCGCCGGTGGCGGCCGAACACCCAAGTTAAGGACCGATCGTCGCGCCAACGATGCATTACGATGGCGCGATCATGGTTCTTATCCTGCAACCTTCGCGCAACGCGTCATCTGGATGCAACATCTGCAATGGAGTAGTATCCAGCAGCATCGGCGGGAAGTTCCGCGGCTGTCGGCGATGGAGAAATGACGTGAGTAGAGTATGTGGTCTGGTGGCAATAGTTTTGGCACTGGTCTTGTCGGTCGATCCCGGCGATGCGCAGTCGGGCAAGCCAGGCGTCGAAAAACTTTACGTTCTCAATTGCGGTGAAGGCGTCGCCGGCGATATCTCGCGGTGGTCTCCCGGCGTCAACGAAGGCAAATCGATGGACTTCGTCGACAACTGCTATCTGATCAAACACGCGCAAGGCTGGTTCCTGTGGGACACCGGGATATCAGACGCAGTTGCGGCCATGCCGAATGGCCTGGCGCCGGCCGATCCGAAGGCCGTTTTCTGGCGGCGTCCGAAGACTTTGGCCGCTCAACTGGATCAACTCGGTGTCGCGGCGGCTGACATCAAGGCCATGGCTGTCTCGCACACCCATCCCGACCATGTCGGGAATGTCGAGCTGTTTCCGACGGCGATGCTCTACGTACAGAAAGCCGAATACGAATGGCCCGGCGCCAATAACGAGCCTCGGTTCAAGCCCGGGCATCCCGTCACAAAATTGGAAGGGGACCGCGATGTATTTGGCGACGGCAGCGTGACCATTCTCTCGACCCCCGGACATACACCGGGTCATCAATCATTATTGGTGAAGCTGCCCAATACCGGCGCGGTCGTTCTCTCCGGCGATGCGGTCCACTTCAAAAGCAACTGGGACAATCGCGGAGTTCCTGCCAACAACTTCAACAAGGAGCAGACGCTGGCCTCGATGCAAAAGATATCCGAGACGCTGGCGAAAGAAAAAGCGCAGCTCTGGATCAATCACGACAAGGCCCAGCGCGACGACCTTAAGATGTCGCCTGAGTTCTACGACTGAGGAGAGCCAATCGCTCTGGCGTGCGGCGGCCTGGATTGGCTTCTGCGCTCTGGGCGCGCAGCACGCTGGCGGTTTCGTCATCCGTCGGAAAAAAGCATTCAACGCGAAGTTCTTGCAGCGTGATGTCCTGGGGAATCCACAAGGTCGGGATGGTCGGCGAGCCGATCACGGTCAATCTTGTCGTCGGCTCGGCAAGCGGTTCAGCGTTCACTGACGATAGGCTCCATCAGTCGTCTTCCATCACGACCATTCGGCCATTGAGCCAGTTTGACTTCAGGAGCATTCGACTCGGTGGTGTTGCGTTCCTCGAGGCGAAACGCGATTTCCTGATCTGCCTGGACGTGGTATTTTGCGGCCTGTGCGAGCCAGTACCATTTTCTCTGGGGTTCGCTCAGCGCGCGCTGACGGCACTCGGCTTCCAATTGGCGTAAGCGGGCAGCTTCGTTCATCGCACATTCCACAGCATCAAAGTTCATACATGCTCGGCAAACATACTCGGCAAACATACTTGGCAAATATACTTGGCCTCGACCCGCCGGCAAATTGGTTTCCGATTATCTCATCCCCATGACAAAAACTGTGCTTAGCGGCAGGCTAGAGAGGTACAGGGTAATTTAATGAATATGGAAAAAATCATTGCGGTAAAATGCTGATATGACCGACGCTAAAGCGTTTTCCAGTTGGCGTCGGCTCATGGTCGCGCACCTGTTGTCTTGTGGTTCGAGACGCACGGCGGTGCCGTGCTCCTCACCATGAGGTTTTCAGACCTCATCCCTGCGTAACGGCTTTGCCGTTATCGCTGGAGGAGCATCGCCAACGGGTCGCGCGAATGCGCGCCCGATGACAGGCTCCGCGATGCGTTTCGAAGGATGAAGCCACCGAACCGGAAATGGGCTAGCCGGGAAACACCGGATTTCCGTAGGGGTAATACTGCTTCAGGTCGATGTTCTCATATGGCAGCTTGTCCAAACGAACCGTTCCGAGAAACGGCTCCGTCGGCTCAACCAGCAGGATCGTTTTCGCAAAACCGTTGTCGTGGAAACCGCGCCTGAAATGAACACGCGATTTGATCGCCATAACATCGAAGGCGCTGATGTCCAGACCCATGGCTTTGAGCGAAAACGGTTCGATGATCTGCACCAGATATGTGCTCAGGATCAGGACGTTGTCGCGGCCGAACTTGATGCTGACCCAAAACTGACCGTAACCTTCTACGGCATTGAGGATCGTGCCCTTGATGCGCACCGGTTCGCCCGCGGATTCGTCGGCCAAGCCGCCGATCTCCATGTCGAATGCGTCTCCGGCCTTTGCGCCCTCAGCCTTGAGTGTGGCAGTGGCTGCGGCGTCCGTGATCGTTGCGATCAAGGTGTTGGATAGATCCTGTGCGATGATCTCCCGGAGCAGCCAGGTCGCATAGCCGGAGCGGTCGCTGTGATCGGCCAGCACGACCGGCGTTTCTCCCTTCTGCACGGCCTGTTTCGCCAGGGCGACACCTTCCGGAATAGTGTGAACCTTGGTCGAGTTCAGCAGGGCTTCACGTTGACGCCAGGCCGTCGCGGCCATGTCGCGGCAGATCTTCGCGGCAAGCTCCGGATTTCCATTCGTCAGCACCTGTAACGTCATGCCTACATCAGGGACGTCGGCAAACGGGAAACCGAAGAACACATTGACGCAGACGTCCGGTTCGCGTGCTTCCCAAATCAGCGCCCGCTGCACCAGATCCATCCATGGTGACGCGCCTGTCCACTGCAGCACTGTAGGTGATATGATCGGAACCTTTGCGGTCACGTGTGCAGGCTTGTAGTCGCCCTTGATCGCCCGCACCAAGGTTCGCGCCGCACGCTCTCCCTGGAGGTAGCCGTCGTAGTGTGGAAAATATTTCACCGCGAACGCCATGTCGGCGTATTTGAGGAACTCCTCACCCTGATTGCCGTGGAGATCGAAGGTAGCTGTGATGAATACCTTGGGTCCGACCGCTTCCCGTACCCGTCGTGCCAGTTCGGCCTCAGGGCGGGGCACGCCGCGTACGGCCATGGCCCCGTGCAGGCAGAGATAGATGCCGTTGAACGGTTGGTCGGCCTTGATCTCGGCGATCATCTTGCCGACGAAAGTTTCATAGGCATCTTGGGTGACCCATCCAGATCACGTGTAGGTTTTTGGCCATAACGGCGACTCGATGCCGACCAATTCGACGCAAGCGAATTCCCGCGCCATCTTCACAAAGCCGCCCATATACGACTTGGAATCCCATTTCAGCAAAGCCTCGCCTTTGGCGGGCGAACCCGGTTCGCCTCTAGCAGGCGAACCGGGATAGATGAAATCTTCAAGCGTTGTATCGTTTTTGAGAAACGTGACCGTCTCGTGCGAAAAATGCAGCACGCCAATACGTATCGAAGGGTTACTCATGACCACTTGCCCTCCACGTTGACCAAGCCGCAGCTCGTTTCGGTAACGCCCATGCAGGTCAGTGTGGCATCGAAGAACGCTCGCGCCAATATCGATCCGAGTGCTCGTCGATGACGTCGCGGCCTAGACGATCAGCACGACCCCGGAGGTCAGCAGAAGCATCAGGACCAGTTTGCGGAACGCAGCCTCATGGAGCCGACTGGACAGCCTGAAGCCGAGCCAGGTGCCGGCGAAAAGCGCCAAAAAATCACTTGCTTTATTTAGCGCATTTTCCGGTTCAGTGGCTTCATCCTTCGAGACGCATCGCGGAGCCTGTCATCGGGCGCGCGTTCGCGCGACCCGTTGGCGGTGCTCCTCCAGCGATAACGGCGAAGCCGTTACGCAGGGATGAGGTCTGAAACCCTCATGGTGAGAAGCACGGCAACGCCGTGCGTCTCGAACCATGAAGCCACATGTGCGCGACCATGCGTCAAGCTAACTGGAAAATGCTTTAGCCACACGCTGACATGGAGCGGACCGACGCCGACGGCTGCTGCCGACTCAGGCTAACTGCATGGGCCCATGATCGTCGCAATGATCGCCGTGCGGATGGTGCAGCCGGCCGTCTACGAGATAGTCGACATGGTCACCATGCGGCACCGCTTCATGTCCGCAGTTTGGACCGTGTGCGTGCGAGCAGTGGACTTGAGGCGTGCATTTCACGGGATTTGCGGTGTCCACCGCGATGACATGCTCGTCCACGTGATCCCCGTGCATATGGTGGAGATGGCCGTCGTGAAGATAATCCACATGGCCGTCATGGCGAACCGCGGTGTGTCCGCATTTCGGGCCATGGTTATGAGTGTGGTTGGCATGGTGTTTCTCGGTGCATGTGGCCATCGGCGATGCTCCTTGCGAGCGCCTGGTTGCCCCAAGCCCCATCATTCCAGCCTTTAAGTGAGGTAAGGACGGCAGCCGGCGACGTCCAGGGGCGCCGAACAAGCCGATTGATCTAACGAAAGGTTATGTTATAACATTACATGTTTATTTGGCTCCTTCACGCCTGGTGTCAGACATGGCTGTTCTTTACTTCCCAAGGAAACCGTCAAACCACCAATGGAACGCGGTGCTTGAACTGAAAAAGCATGCCCGGACGGCCATCAACGCCGATGACGAAACTATCGTCTGCATCAGCGAACGCGATTGCGGCGATCCTGGTTGCGGCGGCGCCCGAACCATCGTGCTCATCATGCATCCCACACGGCCAGCCGAGGCCGTCGGAATCGACAAGCCGCTCGACCAGATCACTCGGGCGGATCTTTCCAATGCGCTTGCGCCGTTGGCCGCACAGGCGGCCTGTCCGACCCTCTGACGAAACGGAAATGACCATGTGCTCCGCCCGCACGTCGACGTTGCCGGCCAGCACCAATATAACCAAAGGACAATCCCATGCAGGCGGCGCCTAACCAGACTCCCGTCACCGTGATCACCGGCTATCTCGGTTCCGGAAAGACCACGCTGCTCAACCGAATCCTCACGGAGGCGCACGGCAAACGCTATGCCGTCATTGTCAATGAATTCGGCGAGGTCGGAATCGACAATGACCTGATCGTCAATGCCGAAGAAGAGATCTTCGAAATGAACAACGGCTGCATCTGCTGTACGGTGCGCGGCGATCTCATACGAATTCTTGGCGGCTTGATGCGGCGCAAGGGTCGCATGGATGGTATCATCGTCGAAACCACCGGACTTGCCGATCCCGCGCCCGTCGCGCAGACCTTTTTTGTGGATGAAGATGTCCGCCGCCAGACCAAGCTCGATGCCATTGTGACTGTGGTGGATGCCAAGCACCTTCTGGGCGAGATAGATCGCGCTCCGGAGGCGCAGGAGCAGCTCGGTTTCGCCGATATCGTGCTGCTCAACAAGATCGATCTGGTCACGGCGGACGACCTCGCCTCAGTCGAAGCGCGCATTCGCCGCATCAATCCCTATGCCGGCATTCATCGTACCGAACGCTGCGGCCTCGATCTCGCCCAAGTGCTCGGGCGCGATGCCTTCAACATCGACCGCGTTCTCGAGGTTGTACCGGATTTTCTGATCGAAACACACGAACATGAACACGATGATGAGATCAGCAGTCTGTCCCTGACCGCCGACCGCCCGCTCGATCCCGAGCGGTTCGTTCCCTGGATTCAGAAGGTCACGCAGGATTTCGGAACAGACATCCTTCGAATGAAAGGCATCATTGCGATGAAGGACGACGACCAGCGCTTCGTGGTCCAGGGCGTGCACATGCTTCTCGAGGGCGGTTCCCAGCGTCCGTGGAAATCGGATGAAAAGCGCGATAGCCGTCTCGTGTTCATCGGAAGAGGACTTCCCATGGAGAGGCTCAAGCAAGAATTTGAATCCTGCCGCGTCTGATCGCAGTCGCATTCGCAATTAGGCTGGGCGCGACTGCAGTCTGACACATGCAGATCAGTTGACGCAGCTTACGAACGGAGTAGCAATTTACGGGTCGACGCCTTCCATGTGTTGGGAGCCGTGTTTTTACATGCAGTCAGCACACGTTACGTGGACGTGGCGCGGCAAGACGATCGATCTCGGCTTCGACACCAGCGGGCATGGGCCGACGGTGTTGCTCTTGCCCGCCTTGAGTTCGATCTCGACCCGGCGCGAAATGTGGCCGCTGCAAGAGCGCTTGAGTTCGCAGTATCGCACGGTTTCTGTCGATTGGCCGGGTTTTGGTGATCAGGCGCGCCCTGCGATTGACTGGAAACCTGCCGCTTATGCGGCCTTCCTGGAATACATTATCGAGGCCGTGGCGCCTTCTCCGCATGCCGTCATTGCGGCGGGGCACGCGGCAACCTATGCGCTCGCCCACGCCTGCGCTCGACCCGCCTCGTTGGGAAGGCTTGTTCTGGTAGCACCGACTTGGCGCGGACCCTTGCCGACAATGATGAATGGACGCCGGCCGTTTTTTGATCGACTTTGCAAGTTCGTCGACCTGCCGGTGCTTGGACCCTTGCTCTACAAGTTGAACGTCAATCGCATCGTCGTTCGTTTCATGGCCGCCGGGCACGTCTACGCCGATCCGGCGTGGCTCAGCGGTGAACGGCTGCGCGAAAAACTGGCGGTCACCTGGGCTCGCGGATCTCGATTTGCATCAATCCGGTTTGTGACCGGCGGGCTCGATCCGATCGACACACGCGAACAGTTTTTGGCTCTGGCGCGACAGGCACCGATTCCCATGTTGACGGTCTATGGGGATCAGACGCCGCCGCGATCGCGTGCCGAGATGGAGGCACTCGCGACGATTTCCGGCATGCGAAGCGTCTGTATTCCGCGGGGCAAGCTCTCGCTACATGAGGAGTTCGCCGCTCAAGTCGCGCAAGCCGTCGCGCCGTTCCTCGCAAGCGCGGACCCCCGCAATGAGGATCGTACGGCCGCTCTCGATTCGAGACCTTGTTGACGAAGTCGCGGCCTAGACGACCAGTACGACTCCCGAGGCCAGCAGAAGCACCAGCACCAGCTTGCGGAACGCAGCCTCATTGAGGCGGCTGGACAGTTTTAGGCCGAGCCAGGTGCCGGCGAGCAGGGCAGGCAGGCCGATCAAAAACAGTTTGATCGTGTCCGCCGTGATCGCGCCGTTGGCGCCGATCCACAGCGCGCTCATCAGAAAGATGGCAATGGCCACCGGCTGGAACACCGTGCGCTGCACATCCTTGGGCCAGCCGCGCAGGCCGCACCAGATGACGACGAGGATTCCGGCAAGCCCGGTCATGCCGCCGAGCACGCCATTGAGGAATCCGACGCCGGCGTCAGCGGCGGCGCCGCCTGCCTTGAGCGGATTAATTGCGGGACGAAACAACGCGTAAAGACTATAGAGCACCAGAAACGCGCCGACGCCGGAACGCACATGCGCGGGGTTGGCCCAGGTCAGGATGGTGACGCCGACGGGTACGCCGAGCGCAGCACCAAGCATAAACGGCCAGAGCCTTTTCCAATCCAGCGCGCGACGAAGGTTCCAGACCGAATAGCCCTGCACGATCAGGCCGAACGCGATGATCAGCGTCGCGGTCTGCAGCGGCGTGATGATGTAGAGCCAGATCGAAGAAACCACCAGCCCGAACGCAAAGCCGGAGAGGCCCGAGACCAGCGCGCCTGCAAAAGTCGCAACCACAAAAATCGGAAGTTCGAGGGGAAATCCATCCATGTGCTCGCTCCAAGAGGTGCGAGCCGCGCTTGAATGGGATCGCCATTTCATGGGGAGGCAGCGATGTCCCCGGCGGAGAGGCTACGCGGGCAGCGGCCGCGAATGCAAGAATCTTATCGGCATCATACCGCCGCGATGGCCTCGATCTCGATCATGAAATCCGGACCATAGAGTCTTGACACTTCGACCAGCGTCACCGCCGGTGCGGCTGGCGGCGTCACCGAGGCAAAGAAACGATTTCGCGCCTCGCGATAGAGGGCGAGATTGTCCATGTCGGTGAGAAACACTGTCATCTTCACCAGATTGGCTGCGGTGCATCCGGCTGCCTCCAAGGCGACAGCGAGATTGCTGAACACCTGAGCCGCCTGCGCGGCGAAATCGTTCTTGCCGATAACGTTGCCATCCCGATCGAGCGCGGTCTGCCCTGCGATGAAGATGATGCGGCCGGCGCTGACGTCGACTACTTGCGAATAGCCGGGCGGCATGCCGAGTTCGGGCGGATTGATCCGCCTGATCGAAAGCGGTGTGTCGCGTGTCATTTGGGCATCCCCTTTCTCTGCGTCATGCCCGGCCTTGTGCCACGGCATCCACGTCTTGATCCACGGCCGCAAAGACGTGGATGGCCGGGTCAAGCCCGGCCATGACGCACGGGTGTCAATTCCGCGGCGCGGATATCGGTGGCGGTCCGATGCCGACGGCCTTCTTCGGCTTCAACGTGCCAACGTAAAACGACAATCCGGCCACCAGGAACAGACAGACGAGATACACCGCATAGGACTGCGGCGGCGTGATTGACCACCGCACAAAACCTCGGATCACCGCACCTAAGCCGGTTTCTTGTTCCATGCGGGGGTTTTGCTCGAAATGGCGCGGATTTGGAAGGGGCAAATGCGTTTCGCTGCCGGCGCGTTCATGGCGCCGCCGGCTCCTTGCGCAGCAGGAACAGCGCCAGCAGCGCGGAAAGGCTGAGCGCGGATGAGACGATCAGGACGCGACTGCCCATGGTGTCGATCAGCAGACCGAACGCCAACGGGGCCGCGGCCTGCGCCATCCGCGCCGGCGCGCCGATGATGCCCAGGCGATAGCCATAATTTTGCGGGCCGAAGATCGCCAGCGGCAGGGTGCCGCGCGCAATGGTCAGGATACCGTTGCCGGTGCCATGAAAGATCGCGAACGCGCTTGCCGCGGCGCCGCCCGCCAGCGCCACGATCGCGGCGCCGATGGGGTGCGTCAGGCAGGCCAGCCTGGTCGACAGCAGCGGGTGATAACGGCTGAGAAAACCCGCTTCCACCATACGCGCTGCCACCTGTGCGGGGCCGATCAGCGCGCCAGCCGAGATCGCCTGCAGCGGCGTCGCGCCCGCGGCTTCCAGAATGCGCGGCAGATGCGCCGCCATTGCGCCGGTGACGGTCCAGGCTGCGGCAAAGACGAATGCCAGCAGGATCATGGTCCGGTCGATCGGGATGTGAGGCTTGATCGATGTCGCCACCGCCACGTTTGCGCCCTTTACAGGCGGCAGCGTGACGAAATTCAGCGGCAGGCCGATCAGGATATGCGCCGCCGCCCATGCAAAACAGGTGTTGCGCCACCCGATGCTTTCCAGTCCGAAAGCCGTCAGCGGCCATCCGACGGTAGAGGCAAAACCCGCGAGCAGCGTGATGCCGGTGATCGACCGGCGTGCCGCGTCGCCGTGGATGCGTCCCAGCGCGGCGAAGGCTGCATCGTACAGGCCAAAAGCCATGCCGACGCCGAGCAGCAGCCACGCGATGACCATGACAGTAATAGAATAGCTGCAGCCAAGCAGCGTCAGTCCGGCCGCCAGTGTCAAATTGGAAGCCGATAGCACGGACCGGCCACCGACGAGATCGATCTGCCGGCCGACGCGGGGCCCCAGCACGGCCGATATCACCAGCGACGCCGAGAAGGCGGCAAATATCCAGTTCGAGGAGACGCCGAGGTCGCGCGCGATCGGATCGGCCAAAATCGCCGGCAGGTAGTAGCTCGAAGCCCACGCCAGCGTTTGCGTCGTGCCGAGTGCCAGAATGATAGGAAGCTGGCGCCCGCTCATGACTGCAGCGTCATGGTTCGGGACCAGTAGAGCGCCACCGGGCCCAGTAGAATACCGGCTGCCAACACAGAAAACGCGGCCATCCAGGCGGATGGATTGAGCGGACCGCCGGCCGCATCCAGCGCGACACCGACGCCCCACGCTCCCAAAGCGGACAGGCTAAAGCCCACCGTCGAATGCATGGCCATCGTTGCCCCGCGATATCTGGGGTCGGATGCCATCGTCATGCCCGATGTCAGCGCGCCGGAGTCGGCCGGAACCGTGAACGCGTACACCACAATCAAGGGCAGCAAGACCCACGGGGACTTGTCCGCAAATACTCCAATCAGCAGGGCCACAACGGCGGAACTCAACATCACCGCGGTGATCGCGCGATGCCGGCCGAACCTCAGCGCCAATTCATTGCCGAAAATGCTCGCGGGCATGGCGAGCAGAGAAAAGACCACGCTGACGACAATGGGCGTAAAAATAGACGAATGCCCGTTTTTCACGGCGACGAAGGTCCAGAACGCGACCAGCCAGGTTCTTATTCCGTAGAGCTCAAAGCAGTGCGCGCCATATCCGAGAACGAACCCCATCGCGTCGGTGTTTCGAAACACCGGTGCGAAATCCAGCAGGCGCCCTTGCGCCGGCTTTGGCTCGACCGGCCGCAACAGAAAGCAGACGAACAGCATCACGATCGGGCCAACGGCGGTAACAAGAAACGCGCTGCGCCAACCCCAATTTTCCGCGACCAGTTGAGAAACCAGAAAAGACAGGCCGACGCCGAATGAGAAGCTGGAGGTGTACAGCGTGACCGCGCGGGATGAATCGCCCGGCGCAAGGCGGTCGGTCAGCGCCTTGAGGCCGGGCATATAGGCTCCTGCAAAGCCCGCGCCCGCAATCGCGTTAAAGAGCGCTCCCGACCAAAGGCCCTCGGCAAAAAGTCCAAATAGCAGCGTGCCAAGCGCGCTCAGCGCCGATCCCGCAATCAGTATTTTGCGCGCGTCGATACGATCGGTCAGCGTTGCCAGCACCGGCACGGTCAGCATGTAACCTGCGGCGCCGGAACCCGCCAAAAGGCCCGCCTGCGCGCCGCTCAGATGCCATTCCGGAATCAGGAATGCGGCAAGAATGGATGGCACAACGACATGCGGAAGCAAGCTACCAAGCTGCCCGACACACATCGCGGCGATAACAGACCGACCTTCTAACGTAATCCGGCTCACCCTTGTGCGTCGCTACTGCACCCGCACCCCGTCTTGCCTTCTTGCTTGGCATTTGCGTCCGCCACGCAGCAGGCGTCAACCGCCGATAATGCCGGGCCGCCGCAGCATTTATTGGCATCTGACGCCGTCGATCGATTGCACACGCCGGTTTCCGGCAGCACCAGTTCGACACGGTCCGCTGCCTCACGATCGCCGGCGATATCGGCGGCAATGGAGCGGACCTGTTCGTAGCCCGTGATCATCAGGAAGGTGGGCGCGCGGCCGTAGGACTTCATGCCGGCAAAATAAAAGCCCGGTTCGGCTTGCGCCAACTCCCGCGCGCCGTGAGGCCGCACGGTGCCGCAGCTGTGCTCGTTCGGATCGATCAGCGGCGCCAGCGCCACCGGACATTCGATGGCCGGATCAAGCTGAATGCGAAGCTCGCGCACGAAATCCAGATCGGGGCGGAAGCCCGTCGCAACAATGAGTTCGTCGACGATCACTTGACGGCCGCAACCATCGGCACCGGCGCCGACGATCAGGCGAGGGCCGTCGGCGGCCAGGTGCGAGACCCGAAATTCGCTTTCCACTTTGATCCGGCCCTCCGCCACCAGTGCGGCGAATGCGGCGCCCAACGCGCCACGGGCGGAGAGTTTGTCATTCGCACCGCCGCCGAACGATTTGGCCGGATCATTGCCGCGCAACAGCCAGATCGGCGTGGTTTCCGGCGATTGATCCGCAAGCGTCGCGAGATCGGTGAGGGTGCCGATGGCCGAGTGTCCCGCGCCCAGCACCGCGACCGTTTTGCCCGCATAGCGCGCGCGGTCTTTTCCCAGCACATCCGGCATGCCGTAGACAGTCTTGTCCGCCGTTTGCTTTTCGCCGATGGCACTTAGGCCGTTGGCGCCTGCCGGATTTGGAGACTGCCAGGTACCCGATGCGTCGATGACGGCATCGGCTCTCACAATCTTGGGGCCTTGCCCGTTCTGATATCGGATTTCGAACGGTGCGGCTTCCCGGCCCTTGGTCTTGACCTTGTCGAAGCCGACGCGGCTGATGTCGGTGACGCGGCTCGACGTGTGGATGTGCTCCACTGACGCACGGAGCGCCCGATGTCGGCGCCGGCCTCCAGCACGATTGGCCGCAGGCCCTGTTCCAAAACATGCGCGGCTGCGGCAAGACCGACCGGGCCGGCTCCTACGATGGCGACCGTCTTTGCTTCACTCATGACATTCTCCGATCAAACTAGAAGCATCGAAATAAGCGGGCAGAAAAAACTTATGCCGCCGTCTTTGTGTCCTTGCCCTCGGCGGCCTCGGTGCAGCATTCGGCGACCAGAAAATCCACCAGACCCCGCATCACCTCGTAGTTGGCATGACAAACCAGGGTGGTTGCATCCCGCACCTGATTGATCAGGCCGACCACCATCAATGCCTTGATGTGATGGGACAGCGTCGATGGCGCGATTTTCAACTTGTCCTGCAGGCGGCCGACCGACAGCCCCGCATCCCCGGCGCGAACCAGCGTCCGGTAGATTTTCAGCCGGGTGGGATTGCCCAGAGCTTCGAGATGTGCGGCGGCGTCATCCAGTTTCATGCCGGCATTGTTTCAGGAGGATTTAGTGTTGTCACTATATTTCTAGAATAATAGAAATAAGGGTGACGGATAGTCGGCCGACTAGGGAATGTCCGGCTGACGCACCAGCGGATGCCACAACAAAGCGCGGAGGATAAGGGGAGTCCCGATAGCTGCCGGCAGTAGCCAATACGCAGTGGGAGGCAGCTCTTTCCAGAGCGGCAGGCTCTTGCCGTTGTCCACGTAAAAAGCGATCAACAGCAAAACGTAAGACGATCCCATTCCCGTGATGTGCGGTCTGGCCCAATACCGCCAACGCTGCCGCCGGGCCTGACGGCCCAGATAAGCCGCGGCGAGGGACAAGGCTCCCAGGATAAACAAGTGGTAGTCCCGAGCCCAGCGCACCGCAGCCAGGCCGGATGCAGTCAGGAAGACCCCGGCCAAACACCAAAAATAGATCGTCCCGTAGCGGGGATGGCGACCTCTCCGTTTCTGACTCAGCATCGCAATAGCGCCAGTGACCGTGCAAGCGAGTCCCAGCAGAATATGAACCCCCACAACGGTCAGAAACACCGGGTCGGCGGAGGGAATCTCGATTCCGACTAAATTCGTGGTTCCATGCAACTTCCCGCTCCGTGATGAGATACCTTGGAGACCCGCAATCAAGGGACAAGCCGCTGATGCAGTTGGAATCAACGCTTACTTGCCCGGAATGCAGCCATCGGTCCGTTGAGACCATGCCTACCAACGCCTGCCAGTTCTTTTATGACTGCAAAGGCTGCGGCGAGAGACTTAAGCCCCTTGCAGGCGATTGCTGCGTGTTTTGCTCTTATGGCTCGGTTCCTTGTCCGCCGAGGCAACAGAGTAAGGGATGCTGCTAGGTCCGGCTTCAATCCTTGAAGCCCCTCCGAAAGGAGTTTTGAGAGCTTATGCGCAGCGTCGGAAAACGCAGAACTGAAACGGCTGAATGGCAGCCCACGGCGTCGCGTGTTCATGTCGGCGGGCATCGATCAACCGAAACCCTTCTCCTAGTTCGGCGGCAAGGCCGGCGGCATCGTATCGGTTGACCGGTAAGCCGCTGCATCGTTCCGGGCCATCGATCGCGAAGGTGCCGATAATAACGTGTCCGCCGGGTTTGATCGCTTGCTTCAAGCGCGCGACGTATGCCGCACGATCATCGGAGTCGGTGAGGAAGTGGAAAGCCGCGCGATCGTGCCAGATGTCGTAGGTTTGCGTTGGGTTCCATTTGGTCACATCGGCGGCCACCCATTGTACATTTGCCTTATCGCCGAGACGAGTTTTCGCAGCGGCTAGAGCTGCCTCCGAAAGGTCCAGGACCGTCACGTGATTGAGTCCGCGCGCGACAAGGCTATCAATCAGACGCGATGCACCGCCTCCGATATCGACGATGGTTGATTCGGGGGTTGGTTGCGCCAGATCGATCAATTCAAGCGATGGCACAGGATTTTCCTGAAACCAGCTGACTTCATTTTCGCTTTTGGTTGTGTAGACATTTTCCCAATGGGCTCTACGGCTCGCATCATCTATTGACACCGCCGCCTCCGCCAAGCTCCACGTCCTCGCTGCGGTGAACGTTTGCGATGAAGCTCATCGCTGACTGCGCGTCGCAAAATTGCATCAGCCGCCGACAATAGATCGCAACCCTCAGCGTCATTGCGAGGAGCGCAGCGACGAAGCAATCCATTCTTTCTTTCTGTATTGGCATGGATTGCTTCGCGGAGCCTGTCATCGGGCGGCGCTTCGCGCCGACCCGGTGGCTCGCAATAACGGAGAAGATTGCAGCATCCTTCATGAACAGCCCTTCCGCCCGCGTTGATCCAAAGCAAGGCAAACATGGTCACGCCTCCCATACTTGGCCACAAGTATATCTCTTCGCCCGGCCGCCCGTGCGGAATAGATCGACGCTTGACAGTGAACAACATATCCATAAGTCTGGATATATGGAATCAGAAACCGCCATTCTGGCGCTGGCGGCGCTGGCCCAATCCACCCGGCTGGATGTGTTTCGGCTGCTGGTGAAGCACGAGCCGGATGGGTTGGCGGCAGGCGACATCGCCAAAGCGCTCGCGGTGCCGCAAAACACCATGTCATCGCATCTTTCGATCCTGTCCCGCGCCGGGCTGGTGTCGGCACAGCGCTTCAGCCGCTCGATCGTCTATCGCGCCGATCTCACTCGCTTTCAGGCCGTCGTGCTGTTCATGCTTAGGGATTGTTGCGACGGACGGCCTGAAATCTGCGCGCCGCTGATCGAAGACCTCACGCCTTGTTGTTCGCCGTCGAAGAAAAAGCGCGCTCATGCAAAACTTTGATTTGCCGCGCCGGTTGGTCGCGGAGGCGCTTGGCACCGCGTTGCTGGTCGCGACCGTGGTCGGCTCCGGCATCATGGCCGAAACCCTCACCAAGGATGTCGCGCTCGCTCTGCTCGGCAACACGCTTCCCACCGGCGCGATCCTTGTGGTTCTGATCGCCATTCTCGGCCCCGTTTCGGGAGCGCATTTCAATCCTGCCGTTTCCGTGGTCTTTGCGCTGAGGCGCGAGCTGACGCCGCGCGACGCCCTGTTATACATGGCGGTGCAAATCGCCGGCGGCATTGCCGGAACCATGATGGCGCATGCGATGTTCGCGCTGCCGCTGCTGGATGCCTCGCTAAAAGTGAGAACCGGCGGAGCGCAATGGCTGGCGGAGGGCGTTGCCGCATTCGGCCTGGTCGCAACCATTCTCGCAGGGCTTCGCTTCGATCGCTCCGCCATTCCCTGGCTTGTCGGCCTCTACATCACGGCGGCGTATTGGTTCACATCGTCAACGTCGTTTGCGAATCCCGCCGTCGCCATCGCGCGATCGATGACGAATACCTTTTCCGGAATTCGACCCGCGGACCTTCCCGGCTTTATCGTCGCCGAATTCTGCGGCGCGGTCATCGCGTTGATTCTGATGCGTTGGCTGCTGCGGGCAACAGGCGAGGGGGCCCCAATGATGAAGGAGGCTCAGTCATGAGCGTGACCATCTATCACAACCCGGCTTGCGGCACGTCACGCAACACGCTGGCCATGATCCGGCAAAGCGGCGAACAGCCAGAGGTGATCGAGTACTTGAAGAACCCGCCAAGCCGCGCGCGGCTGGTCGAATTGATCGAAGCGATGGGAATTTCTGTCCGCGCGCTGTTGCGCGAAAAGGGCACACCCTATGCGGAGTTTGGGCTTGCCGATCCCAAATGGAGCGACGGCCAGCTGATCGATTTCATGCTGGCGCATCCGATCCTGATCAACCGACCGATCGTGGTGACGCCGAAGGGCACGCGGCTTTGCCGGCCGTCCGAAGCGGTGCTCGATCTGCTCGACCATCCCGTCGGCTCTTTTGTGAAGGAAGATGGCAAGATGGTGGCGCGCGGGAAATCGTAGACGACCTCCCTCATGGTGAGGAGCCGCCAACGGGTCCGCGCAAGGCGCGGCCCGATGATAAACTCCACGGCGTCTCGAACCATGAATGGATGCATGCCTGTTTCTCATCCTTCGAGACGCGCGCAAGAGCGCGCTCCTCAGGATGAGGTCAGATCGCCACATGTTCTCTTATCCGTCCTGCGGCATCATCCGCTGCAAGTCTTTATCCGCTGCAAGTCTTTCGTCATGCGCGGTTGCGCGGCATAATATCCCTTATGGAACTCACG
>Ga0137399_10000451_pt1 | contig 16199 bp, 11 predicted proteins | sample czorhiz316metaG_FD_104810 | JGI IMG/M metagenome (GOLD analysis project Ga0137399, IMG submission 104810) | Vadose zone soil microbial communities from Angelo Coast Range Reserve, California, USA - czorhiz3.16 metaG | ecosystem: Environmental > Terrestrial > Soil > Vadose zone | place: USA...
AAGGTCGAGCCCCACATGCATTCGGTCGGCCACTGCTCGCGTTGCGACACGGTGATCGAGCCGTACCTGTCGTGGCAGTGGTTCGTGAAGATGGCGCCGCTCGCCGCGCCCGGGATCGAAGCCGCGCGCAAGGGCAAGGTGAAGTTCTTCCCGTCGCGCTGGAAGAAGGTCTACCTGTACTGGATGGAGAACATCCACGACTGGTGCATCTCGCGCCAGCTGTGGTGGGGCCACCGCATTCCGGTGTGGTATCGCGGCGACGAGATGCGCGTGTCGCTGGAGTCGCCCGGCGAGGGCTGGCGCCAGGACGAGGACGTGCTCGACACCTGGTTCAGCTCCTGGCTGTGGCCGTTCGCCACGCTCGGCTGGCCCGAGGCCACGGGAGACCTCGCGCGCTTCTACCCCAACAGCCTGATGGTCACCGGCAGCGACATCATCTTCTTCTGGGTGGCGCGCATGATCATGGCCGGCTGCGAATTCACCGGCGAGGTGCCGTTCCCGCACGTCTATTTCACCAGCATCGTGCGTGACGCCGAGGGCCGGAAGATGTCGAAGTCGCTCGGCAACTCGCCCGATCCGCTCGAGATCATGGACCGCTATGGCGCCGACGCGGTGCGCTTCACCATGATCTACCTCACGCCCACCGGCCAGGACTTGCTGTTCGACGAGAAACGGCTCGAGACCGGGAAGTTCTTCGCGAACAAGATCTGGAACGCCGCGAAGCTGGTGCAGATGCGGCTCGGCGACGAGGACCTTTCGAAGGTGAGGGAGAGCGCGCTGCCGCTCACGCTCGCCGACCGCTGGATCCTGTCGCGTTACACCAACGCGGTGAAGGACGTGACGCGCAACCTCAAGACCTACCGATTCAACGAGGCCGCGAACGCGCTCTACCACTTCGCCTGGAACGAGTACTGCGACTGGTACCTCGAGCTGGCGAAGCCGCGCTGGGGCGAGGACGCGGCGCCCGAGGACCGGCGCGCGGCGCGCTGGGTGGCGTGGAAGGTGCTGGACGGCATCCTGCACCTGCTCCACCCGTTCATGCCGTTCGTGACCGAGGAGCTGTGGCAGGCGCTGCCGCACGACGGCGACTGTCTCGCCACTTCGGCCTGGCCCAAGGCGCGGAAGGCGCGTTTCGACGCCGACTCCGAGCGCCAGATCGCGTTCCTGCAGGACGTGGTGGTGGCGGTCCGGAATCTGCGCGCCGAGAACAACATTCCGCCCGGGCGGCGCGTGCCGATCACGGTGCGTGGAAACGACGCGCAGCTCGCGCAGGTCGAGCAGCTCGCGGCGCCGATCCGCGCGCTGGCGCGCATCGAATCGATCGAGCTGGCGCGCGACGGCTCGCGGCCCGCGGTCGCCGCGTCCGCGGTGGTCCACGGCCTCGAGGTGTTCCTGCCGCTCGAGGGTCTGAAGGACCTCGATGAGGAGCGCACCCGACTCGCGACCCAGGCGGTGAAGCTGCTCGATGACCTGGAGGGCGTGAGGCGGAAGCTCCGCAATCAGGATTTCCTCTCCAAGGCGCGGCCCGAGATCGTGGACCGCGAGCGCACCCGCCTGGCGCAGCTCGAGGAGACGCTCGAGAAGCTGAAGCGCGCCCAGGAATCGCTGCGCGCGGCCCAGACGTGAGCGCGCGCGGCGTTGCGCTCCGCAAGGTGCGCCCGGCGGCCGAACGCCCGGCCCGGTCGAATCGATACGCCACGATCTGGAACGTGGTGCGCCGCATCCCGCGCGGGCGTGTCGCGAGCTACGGGCAGGTGGCGGCGCTGGCCGGAATCGCGCACGCGCCGCGCGTCGCGGGTTACGCACTGCATGCGCTGCCCGACGGCTCGCCGATTCCCTGGCACCGGGTGGTCGCCGCGGACGGACGGCTCGCGCTCGCGCGCCTGAGTTCGAGCGGCGCGCTCACGCAGCGCATGCGACTCGAGCGCGAGGGGGTCGGGTTCGACGCCCGCGGGCGGGTGCGGATGGAACGCCATGCCTGGCGTCGCGGTCGCACGCCCCGCGACTAGCGTCTCCGGCGCGCGGCGCGTACCCGCCGGAGCCCGGCGGTGAGCGCGCCCGATGCGGTGGAGGCCGAGCGCGATCGCATTCAGGCGATCCAGCGGCGCCGCGAGTCCCCGGAGCGCTACATCGAATACCAGCGGCACGCCGGCGAGGCGCTGCTCGCTCACGTGCGTCGCTTTCTCGAGCCGCGCGGCGCGCGCGCACTCGAAGTCGGGTGCGGCTCGGCCGGGATCGCGATGGCGCTGGCCTCCGCCGGCATGCGCGCGCACGGCATGGACCGGCAGCAGTACGATTCGCCGCTCCCCGACGCGCGCCGCTACGCCGCGTCCCACGGCATCGCGCTCGACCTCGCGCGCGCCGACGCGGCGCGGCTCCCATACAGTGACGAAGGCTTCGACTGCGTGCTGGCGAGCAGCGTGATCGAGCATCTCGACGATCCGGCGGGATCGCTGCGCGAAATCGCCCGCGTGCTCACGCGCGGCGGTTTCGCGTTCCTGGACTTCCCGCTGTTCCGCGGGCCGTACGGCGGCCACATCGACGACGTGATCCGCTGGCCGTGGTTTCATCTGCTGCCGGCATCGCACGTGACCGCGCGGCTCGAGGCGCGCGGCGCCACGCGCGATCTCGCGCTCTACCGCTCGCTGAACCGGATCACCCACCGCGCGTTCCGGCGCGCGCTGCGCGGCAGCGGACTCGAGGTGGTGGAATTCCGCCGCATCCATTTCCTGACCCACCCGGGGCGCAAGCTCCTCAAGGGTCTGATCGAGGCCGGCCGGCGGGGTTCGCCGCGCGCGGGCGCACAGGCGCTGCGCGAGGCGTTCACGGAGTTCTCGGCGTCCGAGGCGGCAGTGTTCCCGCTGCTGCTCGCGATGGTGCCGCTGTCGCGCGTGCCGCTGCTCGACGAGTGGACGCTGACCGGCGTGCGTTACGTCCTGAAGCGCTCGGCCTGAATCAGGCGGCGGGACGCCGCGCGAGCAGCAGATCCACGATCCGAAGCCCGCTCCTGCCGTCGCCGAACGGATTCATCCAGTTGCGCGGCTTCGCCCGCATCGCCAGCGCACACTCGACAATTCGGGCGGGATCGGCGCCGGCCAGGACGTTTGCGCCGGCTTCGACCGACTCCGGGCGCTCGGTATTGTCGCGCAGCGTGACGCACGGCACGCGCAGGCAGCATGCCTCCTCCTGCAGGCCGCCCGAGTCGGTGAGCATCAGCGCGGCGTCGGCGTGCAGCGCGAGGAACTCGAGGTAGCCGAGCGGCGGGAGCAGCCGCACCGTGTCGTCCACCTGGATGCCGAGCGCGGCCAGCCGCTTCGACGTGCGCGGATGGAGTGCCGCCAGCACCGGCACGCCCAGCGCGCGCCCGGCCCCGGCCAGCCCGTCGAAGATGCCGCGCAGGCGCGCGTCGTCGTCCACGTTCTCGGCCCGGTGCACGGTGGCGAGCGCGTAGCGCTCCGACTCGACCCCCAGCCGTTTGGGTCTGGCGGCGGCCCGCACCCGCTCGCGCTGCAGCAGCACCTCGTCCACCACGGTGTTCCCGGTGACGTGGATGCGCGCGTCCGGAATCGACTCGCTGAGCAGGATCTTGCGCGAGCCTTCGGTCGGGGCGAACAGGTCGTCCGAAAGATGGTCGGTGAGGATGCGGTTGATCTCCTCCGGCATGCGCCGGTCGTAGGAACGCAGCCCGGCCTCGACGTGACCGACGCGGATGCCGAGCTTGTGCGCGCACAGCGCCGCGGCCAGCACCGAGTTCGTGTCGCCTTCGACCAGCAGCACGTCGGGGCGCTCGGACGCGAGGATCGGCTCCAAGCCGGTGAGGATGGCGCCGAGCTGCGCGGGGTGCGATCCCGAACCGACTTCGAGGTTGTGGTGGGGGCGCGGCAGCCCCAGCTCCTCGAAGAACACTCCGTCCATCTCGAACGAATAGTGCTGGCCGGTGTGGAGCAGCAGGAACGGCGTGCCGCGGCTCTGGCAGGCGCGCACCACCGGCGCCATCTTGATGATCTCGGGGCGCGTGCCGACCACGATCGCGATCTTCACGCGCGGTCTCCGCTCACGCCGCGCCCGCCACCAGCCCCGCGGTCTCGGCGATCAGGCCCGGCATCATGCCCTCGACCACCTCGCAGCAGGAGTTCCACGAGTTCACCCGCGGATAGACCTGCGCGGTGCACGCGAGGTAGAGGCGGCCCGGGATCACCGAGGTGGGCGGGCAGAGCTGCTGGTAGCCGAGTTTCCAGATCGGCTCGACGAACGGCGCGCGGAACAGGAACTGATCCACGATGGTGCGGCCGCTCTCCGGGAACAGGCTCGCGAGGTCGGCGCGGTAGAGGTTCAGCAGCTCGTCGTCGGATTTGGCGAACAGCGGGCTCAGGCGGTGCGTGTAGTTCACGGCGTACGTCACGTACAACCCGTTCGAGCGCGCGAGCGGCACCAGGTTCGACATCTCGATCACACCCTGACAGGTTGCGCCGCTGTCCACGATCGGCATCCAGTAGTAGTGCGACAGCGGCTTCTCGAGCAGGAACACGCCGCTCACCACGCCCTGATAATCCAGCGCGAGGTCGGCGATGCGCGGCGCGAGGCCGAGCGATTTCGTCATCTGCTGGAACCGGATCAGCGGCGAGGTCGCAACCACCAGGTCGTAGCGCTCGCGCGTGCCGTCGCCCAGGCGGAGCGCCATGCCTTCGCCGTCGCGCTCGATCGTGCTCACCGCGGTCTTCATCCGGATCGTGACGCCGCGCGCGCGCAGCCGGTCGGCGATCGCGTCGATCAGCGCGCGATAGCCGCGCGTCAGGCAGCCCTTCACCTCGACCTTCGTGCTCTTCTCGCGATTCATCCGGCTCGAGAGCCACAACGCGGGAATGCCGGAATAGCCGTCGCCGATCTTGGCCTCGAGCAGCGGCTTCCACAGCACGTTGAACGCGTGCGTGCCCGCCATCTTCTGAATCCAGTCGCCGACCGCGATGTTGTCGAGGTGCGGGCTCAATCCCTGGGTGCGGGCGCGGATGCCCATCAGCCCCATGCGCAGCCGATCCACGAACGAGAGCGGCCCGAACTTCAGCAGGTCCATCGGGGTGTTCAGGGGATAGATCTTCCGCTGGTACATGAAGCCCATGCCGGTTTCGCGCCACTTCAGCTCGTCGCCCATGCCGACTTCCTGGATCAGGCGGATGAGCGCGCCGTCCTCCGGGAGCACACAATGGTAGAAGCGCTCGAGGTGCCCGTCCCGGTACGGGAACGTGGTGCCGAGGCCACCGAGGTAATCCTCGCTCTCGATCAGCGTGACCGCGTGGCCGAGCGCGGCGATCCGGAACGCGGATGCCAGTCCGGAAATACCACCGCCAATGACGGCTGTGCGGAGCGGCATGGGATTTCCTCGTGAACCTCGAGCCGAAGGCGACCGAAGCGGAGAAGGGTACCAAGGGTTATCGGCCAAATTCGCCGGCGCCCTGAGCGTCCGGGAGCGATGTAGGGAAGTGAAGTCGAACCGTGCGTCCCGGCCGCGGCGCGCCGGCATTATTGCGGAGCGGCTCGCGGGCTGGCAAACCGGAGCGCCGTGCCGGCGCCCCGCTCAATGCGCGGCCGAGTCCGCCCCGGCGCCCTGCCCGCCCCACACCGTGGCGCGGTCGATGGTCCAGACCCGCGCGCCCGCCGCGAGCGCGAGGTCGGTGGTCTCCGCGTCGGCCCGCACAAAGCCATAGCGCGTGTCCACCGCCCACCAGCGCCGCCCGCTCGAGCGCAGGGCCTCGAGTTCGTGCGGTCCGATGCGCCAGGCGTCCGGGATCACGAGATTGCCCTCGTAGTACGGCAACCCGGGAGTCCTGAGGTAGATGAGGTGCACACCCGGATCGAGGCCGTAGTGCCGGGCGAACAGCAGGCTGTGCGCATCCGCGTGCACCACCACGTCGCCGCTCCTGACGTGCGCGGCGAGATAGGACTCGAGCCGCGTGAGACGCGCCGCCTCGACTTGCGGCTCGTGGAGAAACAGACCGCGCGCGGCGACCAGGAGCAGGAGCGCGATCGAAGCGGCTCGCAGCCACGCCCAGCGCAAGCCGGCCGCACCGGCGGCGAGCAGCACACACCACGCCGGGAGGCCGAACAGCATGTAGCGCTCGACGAACACGCCGGTGCCGCGATTCGCGAGCACGAACAACAGCGTCGCCGGCACCAGGCTTGCCATCCACAGCAGCACGCCCGCCGGCCGCGCGCCGCGCCGCAGCACCGGGAGGGCGGCGAGCCCGAGCAGCGGGAGGATTGCGGCGGTGCGGCTGTAGGCGAGGAGCCGGAGGAGGTTGGTGAAGTTGTCGAGCAGGGGGGACTGCACCCAGCGATCGTGGCGCAGCCGTGCCGCTTGCGTCCAGACCGTGGGAAGCTGGGGCGCGAACAGCAGCGCGACCAGGAGGTGGAGCCCGATCCAGGGCCGGATTCGGGTCGCTTCATCGCGGTCCATCAATGCCCACAGCCCCCACAACGCCGTGCAGGCCAGCACCGGGGCGGCGAGGTAGTGGGTGTAGAGGGCCGCCGCCGCGGCCAGCACGAAGCCAAAGCCGTAGCGCTTGCCGCCGCGCTCGACCCAGCACCACGCGCACCACTGCGAGGCGGCGAGGAGCATGAACAGCGTCGCGTAAGAGCGTGACTCCTGCGAGAACGCCACGTGCGCCGGGTGGAGCGCGAGCAGGAATGCGGCTCCCGCCCCGGTGGTACGCGAGAAGAGCTCCCGGCCGATCGCGAACGTGATGTAAATCGTCGCGAGCCCGGCCAGGATCGAGAGGGTCTTGAGGTAGACATCGTTCTCGCCGCCAAGCGCGCGCCACGCGGAGACCATCAGGTAGTGGAGCGGGGGGTGAACGTCAGCCGCAACGGTCGCGATCAGCTCCCGGAACGGCCGGCGCGCGACCCACAGGGTGTAGATCTCGTCGAACCAGAGATGCGAGCGCATTGCGGCCTGGACCCGCACCACGAGCCCGACGATCAGCGCGGCGATCAGCCACGGATCGAGCGTGAAAGTGCGCGGGTTGGATTGGTTCGGCTCGGGCGTGCCCAGGGTGCCTCCGGAGGTTGGAAACGCGAGTCGGAACATAATGCATTGGGGCGGTCGCGTGCATCGGGGAACGGCAGGCGCGCCCGCGCCGAGTCCGGCGCCCGAACCTTGACCGTCCGCGAGCCACCCCCCTATGCTGGCGATCAGTTCCGCGGCGCGGCCACTCGCGCGCCCCGATCGAACAATGCGTCCACGGAAGGAGCCGCGTTGCCCGCTCCGTCGTCCCCGGCCTCCGGGAGTTCGTCGCGCGTCGCGTTTGCGCTGGCCGCCCTGGCGCTGATCGCACTGCGCGTGCCGCATCTCACCGGGCCGCTCACCGATCCGCACGCCTGGCGCCAGTGCGACACGGTGCACTTCGCGCTGGATTTCTATCACCGCGGTTTCGACCTCCTGCATCCCGCGGTGTGCTGGCTCGGCGCCCACCGCACCATCCTGCTGAATTTCCCGCTCTCCGAGGCGATCACCGCGGTGCTTTACCACCTATTCGGGCCGTCGCCGTTCTGGGACCGGATCGTGGCGCTCGGCTTCTTCCTGATCTCGGCCGCGTACGTGCGCGGCATCGCCGGGCGTCTCGCCGGCAAGCGGGTCTCGGCGCTGGCGACGCTCGCGTATCTCGCGCTCCCGCTCGGCCAGTATTTCTCGCGCGTCCCGCACATCGAGTTCAGCGTGCTGGCGGCGGTGGACGGCACGCTGTATCACGCGATCCGCGCCTGCACCGAGCGCCGCGCGTCGCAGACCGCCGCGGCGACGCTGTGGGCCACCATCGCCGCGGTGATCAAGGGCCCGTATCTCGGCACGCTCGCGATCCCGCTGCTCCTGCTCCTGCTCGCGCGCCCCGCGCTCGCTACGTTCGCGCGGCTCGCCGCCATGCTGGGCGTCGCGATCGCGGGATTCCTGGTCTGGCGCCATCACGTGGACACCGTGAACGCGACCGTCCCGGACTGGACGTTCCTGCCGGACTTCTACAAGGAAGTGAATCCGGTGTGGCGCTACACCGGAACCATGGCGGAGCGCATGGAAGGTGGGAGCTGGATTCGCATCGCGAAGCGGCTGGTGTACGAAGTCGCGACGCCGCTCGGCGTGGTGCTCGCGATCCCGTCGCTGATCTGGAGACCGTCGCCCGCGTCGCCGGCCCCGGCCCGGGCGGAGGGCATGCCGAACGCGGTGGCGGTCGCGCTGGGATGGTTCGCGGGTGGCGTCGCGCTGGTGCTGGTGTTCTTCCGCCTCAGCGTGCTCCACAACTACTACCAGCTTCCGTTCCTCGCTCCGGTCGCGCTCCTGATCGGGCTCGGCGCCGACGCGATCTGGTCGCGCCTGCCGCGCGTGGGCCCGGTGCCGCTCGGCGGCGTGCTGTTCGCGTTGTTCCTCGCGGTCGCGGCGGTCGCGCCGCGCACGCTCGAATACGACCGCATCGACTGGCTGCGCGTCGAGGCCGGCCGCGTGATCGCGCCGCGCATTCCGGCCGGCGATCTGGTGGTGGCGGCCGACTTCAACACGCTGCCGCCCACCGACCCGCGCCTGCTGTTCCGCGCCGATCATGAGGGCTGGCCGATGCGCGCCGGCGAGATCACGCCGGACCGGCTCGCGAAGCTGGTGCCGTACGGCGCGAAGTGGGTGGTGGTGCTCACCGATCTCGAGCATCCGGAGGTGCGCGCTCCTGACTTCCTCGCGCCGGCCGAGGTCGCTACGCTGCCGGTCACGCACGAGGGCCATGTGCTCGGCACGGCACACATCTTCGAGATCGCGCGGCTCGACCTATCGCACGCTCCGGCGTCAGGAGGCCCGTCCCGCCCATGAACACGCGCCCACTCGCGATCCTGCTCTCGGTGCTCTCGGTGGCCGCGGCGATCACGTTCGTGGTCATCGCCGTGATTCAACTCGCGGCTCCCGCCGAGCTCGACTACATCGAGGGCGTGATGATGGATCACGTGGCGCGGCTGGCGCGCGGCGAATCGATCTACGTCGCGCCGTCGCTCTCGTTCGTGGCGCTGGCGTACATGCCGGGCATCGCGTGGGCCTCGTCGTGGCTCGCGATGCTGTTCGGTCCCGCGCTGTGGGAGCCGCGCCTGGTGTCGCTGCTCGCCACGCTCGGCCTCGCCGCGATCCTCTGGACCATCGTGCGGCGCGAGACCAATTCGCCGACCTACGGCCTGGCCGCGGCGGGCCTCTACCTCATGGGGTTCGGCACCGCGGGCGGCGGCCACTACATCGTCTCGCGTCCCGATTCGCTGATGCTGTGCCTCGCGTTCGGCGGGCTCGCGGTGCTGCGCTTCAAGGAGGGCGCGCTGGGAGCGATTTGGGCGGGCCTGCTTTTGACGCTCGCGTTCTTCACCAAGCAGCACGCGGTGTGGTTCGGCGTCGCGGCGCTGATCCACCTGATCCTCAACGATCGCCCGCGCTGGTGGATCTTCGCGCTGGTGTGGGTGGTCGGGTGCGCCGGCGGCTTCCTGCTGGCCTCGCGCCTGATCGGCCCCTGGTTCAGCTATTACGTGTGGGATGTCCCCGCGCACTGGTCGGAGTTGAGCCCGCTCCGGATCCAGCGCTACTTCGGACCCGGCCTGTTCGGAATGCTGGGGCCACTCTCGGTCACCTCGCTGCTCTCGATCGGACATCCGATCCGGCCGTGGCGCGGGCCTTCCGGGCTGTGGGCGTGGGCGGCGCTCGGCGCGGTCGGCACCGGACTGCTCGCCACGCTCGATCCCAGCGCCTGGCATCACGTGTTCATCCCCAGCATGGTGGCGCTCTCGGTGCTCGGCCCGATCTCGTGCGATCGCCTCGCGAAATGGTTCGCGGCGCACGAGGCGCGGGTCCTGAGGCGCGCCGAGTCGGTGATGTTCCTGGTGCTGTCGTTCCAGTTCATACCGCTCATCTACGGGCTCCACCTCGAGCTGCCGCATCGCGGGGCCGCGCAGGCGCGCGATGAATTCCTGACCCGGCTGCGTGCGCTTCCCGGCGACGTGATGGTGGTGGACCACGGCTTCTACGGCTCGCGCGCCGGCCGGCCCGCGACGCTCCAGATCATCGCGATCGGGGACCTCGAGCGCTCGCACGGCAACCGGCTGGTGCGCCGCGAGCCGCACGCGCTCGAGCGCATCTTCGATCCGCTGCGCGGCGGATCGCACCGCCCGGCGCTCGTCACCGACGACTACCTCGCGAAGGAAGGGCCGTTGTGGGCCGCGTTGTCCTCCGCGTATCAGCTCTCCGACAGCCTGGGATTCACCGCGCCGCTCGGCGGCCTGCACGGCCACACCGGCGCGCCGCGCTACGTCTATCTTCCGGTCGAGCCCGCCCGCGCGGAGGCGGAGACCACCCGAACTTCGGCGCCCTGACCGTGCCGCCGCCGCGCGCCACCGTCAGCGTGGATGTGGACCCGGTGGATCTGCATCTGCTGGGTTACGGCTTTCGCGGACTGCCGCCCGATCCGCTGGTGTACACCGTCGCGCTGCCGCGCCTGATGGAGCGCTTCGCACGCGCCGGGATTCGCGCCACGTTCTTCGTGGTGGGGCGCGATGCCACGCCGCAGCGCGACGTGCTGCTCGAGCTGGTCTCGGGCGGCCACGAGGTGGCGAGCCACTCGCACTCGCATCCGCTCTCGCTCGCGACGCTCGCCGCGCGCCCGCTCGCCGAGGAACTGGCGATGTCGCGCGTCGCGCTGACCCGGGCCTGCGGCGCGGACGTGACTGGCTTTCGCGCCCCGAACTTCGACATGAACCGGCGCACGCTGCGTGCGCTCGCGGTGGCGGGGTATCGCTACGATGCCTCGGCGTTCCCGTCGCCACTGCTGCTCCCGGCGCGGCTGGTGCTGGCGGCGAAGAGCGCGGATCCCGCCGCGGTGCTGCGGCTCACGCTGTGGCCGTTCAGCCTGAAACGCGCTCCGCACCAGATCGAAGGCGTGCGCGAGTTCCCGCTCGCGGTCACGCCGATCACCCGCATGCCGGTCTATCACACACTCAGGTATTTCACGAAGGAACCGGCGTTTCTCGCTCGCCTGGAAGGTTTTGCGCGGCGCGGCGACACCCTGAGCTATGTCCTCCACGCGGTGGATGCGCTGGGTGCGCGTGAAGACGGTGTGGACCCGAGGCTGGGCGCGCACCCGGGGATGGATCGCGCCCTGGACGAGAAGCTCGCGATGCTGGATCGCGTGCTGGAGCTGATCGCGCGCCAGTTCGAAGCGCGAACGTTCGCCGAGCGGCTCGACGAACGGGTCTGACCTCCGGGAAGGGATTCGATCCGGCGGAGTATCCTGCGTGGACGAACCCTTTCGACCGGAGGAAACCATGCGCAACTTGTGTCTCATTTCGCTGTTCGCGCTGCTCCTCAGCGCCCCGGCATTCGCCGGGCCCGCGCTGACGATCTACAGCCACGACCTCGGACTGGTGCGCGAGCGCCGCACGATCGAACTCACCGGATCGCGCGACACGCTGCGGTTCTCGGATCTGCCCGAGCGCCTCGACTTCTCGTCGCTGCGCCTGGTGCCACCCGGGAGCGCGCGCGTCACGCGGCTCGCGTATCGCTGGGACGTGGCGAGCGGCGATGGCCTGATCGACGCCGCGCGCGGCCGGCGCGTAAAGGTGACGAGCCGCGGCGACCGCGCGCACGAGGGAACCCTGGTCTCCTCGGATGGAACCTGGCTGGTGCTGCGCGGCGACGATGGCGCGATCACCACGCTGTCGCGCGTCGCGGTCGAAGAGGTGCGGCTCGCGGACGCGCCGGGCTCGCTCTCGCTGCGCCCGACGCTCGAGGCCGCGATCGAGGGCGGCACGCGCGGGCGTGGCGAGGCCGACCTCAGCTATCTCACCGGCGGCCTGTCGTGGGACGCGGAGCACGTGCTGGTGCGGCGCGGCGAGCGCGAGGGCAAGTGGTCGGCTTCAGTCACGATCGAGAACAGCACCGGCCGCGCGTTCACGGATGCCGACCTCCAGCTGATTGCCGGCGAGCCGCAGCGCGTGGGCGGCGCGCCGCCGATCGTCCCCGTGCGCGCCATGATGAAGATGTCCGCCGACGCGGGCGCGGCGCCCGATCTCTCCGAGCAGGCATTTTCGGAGTATCACCTCTACACGCTTGGCCGTCCCGCGACGCTGCGCGATCGTGAGAGCCAGAGCTTCAGCATGATCGAGCCGCACGCCGTGCGCCTGACCCCGCGCTACGTCTACCGCGGCGGCGACGCACGCGGCGTGATGGCGCAGCTCGAAATGATGAACACCAGGGATGCGGGGCCGGGCGTGCCGCTGCCGGCGGGCCGGGTGCGCGTCTATCAGAGCGACCCGTCGGGCGGACTCCAGTTCATCGGCGAGAATCGCATCCGGCACACCGCGGCCGGCGAGAAGCTGACGCTCGACGTCGGCGTGGCGTTCGACCTCGCCGCCGAGCGCCGCGAGACGTCGCAGCGCCGCATCTCCGATCGCGAGCGCGAGTACTCGATCGAGATCAAGCTGCGCAACCGCAAGTCCAGCGACGTCACGATCGTGTGCGAGGAGCCGGTCTCGGGCGACGTGGACGTGACCGCGAAGAGTCAGGAGTTCACGCGCAAGGACTCGAACACGCTGGTGTTCACCGTGCCGGTCGCGGCCGGGAAGGAAGCCGTGGTCACCTACACCGCCCACGCGCGTTACTAGCCCGGAGCCTCGCTCGACCCTTCCCGCCGGCTCGGCTACCATCGGCGCCTCATGCCCTTCCAGCTGAAGCCGCCCTACCCGCCGCGCGGGGACCAGCCCCAGGCGATCGCCGAGCTCGAGGCCGGCCTCCGGCGCGGCGACGCCCATCAGACGCTGCTCGGCGTCACGGGCTCCGGGAAGACTTTCACGATCGCGAACGTGATCGCGGCGTGGGGCCGCCCGACGCTCGTGATCTCCCACAACAAGACGCTGGCCGCGCAGCTCTACGGTGAGTTCCGCCAGTTCTTCCCCGACAACGCGGTGGGCTACTTCATCTCTTACTACGATTACTACCAGCCCGAAGCGTACGTTCCGTCCACGAACACCTACATCGCGAAGGACGCGAGCATCAACGATGACATCGACCGCCTGCGCCTCCAGGCCACGTCCATGCTGCTGGAGCGCGAGGACGTCATCATCGTGGCGAGCGTCTCGTGCCTGTACGGATTGGGCACGCCCGAGGACTGGAAGGGGATGCGCATCAACGCGGCCGCGGGGGAGCGGCTGACGCGCCGCGAGCTGCTCGAGAAGCTGGTGGACATCCAGTACACGCGCAACGATCTCGAGGTCGGGCGCGGCCACTTCCGCGCGCGCGGCGACGTGGTCGAGGTGCACCCGGCGTACGACGACGTGATCGTGCGCATCGAGCTCGACGACGACGTGGTGGCGCGGCTCTCGGCGGTGGACCCGGTGACCGGGCGCGTGATCCGCAACATGGACAAGCTCGCGCTCTATCCCGCGAAGCACTTCGTGACCCCGGAGCCGCGGCTCCAGGTCGCGCTGGTGAACATCCGCCAGGAAATGCGCGAGCGCGTGAACGAGCTGCGCTCGCAGGGCAAGCTGCTCGAGGCGCAGCGGCTCCAGCAACGCACCGACTACGATCTCGAGATGCTGGCTTCGATCGGGACCTGCCCCGGAGTCGAGAACTATTCGCGTCATCTCTCGGGGCGCGCGCCGGGCGAGCGCCCCGGCTGCCTGATCGACTACTTCCCGAGGAAGGAAGATGGCTCGGCCGACTTCCTGCTCGTGATCGACGAGTCGCACGTGACCGTGCCGCAGATCGGCGCGATGTACGAAGGCGACCGCTCGCGCAAGCAGGTGCTGGTGGAGTTCGGATTCCGGCTGCCGTCCGCGCTCGACAACCGCCCGCTCAAGGCGCCGGAGTTCGAGTCGCTGGTGGGGCCGACGCTCTACGTCTCAGCCACGCCCGGGGACTACGAGCTGGTGCGTTCGAAGGGCGTCGTGGTCGAGCAGATCATCCGGCCCACCGGGCTGATCGATCCCGAAGTGCTGGTGCGCCCGATCACAGGCCAGGTGGACGACCTGCTGGCCGAGATTCGCGAGCGCGTGGCACGGCGCGAGCGCGTGCTGGTCACGACCCTCACCAAGCGCATGGCCGAGGATCTCACCGACTATCTCGCCGAGATGGGCGTCAAGGTGCGCTATCTGCACAGCGACATCGACGCGCTCGAGCGCGTCGAGATCCTGCGGGGCTTGAGGCTCGCGGACTTCGACGTGCTGGTCGGGATCAACCTGCTGCGCGAGGGGCTGGACCTCCCCGAGGTCTCGCTGGTCGCGATTCTGGATGCCGACAAGGAAGGGTTCCTGCGCTCCGAGCGATCGCTGATCCAGACCGCGGGCCGCGCCGCGCGCAATCTGCGCGGGCGTGTGATCCTGTATGCCGACGTCATGACCGACTCGATGCAGCGCGCGATCTCCGAGACCGACCGGCGCCGCACGAGGCAGGTGGAGTACAACCTCGAGAACTCGATCACGCCGCGCTCGGTCGAGAAGACGGTGGACGAAGTGATGCGCTCGACCTCGGTGGCGGACTCGATCGGCACCGCGGCCGAGGACGACCTGCGCCGCCTCATGACCGCGGCCGACGCCGCCTCGCCCGACCAGCTGGTGGCGCGGCTGGAAGCCGAGATGCTGGAGGCCGCGCGCCAGCTCGAGTTCGAGCGCGCAGCGTCGCTGCGCGACCGCATCGACGACATCCGGGCGACGGTGGCGAGCGTGGCGACGGGTGCGACCGGCGAGGCGCGGGCCGCGGCGCGGGCGCGTGGCGCGCGCGAGCCGCGCCGCCGCAGCCACCGCTTCGGCCCGGATCGCTGACATGCTCGAGTCCTTCGCGCTCGGCATCATCAAGTACGCGCTGTCCGAGGACGTCGGCACCGGCGACATCACCACGCTCAACGCCGTGCCTTCGGGCGTCAACGCCCGCGCCGCGATCATGGTGCGCCAGACCGGCGTGCTCGCCGGACTCGACGTGGCGCGCCTCACGTTCCGCGAGGCCGCGCCGGCGCTCAAGTTCCGCCCCATGGCGAAGGATGGCGACGCGGTGACTTCCGGCGTCGCGGTGGCGCAGGTGGTGGGCGAGATCGGCGGGATCCTGAAGGCCGAGCGCACCGCGCTGAATTTCCTCGCGCACCTCTCCGGGGTCGCCACGCTCACGCGCCGCTTCGTCGAGGAGGTGAAGGGCACCGGCGCGATCATCCTCGACACCCGAAAGACCACGCCCGGGCTGCGCTTTCTCGAGAAGTTCGCGGTCAAGGCCGGCGGCGGCGAGAATCATCGCCTCGCGCTCTGGGACATGTACCTGCTCAAGGACAACCACATTCGCGCGGCCGGCGGCGTGACCGCGGCGATCGACCGGATCGCGCGCACGCGCCAGGGCGACCTCCTGCTCGAGGTCGAAGTCGAATCCCTGGACCAGCTCGCCGAGGCGCTGCGCCCGGAAGTGGACCGCATCCTGGTGGACAATCGTCCACCCGAGGAAGTGAAGCGTGCGGTCGAAGCGGTGGACCGCTGGTGCGCCGCGAACCCCGGCGACAGTCCGCGGCGCCTGCCGAACGCGCGGCGCTGGCCGGAGGTCGAGGTCTCGGGTGGCATCACGATCGCGACCGCGCGCGCCTTCGCCGAGACCGGCGTGGACTATCTCTCGGTCGGTGCGCTCACGCACTCAGCGCCGGCACTCAACCTGAATCTGGAGATCGAGGACGTTGGCTGAGCCCACGTTCGACCGCGACGCGTTCACGCGCGCGCTCACCACGCGCCGCATCGGCCGCCGGCTGATCGCGCGCGGCGTGGTCGAGTCCACGAACGACGTGGCGTGGGACGCCATCGCCGAGGGCATGCCGGACGGCACGGTGGTGGTGGCCGACGTGCAGACCCGCGGCCGCGGCCGCGCCGGACGCGTCTGGCACATGACCCCGGGACGCGGGCTCGCGCTCTCGCTGGCGCTGCACGCCGGCGATCTCAAGCGCCACGGCACGCTGCCACTCGCGGCCGGGCTCGCGCTCGCCGACGCGCTCGAGGGGCTGGGCGCGAGGGTCCGCCTCAAATGGCCGAATGATCTCCTGATTGGAACCCGCAAGGTCTCCGGCATCCTGTGCGAGAGCCGGCGGCGCGCCGGCGCCGGGCGGGCGACGAGGAGGAACCCACTTACAATGAGCGTCGCGTCCGCCTCAGCGCTGCGGCGCTGCGGGCGGCCGCGCCGCATC
>Ga0137399_10000453_pt1 | contig 16180 bp, 6 predicted proteins | sample czorhiz316metaG_FD_104810 | JGI IMG/M metagenome (GOLD analysis project Ga0137399, IMG submission 104810) | Vadose zone soil microbial communities from Angelo Coast Range Reserve, California, USA - czorhiz3.16 metaG | ecosystem: Environmental > Terrestrial > Soil > Vadose zone | place: USA...
CTCGGCCTCCAGCACCACGCCGCGGCCGAACTGCTCGTGCATCACCTCACGCCCCACCGCGCGCGATCGCGCGCCGCGATGCGGCGCCCGCGACACCGCGCGCCCGCTGGATGCGGCCGGGAAACGGTTGGCCGCGAGTCGCTCGAATCCGACCGGCTCGAGCGCGAATTCCGCCCGCCCGTCGTCGCGCTCGAGCAGCTCCGGCGGAATCTCGTCCACGAAGCGCGAGACCGCGCCGCCGCGCGCGCCGTCGAAGCGGCGGCGATAGGCGGCGGCGGTGAGCAGCACCTCGTCGCACGCGCGGGTCAGCGCGACGTAGAACAGGCGGCGTTCCTCTTCGAGCTCGCGCGGGTCCTCGAGCGAGGAGCCGTGCGGGAACAGCCCCTCCTCGAGGCCCGCGATCACCACCGAGCGGAACTCGAGTCCCTTCGCGTTGTGGGCGGTGAGCAGCAGTACGCGGTCCGCGCCCTCGGGCAGCCGGTCGAGATCGGTGACCAGGGCGCTCTCGGCGAGGAACCCCGCGAGGCCGTCCTCGGCCGCCGCGGAATACTGCGCCGCGGCCGCGACCAGCTCCTCGACGTTCGCGCGCCGCTCCTCGGCCGGCTCCCCGCGCTCGTCGTCGAGGTGCTCGAGGTAGCGGCTGCGCTGCAGCAGGTGGAGCAGCAGCGCGTCCACCGGTCCGGTGCGGCGCTCCGTCAGCTCGCGCAGGATCTCGAGGAAGTCGGCCGCTGCCGCGAGCGACGCCCGCGGCAGCGCGTGCGCTTCGACCAGGGCACGCAACGCCTCGACCGGCCCCATCCCGCCCGCCATCCGCTCCTCGACCTTCTCCCTCACCGAAGCACCGAGTCCGCGGCGCGGCGTGTTCCAAACCCGCCAGAACGAAACCGCGTCCGCGGGATTGACCGCGAGCCGGAGGTAGCCCAGCACGTCCTTCACCTCGCGGCGCTGGTAGAACGAGACCCCGCCCACGATCTCGTAGGGCACCTGGCGCTGGCGCAGCTCGATCTCGATCGCTCGCGACTGGGCGTTGGTCCGGTACAGCACCGCGCACTCCGACCGCCGGCCACCACGCCGCACCCAGTCTTCGAGGCGGGCATGCACGCGCCGCGCCTCCTCGAGCTCATCCGCCGCCAGCACGAATCGCAGCCGCGCGCCCTCCTCGCGTTCGCACCACAGGGTCTTGCCCTTGCGCGTCGCGTTGTTCGCGATCACCGCGTTCGCCGCCTTCAGGATCCGCGACGTCGAGCGGTAGTTCTGCTCCAGCCGCACCACCGCCGCGCCCGGGAACGCGTGCTCGAAGTCGAGCAGGTTCGCGAGATCCGCGCCGCGCCACCCGTAGATGGACTGGTCGTCGTCCCCGACCACGAACAGGTTGCGATGCACTCTGGACAGCGCCTCGACCAGGCGGAACTGCGCATGGTTCGTATCCTGGTATTCGTCCACCAGCACGTGCTCGAAGCGCCGCCCGTAACGCTCGGCCACCTCGGGGTGTCGCTCGAACAGGCGCACGGTCTCCGCGATCAGATCGTCGAAGTCGAACGCGCCCTGCGCGCGCAGCCGATCCCGATACGCGCGATAGCACTCCGCCACCTGCTTCTCGAACGGGCTCACCGCGAGCCGCGCGGCCTCCTCGGGGCCGACCAGGGCGTTCTTCGCGTCGGAGATCCGGGTGAGAAGCATTCCGATCCGGAACTGGGCCTCCGGGAGCTCGAAGCGGCGGACCACCTCGCGCAGCACGCCCTCCTGGTCCTCGCGGTCGTAGATCGCGAAGTCCCGCGGCCGATCAAGCGACGCCGCCTCGCGGCGCAGGATGCGCACCGCGGTGGAATGGAAGGTTCCGACCCAGAGCCGCTTCGCCGCCTCGCCCACTCCGCGCTCGAGACGCTCCCGCATCTCGCGGGCCGCGCGATTCGTGAACGTGAACGCCAGCACCGCGTCGGGGCGCACTCCGCCGGCCAGCAGCCGCGCGATGCGCGCGGTCAGGACGCGGGTCTTTCCGCTCCCGGCGCCGGCGACGACGAGCAGCGGGCCGGAAGCATGCTCGACCGCGGCCCGCTGCGCGTCGTTCAGGGAAACGATGGGTTCCAGGACCGCCTCACCGGGGAAGGTCGCAACGCTTCGGAGAGAGAGAACCCGCAATCTAGCGGAAAGCGGGTCTGCGATCTAGCCGGCGGGTGCCTAGAACTCCGGGCCGATGCTGAAGTGGTAGCGGGGGTGACTCTGGTACAGCATGTCCGTGTGCCACGCCACGTCGAGCTTGAGGATCATGAAGAGCGCCGCGGTGCGCACTCCGAATCCATATCCCCACAGCACCGAGCCCAGAGCCCGGCGACCGGGCGCCGACGACCAGAACCGGAGCGGATCGCGCTCGTTCCACACCGAACCGAAATCCGTGAACAGCGCGCCGCGGAAATTGAAGATGCCGACCGGGAGTGGCCCCACCAGGCCGAGCTGCTGAATGAACGGGAAGCGGATTTCCGCGCCGCTGAGCACGAAACGCGTGCCGAGGACATCGAAGTCCGGGTAGCCGCGGATCGTGGAATAGCCGCCCAGGCGGAAGGTCTGGGGATCGGGCCCGTTGCTCGCCCCGGCGAGCCCGCGCCAGGCGAAGGTGTAGTTGTGCGTCAAGTCCCAGTAACGCCGAATGTCCGCGGTCGAAGTACGGTACGAGAGCGAATTCTGGAACACCGGAAGCGCCGGGCTGAACGTAAACAGGTAGCGGCCGCCATTCGCCGGACCGTAGTAGCCGAACAACGTGTTGTCACCCACCAGCGAAACCGTGGGCGCCGTGATCGAGTGATACTGGTGCTCGGCGAGCTGCAGGTTTCCGAAGACGTCCTGGTCGAAGAACTGGCGGTCCACGAACGTCTGCGTGAAGTTGAGCTCGGCGCGGCGGAACCGGTCGAATGGGTAGGTGAGCCCCAGCAGGCCCCCGAAATTCCGATCCGAGAACAGCCGGGGCGCCCCGAGCGCCTCGCCGAACGTGGTGACGCGCGACGAGAAGTAGTTCTTGAAGTGAAACGCGCCGATCTCGTAGTCGAGCCGGTTCGGCAGGAAGCTGTAGATCGCCAGTACGTTGGTCTCGGCGATCGACGAGGACGCGAGGTCGGCCGCGACGAATACGTTGCGGTCGCCCAGGAGGTCGCTGAACTGGACCTGCGTGCTGCCCACGAAGCCGTACCCGGTGGCGGCGTAGAAGCCGCCGCCAAAGTAATCCGCCTGCATCCGCACGTGATATCGCACCGGTTTCTGTGAGAGCAACGAGTCCGAGAGCGCGAACGGGCCGCCATGATCCTCGAGCCGCGAGTAGCGGAATGCCTGGGGCAGGGAATCCCGACGCACCGGCGGAACCGGCTCCGAGGGGAAGATCGCCTTCTCCCCGTCCCAGGCCGGAGGCTCCAGCGGTTTCTCCGCGACCTTCGTGGAATCGCCGGGCTGCTCCGCGACCCGGGTGGAATCCGCGGCCTGCTCCGCCACCTTCGTGGAATCCGCGGCGTGCGGCGCGACCTTGATGGAATCGGCATGGTGCTCCGCGGCCACCGCCGGCGCGCTCAGCGCGTGGACGCTGGTGTCACGCGGCGCCGAGAGCGAATCGTTCCACGCCACCTCGAGCGCGCCGCGATTCGGCGGCACGACCAGCGAATCGGTGGGCGGGATCAGGGACTGCTCCGCCGTCATCACCGCGCCGGGCTTGGCACGCCGCAGCCGCGCCAGCACGGGGTCGAGCGAGAGCGGCTCGGTGACCGCGAACACATCGAATCCGCCGTGGTTGAACGCCGAATACACCAGGCGGTCGTTCTGCCGGGACCACGAGAGGCTCATGATCCCGCCGATCACGTCGGTGAGCTGCATGACGGTGGAGTCCCGTCGGTCGTAGAGGTAGACGTTGGGCGTCCCATTGCGGTCCGAAATGAACGCGAGCCGTTGGCCGTCCGGGCACCACGCCGGCGAGCGGTCGTCCCCATAGGTGTCGATCTCGGGGCGCACCTCTCGCGTCGCGAGGTCGAGGTCGTACAGCCCATACGAGCCGAACCCGCGGTCCTGCTTCCGGGCATGCAGCACCACGGGGTGGGCACGGTCGGAGGAGAACGTGATGTGGCGCCCGTCCCCGGTCCAGGTCGGCTCCTTCTCGTCCCAGGCATCGTCGGTCAGGCGGGTCGCGAGCCCGTTGGTCAAGTTCACGAGATAGAGATCGGAGCGGCCATCCTTCACACCCACCACCACGACGGAGTCCGCGACCGGAGACCACGAGGGATACTCCATGGAATCGCAGTTGAGCTGGAATCGCTTGATCACGGCCCCGTTGTCCGCGCCGACCAGCCACAGCACGTCGCGTCCGGCGCTCTGCGCCACCACGGCGATCCGCCTCCCGTCCGGCGACCAGCTCAGCGAGCCGCGGAACGACGGCAGATTCTCGAAATTCCGGCTGCGCTGTCCGCGGATGATGCGGCGCAGCACGCGGCCGTCGAACGCCGACATGAGATAAACGTCGGTGTATTGATGCCGGTCCGAGAAATACACCACCCGGTCGCCCTGCGGGGAGACCGCCGGTCCGGTATTGAGATTGCTCTCGTCGTGCCGGTGATCCGTGAGGCGGCGACCGTAGTGGTCCGGATCCTCCTTGGTCGCGACCGTGGGCCAGTAGCGCTTCCTCAGCCACTGGCGCCATTGCTCGTCGAACTTCGTGACGGTCGTCCCGGTGCTGCGCTGGAACGCGGCCTCGAAATTGTGCATCTGGAGCGCGCGCTGGAGCACGTCGCGCAGCCGCTCCTCGCCGAACCGGTTCACCATGTAGCCGACCGCGGACTGGCCCTGCTTGTAGACGATGTAGCCGCCCGAGTATTCGAGCGGCGGGAGATAACCCTCGATCTGGCCGTCGCGCAGGAACATCTGCTCGTTGGATTCCTCCCCGAGCGACAGGTACTCGGCCATTCCCTCCGCGAACCACAACGGGATCTGGTAGAAGCCCTGGCGCGCGATCAGCGAGGCCGCCGAGCCGCCGTACAGCATGTCGAACATGACCGCGTGAGTGAGCTCGTGCACCACGACGTGCCGCAGATCTTCGTAGGACCCGGTGAATGGAAGCACGACGCGATCGTGCAGCACCTCGGTGAATCCGCCGGTGCCGGCATCGATCAGCTCGGGGGTGACGTTGGTCTGCGCGAAATCGTTGTGTGAGCCGTAGAGGATGATGGGAACGCGGTGCTCGAGCGTGTGGCCCATGCGCCGCGAGAGCATCTCGTGGGCCTTCTCCGCGAGGTCGAGGACGCGCAGCGAAAGGCTGTCCTCGCCGGGGTAGAAGTAGACGTCGAAATGATCCGACGAAATGGAATTCCAGTGGTAGCGCCGGTACTGGACCTTGTTCTGCCCGAAGTACTGAGCCAGTGCCGGGGTCACCACGATCGTCGAAATCATCACGATCGCCAGCACGGCTCCGCGCGCCCACGCCCTCATCATCCGCATGTCCAAATGTTCAATCCTCTTCGGTCCGATTCCCGCTGACGCGGGCGGCCGCGGCGGCCTTCATCTTACACCGGTTTCGACGCTCCGGGTCCCCCGTCCGTCGCGGCGGGGCGTCCTCAATACTCCCAACGGGCCTTCAGATTCACGTTGTAGTCCGGGAGATTATTCTGAGTCGTGGTGTTCGTCGCGGATACCCGGCGCTGCGAGATGTCGGTGGTCAGGTAAATGAACCGGCTCAGGCGGTACTCCGCCTCGACCTCGCGCTCGAACAGATACGCCGCGGTGGGGGCAATCGTGGTGCTCGAGCCCTCGCGCGTGAAGCCCGGAAGGCGCTGACTATAGCGCAGACTCAGCTGGTTCGTAATCTGGCTGCCGGCGCTCACGATCACGTCCCCCTGCCCGGTCAGGAGTCCGCCCTGATCGCGTTCCAATGACCATTCGTTGACATAGCCGCCGAATGCAGTCGACAGATCCGCCGAGAGCGAGCGATTGATCGCCCGTGTCAAATAGTTGTCCAGCGGGTTCGCGAGCGAGTTCGCGAGCGAGGAGTTCCCGAATCCTCCGAAGCGCGGCACCGTGATCTCGCGCAGGATCGCGGACTGGTCCCAGGTGGGGGTCCCGGCGTCGGTGAAGTCGATTACCGGCTTGTTCGCCCGGCCCTTGATGTGCACCGTGACCTCGTGCGGGGTGGTGTCAGTTCCGGTGAAATCCTCGGGATACGAGGGAATCACCCGGGTGGTGGCGGTGGCGTCGATCAGCGGGTTCGCCCCCTCCACGTTGTCGAACGTCAGGTCGGCGTTCTGAACCGCGAATTTATTGCTCAGATACCAGTAGTTGCCCCGCAGCGCGTGCATCTCGCCAAAGATGAGGAGCGAGTCGCGGGTCTGCTCCATGCGCAGGTCCGCGTTGAATTCGATGTCGCCTTCCGGAGGCCGCCAGTTCAGATGGTCGTTCGCCTCCACCTGGATTCGATAGGTCCAGAACAACGGCTGGGTGGCGGCGGCGATCTGCTGGCTCTCGCTCTGGCTCGAAAAATCGAACAGGATCGCGGCGCGATTGATCCGCGCCCGCCCCACCACCATCGGCAGGGTCTGGCCACCCACCCGCACCCCGTTCGTGACCGTGAAGTCCCCGTCCAGCAGCGCGGCGTAGAGGCCGGCTTCGCTGGCGGCGAAGTCGCGGAGCGCGAGCCGGAACGAATAATCGCGCATCGCGAAGCCATCCAGATGGACCGTCCCCGCGGCCGACACCCGGCCATGCGCGCCCTGTTTCGCAATCAGTGAGTCCAGCACGATCTCGGAAGATCGGATCTTGAAGTCGGCGCGCACGCCTTCCAGCAATTCATCGCGCGCCGCGAGTCGCACCCGCGCGTCGCGCACGTGGGCATCCCCCACGATCGCCGGATGCCGGGGCGTGCCGTCGATCGAGGCACGCACGTCGAATCGCCCGCTGGCGAATCCGATCTGCGGGATGAACGGCGCCAGCACCGCGAGATCCCCGTTCTGCGCCTCGAGCGTCCAGTGCATCGGCGCCTCGGGGATCACGGGGGTGCGGTCGAGCGCGAGCCGGAGCGGCATTCGCCCGCTCGCGCTCGACACCACGCCCCCGCGCGAAACCTTGAGGTCCTGCACCGCCAGATCGGTACCGGAGAACGACGCACGGACCGCGATCTGGTCGGCGCGGTATGCCTTCCAGGCCGCCGGCCGCAGCGTGCCCGAAGCCTCGAACGTCGGCTCATGCGGCGAGCCGCCGAAGCTGGCGTGTGCCTCGAGCACGCCCGCCACGCCTTCGGCGCGCGGGGTGAGCGCCACCAGCCGGTCGAGCGAGAGAGCGTGCGCGTCGGCCGACCCGCCCCAATGTCGGGCGGTCGCGATCCACCGCACCACCGCATCCGAGACCAGCGTGTCGGGCCACGGCCGCGTCATGTCGCTCGCGTTGCCGTGCGCCAGGACCCGCCCGCCCTGCAGCCGATACTCGAAACGCCCGAGATCGAGGCGCGCCGGGGCTCCCGAGAGCTCGAGGATCAGGCTGTCCGCCTGGTGTCCGCGCATGCCGGCGCCACTCGCGTCCGTGACCAGGCTCCAGCGCGGATTGCCCGAGACTCCCTGAATGTCGAGATCGGCGTTCGCGCGCCCGCTCAGGTCCCATTCGCGCGGCAGGCCGAGCCGTGACAGCTCGAGGCCACGCGCACGGGCGTGCCAGTCGTAGCGCCCGCCGCTCTGCGCCCAATCCCCGTGCAGCTCGAGCCGCGCGTCTCCGTCGCGCGCCTCGAATTGATCGAAGTGCACCTGCCGGGCGTCGCCATGCAGTGCCACCTCGCGGGTCGCACTCCAGTCGAATTGCGAGCTGGTCGCGCGCAGCTCTTTCAGCGAGACGCTCCACCCCTGTTCCCCGAATGTGGCGTCCCCGCGGGCCCGGACCACGGTGTCGCCCGCCGCGGCGTGCACGCTGTCGAGTCCCACGCGCTGATTCCCGACGTGGATCGCGGCCGCCACGCTGTCGAAATGGACGCCGAGATACATCGCGTCCTCGAGGCGCACCACGGTCTCGAGGTCGGGGGTCGGGAGCAGGCGCCCCGCGAGGCCCGGCAGGCGCCAGCGCGCCGCGTGAATGCCGATCCAGTCGGTCGCGGCTCCCGCCAGATCCCCGGTCACGAACAGACCGTTGTTTCGACTCCGCACCGTGCCCGCGCCCTGAAGCATCTGGCCGGTGAGACCGCTCTTGCGACCGTCCTCCCATTCGTCCAGCGGGTATCGCGAGAGCTGATAGTCGCCGCTCCAGCCCTCGCGATCGGTGCGCCCGTTCAACACCATCCTGCCGCCACGCCGCAGCATGCGGACCGAGAAGCTGTCGGGCGCGTTGGCCGGAAAGTCCACGCGCACCAGCGCACTGTCCGCGCGCCAGCCGGCGAGATCGGATGCGGTGAGGCTGGCCTCGAGCACTTCGGGTCCGTCGGCGCGCGTCTCCTCCGTGAATCGGAACCAGCCGTTCAGGTGCCCGCTGGGCCATCCGGTCAGATGGAGCGCAGACCACCGCGCGGGGTCGCCCTGCGTCACGTTGCCCGCGAGCGCCCATCCGCGGTGCGCCCAGTCCAGCTGTCCCTCCAGCGTGCCGGCCTGGGACCGGAATCGAAGCGGCAGGATCGCGAGCTGACCGTTCGCGAACCGGAAGCTTCCGTCGCCCCGCCCCTTCAGGCTGTCCCAGTCCACGGTGGCGTCGAACACGCCCTTCCAGGCCCGATCGCCAACCGCTTCCACCACGCCGCTCCCTTCCCCGGGAACATTCAGCGTCCGATTGTCGAAGACGCGCGCGAGCAGTGGCCAGCGCACGCGAGCCACCGCCATCCGCACCCGACGCGAGCCCCCGGAGCGTGCCCACGACGCGACCCCCGACATCGCGAGTTCGGGCGATCGCAGCGTCGCGATCTGGATCCGCACGCTGTCGCTGAGCTCGGCGTAGGCGGTCAGAGCGTCGAGCTGGGTGGAAAACGGACCGCGCTGCCATTGAAGGTTCGCGATGTCCACGCGGGCCGGAGCGGTCACCGCGACCGCATCGAGATTCGCGCGGTGGACCGACCAGGCGGTGTCCGGCATCACCACTTCGGCGTTGCTCAGAATCAGGTGCACGCGCACCGGCTCGGTGCGCTCGCCTTTCGACGGCTTTCCCTCCCAGCGCGGAATCCGCAGGCGACCGTCGCGACCCCGCGAGAGCCGGATCACCGGATGGTCCACGTAGACTTCGATCGACCTGCGGCTGCCGGACAGGAGGCCCCACAGGGAATAGCGGATCTGCATGCTGCCGGCCTCGAGCAGCGGCGGCAGGTTCCCGTCGCGGAACCGCACCGCCGGCGAAACCACGCGAAAACCGGACGCCGGGTTGCCGCGGATGTCCCGGATGACGAGCACCACGTCGGAGTGCCGCGCCAGGGCCTGGTTCAGCACCAGCGAGACTTCGCGCGCCACGAGCTCGGTGCGGTTCGCGAGGTAGAGCGCGGTCGACACCACCGCGAGGACGATCAGCGCCAGCAGCGAGAGCATGGCCAGCCGCACCAGCTTGCCGATGGTCCATCGCACCGGCTGCGGGACGTGCTCGACCACCTCCGCGATCTCGTGAGCGATCTCCTCACGCAGATCATGAAGCGTGTCGTGGTGCGGTTCGCGCCGCTCCGGCTCGGAGCCGGATTCGGGAGCTTCGGGGTCGGTCATGAGGTCAGAACGAGGGTCCGATGGCGAACTGATAGCGGCCGTTGAATTTTCGTCCGGTGCTGGGATCCACCGGGCGTGAACTCCAGGTGTAGTCCAGCCGCAGCGGCCCGAACGGCAACGTGAGCCGCGGTCCGAACCCGTAAACGTAGCGCATGTCGCCCGGGCCGGCCGGCGTCGAGCCGGCGTGAGGCGCGAACCCGCTCAGCTGTATATCGCTGGCTTCGGCCCAGACATTCCCTCCGTCCAGGTAAAATTCCACCCCCAGCGGCCCCAGGACCGGAACCCGCAACTCCAGGTTCATCTGCACCATGGCCAGCCCGCCGTAGGGAGCCAGGCCGCCCTCGGGGAATCCTCGCACCGAATTGACCCCGCCGAGACGAAAGCGGTCCTCGAATGGCACGCGCGCGACGTTCGCCGGGACCGGCGCCGGTTGCGGCGTGAACAGGATGGTGTCCCCGAACGGCGCCGCGACGCCGGCCCGGATCTGAAACGCGAGCACCCGCCCACGCTCGAGCGGCTTGAACCAGCCGGTGGCGACCACGCCCTTGGTGTAGCTGCTGGTCCCGGACAACGGACCGCCGGCGACCTCGCCGCTCACGCTCTGGAACGAGCCCCGGGTGGTGACGAGCGGGTCGTCGCGCAGGTCGCGGTCCAGCGCGAGATTGATGAGGTGCGTGGTGTAGTGCTCGGGAATCAGCGTGTCGCTCACCGTGGCGGACAGCAGGTGCACGTGTTGATTGATGAACGCGTTGTCCTGGGTCGCGGTCAGCTTGAGAATGCGCGAGAACTCGCGCTCCACCTGAAACCGAATTCCGGGGCCGTTCTGATGGATGACCCAGCGCCCGCGCGGATCACGGTCGTCGGTCTCGGTGTAGTACCCGGTCACGGCGCTGCTCGCCCGGATCCCGAACAGCACCGGACTGCGCAGCGTCCCCTCGGTGCGCCACAGCAGGAACTTTCCGTCCTGGTCGAGCGAGAGCCGGCTCGCGATGGTGGCCGCGACACCCTGGCCCCTGAGATTGCGGTGGCCCCACGACGCATTCATGCTGAAGCGTTCCAGGGTGCCGCTGCCGATTCCGGCGTCGATCCAGCGCCGCTTGCGTTCCTCGAGCCGCATGCTGATCTCCATCAGCGAGTTCGTGGAATCCGGCAGCGGGGTGACCTGAATCGAGCGGAACAGGTCGGTGGAGTAGAGGTGCTCGACCGATCGCTGGATGCGCGACCTCCGGTAGATGTCCCCGGAGTGCATGTCGAGCATGCGTTCGATCAGCCAGCGGCGCACGCCGAGCTGTCCGGGGGACGAGTAATAGACCGCGCCGAAGTGGTAGAGCGGGCCCTCGGTGACGTCGTAGTGCACCAGGATGGAGTCGGCGCGCCGCAGCGTGTCGGCCGTGACACCCGGAATGTAGCCGCGGTCCTGATAGACCTCCTCGATGCGCAACGTGTCCACGATCAGGGCTGAGGGATTGAACGCCCGGCCGCGGCGCGTGTAGATCTTCTGCCGGAGCTGCCCTTCGGAGACCGCATGGACGCCGGTGAACTCCACCGCCCGCGTGAACGAGCGCTCGCCTTCGTGGATGACGTACTCGAGCTCGGCGTGCCCCAGGGTCTTCAGGGTGTGCACCCGGACGCTCGCGTCCGCGTCGAGGTAGCCGTGCTGGCGGTAGACCGCGATGATCGCCACCGTGTCGGCGCGCAGGAAATCGCGCCGCAGCACCGGCCGTTCCCGCCACGGCAACGCCGACGGCGTGCGGGTTTTCAAAGCGGCGCGCAATTCACTCTCGGGGACATGGTGACGCCCCACGAATCGGATGCGCTCGACCTGCTGCAGGTCGCTCGGGAATTCAGACTGTGCGGTCGCGCGCACCGGCACGGCCATCAGCACGAGCGCCAGCCACCACGACGACGCCGCCCCGCGACGCTCAGGGTGGCGCCGGGGCAACCGCCCTCTCCTCCGGAGCGGCGCGCGGCGCGCGGTCGAGTGCGCGCTGGCGTTGGATCAGACGCCACGGGTCGTTGGCGAGGATCAGGACGAACAACGTCCCGATCAGCACCAGACCGGCCTTCTGGAAGTTGAGATAGGTCCGCGCCGAGATCGCCTGGCGGCGCACGCCTTCGAACAGGGCGAGCACGATGTGCCCGCCGTCCAGCACCGGAAGCGGCATGAGATTGAACGCCATGATCGCGAGATTGATCATGGCCAGGAACATCAGATACGAATCCAGCCCCCGCCGCGCGGACTCGCTGGCGGCCTGCGCGATGAACAGCGGGCCGCCCAGATATTCGCGGTAGTAGAGCGGGCGCGAGACCGTGAGCCACATGCCGCGATAGACGCTGCCGATCTGCGCCAGCGTGGCGCGGAATCCGAGGTCGATCGCTTCCGGAAGCGAGTGCTTCTCGACGTACACCAGGTGCGAGACCGGCTCGATCCCGATCTGGCCGATCCCGCCCGCCTGCCCGGTGGAATTGACCGGAGTCACCATGATGTCGAAGGTCTGCGTGCCGCGCCGGATCTGCAGGCGGATCGGCTTGTCGGCGTGTCCGCCGATGTGCGCGCGCATCTCGCTCCAGGTCGAGACCGGTGTTCCATCCACGCTCAGGATGCGATCGCCCTCCTTGAGCCCCGACTTGTAGGCCGGCATCCCGGTCAGCACCCCGCCCACGATCGGCGGATTCTCGACGCGGGTCAGGCTCGAGAACAGCGGTTCGCGCTGCTCCGGCTTCACCACCAGCGTGAACCCGTGTCCCGCGCGGTCCACGTCGAGCCGGATCGATTTCGGGCGCGGGGCCTCGAGGTGCGCGGCCAGGATCTGATCGAACGTCGCGATCGGCTTCCCGTCCGCGGCCACCACCTTGTCGCCTTCGCGCAGCCCCAGCTTGTATGCGGCGGTGCTGTCCGCGGTCACGCCGAGGACGTTCGGCGAGTCGGGATACGACACCCCGATCAGGCCGACCGCGACCAGAATCAGGAACGCGGTGATCAGGTTCGCGAGCGGCCCCGCCACCGCGATCAGCACCCGGCCCGGCCACGGATGCGAGAGGAACTGTTCGCGGCCGGACGGCATCTCGCCGTTCTCCGCCGGACTGTCGCCCGCCATCTGGACGTAGCCTCCGAGCGGCACCCACGACAGGCGGTATTCGGTCTCGTGATACGTGACGCCAATCAGGCGCGGGCCGAATCCGAGCGAGAAGCGCAGCACCTTCACGCCCCGGGCCTTTGCGGCCAGGAAGTGGCCGAGCTCGTGGACGAAGATTACGATCCCGAGCAGCACCACCCCGGGGCCGGCGCCGCGGAGCAGCGAACCGGCGCGTTCGATCAGTTCATGCATGAGTGGAGGCTCCCCGCCGAAGTTCCATCGGGCTCAGGCTAAACGCCCGCTCGAGGAGCGTCAACCTTCGGCGCGATCCGGACCCGCCGAAGACTGGATGGCGAGCGCGAGCCCGAGTGCGAGATACGTGTGGTAGATCACCTCGGCGTCGCCAAAGGTGTAGTCGAACATGCCACTCAGCAGCATCGCCACAAACACCGCGATTCCGGACGCCGCGAGGCCGCGATCGGCTGAAGTCGCCGCGTGAAGCGCGCGCGCCAGCTCGCGCGCCGCCGCCACCAGCCAGGCGAGGAACCCGATCAGCCCCACCCCACCGGTCATGACCGCAATCTGCACGAAGTTGTTGTGGAAATGTCCGCTCTCGAAGGTCCAGTCCGGATATCGATAGCGGCGGTAGAGCGCGAGCAGGTCCTCGCAGCCCACCCCGAACACCGGGTGCGCGCGCACGATGTCGCGCGCCGATCGCCACATCGAGAGCCGCCCCTGATTGCCGGGCTCGTGCGGGTCCACGATGCTTGCGAAACGCGCCAGCAATCGGTGCGGGGCGAGCTTGAGCCCGGCTCCGATCCCGACCGGCAGCGTCCACCACCAGCGCGGCGCCAGCGCCAGCAGGATCGCGCCCGAGCCCGCCGCGGCCCCGAGCCAGTGGCTGCGCGTCTGGGTCAGGGCCAGCGCCAGCGCGAGCGGGACCGCGGCCAGGGCGAACCCCCAGCGCCGCGCTCCGCGGTGGGCCGCGGCCGCCCCCAGCGCCCACAGGAACGCCACGCAGAACACCCCGCCGGACGTCATCTGGTTCGACAGCACCGACTGCAGCCGGTAGTTCGGCTGGGACGGCGTGCGGATGACGAAGATCACGAAGCCCACCAGCGCCGAGAACAGCGCTCCGGCCAGGATCATCGGGACCACGCGCGAGCGCACGCGCGGATCGCGTGCGGCCTCGGCGGCGAGCAGGATCAGGCCGAGCGCGTACAACTTGCGGACGTGGAACAGCGCATCCGCGCGCTCGGCGGAGAGCAGCGAGCTCAGCAGCCAGCAGAACAGCAGCGCGAGGCTCGCCGGCCACAGCCAGGTCGCAGGGGCGGTGAACCGCCGCCCGCGTGCGCGTGAGACCAGCACCGCGACCAGCCCGGTGATGAGCGCGCCCTCGGTGATCGCGATGCTGAACGGCAGGCTGAACGCGAGCAGCAGCAGCGCGCCCTGGGCCACGGCGATCGCCCGCCCCCCGGCGCCCGGCTCGCCCGGGATCCAGTCAGCGCGCCTCAGACTCGACCCCGTGCGCCGCCAGAACCTCGCGGTAGTTGCGCAGCGTGTTCTCGACCATGCGCTCGGCCCGGAAGCGCTCGACGCTCGATCGCGCCGCGCGCACCCAGGATGTCCGCAGGTCGGGATGATCCATCGCCTCGAGGATTCCCCGGGCGAGCGCCGCGGGGTCCCGCGGCGGCACCAGCCGCCCGGACACCCCGTCCTCGATCACGTCGGGGATCCCGCCGGCCGACGTGGCCACGACCGGAACCGAGAGGCGCTGCGCATCCAGCAGCGACGTGCACAGCCCCTCGAGGTACGAGGCGAGCGCGAAGATCGAAAACTGCGTCATCAGAGCCAGCGCGTCGGAGCGAAATCCCAGCAGGTGCACCGCGTGCTCGAGCCCGAGCTCGCGGCGCTGGCGCTCCAGCGCGCCGCGGCACTCGCCCTCGCCGAGCCACGCGAAGCGCACCGCGGGACGCTCGCGCACCACGATCGCGGCGGCGCGCATCAGATCCGCGTGATTCTTGTGGGGCGCGAGCGCCGCGACGGTTCCGACCACGTCGGTGCCGGGCGTGGCGCCGATCAGGGTGCGCAGGTCCGCCGCGCCGGGCGGAGGGTCGAGGAACGCCACACCGCTCGGCACCAGCGCGAGCCGCTCGCGCGGGACGCCGCCCCGTTCCATGACCTCGAGCACCCCGCGGCTGATACAGAAGTAGCGATCCACCGGCATCCGGTACTTGAGCCGGCTGAACGCGCCGCGGCCGACCTCGAAGTCCACCCGGCGCGACACCACCACGCCCGGGACGCGCGCGAGTCGCGCGGCAGGCACGCCCAGCGCGTGCGCGTGAGCGCTGTGCGCGTGCGCCACGTCCGCGCCGCGCAGGTGGCGCGCCGCCGCCAGCGCCGCCGCCACATCGAGCTCGCCGTGCGAGGGCCAGACCCGGGTCTCGATCCCGGCGGCACGCGCGCGATCGAGCAGCGGCCCATGCGGCGCGAGCAGCAGGGAATCCACGCCGTGCTGCCTCAGGCCCTCGAGCAGCAGCATCACCTGTCCCTGTCCGCCGCGCCAGGTGCGGCCGGTGTCGAGATGCGCGACCTTCATGCGGCCGCCCGTCCCGAGCGGAGGCATTCCTCGAGCACGGCGCGCAGCGACTCGCCGACGCGGTCGGGCGTGGCGATTTCGAGCGCGCGCGCGCGGCCCGCGGCCCCGAGCCGCGCGCACAGCGCGGGATCCGTGATCACGCGCTCGAGCGCGGTCGCGAGCGCCGCGGCGTCCCCGCGCGGCACCGCGAGCACGTGCTCCTCCGGGGTCAGCACTTCGCGCAAGCCCGCGCCGTCTCCGGTCACCACCGCGCGCCCCGCGGCGAGTCCCTGATACACCTTGTGGGGAATCACGCGGCCCGCCTTCTCCGAGGATCCGAATGCGCCGAGCGCCACGTGCGCGTCGGCCAGCACGCGCGGCGCATCGTCGTAGTCGGTGACGCCCGCGAAATCCAGCCGCTGGAGGTCGAGCCGCGCCGCGAGCGCGCGCGCCTCCTCGAACTCGATGCCGCGGCCCACCAGCTGGATCCGGAACTCCGGCAGCCGCGCGGCGCGCGCCTCGAGCAGACCGGCCGCGCTGATCAGCACCGGCACGCCGTGGAGCGGCAGGAAGCCTCCGACGTACACCAGCCGCAGGGGTCCCTCGCGGGGCGGCGGCGGCACCGCAAAGAACGCGTCCTCGGCCCCCACCAGGACGCGCCGCAACTTCGGCCGCGGCGCGCCGAGCGACTCGAACAGCTCGCCATGCGCCCAGGTGTCGCACAACACACGATCCGCCATGCCGAGCGACACCCGATCGATGTTCCGGTTCCAGCGCGCCTGCGCGGAGCCCGGCGCGTGCAGCCGCCAGTCGTCCACCAGCGTGTCGTAGCGCGACACCAGCGGGTCGAACACCAG
>Ga0137399_10000456_pt1 | contig 16115 bp, 13 predicted proteins | sample czorhiz316metaG_FD_104810 | JGI IMG/M metagenome (GOLD analysis project Ga0137399, IMG submission 104810) | Vadose zone soil microbial communities from Angelo Coast Range Reserve, California, USA - czorhiz3.16 metaG | ecosystem: Environmental > Terrestrial > Soil > Vadose zone | place: USA...
CATCGCGCGCCGCACGCGTGGCCGAACGATTTTCCGACGCCGTGCGCGATCGTGGTGGCGGTGGATGCGACCGGCCGCAACACAGGCGAAGTGCCACCCACACGCCACCTGCTCATGCTCGACGCTGCGGACTCGGAGCTCGCGGGCGGAACCGGCCGGACCTTCCCATGGGAGGCGGCGGTGCCGTACGCGCGCGAGCGACTCGTGATGATCGCGGGCGGGCTCGGCCCCGGGAACATCGCGCAGGCGGTCGAACAGGTGCGACCGTTCGGCGTGGATGCCTCGTCGGCGCTCGAGGATTCGCCCGGGATCAAGGACCGTGAACGCATGCGCGAGTTCGTGCTCGCGGTGCGGGACGCCGAGCGCCGGATCCGGGAGGGTCGCGCGTGACCCCGGTCGCAACGGTACCGGATTCCTCCGGACACTTCGGCCCCTACGGCGGGCGGTTCGTGCCCGAGACGCTGATCGTGGCGCTCGATCAGCTCGAAGCGGAATACCAGAGCGCCCGCGCCGACCGCGAGTTCGAGGCCCGCCTCGCCGCCGAGTTGCGGGACTTCGCGGGCCGACCGACGCCGCTGATCGAGGCGCGCCGGCTGTCCGAAGCGGCCGGCTGCCGCGTGTTCCTGAAACGCGAGGACCTGCTCCACACCGGCGCGCACAAGATCAACAACACCATCGGCCAGTGCCTGCTCACGCTCCGCATGGGCAAGCCGCGCGTCATCGCCGAGACCGGCGCCGGACAGCACGGCGTGGCCACCGCCGCGGCGGCGGCGCGCTTCGGACTCCAGTGCGCGGTCTACATGGGCGTCGAAGACGTGAGGCGACAGCATCTGAACGTCGAGCGCATGAAGCTCCTGGGCGCCGAGGTGCGCGAAGTGGACGCCGGCAGCCGCACGCTCAAGGACGCGATCAACGAGGCGCTGCGCGACTGGGTGACCCGGGTGCGTGACACCCACTACGTGCTGGGTTCGGTGCTGGGACCGCATCCGTTCCCGATGATGGTGCGGGATTTCCACCGCGTGATCGGGCTCGAAGCGCGCGAGCAGTTCGCGGCCGCGGCCGGAGGGCTCCCGGACGTGCTGGTGGCGTGCGTGGGAGGGGGGAGCAACGCGATCGGGCTGTTCCACGCGTTCCTCGGCGAACGCGGGGTCAGAAAGGTCGGCGTCGAAGCCGGAGGACTGGGCCTCGCGAGCGGCCGTCATGCCGCGCGCATGGCGGATCAGAGTGTCGGCGTGCTGCACGGCACGCGCACCCTGCTGCTCCAGGACGCGAACGGAATGATTCGCGAGACCCACTCGGTGTCGGCCGGACTCGACTATCCGGCGCTCGGTCCCGAGCACGCCTGGCTCGCCTCCCAGGGGCTCGCGGAGTACTCGTATGCCACCGATGAGGAGGCGCTCCTCGCGTTCCAGACGCTGTCGATGCTGGAGGGTATCCTGCCTGCCCTGGAGAGCGCGCACGCCATCGCCTGGGTGCTGCGCGAGGGCCGGCGCCTCGGACGCGACGCGCGCGTGGTGGTCAATCTCTCGGGGCGCGGCGACAAGGACGTGAGCGAGGTGCTGCGGGTGCTGGCCGGGGGCCAGTGACGCCGCGAGCCGCGTTTATGCTATAAACGCTGGCCGCTGCGCCCGTAGCTCAATTGGATAGAGCGTTAGCCTCCGGAGCTAAAGGTTACAGGTTCGATTCCTGTCGGGCGCACCAGCCTTTCCTCACTTCCCGCCCAAGGGCATCACGCATGCCGGATCCCGCGAGAGACCCCGCGCCCGAGCGGTTCGCCCCGCACGCCGCGCGCGAAATGGCGTCGATGTTCGACGACGTCTCGGGCCGCTACGACCTGCTGAATTCCGTCATGACGCTGGGCCAGGTCCGCGCGTGGCGCGCCGCGATGTGGCGCGCGGTTCCCGAGAGCGCGCACGCGGTGCTCGACCTGTGCACCGGGAACGGCGTCTCGCTCGCCGGGCTCAGGCGTCCCGGGCGGCTCGTGATCGGCATGGACGTGAGCCTCGGCATGCTGCACGCCGGACTCGAGCGGCTCGGATCGCAGGGCTGGGCGCCGCGGCTGGTGGCCGCCGACGCGTTCCGGCTGCCGTTGCGCGAAGCCAGTGTCGATGCCGTCACGGTCGCGTTCGGCGTCCGAAACCTGCGGCCGCGGCCGGAAGCGCTCGCCGAGATCGCGCGCGTGCTCGAGCCCGGCGGCACGCTGGTCGTACTCGAAGCCGCCGCTCCGCGCCCGGGCGGGTTCGCCCCGTTCCACAGGTTCCACCTTCGCCATGTCGTTCCGCTCGCGGGCCGGCTGTCGCCCGACCCCAGCGCCTATCAGTACCTGAGCCGGTCGATCTTCGAATTCGGCCCGCCCGAATCGTTCGAGCGCGATCTGGAAACGGCCGGCTTCACTCTGATGGGGCGCCGGGCGTTTCTGCTCGGCGCGACCTGGCTGTGGACCGCACGGCGGGGGCGGAGCGATCGCCGCGCCGGATTGCAGGACGCACGATCCGCGCGTCCCGAAGCGGGCGAAATGCCCCAACCTGTCTCGGCGCGGGAGCTCGAATGGCGGGCGTGGGTTGGGACGCAGCTCGTGATCTCGATCATCCTCCTCATCGCTCTGTGGTACGGGCTCTGGGTCTACGCGCGCGAGGGGCAGACGCTTCCCCTGCAGCCCTGGCAGCGGCGGGGAATGGTTCTGCTCCTGGTGGGCGGAATCCTCGCGTTCGCGGTGCGCTCCGCGATCCTCGCCGGGCGCCTCTCGGGTCCTCCCGAGCGTTGAGCGTAAACGCCCACGCGTGGCATGCCGATTGCCTACTTTCATGGGATTTCTTGTCTTGCACCGTTACCAGGGACCCGGTTCCAGATGGCAAGCCGCGAATCCATCCTCGAAACACTGCTCGAGCTTTCGTCCCGGCCGATCGGACGATCGCGCTCCGGACTGATCGAGCAGATGCTGCGCGTCGCCCTGTTGCTGACCGACAGCGATGGGGCGGTGGTGCTGCTGTCCTCCGGGCGATCGGGGGACCGGTACGTCCAGTTGCGCGGCCAGGAGACGGCGCGTCACGAGCCCGGTCTCGCGAGCACGGGCGACTTCACGCGACTTCTCATGCGCGCGGGGCATCCGGCTCGGATGCAGGACCTTGCGCAGGATGGCCGGTTCACGGAGCGGGAGCGCTGCCCGGACCTCGACGCGGGGCCCGCGCTGTTCGTTCCGCTGCGCATGCGCGAGCAGGCCCCGGGTTACCTCGCGGTGTTCCGCCGCCGCGGCGGTCCGCAGTACTCGGCCGGCGCCCTCCACGCATCGGTCATGCTCGCCACCTGGGCGGCGGTCGCGCTCGAGAACGTGCGGCTCTCGGAGAACGTCGAGCGCCTCGCGGTCACCGACGACCTCACCCAGGTCTACAACTACCGCTTCCTCAAGACCGCGCTGCGCCGTGAGATCAAGCGCGCCGGGCGATTCCGTCAGGACCTGGCGCTGTGCATGATCGACGTGGACAACCTGAAGAGCTACAACGATCGGCACGGGCACCTGCGCGGCAGCCATCTGCTGAAGGAGATCGCGGGGCTGCTGGCGGCGCAGGTGCGCTCGTTCGACCTGGTGGCGAAGTACGGTGGCGACGAATTCACGCTGATCCTGCCGCAGACCGAACGCGAAGGCGCGATCAAGGTGGGGGACCGCGTCCGCGCGGCGGTCGAAGGCCACGCGTTCCCGCTGGCTCCGGCCGGACAGATCACGGTGAGCGTCGGCGTCGCGGTGTTTCCCTACGACGCGGCGGATGCGACCGGCCTGATTCAGGCGTCGGATCGCGCGCTCTATCATGCGAAGCAGCAGGGCCGAAATCGCGTGGAAACCGTGCGGGATCAGGCCGCGTGAGTCGGTTGGCCACCGCCTTAGCCGGCTGCTAGACTCCGTCGCCCCGGACGAGATGCGTCGTCCGATTTTTTCGAGCCGAAGATCGGGAGGTCGGGTGTCGAACGAAGTTGGCATCGCGGTGATCGGAACCGGCGACTGGGGCGCGAACCTGGTGCGCAACTTCGCCGCGATGAAGGGCGGGCGCCTCGCCATGCTGTGCGATTCGGACTCCGCGCGACTCGCGAAGACCGCCGCGCAGCACGCCGGTGCGCGCGCCGTCTCCGATGCCCGCGACGTGGCCTCCGCGCCCGAAGTTTCGGCCGCGGTGATCTCGGCCTCGGCGGTGAGCCACCATTCGCTCGCGAAGCTGATGCTCGAAGCCGGCAAGGACGTCTACGTCGAGAAGCCACTCACACTCAAGGTCGAGCACGCCGAGGAGCTGGTGCGGCTGGCGCGCGAGAAGAACCGCATCCTGATGGTCGGACATCTGCTGCTGTTCCACCCCGCGGTCCAGTACCTGAAGCGCCTGGTGGACGAGAACTCGCTCGGCGAGGTGCTCTACATCTATTCCCAGCGCGTGAACCTGGGCAAGGTGCGCAAGGACGAGAACGCGCTGTGGAGCTTCGCGCCCCACGACCTCTCGGTGATCCTGCACCTGCTGGGCGGCGAGCCGATCGACGTGGTGGCGCGCGGGTCGGCGTTCCTCCAGAGCAAGGTCGAGGACGTGGTGTTCGTGGACCTGCGCTTCCCGGGCGGCAAGCTCGCGCATCTGCACGTGTCGTGGCTCGATCCCCACAAGCTCCGCAAGTTCACCGTGGTGGGGAGCCAGAAGATGGCGGTGTTCGACGACATGGAAGCCAGCGAGAAGATCCGCATCTACGACAAGGGCGTCGACCGCGGCGGGGAAATCGTTCCCTACGGCGACGCGCTCACGGTGCGCAGCGGCGACATCCTGATCCCGAAGATCTCGCTGCAGGAGCCGCTGCGGATCGAGTGCCAGCATTTCGTGGATTGCGTGCGCGAGCGCCGCACCCCGCTCACCGACGGCGAGGCCGGCCTGCGCGTGGTGAAGGTGCTGGCAGCGGCGCAGGCGTCGCTCGAGCGGGGCGGGGCGCCGGTCCCGGTCGCGCCGGCGCGCGCGGGGGTGGCGTGAAGCCCGCGATCGACGGCAGCGCGGCGGTCGGCGAGGGCACGACCTGGGGCGAGGGCTGCATCGTGGGCGCCGGCGCGAAGCTCGGGCGCGGCTGCCGGGTGGGGAATCACGTGGTGATCCACGACGGCACGGTGATCGGCGACGACGTGCGCATCGACGATCACGCGACGCTCGGCAAGCGCCCGATGCGCGCCGCGAATTCCGCGACCACCAAGGAGCAGGAGTTGCCGCCGCTGAACGTCGGGGACACCTGCATCGTCGGCACCGGCGTGGTGCTGTATCGCGGCGCGAAGATCGAGGCGAAGGTGCTGATGGCCGACCTCAGCACGGTGCGCGAGAACGTCAGCGTGGGGCGCGGGACCATCGTCGGTCGCGGCGTCACGATCGAGAACTTCTGCACCATCGGGCGCTTCTGCAAGCTCGAGAGCGAGTGCTATCTGTGCGCGTATTCCACGCTCGAGGACCGCGTGTTCATCGCGCCCGGCGTGGTGACGTCGAACGACAATTTCGTGGGCCGCACCCAGGAACGCTTCAAGCACTTCAAGGGCGTCACCGTGCGCCGCGGCGGGCGCCTCGGCGCCGGCAGCGTCACGCTCCCCGGGATCGTGGTCGGGGAGGACGCCCTGGTGGCCGCGGGCTCGGTGGTGACGAAGGACGTGCCGCCGCGCAAGATCGTGGTCGGGACCCCGGCGCGGGTGTGGCGCGACGTCCCGGTCGAACAGCTGCTCGAGAATCAGGGCTGGGTCGATTCTTGAGGCCCACCGTTCATCGAAAGGAACCCGCCATGTCCGCCATGCCGACCCGCACCGCGATGACCGTGCCGCTGCTCGACCTCAAGGCGCAGTACGCCGAGATCCGCGCCGACGTCGACGCCGCGGTGCGTTCGGTGATGGAGAGCGCCCGGTTCATCGGCGGGCCCGAAGTGAGCGGGCTCGAAGGGGAAGTGGCGCGCTATTCGCAGTGCGCGCACGCCATCGGCTGCGCCTCGGGCACCGACGCACTGCTGCTCGCGATGTGGGCGCTCGGCGTCGGACCCGGCGACGAGGTCATCACCAGCGCGTATTCGTTCTTCGCCAGCGCCGGGACGGTCGCGAACAACGGCGCGACGCCGGTGTTCGTGGACATCGACCCGCGCACCTACAACCTCGACCCGCATCGTCTCGAAGCGGCGTTCACCCCGCGCACCAAGGCGGTGATGCCGGTGCACCTCTACGGACAGTGCGCCGACATGACCGCGATCCGCGCGATCTGCGATCAGCACCGCGTGTTCCTGATCGAGGACGCCGCGCAGGCGATCGGCTCGGAGTGGGAGGGGAAGCGCGCCGGCTCGATGTCGGACTACGGATGCTTCTCGTTCTTCCCGTCCAAGAACCTGGGCGGGGCCGGCGACGGCGGCATGATGGTGACGCAGAATCCCGAGTACGCGGAGCGCGTCCGCCTGCTGCGCGAGCACGGCTCGAAGCCGAAGTACTACCACTCGATGGTGGGGACGAATTCACGGCTCGACGCGCTCCAGGCTGCGATCCTGCGCGTCAAGCTGCGCCACCTCGACCGCTGGAGCGAGGCGCGCGCGCGCAACGCGACGCTCTACGACCAGCTGTTCGAGGGTTCGCACGTCGGGCGCCCGTACCGCGACCCGCGCACCCGCCACATCTACAACCAGTACGTGATCCGCATCCCGAAGCGGGACGAGCTGCGCAAGCACCTGACCGATCGCGGCGTCGGAACCGAGATCTACTACCCGGTGCCGCTCCATCTGCAGAAGTGCTTCGCCATGCTGGGCCACAAGCCCGGCGACATGCCGCAGTCGGAGGCCGCCGCCGCCGAGACGCTGGCGCTTCCGATCTATCCGGAGTTGACCGAAGAGCAGATCCGTTACGTCGCAACCTGCGTCCGGGAGTTCACGGACCCGTAGGACCGTTCCGCCCGGCGCACCGCTTCCTCCCGCCCGGGAGCGCGCGCCGGGGTTCGAGCTTCATCCGCGTGCCGGCATGCCCTGCGCCGGCGCGGCGAACGGTGCCATGCCCACTTCCATGCCCGACGGCGTGCGCGAGCTGCTGCGCCGCGTCGACGAGGTCCGGGGTCTCTCGCAACGCCAGGAATCGAGCGGCGCGCTCGATCCGGGCGACGCGCCGGCATTGCTCGAAACCCTCTCGGAGCTGGTCGAAGAACTCGAACACAGCCATCGGCGGCTGATCGAGACCAACGTCCAGCTGGTCTCGCTGCGCGAGGTCGCGAGTCATCTCACCGCGTCGGTGGACGCGGGGGAGACCACGCGCACCGTCACGCGCTACCTGTGCCGCGCGTTCGGCTTCTCGCACGTCGCGCTGCTGCTCGTGAACCGCGAGCACGGCCGGCTCGAGGGAACCTGGACCCATCGCACCGGAGAGCGCGACCACAACGTGGCGCTCGAGCTGCCGCTCACCGGCGACGGCGGGGCGCTGACCCGCGCGCTGTGGCTGAACCGGACCGTGGTCCAGCATCACGCGCGCCGCCACCCGCCGGCGATCCTGCCCGACGGGCACCCGCTGCTCGACCTCATGGCCGACCTCCAGTCGGCGCTGTGCGTGCCGCTGCAGCGCAGCCACGCGGTGGTGCCGCCTTCCGAGTCCGCCGAGCTGTGCGGGGCGCGCTGCATGATGGGCGACACCGCGCTGATCACGCCCCCGCCGGGCGCGGCCGCGCACACCTGGGCCGCGGAGCGCGAGGAGCGCCAGCGCCACTGCCTGTCGTGCGAGCTGATGCCGATGCTGGGGGTGCTCGGCATCGCACGCGAGAATGGCAGCGCGCCGCTCAAGAGCGGCGACGTCACGCTGCTCGAGTCGATCGCGCTCTCGATCGCGCCGATGATCGAGAACGCCCGGCTCACCCAGGAACTGCGCCAGAGCGAGCGGTTTCTCGAGCATCTGCTCGACAGCATGGCGACCGGCCTGGCCGCGGTGAACATGCGCGGCGAGGTGCTGGCGATCAACCGCGCGGCCGAGACGCTGCTGGGATTCCACGAAGCCGACGTGCTGGGCCGCCCGTTCGGCGAGCTGTTCGGGCCGGACGGCGAGACGCTGATCCACGCCGCACTCGAGCACGGGCGCGAGGTGGAGCGCGAGGAGACGCTGCTGCGGGCCCGTGACGGAGCGCCGGTGCCGGTGAGCCTCACCACCTCGCTGCTGCGCAACGAGCGCCGCAGCGTCTACGGCGCCATCGCCACGTTCGCGGACCTCACGCCGCTCAAGCTCGCCGAAGAGCAGGCGCGCCGCATGGACCGGCTGGCCGCGCTCGGACGTTTCACCTCGAGCGTCGCGCACGAGATCCGGAATCCGCTCACCGGGATCGCGGCCGGCGTGCAGTACCTGTCGCGCGGCCTGGCCGAGGACGGTCCGGCGCGCGAGCACGTCGCGTTCATCCTGAGCGAGATCAAGCGGCTCGACCGCATCGTGCAGGATCTGTTCGACATCACCCATCCGCGCGGGCTGCAGCTCCGCGCGGCACCGCTCGAGGACACGGTCCGCGCCGCGCTCCAGGTGCTGCAGGCGCTGATCGCGCAGCGCGAGATCGACCTCCAGCTCGAGGTCGCACCGCGCGTTCCGCCGGTGCCGCACGATCACGACCAGCTCGAGCAGGTGCTCATCAACCTGGTCAAGAACGCGATCGAAGCCTCGTCCCCGGGCGCCGCGATCCGGGTGGCGATCGAGACCGCCGCGCCGACCGCGGCGGGCGGGGCGTCGCGCAAGCGCGCCGCGGTCCCGACCGGCGCGGTGGTGCGGGTCGAGGATCACGGCACCGGAATCGAGCCCGAGCACCTGAAGACCATCTTCGAACCCTTTTTCACGACCAAGCCCGGAGGCACGGGACTGGGTCTGTACATCAGCCACGACATCGTGAAGCGCCACGGCGGCGCGTTGACGATTGCGAGCGAGCCCGGGAGAGGCACCACCTTCCTGCTCGAGCTCCCGCTCGATCCCCCGGGAGGACAACGATGAGCAAGGCCAACATTCTGGTGGTGGACGATCAGGATTCGATCCGCCACTTCGTGAGCCGCTCGCTCGAGGACGAAGGTTATTCGGTGCAGGTCACCGGCTCGGTACGGGAGACCCGCCAGGTGCTGGATCAGGACATGCCGGACGTGGCGATCCTCGACCTCAAGCTGCCGGACGGCACCGGCCTCGAGCTGCTGCGCGAGATCAAGCGGGTTCAGCCCGAGGTGAGCGTGATCATGATGACCGCGTTCGGCGAGCTCGAGACCGCGGTCGAGGCCATGAGCGCCGGGGCATTCTGGTTCGTGAAGAAGCCGTTCCAGAACGAGGAGCTGCTCGCGCTGGTGGCGCGCGCGCTGGAGTCGCAGAAGCTGTGGCTCGAGCTGCGGCGGCTGCGGCACCACGCGTTCGCGGACGAGGACTTCCTCCATTCCAGCAGCCCGTCGATGCAGGAGGCCTACACGATCGCCGAGCAGGTGGCGCGCGGCGACACCACCAGCGTGCTGATCGAGGGCGAGAGCGGCACCGGCAAGGAGTACTTCGCGAACCTCATCCACCGCATGAGCGCGCGGCACGACAAGCCGTTCGTCGAGATCAACTGCGCGGCAATCCCGAGCGAGCTGCTGGAGAGCGAGTTGTTCGGGCACGAGAAGGGCGCGTTCACCGACGCGCGCGCGCAGAAGCTCGGCCTCATGGAGCTGGCGAGCGGTGGCACGCTGTTCCTCGACGAGATCGGGGAGATGGCGCCCATGCTGCAGGTGAAGCTGCTGCGGGTGCTGGAGCGCCGCACGTTCAAGCGCGTGGGCGGCACCAAGGACATCACCGTGAACCTGCGCGTCATCTCGGCCACGAATCAGGATCTCGAGCGGCGGGTGCGGGAGGGAGGCTTCCGCGAGGACCTCTACTACCGCCTCAAGGTGGTGCCGCTCTACGTTCCGCCGCTGCGCGAGCGCCGCGAGGACATCCTGCCGCTGGCGCGGCTGTTCATGGAGCGCTTCTCGAAGCAGTTCAAGAAGCCGTTCCGCGAGGTTTCGGTGGCCGCCGAACGGCTGCTCACCGACTACCCGTGGCCCGGGAACATCCGCGAGCTGCGGAATCTGTTCGAGCGCACCGTGCTGCTCGAGAACGCCGAAGTGCTCGATCCCAAGCACCTCAAGCTCGCGCCGCGCGCCCGCCCGATGGCGGACAGCACGCTGGGACAGCGCATCGACGAACTCATGACCGGCTCGTCGCCGGGCGCCGGGATTCCGTTCGAGGCCCTGGTCGAGGAGGTGGAGCGAGCCTTGATTCTGCGTGCCTCGTATGCTACGAAATGGAATCAGAGTCGCACTGCCGAGATGCTCCAGCTCAAGCGCGACAAGCTGCGCTACCGGATGAAGCTCTACGATATCCAACCGGAGAACGAGTCCGCGCCCTCCGAGTAGAGCAAGGGGCCTCATGAAGAAGACGCCGAGCCTGGTCGCTCTCCTCACCTTCGCCGGGCTTGGCGCCGCGGGCTGTGCGTATACCACCAGCACCGCGTCGCTGCCGCCGCACCTCAAGACCGTGGCGATCCCGGTGTTCGAGAACGGGACCAGCCAGTACACGCTCGAACAGGACATCACCGACGCGGTGGTGCAGCGCTTCGTCTCGGACAATCACCTGCGGGTGGTGGACGAGCGTTCCGCGAACGCGGTGCTGCGCGGCAAGGTCACGCTCTACCGGAATTCCGTGTTCGGCATCTCGCCGCAGAACCTCGCCCAGGAATACCGCGTGACCATCGCGGTCTCGGTGGTGTTCAAGGACCAGGTCAAGAATCGCGAGCTGTGGAGCGACCCGAACCTCGCGAAATACTCGAACTACTATGTTCAGAACGTCCCGGGACAGACCGCCAGCACCGAGCTCGACGGGCGCAAGGCGGCCATCGCGAAGATCGCCGATGAAATCCTCACCCGATCGGTCCAGGGCTGGTAGCGCGCGTCGCGCGGGCGGCTCCGCGGGGGCGCGTTCCTCCACCGCGAGCCCGCGCCGCGCCACGCGTGGCGCCACCACCGAGCCGCTCGAGCTGGCGCGGCGCGCGCGCGCCGGGGAGTTTCCGGGCAGCCTCTATCTCGAGGGACCGAGCGAGGCGCTCAAGGCCGAACTGCTGGCGTCGGTGCGCCGCGCCTGGAGTGCGCGCTACCCCGAAACGCCGCCGCGCGTGCTGCGCACCGCCGAGACCAGTGTCGAGGAGATCCTCGCGCTCTATCAGGGCGCCTCGCTGTTCTCGCCGCGCGATCTCATCCTGGTGCTGGAGATCGAGGACTTCGGCCGCAGCGAGAAGCGGGTCGCCGCACTCGCGGCCGGGCTCGAGTGGCCGGCCGGCGAATCCTGCCTGCTGCTGATCGAGTCGGCCGCCGAGTCGGCGCGCAAGACATTGGAGCCGCTGCGCGCCGCGTGCGACGCGCGCGTCGTCGCGTTGCCCCCGGAGGCGCGCGCGCTGCTCGCGTGGGGCGCGCTCAAGCTCGAGGAGGCCGGGCTCACCGCCGAGCCCGGCGTGATCGAAAGCCTGGCCGAAGCCACCGACGGCGATGCGCTGGCGTACTTCGGCGAGCTTTCGCGGCTCACCGCGTGGGCGCCGCCCGGCTCGCGGGTCAACGCGGACGACGTGGCGCAGATCCTGAGACCCGCGGTGGGGGCGGAGATTCCCGACTACGTCGCGGCGGTCGCGGCCGGGGATCCGCGCCTCGCCGGCAAGCGCCTCGGGCGCCTGCTCGCCGCCGGCGTGTCGGAGGGCACGATCCTGTTCTCGCTCGCGAACCTGGTGGGTGGTGCGCTCGGCGGCTGGAGGCGCTTCCACGCCGCGAGCGACACGCTGCGGCGCCGGCGCGGGGGGAGCGACCTGGTGCGCGCGCTGGATGCGGTGTATCGCGCCGAAGCGGCGTGGAAGGGAGGGCGCGCCGACGTGGTGGCGCTGCTCGAGCAGGCCACGCGCGACGTGTGCGGCGCGGCGTAGAGGCCACGAAGCGCCGGATCCGCGGGAGGCTTCGCGCACGCGGCTTCAGTGATAGGCGATCTTGATTCGCCCCCAGGACGTGCGCACGGTCGGGACCGGGGGAGCGCCGAACTTCTGAATCCGATGATTGCCGGTGTCCGCGATGTAGATGCTCTCGCTCGCGTCGACGGCGATTCCGTAAGGGACGCTGAACTGCCCGATCCCCGAGCCCGGTGAGCCCCACTTGCTCACGAATGTTCCGTCGCCGGTGAACTCCTGGATCCGGTTGAGCGCGATGTCCGTGACGTACACGTGACCGCTGGGTCCGACCGCGATTCCCCACGGCGTTCCGAACTGACCGTCGCCGGCTCCGCTCGACCCCCATTGCCGCAGGAAAGTGCCGGCGCTCGTGAACACTTCGATTCGATGATTCTGTCCGTCAGCCACATAGACCTGACCCGCGCCGTCGACCGCGATCCCGGCCGGGCCCCTGATCTGTCCGGGCCCGTTTCCCGGAAATCCCCAGGAATCGTAGAATCCCGATCCTGGCGGGAACACGTCCACCTGCCCCACCGGATCGTTGTACGGCCCCATCGTGCCGTAGACGGGAATGAATCCGTCCCCGGTGGCATTCGCCGCCACTGCGAGTGCGGTCAGACTGCATTGACACTGCGCCGGCGGGCCGAACAGGAGGTAGTCCTCCATGAGTGTTCCTGCCGTGGAGTACCGCAGGTAATATCGATATCGATCGGCCCCCGCGTACTGAGTCGCCAGCAGGTGCACCTGGCCGAATCCGTCCACCGCGATCGCGTCGACGCCCGCGTTCGCGAGCGGCGTCGAAACCGACCACAGACTCAGAAAATCCCCGCTGCCGCTGAAGATCTGGACCCGTCCGATTGGATTCGTGTCGATGACGAACACGTGGCCGGTCGCGTCCACGGCCACGCCCTGGGGATGTTCGAACTGGCCCGGAGCCGGGCCCTCGGTGCCCCACGTGCCCAGGAACGCGGGCTGCCCGTGAGCGACCAAGGGACCGAGGACGATCGCCGCGATGACCAGACCCGCGCGGCCGAGAGCGCTCGCGTTCGTGAACCCAGGCGGTGGTGCGAGGCGGGGGAGGGTCATGTGGGCGTCCGGGGGTGAAGGGTGGTCGACACGCCCGAGTCTAGCCCGCGGCGCAGACCAACTCCAGATCGATTCGGGCGGCGCTGCGCCCGGATGACGTCGCTCCCGATTCTAGGTAGTCTGCCAGCATGAGCCGATATCCGTTCGCCGAATTCGAGCCGCGCTGGCAGAAATACTGGGACGAGCACCGCACGTTCCGCGCCGTGGATTTCTCGAATCGGCCGAAGTTCTACTGCCTGGATTTCTTCCCGTACCCCTCGGGGTCGGGCCTGCACGTCGGCCACCTCGAGGGCTACGTCGCGACCGACATGTTGTGCCGGTTCAAGCGCATGCGCGGATTCAACGTGCTGCACTGCACCGGCTGGGACGCGTTCGGGCTGCCGGCCGAGGAATACGCGCGTCGCACCGGCGTGCATCCCGCGATCACGACGCGCGAGAACATCGCGAACTTCCGCCGCCAGATGAAGCGCGCCGGGCTCTCGCACGACTGGGACCGCGAGGTGGACACCACCGATCCCGCCTACTACCGCTGGACCCAATGGATCTTCCTCCGGCTGTTCGAGCGTGGCCTCGCGTACGTCGCGGAGGTGCCGGTCAACTGGTGCCCCGAGCTCGGGACCGTGCTCGCGAACGAGGAAGTCATCGACGGCCGCAGCGAGGTGGGCGGATTCGAAGTGGTGCGCAAACCGATGCGCCAGTGGGTGCTCAAGATCACCGCCTACGCCGACCGTCTGCTCGAGGACCTCGCGCTGGTGGACTGGCCGTCCAGCACGATCGAAATGCAGAGCAACTGGATCGGACGCTCGATCGGCGCCGAGGTGGATTTTCCGATTCAGGGCGCGAACGCGAACCTGCGCATCTTCACCACCCGGCCCGACACGCTGTTCGGCGCGACCTACATGGTGCTCGCGCCCGAGCATCCGCTGGTGGACGCCGTCACGTCGGTGGACCGGCGCGCGGCCGTGACGGCCTATAGTGACGCGACCGCGCGCAAGAGCGACCTCCAGCGCCAGGAACAAAAGGAGAAGAGCGGGGTCTTCACCGGCGGCCACGCGATCAATCCGGTGAACGGCGAGCCGCTCCCGATCTGGATCGCGGACTACGTCCTGATGGGCTACGGCACCGGCGCGATCATGGCGGTGCCGGGCCACGATCGACGCGACTGGGAGTTCGCGCGCACGTTCGACCTGCCGATCCGCGAAGTGGTGAAGGGCGGCGACGTCACGCGCGAGCCCTACGTGGATCTGGAGCACGGCGTGGCGGTGAACTCCACCACGCCGGATGGATCGTTCTCGATCGACGGTCTCAAGGCGGGGGAGGCGATCGCGAAGATCACGGCGTGGCTCGAGCAGCGCGGCGCGGGGAGGAAGACCGTCAACTACCGGCTGCGCGACTGGCTGTTCTCGCGCCAGCGCTACTGGGGCGAGCCCTTGCCGATCCTGTGGGTGGACGGCGCGCCGCAAGCGGTGCCGGAGCAGATGCTGCCGGTGGTGCTGCCCGAGACCGCGTCGTTCAAGCCATCGGGGACGGGGGAGAGCCCGCTCGCGAACCTCGCGGATTGGGTGAAGACCACGGACCCCGCGACCGGAAAGCCGGCGCGGCGCGAGACCAATACCATGCCGCAGTGGGCGGGATCGTGCTGGTACTACCTGCGCTTCCTCGACCCGAAGAATCCCACGCGGCTGGTGGACCCGAAGCTCGAGAAGTACTGGATGCCGGTGGATCTCTACGTGGGCGGGGCGGAGCACGCCGTGCTGCACCTGCTGTACGCCCGCTTCTGGCACAAGGTGCTGTTCGACATCGGCCAGGTGAGCACGCCCGAGCCGTTCATGCGGCTGGTGCACCAGGGCACGATCCTCGGCGAGGACGGCTCGAAGATGTCGAAGTCGGTCGGCAACGTGGTGAGCCCGGACGAGATCATCGACCACTACGGTGCGGACGCGGTGCGGCTCTACGAAATGTTCATGGGACCGCTCGAAGCCTCGAAGCCGTGGAACACGAAGAGCGTGGAAGGCGTGACGCGCTTCCTCGACCGCGTGTGGCGGTTGTGCGTGGACGCGGACGGCCGCCTCGCGGTCCCGGGCGGCGACGCGCCGCTCGAGGCGAAGCGGGCGCTGCACCGCACGATCCGAAAGGTCACGCTCGATCTCGAGGAACTGAAGTTCAACACCGCGATCGCGCAGCTCATGACGTACGTCAACGAGCTGATGAAGCTGGAGCGTGCACCGCGCGTTCTGATCCAGCCGCTGGTGCTGTTGCTCGCGCCGTTCGCGCCGCATCTGTGCGAGGAGTTGTGGCATCGGCTCGGCCATGGCGAGAGCCTGGCGCACGAACCCTGGCCGGTCTGGGACCAAGCCCTGGTGGCCGAGGAGCGCGTCACGGTGGCGATCCAGGTGAACGGCAAGCTGAGGTCCACGCTGGAGCTGGCGCCCGGGACCACCGAGGCCGCGGCCCGCGAGGCTGCGTTGGCCGACGAACGGGTGCAGCGCCACGTCAACGGCGACCGGATCCGGAAGGTGATCTACGTTCCGGACAAGCTGCTGAATTTCGTCGTCGCTTCGAGCTGAGATCGGGGAAAGATCCCGACCCCATCCGGCGCGCGAGCGAAGCGGCGGGGCAGGAGCGCCGCGGGCTCGAGCATCCCGAACTCCGGAATCCCAAGATTCGGGCGATCGATTCCTATCTGTAGGTTTACATAATAGTAATTATGCGACATGCCTTTTAAATCTCCTGGCCGACCTGTATACTGCACAAATGCGCAGTGACTATCGCCTGGAGCCCTGCCGGTCGGCCCTGAACCGCGTGGCCGGAATGCCGTTCAAGTGGTCTCTGAACCCCTACATGGGCTGTGCGCACCGTTGCACGTTCTGCTACGTGCGCGCCTTCGAACGGCGGGCTGATCGGCCGTCGGATGACCGCTACGGCGCCGTGGTGCGCGTCAAGACCAACGTCGCCGAGGTCTTGAGGCTCGAGCTGACCCGCGCGTCCTGGAAACGCGAAGGCGTCGCGATCGGCGCCGCGACCGATCCCTACCAGCCGGCCGAAGGCCGGTTCCGGCTCACCCGGGCCTGCATC
>Ga0137399_10000457_pt1 | contig 16103 bp, 11 predicted proteins | sample czorhiz316metaG_FD_104810 | JGI IMG/M metagenome (GOLD analysis project Ga0137399, IMG submission 104810) | Vadose zone soil microbial communities from Angelo Coast Range Reserve, California, USA - czorhiz3.16 metaG | ecosystem: Environmental > Terrestrial > Soil > Vadose zone | place: USA...
CCGCGAAAAAGCAGATCAAAGGCACCGAAGCCGCAGCGCTGATTGCCGGGCAACTGCGCCTGCACCTTGCCGAGCAATTGAAACTCATCCCTAAAGACCGCTGGGAGTTTCTCTGGCTCACCGGTTTTCCCCTGTTTGAGTGGAGCGAGACCGAAAAGCGATGGGTGAGCGCGCAGCACCCGTTCACCGGAATTGTTGAGGAGGACTTGGACAAGCTCGAGTCTGCACCGTGGGAAGTGCGCTCGAAAGGCTATGACCTGGTGTTGAACGGCGTCGAGCTGGGCTCCGGCAGCATCCGGATTCACCGCCAGGACGTCCAGGCGCGCGTGTTTCGCGCGCTGGGGTTATCGGACGAGCAGGCGCGACAACGCTTCGGGTTTTTCCTCGACGCGCTCACCTATGGCACCCCTCCCCACGGCGGCATTGCGCTGGGGCTTGACCGCGTGGTGGCGCTGCTGGCCGGAGAAAAGTCCATCCGCGAAGTCATCGCCTTCCCCAAGACCACCGCGGCAGTAGACCTCATGGCCGAAGCGCCGTCGCCGGTTGATTCCGGCCAACTCGACGAGCTCGGCATCGCGCTAAAGCCGCCGGAGAAACCATAGTGTTGCGTTCGCTTAATCAAAAGGCCCCTCCCGCCAATAAGAATGCCGGCCGGGCTACGGCTCGATGCTCTTATCAGTGTCCATCTGCGTTCATCTGTGGTTTCATACTCCAAGGCACTGGCTGATGTCGCGCATAAGGATTCTTCCGGAAAGCGTTGCCAATAAGATTGCTGCGGGCGAGGTGATTGAGCGGCCCGCATCGGTGGTGAAGGAGTTGCTCGAAAATGCCCTGGACGCCGGCGCGCTCTCGATCCGCGTTGAGGCTGAAGCCGGGGGCAAGCGCATGATCCGGGTGATTGACGACGGCTGCGGCATGACCCACGACGACGCGCTGCTGGCGTTTGAGCGCCACTCCACCTCGAAACTCCGCACGGCCGACGACCTGCTCTCGATCGCGACGCTGGGCTTCCGCGGCGAGGCGCTGCCGTCAGTGGCGGCGGTATCGCGGCTGCTGCTGGAGACCCGCGCGGACGAGGATGAGCAGGGCACGCGGGTGGAAATTGCTGGCGGCAAGATGATCGGTGTGAAGCCGGCCGGGGTTCCGGCGGGCACCTCGGTCAGCGTGGCGGATATTTTCTATTGTGTGCCGGCGCGGCGGAAATTCCTGAAATCAGACACCACCGAACTGGGTCACATCGCGTCGCTGGTGACCCATTACGCGCTGGCGCATCCCGACAAGCATTTCGTTCTGAAGACGCCCACCCAGGAAATACTCAACGTGGCGCCGGTCGAGACCCCCTCCGAGCGCGTCTATCAACTTTTTGGCCGGCAGGCGCTTGAGGAGTTGTTGGAGATTCCGCCGGTATCTTCGCCGGTGCGCGCGGCGATCACAGAGCCAGAGCTCGAGCCCGAGGAGCGCGGGGCAGACCTGGGCGTGCGCGGGTTCGTGTCGCGGCCCGAAGCGCAGCGCCCCAACCGCAACAGCATCTACATCTTCGTGAACAAGCGTCTGGTGCGTGATCGACTGATCCTGCACGCCATTCACGAGGCCTACCGCAATATCATGCCGCCCAACGTTTTTCCGGCCGTGCTGCTATTCCTCGAGGTGCCCTATCAGGAAGTGGATGTGAATGTCCACCCGGCGAAGATCGAGGTGCGCTTTCGGCACCCGCAGTTTGTGCATGACTTCACGCGCGACACGATTCGCGCGGCGCTGACTCGCGCCAGGCCCATCCCCGCGTTTCCTGGCGCGGGCATCCAGACTCCAACCCCCGCCTCTAAAGAGGCGGGCTACAGGGGCGAGGGCGCGGCACTCGTACCAGCCGCTTATGCTGCCGCCGCGGGTGCCGCCGCTGCCGGACCGCTGCGCGCGGTGATCCCAGCGGCGTTGCCGATCGATGGCGTCGGGGCCACTGAAGGGTTCGAGCTGACCGGAGCGCCCCTCCAGCCCGAGCCACAGCGCTTCCATTTTGAACCCGGCCAAGAGATCGGCTTCGCTGCTTCGCATGCGGAGTTTGCTGAGCAGTTCCGTCAGGCCACCGGCCAGCAGGCCGCCGTTCCAGCCGTGAGTGCCGAGGGCATCGCGGACCTCAAGCCGCTGGGGCAGATCAATGCGAGCTTCATCATCGCGGTGAACGCGCAGGGCCTGTGGATCATCGACCAGCACGTGGCGCACGAGCGCGTGCTGTTCGAGCAGCACCTCAGGGCGCGCCGCGAGGGCGCGCTCACCGGCCAGCGCCTGCTGGTGCCGCTGGTGGTGGAGCTATCGCCGCGGCAACTGGTAATCTTCGAGCGCATCGCCGAGGAGCTGCGCGAGAACGGCTTCGAGGTCGAGCCCATCGGCCCGCGCAGCGTGGCCATCCAGGCGGCGCCGGCGGGGATCCCCAGTGCCGACGCCGAGCGGCTGCTGACAGAAATCCTCGACGGCATCGAGCGGGAGAACCAGGCTATATCGATGGAGACCCTGCAAGCCAAGATTGCGGCTTCCACCTCATGCCACGCGGCCATTAAGGTGAATATGCCGCTTGACCAGACGAAAATGGAGTGGCTGCTGGCGGAGCTCGCGCACACCGAATGCCCGATGAGCTGCCCGCACGGCCGGCCGATTGTGCTGCGCTATTCGCTGCGCGAAATCGAGAAAGCCTTCAAGCGGATTTGAGTGCGCGCCAATCCGCACGGAGAGCCAGGAAAGCAATCCGCTCTGCCCGCCGGGGGATGTGATGAGTTCGGGAAATGCGGGAAAGGACGGAAGGCTTGCGAAAGTTGATTATCGCCATTGATGGGCCGGTGGGCTCGGGCAAAAGCAGTGCCGCCCGGCGGGTAGCCGAGTTACTGGGCTACACCTATCTCGACAGCGGCGCGATGTACCGCGCGCTGGCGTGGAAGGCGCTCGAGCGCGGCGTGCCGCTCGATTCGCCGGACCAGCTTGAAGCGCTCGCCAGCCAGACGCGCATCGATCTTGAGGCCGCGAGTGCCGCTCCCGGTTCGGCTCGAGGAAACGCCCTTACGGGGTTGCGCGTGCGGCTGGATGGGGTGGACGTGACTGAAGCGATTCGCCGCGCGGAGGTTTCACAAGCAGCTTCAAAGGTTGCGGTCGTACCCGGCGTGCGCAGGCTGCTGGTGGCCGAGCAGCGGCGCGCCGGCCGCTCGGGCGGAGTGGTGATGGAAGGGCGCGACATCGGCACAGTCGTCTTCCCCGACGCCGACCTGAAGATCTATCTCGACGCCTCGGTTGAGGTGCGGGCGGAGCGCCGTTGGCGGGAGCACCAGCAGAAGGGCGAGGCGATCGACCGCGCGCGCATGATTGAAGAAGTCCGCGAGCGCGACCGGCGCGACCGCAGCCGCGAGGCTTCGCCGCTGGTGCCTGCTGCGGATGCCGTGGTAGTTGACAATACCGCGATGGATGTCGAGGAGACTGCGCGACTCATCGCCATGCTGGCGCGAGACAAAGAGAAGAAAGGAATTTGAGTCTAACACCTACAACGCTGGGCGCTGGGTGGAGTATTAGCTCGGGCCGGACATCGAGGCGAGGAATTCGGCGTTGGATTTGGTTTTGGCCAGCCGACCGAGGAGCAACTCCATAGCCTCGACGGGGGAGAGCGGGTTCAGCACCTTGCGCAGCACCCAGACGCGGTTCAGTTCATCGGGGGGCAGCAGCAATTCCTCCTTGCGTGTGCCGGAGCGATTGATGTCGATGGCGGGGAAAATGCGCTTGTCCACCAGCCGCCGATCGAGGTTGATCTCCAGGTTGCCCGTGCCCTTGAATTCTTCGAAGATGACGTCGTCCATACGGCTGCCGGTATCGATCAACGCGGTAGCCATGATGGTGAGCGAGCCGCCCTCCTCGACGTAGCGCGCGGCGGCAAAGAAGCGTCGCGGCCGCTGGAGCGCATTGGCGTCGATGCCGCCGGAAAGCACCTTGCCCGAAGGGGGCGTCACTGCGTTATAAGCGCGCCCCAGGCGGGTGATGGAGTCGAGCAGGATGACGACGTCGCGCTTATGCTCGACCAGCCGCTTGGCTTTTTCGAGCACCATTTCCGCGACCTGAATGTGGCGCTGGGGCGGTTCGTCGAAGGTCGAGCTGATCACCTCGCCCTTGACCGTGCGCTGCATGTCGGTGACCTCTTCGGGTCGCTCGTCAATCAGCAGCACGATCAGGGTGACCTCGGGGTGGTTGGTGGTGATGGAGTTGGCGATCGACTGGAGCATCATCGTCTTCCCGGTCCGCGGCGGCGCCACGATCAGCCCCCGTTGCCCCTTTCCGATAGGGCAGAGCAGGTCGAGCACGCGCCCCGTGAGGTTTTCTTTCGTGGACTCCATCTTCAGCCGGCCCTGCGGATAGAGCGGGGTCAGGTTGTCGAAGAAGATTTTGCTCCGCGCGACCTCCGGGTCTTCGAAGTTAACGGCCTCGACCTTGATCAGCGCGAAGTACCGCTCGCCGTCCTTCGGCGGGCGCACTTGCCCCGAGACGGTGTCGCCGGTGCGCAAATCGAATTTGCGGATCTGCGACGGCGAAACGTAGATGTCGTCCGGCCCCGGCAGGTAGTTGTACTCCGGCGCGCGCAGGAAGCCGAAGCCATCCGGCAGGCACTCCAGCACTCCCTCGGAGAAGATCAAACCGTTCTTCTCGGTTTGCGCGCGCAAGATTTGGAAGATCAACTCCTGTTTGCGCATGCCGCTGGCGCCGGGGATGGCCAGATCCTTGGCGATCTTTGCCAGGTCGGTGATGTTTTTCTCTTTGAGTTCTGCAAGGCTAATGCTCATCGTATTCTTCCTTGAAAAAGGGCCTGAAACCTCCAGGTTCGATTGTGGTTACGGTAGACCCCGGGCGGAATTCTCCGCCGGCCGGGGTGGCGTCCAAATTTAGATTCGGGTCAGCGTACAAAGCTTCCAATTGGGCGGTGCCGGGCGTCCTGCGCTCCGAAGCTTTATCCCCCGAGGCTTCGGGGAAAACAGGCCGAGGGACTTCCCTAGTTGGTTAATTCCTGGTCTTTCTTCACGTCCGGTTCGTACTTTGCAGCTACTTCCGGGACCGGGGGGTGCGCTGTCGGCTGGAGCGGACGCTCGAGCGCGTACTGCAAAACCTCATCCATCATTTCGACGAATTTGATGACCACACTGGCCTGAACCTCAGGGGGAATCTCCGCCAAGTCCTTTTCATTGTCCTTGGGCAGAATGACGGTGCGCAGGCCCATGCGGTGCGCAGCCAAAAGCTTTTCCTTCACGCCGCCAATGGGCAGCACCTTGCCACGCAGGGTGATCTCGCCGGTCATGGCCACGTCGCAGCGCACCGGAGTTTTCGTTAGCGCGCTGACGATCGCGGTGGCGATAGTGATGCCGGCCGACGGCCCGTCCTTGGGGATGGCGCCCTCGGGCACGTGCACGTGAATATCCAGGTGGCGGTAGAAATCCTTGGGCAGGCCGAAGTTGCCGGTGCGCGAGCGCACGTAGCTCATCGCCGCCTGCGCCGATTCCTGCATAACGTCGCCGAGCTTGCCAGTGAGTGTCAGCCGACCCTTGCCTTCCATCAGGGTGGCCTCAGTTCCGAGCACCTGCCCGCCCACTTCCGTCCAGGCCAGGCCGGTGGCCAAGCCCACCTCGTTGTGCTTTTCCGCCCAGATCTCGCGGTACTTGATGACGCCCAGGAAATCGCTGATATTCGCGGGGGTGATCTCAATCTTGACTTGCTTGCCTTCCTTGACCACCTTGCGCGACACCTTGCGGCCGATGTTGGCGCTCTCGCGCTCGAGGTTCCGCACTCCGGCCTCGTGCGTGTAGTGCCGGATGATATGGGTGATGGCTTCGTCGGTGAAGGTCAGGTTGGCTGGGGAGAGTCCGGCGGCCTCGAGCTGCTTGTTGACCAGGAAACGCTTGGCGATCTGGAGCTTCTCGATCTCGGTATAGCCGGGCAGGCGCAGGATTTCCATGCGGTCCTGCAAGGGTTGCGGGATGGTGTGCAGCACGTTGGCCGTGCAGATGAACATCACCTTGGAGAGGTCGTACTCCACGTCCAGGTAATGGTCGGTGAAGGCGTGATTCAGCTCTGGGTCCAGTACTTCCATCAGCGCGGCTGAAGGGTCGCCGCGGAAGTCCATCGACATTTTGTCCACTTCGTCGAGCACGAAGACGGGGTTGATGGTGCCGGCCTTCTTCATCATCTGGATGATCTGGCCGGGCAGCGCGCCGATGTAGGTTCGGCGGTGGCCGCGGATCTCGGCTTCGTCGCGCACACCGCCGAGAGAAACGCGCACGAATTTGCGGCCGGTGGCGCGGCCGATGGACATCGCCAGCGAGGTCTTGCCCACGCCCGGCGGACCCACGAAGCACAGGATCGAGCCGCGCGGGTTCTTCACCAACTGGCGGACGGCCAGGTATTCCAGGATGCGCTCCTTGATCTTTTCCAGGCCAAAGTGGTCTTCTTCCAGGATGCGCTCGGCCACGCTGATGTCGCGGATTTCTTTCGACTTTTTCTTCCACGGCACCGCCAGCAGCCAGTCCAGGTAATTGCGGCTGACCGTTGATTCGGCCGACATCGGCGGCATCATCTCCAGCCGCTTCAACTCCTGGATGGCCTTCTCGTGCACGTCTTTGGACATGCCTGCGGCGTCGATCTTTTTCTTCAGCTCGTCGATTTCGCTCTTCTCGCCGCGGCCCAGCTCCTTCTGAATGGCCTTCATCTTCTCGTTCAGGTAGTACTCTTTCTGGGCGCGCTCCATCTGGCGCTTGACGCGGGTATTGATGTTGCGATCGACATTGAGCTTATCGATTTCGATTTCGAGGATTTCGCCGACCCGGCTAAGGCGCTCGAGCGGGTCGAAGTTTTCCAACAGCTCTTGCTTCTCTTCCACCGGGAGCTGGAGGTTGGCGGCGATGGTGTCGGAGAGCTTGCTGGGGTCGTCCACACGGGCCGCGGCGATCATGGTGTCGTAGTTCAGGCTCTGCGAGAGCTTGACGTACTGTTCGAACAGTCCGGTGACCTTGCTGACCGCCTGCTCCAGCTGCGGAGTGGTCTCCACCTTGACCGGCACCAAGCGAAGCGCGGCGCGGAAGAAGCCTTCCTCCGTGGCGATTTGTACAACCTTGGCGCGCTCCACGCCTTCGACCAGGACTTTGATGTTGCCATCCGGCAGCTTGACGCTCTGTACGATGTTGGCCAGCGTGCCTACCGTGTAAATTTCTTCAGGCTTGGGGTCGTCCACCGAGGCGTCGTGCTGGGTGGCAAGGAAGATTTTCTTGTCGCCCGCCAGCGCTTCTTCCAGCGCCCGCACCGAGGCTTCGCGCCCGACGATGAACGGGGTCATCATCTGCGGGAAGATGACCATGTCGCGCACCGGCATCATCGGCACGCGCTTCAATTCGAGTTTTTCCCGGTTGAACATAGGCGCTTTCTTCTTCCCTGTGTTCCCTTCGAATCCCCTTCGGGGAAGCTATCCTGCCTTCTCCAGCAAGTTCCAGTTGATCTCGCGGCTGCGGACCATCTCTGCCGTAACGGCGAAGTCGCGAATCTTGCGCTGGGCCGGCAGGTGGTACATCAGCTCGAGCATCAGGTCTTCCAGGATCATGCGCAGACCCCGGGCGCCGACTTTGCGCTGCATGGCCAACTCGGCCACGGTCTCGAGCGCGTCGTCGGCGAAGCGCAGCTTGACGTTCTCAAACTCAAACAGCCGCTGGTACTGGCGGATCAGCGCGTTCTTGGGTTCGGTCAGGATGCGGATCAGCGCGGCCTTGTCAAGGTCGCCCAGCACGCCTACTACCGGCAGCCGGCCAACGAACTCCGGAATCAGGCCGTAGCGGATCAGGTCGGTCGGTTGTGCCTGCTCGAGCATCTCGATGTTGCGGCGATGCGCAGTGGCCGGCTGGGCATCCGTGTGGAAGCCCAGCGACTTCTGCCCCGCGCGCCGCTCGATGATTTTTTCCAGGCCCACAAACGCTCCCCCGCAGATGAACAGGATGTTGGTGGTATCCACGGGGGTGAATTCCTGGTGGGGGTGCTTGCGGCCGCCCTGCGGGGGCACATTGGCGACGGTGCCCTCGAGAATCTTCAGCAGGGCCTGCTGGACTCCTTCGCCCGAGACGTCCCGGGTGATGGAGGGGTTCTCGTCCTTCTTGGCGATTTTGTCGATCTCGTCGATGTAGATGATGCCTTGCTGGGCTTTGTTGACGTCGCCGTCGGCGTTCTGCAGGAGCTTCAGGATGATGTTCTCGACGTCCTCGCCCACGTAGCCGGCCTCAGTCAGCGTGGTGGCGTCCACGATGGCGAAGGGCACCTCGAGCATACGCGAGAGCGTCTGTGCCAGTAGCGTCTTGCCGGTGCCGGTGGGCCCGATCAGCAGGATGTTAGACTTGGTCAGCTCTACGTCGCCAGGCTGCCGGTTCAAGAAAATTCGCTTGTAGTGGTTATAAACCGCCACGGCCAGCTTCTTTTTCGTTTTGTCCTGGCCTATAACGTAGCCATCCAAAAAGGACTTGATCTCCGGGGGCCGTGGCAGGCGCCGGTTTACCGGGCTGGACTGCTCGCGCTTCTCATCTTCCAGGATTTGCTGGCAGACGGTGACGCACTCGTTGCAGACGTAGGCGCGGGGGTAGTCCGAGGGCGAGCTAATCAGTTTCTCAACCTGCTCCTGCGTCTTATGGCAGAAGGAGCAGCGCAGCGGTTCGTCCGTGTTGAATTTTCTCACAACTCGCCTGACCTCTGGCAGACTGCCCAGGGTCCCCACAGGATAAGGGCAGGTACGCTGTTCATTCTAGGCCCATTTTCCCCCAAGCGGCACCGGAAGTCCATCTGACTACTGACCGTTAGGTACAGGCTAAGGGTACGTCGTTAGCGGTGCTTGGTAATGATCTCGTCGATCAGGCCATACTCCTTGGCCTGCTGCGCCGACATGATGAAATCCCGCTCGACGTCCTTCTCCAGCCTTTCCAGGGGCTGCTTGCTGTGGTCGGCGAGCAGCGTGTTGATTACTGTGCGCATGCGCAGGATTTCTTTCGCGTGGATGTCGATGTCGGTAGCCTGCCCGGAAAGGCCGGACAGCCACGGTTGGTGGATCAGGATGCGCGAGTTAGGCAGGGCGAAGCGCTTCTTCGGCGCTCCGGCCGCCAACAGCAGCGCGGCGATCGAGGCAGCCTGGCCGACGCAGATGGTGACCACGTTGGGCCGCACGAACTGTATGGTGTCGTAGATTGCCATGCCCGCGGTGATCGAGCCGCCGGGGGAATTGATGTAGAGCGAGATGTCTTTTTCCGGGTCCTCGGCTTCCAGGAACAAGAGCTGCGCGGTGACTAGGTTGGCCACGTGGTCGTCGATTGGCGTCCCGATGAAGATGATATTGTCCTTCAGCAGCCGTGAATAGATATCGTAGGCTCGCTCGCCCCGGTTGGTCTGCTCGACCACCATGGGGATGAGCGTTGTAGCGCGTGGACTTGGATCGTCGGGATGTCTCATCGAAAAATTTTTAGGGTGCGCTGGGGAACCCGGCTCGTAAATTCAGCTATTCGCTTTTCGTCCGGATCCGGGTCTTTTTGTAGAGCCACTCGAGAGTCTTATCGCTTCTCAATTTCGATTTTATCCTATCGAGCGCTCCCTGCTTTGTCAAGCGCGCTTGCACCGCTGTAGCCGATTCGCCACTGCGTTCGGCCAGCAGCGCAATTTGGCGCTGCACTTCCTGCTCGTCGGCTTCGATACCCTCGGCCGAGGCGATGCGGTCCAGGATCAACTCGGCTTTGACGTCTTCCAAGGCACGGTCGCGCTGGCGGCGCCGCAGCGTCACCCAGTCCACGTTGACCGCCCGGGGGTCCACGCCCTGGGCAGCGAGCGAACGGATCGCGCGCTCCAGCCGCACATCCATTTGCTGCTCGATCAGAGCTTCCGGCACGGGGAAATCGTGTGCTGCGATCAGCTTGCTCACGATGCGGTCGTGCGCCTGGTGCGTCCTGCGAAGGTCGCGTTCGGCCTCGAGGTTCTGCCGGATTTTGCCGCGCAGCTCCTCGAGCGTTGCTGCCTCGCTCACATCTTTGGCGAATTCGTCGTTCAGTTCGGGCAGCTTCTTTTCCTTGTTGGCCACGATCTCGATCGCGTAGGTGTACACCTTGCCGGCCAGCTTGGGGTCGGGAAAGTCCTCCGGGTAGCGGACCTCGAAGCGCCTGTGGTCGCCTGTCTGCGCGCCACGAAGGTTTTCGCTGAACGCGCCGAGGGTCTCTTCGGCGCCGATGTGGCAGAGCACATTCTCCCCCCGGAGCGGCTCCCCACCCCCCACCGGGGTGCCCACCAGCTCGATCTGCGCGTAATCGCCGTCGGCGATGGGGCGGCCCTCGACCGGAACAAAGGTTGCGGCGCGCTCGCGCATCTCGGTGAGACTCTTCTCGACTTCGGCGTCTGTGATCTCCAGCGCGTCCACTTCGACTTCCAGGTTCTGGTAGTCGCCGAGAGGAAAATCTGGCAAGACTTCAAACGTGGCCTTGAACTTGAGCGGGCCGCCTTCGGCGAAGTCCACCTGCTCCACGTGCGGGCGAGTCACCGGAACCATCTTCTGTTCGGTCACGGCTTGTTCAATGCGCTCCGGCAGGAGCGACTGCAGCACCTCGCTCTTGATGTCTTCGGCGAAGCGGCGGCGGATCAGCGTCACGGGGGCCTTCCCCGGCCGAAATCCCGGCACACGCGCCACCCGCGCAAACTCGCGCGCCACGCGCTCCATCGCTTTCTGCACTTCCTCGGCTGGAATTTCCAGGTCCAGCTCGCGCCGGCAGGTGGCTTCTGTCATGTTGTTTGCGCTTCGTCAGAAGCTGAGTGAGTTGGGAGCCGCGCTAGTTAGGGGCTGCGGTGCGTCTCTCTTTCGCCGCTCTGGCTTCCGGAAAAAGGAGGGCCGGGGAGACCCAACAAGCGAGGCACTGTCTTGAAAATTCAGTATAGGGCAATCATGGTGCGGCGTCAACTCACGCCACACCTTACTTTTTTGGAGGGGCTTCTTGCTGCGCTGATTCCCCGTGTAGAATTTTCTCGACCTCCTGTTTGGCGAGCTTCTCACTCACGGGGCAACTGGTATCGTTGATCCGGCATTGAGCGAGCGTCAGGTCGCATTTGCAGTTGCAGTTCTTCCGATTGAACTCGCGGAGGGCCACTTTCCTCTGTTCCGGAGTGAGCTTTGAGAGGTCAACGCCGGGAAGCTCGGTGGCACGCTTAGCGTTGGCCAGAAAGATCTGTCCGGTATCCTCAAAGGTCTCAATCTTTGCTTCTATCGGGAGCGCCAACAGGGCGCGAACTTCCGTCTCGTAGAGAACCGGGTTCCGCAGGCCGATGTGCTTCTGGACTACGCCCCCATTCGTGTCCAGCAGGAACAAAGTGGGCAGCGCCAAAATGCCCCCGAATTTGGCTTGCAACTCAGGAGAGGCGATGGCAATCGGATAATTGGTCCGCACTGTTTGAGCAAAGCGCTTCACCGCTTCCGCTGGGCCTTCGTCCACAGAGAGGCCGATAATCTGCAAGCGCCCCGCATACCTGGCCTGGAGCTGAATCAGGTCAGGAATTTCCGCGCGGCACGGCCCGCACCAGGTGGCCCAGAAATTCAAGAGGATCACCTTGCCGCGCCAGTGGGCTGGGGAAATGGGTTGCCCATCCAGGTCCTGGAGGGTGAATTCGGGTACGGGCTCCGGATTCTTCACGAATCGGATCGTTCCGGGGTCCTTCTGGGCGTCGCTGGCTGCCCTCGCCGGCAGTAAGGAACGACCCTGCTGGACATATGGGAGCCCCAGAAGGACCAGCACTCCGGTGCAGACCACAAACACGGGTTTGGCTCTCTTCATCCTGTCCCCCTGGGACCCGGCTCACAGCAACATCTGCTTCAACCGCAGTCTTGCCCCCAATGCCGCGCTGATATGGCCTGCATCAGGACGCTACATGAATGGCCAATCTGCTCATGCGTCCAGCGTCGGGACTGTAAGCCCCCGATTCTAAAGTGGTAGGTCGGCTCGCGCTAGTGGGCTTTCGGCATGCGATTCCTCAGCAGCCATGCCCGCCCGTCCGTATGCCGTAACTGTCTGCAAGTCTGGCCAGCCTGGCGCCTCCGATGGTTTGGACATGGCTGTGCCGCGAGTAATGTGAGGGCAGACTTGAGATTCCCGGTCTTAGCCGGAAAGTGGGCAGCCGCACAAGCTCTCCAGCACACGAATCGGAGCGTGCTGCGGCGCGACCAGTGCGCTCGGATGGACTAGAACCGTTTGCTCGAGAGCGAACTGTCCGGAAACCACAGCGTGGGGCACTCCGTCACTGAACACCAGCCAAGTCGCCAAAGGTGGAAACTCCAGTTTGTATTTCGGACAGTCGGCCTGGAAGGCAGAGTTCTCCTTAAGGTAGTCGTGGAAGCGCAACATGAAACGGTCGTAGGGCGAGCGGTCGCCGCCGGGGAAGCCGAGCGCGCGGCCTAGCCGAAGGAGCTTCCGGCGCAAGAAAGAGCCCCCGCCCGCAAGTTGAGGGAGCCCTGCTTCGAATGCGAAGCGCTTGGCGAGCTCACCAAATCGCTCAGTGGTGAGCCAGACTCTTGCCTTGGTGGGATGGAGGTTGGTGAAGACGCGCAGGATGCGGCTGCCCCGTGTGGGGCGGCTGGGAAAGGCGTCCACGTGCAGAAGATCATTGCGCTTGTGAAGCGGAAGCTGCCTTCCTTCCTCTTCCAGCGGTCGGAAGCTGGCGAAATCCAGAGACCAGCGCCCCGCGTAAGGCAAGAGGAACCGCGCAAGAAATTGAATAACCTGCGCAGAGTAACTCCGCATGACCCGTTGCATTTCGCTCAGAGACGGCTCGTCCCCAGAGAAACCCCGAAGCACGTCCTGTGTGGGACGATAGGAGACGTTCTTGTGTAACCGCGCCTCGGCCCAGCGCTGCGAAAGTATGAATTGCCGATCGTGTTCGGGAAAATCGTAGGGGAACGTGTGGAAGAGAAGGATCTGCCCCTCTTCCAGTTGTTCGCAGTACCAGCGGGCGCGCTCGTTGCTCTGGGATGCGTCCAACCAGCCGCCCGCCAACGCAAAGTCATTCACAGGGATCCATGGCAGGCTTGGCATGGCAACGTGCCTCGCGGCTTCTGATTCGCACGGACTCTGAAGTAGATTCTCGCCTTTCAAGTCTTGTTCCCAACAAGAGCATACTCCCGCCGCCTGCTTGTTCCAAGCTCTGCGGCTCTCTTCTATATTGGGCTCAGATATTCAGGCTCTGATTCTGAGAGGGATGCGAGGTTCTCTTTGCGAGTGCATGCTCCTTCAACTGCCTCGGACGAGCTGAGGTGGCAGACTGATGGTACTCCACGAAGTGTGGCTTCACGTATATTAAGGCCACCTCGACATCCTGCTGTTTAAGAGCCAAAATCTGGCTGCTCAGGAGCACCGACGTGCGCGCCCAGCGCCCCGCGTTGGCTTGGCCCTACATTGCCAAAGCGCGAGAGGAATGGGAATAGAAGCGCTTGTTGCATTGCCGCACTGAGATAAGCGCAGTGTTGAATTTGTATCGAATACTCTCGGTTGCAGCCTTGACGGTACATCTGGTCTGGATCCTGTGGGTGACCTGTGGCTGGTTAGTGACTCGCAACCGGCCCCTGCTGCGCTGGTTCCACATCCTCACGCTGATTTATAGCATTGTGATCGAAATCGGTCCCTGGCCTTGCCCCTTGACCATGGCCGAGGAGTGGCTCCAGCAAGGGGCCGGCATTCAGCCCTATCATGAGCCCTTCCTGGTCCATTACCTGGAGGCACTGGTGTATCCCAATGTCTCGCAAACGGTGGTGACCTGGTGTGGTGTTGCCGTCTGCTTGATTATTCTGGGGGTTTACGCGCAGAGATTCCGGCGGAGGAGAATCGTCGGCTGGTAGTCTCGCTTGGCTGGGAACCGTGATAGATTTTCCGCGGCCTGCGCAAGATCCAGGCGAGCTAACGCTACAGAGAGTTCTGGCTATTCATGCATTCCCAACGCAAGATCCCACATGCGGTGTGTAAGAGCCGCGGACACGTCAGTAGATTTGTGGCGGACTCGGCCGACATCTTAGCGGTCATACTCGAGGCACTGTGCGTGGCCACTAACCTAACACGTCGCAGAGGGATTTGGTCCGGGTGAGGCGCATGCCGTGCAGGACGATTCCAGAATCGCAACGAGTTGTCCGAGGGGCGAGGGGCTCTCGCGGCGCCAGATGCTGGCAAAGTTGGGCCGAATCGGGTTCTCCTTTCCGCTTGCTGCAATTGGAATGAAACCATTCCTCGGCTGGGCTCAAGCCGTAGCACTCCCCACCATCGAGGTCCCCGGCCAAGCGCAGCTTTCGCCCGCTGATGAACAGCTCCTGGAGGACTTGGAGCGAGCCAGCTTTCTTTTTTTCTGGGAGCAAGCCAGCCCCCATACCGGTCTGGTCAAGGACCGGGGCAAGGCCAAGGGCATCGATCAACGGGACGTCGCGAGCATTGCGGCTACCGGTTTCGGCCTGACCGCAATTTGCATCGCCGATAAACGCGGTTTCATTTCCAGCGCACAGGCTCGGGCCCGAGTCTTGGCCACGCTGAGGTTCCTTTGGAAACGGCTGCTGCACCAGCGCGGCTTTTTCTACCATTTCATCAACATGAACACAGGCGAGCGAGTATGGCAGTCGGAAGCATCCTCGATCGACACAGCGATCCTGCTGTGTGGCGTGCTCACCTGCCGGCAGTACTTCGAGGACTCGGAGATTCAGCAACTCGCCAAACAGATTTACGAGCGAGTGGACTGGCTCTGGTTGCTGGCCGGTGGAAAACTTCTCTCCCATGGCTGGAGGCCCGAAGAAGGTTTCTTGAAGCCGCGCTGGGACACCTACTGCGAATTGATGATGATTTATCTGCTGGGCTTGGGTTCAACTACCCATCCGCTGCCGGCGGAGACCTGGGATGCATGGAAGCGCCCACTGTTTGAGTACGACGGCATCCGCTACATCGGTGCGCGGGCCCCGTTGTTCGTGCACCAGTACTCCCACGCCTGGTTCGACTTCCGCGCCAAGCGTGATCGGCACGCGGACTATTTTGCAAACTCGGTCCTGGCCACCGACGTGCATCGCCGGTTTTGTCTCAGCCTCCGCAAGCAATTTCCGCAGTTCAGCGAGGACCTGTGGGGAATCACTGCTTCGGATTCTGCGAGGGGCTACGTGGCGTGGGGCGGCCCGCCGCCGATGGGTCCATTGGACGGGACACTCGTGCCCTGCGCCACTGGTGGCTCCGTTCCTTTTCTGGCCAGAGAAACACTGCGCGTGTTGCGGGCGATGCGCGAGCAGTTCGGCAACCGCGTCTGGAGTCGCTACGGCTTTGTGGATGCGTTCAATCCCCACACCAACTGGTTTGACCCCGATATCGTTGGAATCAACGCGGGTATTACACTCTTGATGGCGGAAAACGCGCGAAGTCAGTTCGTTTGGAATACTTTTATGAAGAACGAAGAAGCGCGGCGGGGAATGGATCGCGCAGGGTTCCGGCCAACTGCCGATGACCAGCCGAAAGGGAACCAGCAAGTTCGCTTTCAGCACGTTGACCGCTGCAGCCCCCGGCAGGCCGGCTAGTGAATCTCTATCAAGGCCAGCCCATGTGGGGGAAGGGTGAGAGTAATCCTGCCTTGTGTCAGGCGGCGCGTTTCAGGGGCGGACAACTCGGCTGCTTTGCGCAGTTTCTGGATTTGTTCGCGCGTCGGATACGCGGGTCTGCCCATGATCTCGTAGGCGCGCAGCAGAGAGCCATGTTCGGCATCGAGCCGGTGGATTTCCACGCGTCGCTCTCCGGTGATGCCCTTGAGATTCAAGGTCACTTCTTTGGGGGCGCCTGACTCCTCGGGCAAAAACAGATTCCACACTGCGATGGCCAGCGTGCCGTCGGCGCGGCGTGTAGCCAGAGCTGAGTCGGAGTTGAGCGGGATTCTCTGATCGCCCAGGCGGTGAAGCAGCTTGAAAGCGTTGAAAGACGGCTTCGGCAGACCGCCCGCTGCGATTAGTCCGAACCCCCCGTAGAAGGGCTGTTTCACCACGCCCTGTTCTTCGAACACATCGGAAAACGTCCAGTAGGCCAGCGAGTCCACCAGCC
>Ga0137399_10000458_pt1 | contig 16103 bp, 15 predicted proteins | sample czorhiz316metaG_FD_104810 | JGI IMG/M metagenome (GOLD analysis project Ga0137399, IMG submission 104810) | Vadose zone soil microbial communities from Angelo Coast Range Reserve, California, USA - czorhiz3.16 metaG | ecosystem: Environmental > Terrestrial > Soil > Vadose zone | place: USA...
ACTCGATGGTTTGGGGGTCCGCGCGAAAGGCGCACAATTCTGCTTGCGCAACGTACGCATCTTCTAGCGCTGCTGCTCGGCCAGCGGTGAACAACGATTGACTGGCAACGTCGCCGAAATGGTGGGCTTCCAAGAGCCGGTCTTCGGCCGCTCGCTGTGTTTCGATGGCAGCGCCTTTGCGGATGTGCCGCGGCTCGACGCCCGCGGCAGTCAGTTCCGGACAGATCATTAGAAAACGATGGCAGGTGAGAGGATCCTCTTCAGCACACATCAGCACCAGCGTGTCTTGTCCCAACTCAGTCAAGACGCGATCAAGGCCAGCGTGAAACCCACGTGACTTGCGCCGCGCGCGGTAGTTTACGAGCCCGTCCTCGCGGTAAACTTTCGGGTCGTCCGGACGCCCACCCAGCTCTTCGCCAAGAAAAAGATAGCGAATGCCGGCGTTGCAGAGCGATTGCTCCAGCTCAGGCTGACTGAAGTGAGGAAAGCGGGAGCTCCGCGGCCTACTGCGAACGTCAATCAAGAGCGAGATCTCGAACTGCTGCAGGGCCGCAAGAAACGTCTGCCAGTCCGCGCTGGAATGACCAATGGTGAAAAGGTGGTGAGCTCTCTCCATGGGATCTAGCTACCGTGCTTGTTACCTCTTCTGATCAGCTTACAACAATAAATTACGGCAGCAAGCGAAAGCACGCTTATCGGCTCATGCCTGCGAGGCGCTGGAGCTCGGTGACCACGCGGTCGAGCTCCTCGACCAGCGCATTCGAGCCTGCGGCGCGAAACGCCTCCACCAAGGCGCGATAATACCAGAGCATTCCATCCTTGCCACCGGTGAATCGGCTCCACACCGCCTCGCCGACCTGGCGGTAATCGGCGAGGATTTCCCGCGCGTTGTGCAGCTTATCGGCGGCGGAGACCAGCCGCACATCCGCCGGGGCGTTCGGCAGGTGCGCCAGATACTTTATCTTGCGTTCGCGCCAAGGCGGCTTGGGATCAGTGTACGAATCGGTGCAACCGTCCACGATGCGGGCAATGCGTGCGCCAAACTTGCGGCGGATCTCGCGCAGGCGCGGCAGGCCGCCCTGGTCTTCCACCGCATCGTGCAACAGCGCGGCAATGACCGCGTCTTCGTCGCCACCGTGTTCGATCACAATCGAGGCCACGCCGAGCAGGTGGCCGATGTACGGCCGCTCGGTGCCCTTGCGTTTCTGTTTGGCGTGCAGACGCGCGGCGTAGCCGACCGCTCGCGTAAATCGTGGGGTAAGCTGGCGTTCTTTGGGGCGTGCCAAGCGCATCGCGACCTACGTCGCGTCCTTATCTGCGGCTACGCAGCTTGCTGAGCAGCCGCAGAATCTCCAGATAGAGCCAGATCAGCGTGACCATCAACCCGAAGGCCGCGTACCACTCCATGTACTTGGGCGCGCCCTCGCGCGCTCCGGTCTCGACGAAATCGAAGTCCAGGACTAGGTTCAGCGCGGCGATGATCACCACAAAGCAGCTGAACGCGATGCCGATGCCGCCGCTCTGATGGATGTAGGGCATGTGCACGCCGAAGAATCCGAGCACTATCGTCACCAGGTAGACCAGCGCGATCCCGCCCGTTGCCGCCGCCACTCCCAGCTTGAAGTTTTCGGTCGCTCGGATGACTCCTGAGCGATAGGCCAGCAGCAAAGCGACCAAGGTGCCGAACGTCAGCCCCACCGCCTGGATGGCGATTCCCGGGAAACGCATCTCGAGCGCCGCAGATACGCCGCCCAGTACGAGTCCCTCCAGCAGCGCGTAGATGGGCGCAGTAATTGGCGCCCAATTCTTCTTGAAGATGGTTGCCAGGGCGACGACGAAGCCGCCAACGGCGCCGACTCCGACCAGCAGCCCCACGCGGTCGGAAAATCCGCCCTGAGGGAATTGGCTCCAGGTCCAGGCCGCGGTCGCCACCACGCAGAGCAAAAGCACGCCGGTCTTGTTCACCGTGCCCTGTACCGTCATCGCCTCGCCGCCAAGGGCGACCTGCCTTTCAAATGTCTTGGCATTCAGCGCCGGGTTCGATGTCCTCATCAGGCTGGCCATGTGCGATTTCCTCCCTCGGTACGATTGCAAGATGCTGTTAGCTGTATTGCGCGCAGAAAGAATGCTGCTGCGCTCAGCTTCCGAAGGTCTAGCTTACTCTCATTTTCCTCTATTGGCGGTGTATTGATAATGTGTTGACGCTTTTCCACGAGGAATGGGCACGCGCCCTAGTGCGCCAAGAATCCAGCGGCCTAACCTAGAACAAGGTCAACGAGGGCACTAGGTCTGCGCGGAGGATTTGTCCAGGTACGTCCACGACGGGTCTGGCGGGGGCAGATAGGCTTGGTAGCGCTAACGGGAGTCGAACCCGTATTTCGGCCTTGAAAGGGCCGCGTGCTAACCATTGCACCATAGCGCCACAGTTTCACAGCCACGCCCGGCTTGCCTGCACAATCTTAGCATACCGGCCGAGCTGAATTATGAGTCCCGATAGCGCCGCTCCTCATACACGCTCAATCCAAGCTTTGCACAAGTCTTGCGCCACGCCTGCCGCAAATTCCTCGCGCTGAAAACCGGCGCATCCTTGCGAAACATCTTCCGCAGCATCGCCGAAACTTCATCCAGTCCTGCGCCCGCGAGCGGGAGGATCAGTAACACTCCATGGACCGATTCATTTGCCTCCGGCCTTCTGGTATTCCACTAGCACGCAAGAAACGTCAGCCAGCATAGCGGGATGAATCTCTACCGCCATCCTTCCGCTCTGCACCATGGGGTCGCCGCTTACGATGTTCCTGGCTTCTTCAGCCGATGCAGCATTGATGATGGCAATGCCACGGATGCGGTCGTTATCAAGGAAAGGCCCTGCCAACGCGTACTTGCCCGCTTCGGCTTGTGACCGGATGTAGGCGAGATGCTGCTGCATCAGCTGATGGAGTTCTTCGTGCGGCGGAGTCTGAGCCCACTTTTCCCCTTTCACCAAAAAGCCGAAAAAGTACTGCTTCATGCCTTCGGGAATGTGGAGGTTCTGTTGAGGCCGAGATGGCGTTTGCGCTGCGAGTGCGCCTGAGAGCAGCAATACCATTGCGAAGAGGGCAGCTTTCATCGATCGCTCTTTCCGATTGTCCATCACTTGAATCCTCCTTCGTTTCTGTTGAGGGTAGGACGAGCCACCAACAGATTGCCCGCCTGAGGGCATGATCCGGCATCTTGCTTGGTCGCCACGATGTAAAAACCGAGTGAGTCCAGCCGTCAGGGGAGTCAACCGCTGCCTGCATTTAGCGATCCAAGTCTAGCGGTCGTCCGCCAAGCAGGAGTGGCAAATTCATTTCTTCCAGGATCGGCCCCTTGGGCAAGGACCCGAGGTGTCTCGGGAATCGAGATTCCACTCGAAGGCTTGGCCCCAATCGCAGCGCGTGATGCCAGCAAGGCGAGTTTATCACCATCAACCCGCAGTGCAGTATTCTGGTTCGACGCCTCGTGGAGTTCGGAAGTTGGGGAAAGAGTTCACTCGTGCGGTTAAACTGCACTCGTCTCGCTTGCGCACAGCGTGAATTGGGATATTCTGCCGCGCGTCTGTAACTCTAAAATTTACAGCGTGAATTCGATTTCGCCGGCAACCTCGCGGGCATCATCGCACCACTCGCAATCGGATTGTTGATCAAGTGGAGCGGGTCGTATGTTCCAGGTTTCGCGCTCGGCTCGATGGTTCTTCTTGTGGGGCTGCTTGCCTACTGGTTTATTGTCGGTGAGTTGAAACCGCGATCGTCCTAGGTCCACATTGAGGGTAGTATATGCCACCCAATCCGACGCCGTCACCTGATCCCACATTTCGCTCAGCAGGGGTGATCCATCGCCTTCTTGGAAGCCTATCGATCTTCACCATGCTGATGACGATTCCTCAGGCTCTCACGATATGGGTGAATCATCGGGCGGCGGGGATATCTGTCGTGTCATGGAGCGCATACCTCGTCTCTGCTGTGGTCTGGCTTTGGTACGGCTTGCAGAAACATGACAAGAACATCTATTTGCCGTGCATAGGCTGGATCCTGCTCGACAGTGCCGTAATCGTTGGAGCTCTTTTTTACAAGTAATGAATTTTATCCACGAGGTTTGCCGCTTAACGGCGCGCTGGCAGAGTCTTCTCGGAGCGAAGGGACGCGCGATTTGCGCGCGTGTACTTGGGTCCCTGATCTTCCATGTTTGTTCCGCGAGGGCCACCAGGTGCCTGGAGGTAAATGCGCCGCCCTCCCTTGCAAACGGATCTGGTGTCTGACCGCCCAGCGCGTTATTGGCAGCGTCAATCCAACCAGGCTGACGGGCTATAAGTGCTCATCCTCTTCGTTTTTCTTCAACCGGGTGATTCTCATTGTGATACGAATATTGCGGGAGCGCACGTCGGCGAGGATCGCTTGGCGCGTCTCTGGCACCAGGGCCTCGGGCGGATAAACGCCGGCCATCTCGCGGGGAAAATGCTTGATAAACAGCGCGGCCATCTGCGCGGTCGCATAGGCAATGGGTGAGGTGAACACCCCCCGCAAGCGGATCTGATAGAGAGTAGGGAATTCGCAGTCCCAGCGAATGAGGCGCGGTTCCTCGTTTTTTACGCCCCTCACCAGTACCGCCGCTGCGAACCGCGCGTTTTGCAGGACGCCCCGGCGAATGAGCTTGGCCACCATGCGCGGCGTCGGGGTCTTTGGGAAGCGTTTGCTCACCATCCCGCGCGACCGGCTGAGCTTGCCCTGGCGGTGCCACCGCCGCAGGCGGTCGATTTCGTTGCCCCCGATCTTTGCGTCCACCTCGCGCAGCTTAAGAAAATATGGCAGCGTACAAGCTTCGTCCTGCGCCGCCAGATAGACAGGTGTGTCCCCGATCGGTGCGGCAAACCGGAACCATTCCCGCTCTCCGAAGCGCTTGCCTAAATGGAAGCGCCCAGCGCGGTAGACGCGCGGGCGCGAGGTGGCCTCATTGAAGGATTCCTCAGGAGACCATTGGGAAACGGGGTCATCGCTCTGGCTGCTTTCATACAGGCGGATGTGAATCGCCTCCACGGAGTCGAGCATTTCCGCACCACGCTTGGCCAGCAGGTTCATGAGCCCCGGCGAGACCCCGGCCGTGATGACAGCCGCGCGGTTCTTCTGCTCGAAGCGCTTGTGGAAATAAAGCTGCTCCGCCTTGAATGGCTGCTTTGTCAGCCGCGATGCCAGGTCTATATAATGCGCGCACAGTCGCAGCGCCGCGCGCAGGATGATCTCGTTGAATATAGCCGGCCCGGCATTCACCAGCAGGTGGGTGCCCCGTGCCGCGCGGACAATGGCCCACAAATTCCGGGCGTTGACCTCTTGCACCGGAATGTGGCTCTTCTTCCCGAGGAAGCGCCGCGCGCGCTCCACATCCCTGTCTCCGCAAGTAACAATGTGACCCTGACGGGCAAGCAGATGGGCGAGCAGAGAGCCAGTAGCTCCGACCCCGAGGATGAAGATCCGCATCAGTGCGGTAATTTAGCATGTGGTTGTATGAGGTTGAATTACTTTGAGGATTTAAATTTCGCAACGAGCAACGCCCAGCGTGTTGCGGGCAACTTCCGCAGCCTAGCCGTTACAATAAACCGCCTCTGGCGCGCGTGTCCCGCCAGAAAAACAGCGGGAAGGAATTCGACTCTGAAAGCCTTGTACCTGGTGCGCCGTGGAATGCCATCAACCGGGAGGACCCGGAATGTCCGCCCGAGCCGGAACACTATCTAACCGCCAAAGGCAAAAAGACTCGCGCCGCTGCGGCAGGCTTTAGCCATTGGAATGACAGAACAGGAAATCCACCAGCGATTTTGGGCAAGCAGGAACGCCTTTCAACTTAGCCTGCCTGGCGCTCCTTGTATTCCTCGAGCCAGGCCATCTGGATGGTTTCGAGTTTGCCCTCATTGGACATCTTCGGGTCGCCCTCGAAGCCTTCCAGCTCGGTGACCCATTTGTGCAGATCGGTGAAGCGCACCGTCAGGGGGTCGGTGTCCGGAAACTTTTCCGCTAATTGAATGCCGATCTCTTCGAAATCGTCCCAATCCATTGTGCCAGGCATGGTTTCCCTTCGCCTCCTCTAGTGCCTCAGTATCCTCTACATCCAGCAAATCGTCTGGTCGCCCGGATAGGACGCCCCGACAATTGCCTCGACGCCCTTGGTGCCCACGGGCAAACCAGACCGCTTCTAGTGATCCGCTTCTTTGGCGTAGTTTTTGTTCCACTCGGGGATTTCGACCACCAGGTCCGCCGTGCCGTCGGGAACACACTGGCATCCCAGGCGCGATTTCGGCGTGAGCCCGGGCGCCTCGTCCAGTTGATCGAGTTCCGCGTCGGTGGGCTGGTTACACGATTCCAGGCCCTCGTGGATGATCACGTGACAGGTGGAGCAGGCGCAGACCCCGCCGCAGGCGTGATCGAGCCCCATGCTGAAGCCATTCGCGATATCCAGAATGCTGCCCGGTAGCCCGTCGTGGCCATAGGGAGTCTTCTCCGGATCTACCTCAACCGTTTTCCCCTCCCGGGCAAACGTGACTTTAAACTTCTTTGTGGCGGGCGTGTACTTCGTCTCTTCGATATAAGGATTCGTGCCGCCCATTGCTGCCACTCCTTTCCCGCGCGATTCAAACCTCGGCCACGCGCTTGCCTTGGAGCGCGGTGGCCAGCGCGCGGTTCATCATGCGCTCGGCCAGGGCCACGGTGGCCTGATTGAGGTCGTCGATGCGCGCGCGGATCAGCTTGTAATCGCCGCCAGCCATAGCCTGGCGCAGCGCGGCCACTGCGGCTTCGATCGCGCGGCGCTCCGCGGGGTCAAGCCCCACTGAGAGATCCTCGGCCGCTTGAGCCAGAGACTTCTCAGTGGCCCGCAGGATCGTTTCGCCCTCGTTGCGCGCCTCGATCAATTGGCGCTCGGTGAAGTCCTGCTCGGCGTATTCAATCGACTCTTCGAGCATGCCCTCAATCTCCGCATCGCTGAGGCCGTAGCTGGGTTGGACTTCGACCGAGCGCTCCTCACCGCTATGCAAATCCCGCGCCGCCACCTGCAGGATGCCGTTGGCATCGATCAGGAATTTCACCTCGATGCGCGCCAGCCCCGCGGGTCCCGGCGGCACCTTCAACTGGAAGCGCGCCAGCGACCGGCAATCCTTGGCCAGCTCGCGCTCGCCCTGGAGCACGTGGATGTCGATCCCGGTCTGGTTATCCACGCCGGTGGTGAACAACTCCTGGGCACTCGCCGGGATGGTGGAGTTGCGCGGGATAATCTTGACCGCCACGCCGCCCATCGTCTCGATCCCGAGCGAGAGCGGAGTCACGTCGAGCAGCAACATGTCCTTCACGCCGGTTTCGAGGATGTTCGCCTGCACCGCGGCGCCCAGCGCGACCACTTCGTCCGGATTGAGCTCCACGTGCGGGCGCCGGCCGAAATACTCTTCCACGGTGCGCTGCACCAGCGGAATGCGCGTCGAGCCGCCAACGAGGACGACTTCGTCCATCTCGCCGGGCTTCAATTTCGCGTCCGCCAGGGCCATCTTCACCGGACCCATGGTGCGATCGACGATGGGGCGTATCCACGCCTCATATTCGGCGCGGGTGATTTTGCGGACGTACACACCTCCCGCCGGAGCGGAGCCAGCGCCGCCCGGCAGCGGGAACTTCACCGTGGTCGATTCGGCCGCGGAGAGCTCGTGCTTGGCGAGAATCAGCGCCTTGCGCAGCTCCTGGGTGGCTTCGGGGTAATGGCCGAGGTCGAGCCCGAACTGCTCGCGAATTTCGGTGCGCGCGAAGCTTTGCAGCAGGTTATCGATATCATCGCCGCCCAGGTGCGTATCGCCGTTTGTCGCGAGCACCTGGTAGATGTCGCCTTCGCCGGTCGAGATCAGCTTGAGGATGGAAATATCGAACGTGCCGCCGCCCAGGTCATAGACCGCCACGTAGCCGCGCCGCTTTTCGTGCAGCCCGTAGGCCAGCGCTGCGGCAGTGGGCTCATTTACCAGGCGCAACACCACGAGCCCGGCTAGACGCCCGGCGTCCTTGGTGGCCTGGCGCTGCGCGTCGTTGAAGTAGGCCGGCACGGTGATCACCGCGCGGTCCACCTTGTCGCCGAAGAACTCTTCGGCCCAGCTCTTGAGCTCGCGCAGGATGAACGCGGAAATCTCCGGCGGCGTGAACAAGCGATCGCCCAGGCGCACCCGGATGACTTGCTGGCTTTCGGGGTCAATGCGAAACGGGAAAATTTTCAGCTCATCCTGCACGTCGGCCACTCCGCGACCCATCAGGCGCTTCACCGAATAGATGGTGCGATCCGGCTGGGTCAGCAGGCGCCGCCGCGCGGGCTCGCCCACGACGACACTGCCGCCCGCGTCCACGCTGACCACGGAGGGGCAAAGCGTCTCGCCATATGGTCCCGGAATGCACCGAGGTCGGCCCGTCTCCTTGTCCAGATAGGCGATCAGGCTGTAGGTGGTACCGAGGTCGATCCCAACCACGCGTCCCATCTTGTTCTCAGGCCTCCGCCAATTCCTTCTGCACGTTTGCGGCGAGGTTGCGGATGTAGGAGCGGCGATTCAGCAGCTCGTTCATGCGCGTCATCAGCTTTTTGCGCGCGGCGTCGTCCGCCCCTGCATCGAGCGCGGCGTCCCACTGGCCAAACACGCCATCGAGTTCCGCGTCCACCGCTCTGAGTTTCTCCTCAAAATTCTTCCGCGCGGCTTCGAGCTTGCCGCGCAACGCCGTCATCTCGCCGTTGCTGCTTGTCTGCCGCGCGCCGCGCAGCTCATCGAGCCATTCGTTCAATTCAAATACCTCCTCGAGCAGCTCGGGCGGCGCTTGCTGCTTGTGCTCCCCTTCCTTGCGCATGCCTTCGCGCGCCAGCAGATACTCAACGCGGCTGATGGGGTCGCGCAAGACGCGGTAGGCGTCGTTCAACTGGGAGGCGCGGTCCAGCGAAAGCTCGCGCTCGTACTCCCCGGCGAGGACGAAATTGTCCGGATGCAGCTTCCAGCTCAACTGGTGAAAACGCTTCTCAAGCTCGGCAGCATCGAGACACAACTTGCTTGTCAACCCGAAGAGGGCGAAGTAGTCGCTGCCGCGGGGCAGCGGCTGGAGCTTGCCGCAGGCCGGACAAAAGTGCTCCCCGCCGGTGGCTGCCCCGCAGCTCCAGCAGGTGGGGTCCGCGGCAACTCTGGCCTGAGTGGTGCTCATGCGTGTTTCCAAATTCGCGGAATCGGTTCGACCAATCGTGGCGCAGCAATTTCCGGCAAGAATGACAGAATCAGGTCGAGCATTTTGAGCATCGGAGAACCCTCCGCCGGACAAAAAAAGTGGTTGGCGGGCCCCCCAGCCAACCGCGCTCTGGGCTCAGATGGAACGCACGCGCGCCCGCAACGCCCTCCGAGAGGGGTTTTGCCGCTTACGCCGTGAAAGAGCTGCCACAACCACAACTGCGCGTGGCCTGGGGGTTCTGGAAGACGAATCCGGACTTTATCAGGGTCTCCAGATAGTCGAGAGTGGTGTTGTTCAAGTAGAGGTAGCTCTTCGGGTCGACAAACAGGCGAGCGCCGTGCTCCTCAAACACCTGGTCGCGGCTGCGCGCCTGCGTGTCCAAGCGCATTGCGTAGGTCAGTCCGGAACAGCCGCCACCCTGCACGCCGACGCGGAGCCCGCCGGACTCGGCGGGCACACCCTCCTTCGTCATCAATTCGCGAATTTTGCTCGCGGCTTTTTCCGTCAAATGGATCATGAACTAGTCCTCTGCGACGCGCATCGGCCGCAGCCTCGGAACATTCCCCTCAACTTGGATCAAAAACCGGTCTGGTCACCGGCGGCAATTTAACCGTGCGTCGTGGTGGTCTGGGCGGCCGGGGTCGTGTCGCCCTTCTTTCTTTTCCAGTCGCCGATGGCGGCCTTGATCGCGTCCTCAGCCAATACCGAGCAGTGGATCTTTACCGGGGGAAGGCTGAGCTCGCGCACGATGTCCGTGTTCTTGATGGCGAGCGCTTCCTCGACGGTCTTGCCCTTGACCCACTCGGTGGCCAGCGAGGAGCTGGCGATTGCCGAGCCGCAGCCGAAGGTCTTGAACTTCGCCTCTTCGATTACCTGCGTCTCGGGATTGATTTTCATCTGCAGCTTCATCACGTCGCCGCACTCGGGCGCGCCGACCAGGCCGGTACCCACGTTGGGATCTTCCTTGGGCAGGCTACCGACGTTGCGGGGATGGTTGTAGTGGTCGATCACTTTATCCGAATATGCCATATTCTCTCACCTCGCGTTTTCACGGACGAACAAAACCCCGATTTCTCCTTAGTTTAGAGCAGTTTTTCCAAAGCCCGTAGCCCTCTCACCAACACGCTGGTGACCGCCAACTGCTTCAAGCCGGTCTCCAGTTCATCTTGCTCAGGTCAATGCCTTCCTTTGCCATCTCGTAGAGCGGCGAAAGCTCGCGCAACCGGTTCACCGTCTCAACCACGCGGTCGGTCACATAGTCGACTTCCTCTTGTGTGTTGAACCGGCCCAGCCCAAAGCGGATCGAGGTGTGAGCGAGATCCTCGCCCACGCCCAAGGCCTTAAGCACGTAGCTGGGCTCCAGCGTGGCCGAAGTGCAGGCCGAGCCGCTCGAAACGGCCACGTCGTTGATGCCCATCAACAGCGATTCGCCCTCCACGAACGCAAAGCTGACGTTGAGGTTGTGCGGCAGGCGGTGGACCATCGAGCCGTTGATATATACCTCATCGAGCTTCGCGAAGATGCCTTCCTTGAGGCGTTCGCGCAGCCGGCGCAGCCGCTCGCCCTCCTCGGCCATCTCGTTCTGACAGACCTCGCAGGCCTTGCCCATGCCGACGATGCCCGGCACGTTCAGCGTGCCCGAACGCATGCCGCGCTCGTGTCCACCGCCATCGATGATGGCTGAGACTTGCACGCGCGGGTTGCGGCGGCGGACGTAAAGCGCGCCGACTCCCTTTGGGCCGTAAATCTTATGGCCCGACAGCGAAAGCAAGTCGATATTGTCCTTCTGCACATCCACCGGAACCTTGCCCGCAGCCTGTACGCCGTCAACGTGGAAAAAGACTCCCTTTTCCTTGGCGATCTTGCCGATCTCGGCGATCGGATTGATTACCCCGATCTCGTTATTGGCGTACATGATCGAGATCAGGATGGTCTTCGGGGTGATGGCGCGGCGCAGGTCGTCCAGGTTGATGCGGCCGTCCTTCTCCACCGGCAGATAGGTGACCTCGAAGCCGTACTTCTCCAGGCGCTTGCAGGTGTCCAGCACCGCCTTATGTTCGATTACCTGGGTGATGATGTGGTTGCCCTTCTCGCGGTACATCTCCGCGACGCCTTTGATGGCCAAGTTATTCGATTCCGTGGCCCCACTGGTGAAGATGATCTCCTTGGGATTGGCGTTGACCAAACGCGCTATCTGGGCGCGGGCGTTCTCCACAGCCTCTTCGGCGCTCCAGCCGAAGGAATGGTTGCGGCTGGCGGCGTTGCCGAACTTCTCGCCAAAGAACGGCAGCATCGCCTCGAGCACCCGCGGGTCCACCGGAGTGGTCGCGTGGTTATCCATATAAATCGGCAGATTGATAGCCATTCCAGTTCTCCTAAGTCCGCAATTCGATGAGCGCAGGTTCCTGCGGGTCTTCACCCATCTGCGCAATCGTTACCGTACTGAGCATTTGCAAGATGGATTCGTTGACGCGGCGCAGCGGTTCGCGCACTGTACACGTCGGCGTCTGGTAGCACGGGCCGCGGTGCGTCACGCAGGACGTGATCGACAGCGGGCCGTCAATCGCGCTGATCACCTCTAGCAGAGTGATCCGCGAAGGATCGCGTGCCAGTTGGTAGCCCCCGCTCGACCCATGCCTGGCCGTCACCAGATTGCGCTTCGCCAGCTTTTGCAGAACCTTAGCCATGAGCGGCGTCGAGATGCCGTACAGCTCGGCGATATCCGTGGCGCTGCAACTGCCGTCAGCGCCATGCATCGCCAAATGCTTCACGGCAATCAACCCATAGTCAGCCTTCTTCGACAGCTTCAACATGGCATATGCGACCTCTTCAGTCGCATATCAATCCTACCCTCTTAGGTGACCCAAGTCAAGTCAAGGGACACTTCTAAGTCACAATACCCTGTTAAAGTTAAATTAGGACTAAAACAGTCTGAGTTTGTCAAAAGGCACCCAGCGAAATGGATGAATTCTCCAGCCAACTGCGTCATTTTGACGCCGAATGGAGGTCGCTCGACATACGCTGCGCCCCCTGCCAACTATACCCAGCCCCAGGACCCCTTGAAGGCCGGTAGGTGTAGCAGGAGCCGCCGGCTGGTTAGCTTGCACTGCCGATGTCCGTGGACAGCCTCCGTTCTTAAATCCCCTCCATCCAGAAACCGGCGGGCCGGTGCGTTCCGCCATTCGTTCCGGACTGGAGCCAGCCCTGAACTGAAGGGCCAGGGCGGAGTCCCAGGAATATCTGGAGTCGTCAGGTAAGACCCCCGTGCTGCCTTCGGTAGTTTTCCCCTCCTCCATTCCACGACTCACCGGATTGTGAAGCCGTCCTCCGCCCCTTAGACTCACCTCGAAGTTGAAGGACAAGGAGAGCAAGTTCATCAGACCCTGGGAGTTTTCATCGCCTGGTTTTCTGTGGCTCTGACAGTGGCCATGGGGCCAAACCCAGTCCAGATCGGTAACTGTGCTGGCGGTATTTTCCCCGGCAAAGCACCGGCGCTCTAGGTTAAAATGGCGAGCCGAAGGCGCGCCTTTGGATGAAGTCGATACTTGCCATCTACCCAGGCTCGTTTGACCCGGTGACCAACGGGCACTTGGACCTGATCGAACGTGGCACCAACATCTTCCATCGCCTGATCGTGGCCGTGCTGCGCAATCTAGAAAAGGAACCACTGTTCGATCTCGCGGAGCGCGTTGAGATGTTGCGCGAGGTGACGCGACCGTGGCCGAGCGTTGAGGTTGACGTTTTCGATGGCCTACTGGTGAATTACGTGCGCCAGCGGAAAGCCCAGGTCATCCTACGCGGCATCCGCGCGATCTCCGACTACGAGTACGAATTGCAGATGGCGCTGATGAACCGCAAAATGGAACCGCAAATCGAAACCGTTTTCTTGATGCCGGCCGCAACCTACAGCTACTTGAGTTCGCGGCTGGTCCGCGAGATCGCGCGGCTGGGCGGCTCGATTCAGGGGCTGGTGCCGCCCGCGGTCGAACGACGGCTGCGCGCCAAGGTGCCCCAAGCAGCCCGAGAGGAAGCTATATGACTGTGCAACTCGCCGAGCGCGTCAACCGCATTTCGGTCTCGCCCACCATGGCGGTACTGACGGAGGCAGAACGCTACAAGGCTCGCGGCATCGACGTGGTCGATTTCGGTCCCGGTGAACCCGACTTCCCGACCCCGGAGCACATCAAGCGGGCCGGCATCCGCGCCATCGAGCAAAACTTTACCAAGTACACTGCGACAGCCGGGATTCTGCCGCTGCGCGAGGCTATCTGCAACTGGCACGCGGCGCAGTTTGGCTCGGGTTACACTCCGGCAGAGTGCATCGTCAATGTCGGCGGCAAGCACGCCATCTTCAATGCCATTAACGCGCTGATCGAGCCCGGGGAAGAAGTGCTCATCCCCGCGCCGTACTGGGTCAGCTTCCCCGATATCGTCAAGTACGCCGGGGGCAGCCCGGTCTTTGTGCCTACCGAAGCCGCCGACGGTTTCTGCCTGCGTGCCGCGCAGGTAGAGGCGGCGCTGAGCCCGAAGTCACGAATGCTGATCGTCAACTCGCCCAACAACCCTACGGGGGCGGTAGTTCCCACCGATGAATTTACCCACATCTACGAAGTTTGCCGGCGGCGTGGGGTGTGGCTGCTTTCCGACGAGTGCTATTCGCACTTCACTTACGGCGCGACGCGGCCGTATTCGGTGGCCAGCATACCCGGCTCGAAGTCATCACAGCTCATCATTGTGGGCTCACTTTCGAAGACCTTCTCCATGACCGGCTGGCGCATCGGCTACGCTCTGGCGCCGCAGTCGCTGGTAGACGCCATGGTGAAGCTGCAGAGCCAGTCCACCTCAAATCCCACTTCGATTTCGCAGCATGCGGCGCTCGAGGCGCTACGCGGGCCGATGGATTCGGTGGCGACGATGCTCGCTGAATATGCGCGCCGCCGCGCCCGCATCCTCGAGGGCCTGCGTGCCATCCCTGGTGTCACCTGCACGGAGCCCGAGGGTGCTTTCTACGTGTTCCCCAACGTGGTCTCGAAACTTCGCAACGGCGGCGCCCCGGACACTACCGCGCTCGCGCGCCAACTGCTCGAGCGCGAACACGTGGCGGTAGTGCCCGGCGACGCCTTTGGCGCCCCGGGCTTCTTACGCATCTCCTACGCCACCTCGATCGAGCGCATCGAGGAAGGGTTACGCCGCCTCGGGCGCTTCTTCGCCTCCGCGGAATCGGTCTCGTGAATCTTGAGCCATCGCGTCTCGAAACCGTTTTCCTCCCGCGCATCTGGGGCGCAAGATCGCTGGCGCCGCTCTTCCCGGAACGAACCACCCTCCCCGAACCCATCGGTGAAGCCTGGCTGACCGGGAACGACTGCCGGTTCGCCACCGGGCCCTACACCGGTCGCAAACTGGGCGAGGCGTGGCGCGCAATGCCAGCGGAGTGGACTGGCAGCCGGTTGGGCGGCGAGGGCACATTTCCCCTGCTGCTGAAATTCATTTTCCCGGAGGACAAGCTGTCCGTTCAGGTGCATCCCGACGACGACTATGCGCGGCGATACGAATCGCGTGAGGGGGGCCGGGGCAAGACGGAAATGTGGTACGCAGTCTCGGCGCGCCCCGGCGCGGAAGTGATGGTCGGTTTGAAAGCGAACGTGACGCCCGAATCGTTTCGCCGCGCCGTGGCGGACGGCACGGTGGAGGATTGCCTTGAGCGGATCGCAGTCAGCGCGGGCGACGCCATCTATGTGCCCGCCGGCACGGCCCACACCATCGGTCCGGGGCTGGTGCTCTGCGAGATCCAGGAGCACTCCGACGTCACTTACCGAGTGTACGACTACAACCGTCTGACCGCCGAGGGCACTCCCCGGCCGCTGCACATCGAAAAGGCGCTCGATGTGATCCATTTCGGCGAGCAGGGCGGCGGGAAGATCGAGCCGGTGCGCATCACGCGCGGCTCGGTGACGGAAACCTACTACATTGCCTGCCGCTACTTCGCCACCGAGCGCTGGGAGTTCGCAGAACGCATCGCCGCGGTTACACAACGCCAACACTTCGATCTGTTGATTGTGCTCAGCGGAAACGGGCGGATCGAGTGGCGCGACGCCGCGGCGGATTATGCCCCGGCGCAGGTTTGGCTGCTACCGGCGGCGCTGGGTGCCTACCAGCTTGCGCCGGCGGGCCCGACGACGCTGCTGCGCACCTACATTCCCGATGTCAACGATTTCGTGCGGCGACTGGTCGATCAGCGGATCGAAGAATCTGCGTGGTCGCGCCTGGTCTATCCATGAGAGAACCCCAGTTCGCCGCGCACGCCGTTATCCTAGCCGGCGGCCGCGGCACGCGCTTCTGGCCGCGCAGCCGCGCGCGCACACCCAAGCAATTGCTCAGCATTGTCGGGAAGCAAACTATGCTGCAGCAGACCGCCGAGCGCCTGGCGCCTTTGTTCACCGCTTCGCGCATTTGGGTGGTCACCAGCGACCAGCAGGCCCCTGCCGTGCGCCGGCAACTGCCGCACCTTCGGCGGGGGCAGATTCTGACAGAGCCCGTGGGCCGCAACACAGCCGCGGCCATTGGCCTGGCCGCAGCGCACTTGATGCGCCAAAGCGGCGACGCGCTGATGGCTGTGCTGCCCGCCGATCACTATATCGCCCAAGCGGCGCGTTACTTGCGCCTGGTCCGCGCCGCGCTTCAAGTCGCCGCGCGCGGAGAGAATCTTGTCGTACTCGGCATCCCTCCCACGCGCCCGGAAACCGGCTACGGCTACATCGAGCGCGCCGAAGGGGTGTCGCGGCCGCGTGCCGTCCGCGTGTATTCCGTGCGGCGATTCACGGAAAAACCTCCGCTGGCCCGCGCGCGCAGATACGTCGCCTCAGGGCGCTA
>Ga0137399_10000460_pt1 | contig 16091 bp, 15 predicted proteins | sample czorhiz316metaG_FD_104810 | JGI IMG/M metagenome (GOLD analysis project Ga0137399, IMG submission 104810) | Vadose zone soil microbial communities from Angelo Coast Range Reserve, California, USA - czorhiz3.16 metaG | ecosystem: Environmental > Terrestrial > Soil > Vadose zone | place: USA...
AAGATTCTCGGTCGGGACTTGATGATCATCGGAACATTCGACGCGGCACAGATTGAGTTCGAGCAGGGAATCCGTTACAGCCCGCAGTCCGCTGAGATCCACTATGATCTGGGGAAGCTGTTTTCGATGCAGGACAACTGGGAGAATGCGCGGAAGGAATTCGAAGCAGCGCTTGGGGTTGAACCGTCCTACGTGGAGGGTCTGGATGCCTTAGGGCTCGCGCAAGAAGCATTGGGCGACGACGCCAGTGCCGTCGCGAACTATGAAAGGGCTGTCGCGCTGAACGATGAGCGAAAGGGTACCTTCGTTTCAGCCCACGTGAACCTCAGCGCCTACTACAACCGCAAGAGCGAACCCGAGAAAGCCCTTGAATACGCGAATAAGGCGCTCGAACTCGATCCCAAGTCTGACCGGGCGTGGTTTCAGAAGGGAAAAGCTGACGAAGGATTGGGGCATCTGAGGGACGCGGTCGATTCCGTGAACCGAGCTATCTCGTTCAACAGTCGAGCTTCCTCCTATTATTACGTTCTTGCTGGACTGTACCGCAAGCTCGGCAAAATGGAAGACAGTCGAAAGGCGCTCGACTCGTTTACCCGCCTGGACAAGGAAACGAGCGAACTCGAGAAGATGCGGCGTAGCGCAAACCGCCATGGCGGGAGCCCGCCCCACCCCGGGGGCGAGCATGATTAGCGGCTTCGGCCGCGTGGAATCACGTCGTGAGTTTTTGAGGATGCTGGGCGGGACCGGTGCCGCGATTCTGGGAGGAGTTAAGGGTCTCGGTGCAATTGACACCCCCCTTCCGGTTGTTTTCACCGACGTGACGGCCCGGGCTGGTCTGCTGCGCGCTAAGAATATTTCTGGCAGCGTCAGTAACAAGCAATTCCTACTGGAAGAAATGGGCTGCGGTGTGGCCTTCTTCGACTACGACAATGATGGCTGGATCGACATTTTCCTGGTAAACGGTACGAGCCTTGAGCCTGTTCCGCGAGACCGTCGCCCCACGAGCTATCTATTTCACAACAATCGCGACGGCACCTTCACCGATGTTACCGAGAAGGCTCGTCTGACTCGCTCGGGCTGGGGGCAAGGATGTTGCGTCGGTGACTACGACAACGACGGCTACGACGATCTGTTTGTCAGCTATTGGGGACACAACGTCCTCTACCACAATAATGGCGACGGAACGTTTACTGATGTTTCGGAAAAAGCCGGTGTAGCTGGCTCTGAAAACTCGTGGGGCGCAGGATGCTGTTTTCTGGACTATGACCGCGACGGTCATCTCGATTTGTTTGTCGCGAATTACGTGAATTTCGACCTGGCTCGTGCTCCCAAGCCGGGCCAGGCGATCTACTGCAACTACAATGACATTCCGGTTCCCTGCGGCCCCCAAGGTTTCGCAGGCGGAACGAACGTTCTCTATCGCAATCGCGGGGACGGCACCTTTGCCGATGTCTCTCAAGAGTCTGGTATAGCTCGTCCAAGTGGGCCTGCCTCGATGGTTTTTGTTAGCCGGAACTGGCAGCCCGCTGGGTCTTACGGTATGGGAGCAGTCGCCGCAGACTTCGACAACGATGGATGGCCGGATATCTACGTCGCATGCGACAGCGCTCCGAGCCTGCTTTATCGCAATAATCGTGATGGAACATTCCGGGAAATAGCGGTCCCGGCGGGATGCGCACTGGACGAGAATGGCGTTGCCTTGTCGGGAATGGGCGTGGCAGTGGCCGACTACGACGGGGACGGCTGGCTGGACCTCGCGCGAACGAATTTTTCTGAACAGGTGACTACGCTGTACCGCAACTATGGCAATGGCGCCTTTGAAGATGCCAGCATCAAGGCGGGCCTGGGAGTGAACCGCAAATATCTCGGATTCGGCGTGGGCTTCTTGGACTTCGACAACGACGGCTGGAAAGACCTCTTTGTCGCTAATGGCCATGTGTACTCTCAAATTGTCAGCCGAAAATTACATGTCTCCTACAAAGAGCCGAAGGTCCTGTATCGCAATCTCAGGAATGGGCACTTCGAAGATGTTTCGGCGAAAGTGGGACCCGCACTCAGGGCGGAGAACCTTGGCCGCGGTTGTGCCTTCGGGGACTTCGATAACGACGGGGACGTGGATGTGATCGTCAATAACCTGGGCGGGCCGCCCACCTTGTTGCGCAATGACGGAGGAGACAAAAATAACTGGATCATGATCAAGTGCATTGGTACCCGCTCGAACCGGTCAGGAATCGGGACTCGCGTGAGAGTGACCAGCGGTGAGCACAGCCAGATCGATGAAGTGATGAGTGGGTCGAGTTATTACTCACAAAATGATTTCCGCCTCCACTTCGGCTTAGGTCGTGCTACAAAGGCGGATCGCGTCGAGGTTGCCTGGCCTTCTGGAGTGAAGGAAAGCTTCGCGAATCTGCCCGCCAATCACTTGTTCGTCCTGCGGGAAACCAAGGGAATACTCGACCGCCGGAAATTCCGATAGAGCCCATCATGGGGAGAGCTCTACATGCGTGCCGCTCGATCATTGCGTTCGGGCTGGTCGGTTGCCTGATGGGTGCCACGCCCGCTCCAGAAGTCCAGTTTACTGACGTCACCCAATCTGCCGGAATTGACTTCAGGCACGAAAACTCCGCCACCTCAAACAAATACCTGGTCGAGACGATGGGCGGCGGAGTAGCTCTGCTGGATTATGACAATGACGGCCGGCTGGACATCTTCTTCACCAATGGGGCGAAGATTGATGACCCGATGCCGAACGGCAAACGGCCCGACAAGTCTGACCGCAAGTTCTGGAACCGCCTTTATCATCAGAATGCCGATGGGACGTTTACCGATGTGACGGAGAAGGCCGGCCTGACGGGAATGCCACAGAGCTATTACGGAATGGGTGTGGCCGTCGGGGATTACGACAATGATGGCTTTGAAGATATCTACGTGACCGGCTACGGCGGCAACGTGCTCTACCATAACAACGGAAACGGCACGTTCACCGATGTCACCAAAACGGCTGGCGTTGTTGCTGGTGGGTGGAGCGCGAGTGCCGGGTTCTTCGATTACGACAACGACGGCAAGCTGGACATCTTCGTCACTCGCTACCTCGATTGGAGTTTCAAGACCAACCGCTACTGCGGAGAGCAGAAACCCGGCTACCGGGCTTACTGTCATCCCGATAACTATGATGGGGCGACCAGCATCCTGTATCACAATAACGGCGACGGCACGTTCACCGACGTTTCGGCGAAGGCCGGCATCGCCAACCCCAATGGCAAGGGACTGGGAGTATCGTTCGCCGATTATGACGGGGACGGTTACACCGATGTTTTCGTCGCCAACGATTCGGTGCAGTGTTTCCTGTACCACAACAATGGCAACGGCTCGTTCAGCGAAGTGGGGCTGCTCGCAGGCGTTGGATACAATGAGGACGGCAAGGCCTTTGCCGGGATGGGCGCCGATTTTTCCGACTTCGATAACGATAGCCATCCCGATATTGTCGTGACGGATCTCTCCAACGAGCGCTACATGCTGTTTCGCAACAACGGCGACGGCACCTTCCGCGATGTGACCAACGTGTCTGGCCTGGGCGGCGCGACGCTTGCCTTCTCCGGCTGGAGTACGCATCTGTTCGATTTTGATAACGACGGCTGGAAGGATATTTTCGTCGCGCAGGGACACGTGATGGACACCATTCAGCTGACCTCTCCTAACTTGAGGTACATGCAGCCCCCTCTCCTGTTGCGAAATGAGTCGGGACTGTTCAAGAGAGTGATTCTGGGATCGGCCTTTCAGACAGAATGGGCCGGCCGCGGTGCTGCTTTCGGTGATCTTGACAACGATGGCGACGTCGACGTGGTGATGAGTAACGTTGGCCAGAAGGCCACGGTGCTGCGCAATGATGGCGGGAATCGCAACAACTGGCTCGGGATCATGACCATCGGGAAGAAATCCAATCGCGACGGGATTGGCAGCCGCGTGAAGGTCGTGTCCGCCTCCGGATTAACGCAGTATTTCACCGTCAACACCGCCGTCGGTTACCTTTCCGCGAGCGACAAGAGATTAATCGTCGGTCTGGGCGCCGATTCGACGGCAAAATTAGTTGATATTCGATGGCCGTCAGGAATCGTACAGAGACTCGAGAATGTCAAGGCGGGCCAGATGTTGAAAGTGACTGAACCAGTCCCATGATCACCCGTCGCAAAATGATCGCGACTATGGTGGCAGCGGCCGGTACCGCCATGACGGGCGCAGCTTTCGGCCAGGGCGTCTCGTCGCGCGGTGTGAAGGCGCAACCTCGCGGGAAGCCTTCTGGTCGTCCATTTCTGTCCCGCATGACCGACGTCTCCAAGCAAGCGGGTCTCACGCAACCCATTATTTACGGGGGCACGGACAGCAAGAGTTACATTATCGAGGTGGTCGGATGCGGAGTGGCGTTCATCGACTACGACAACGATGGTTGGGTGGATCTGTTCATTCTCAGCGGCACTCGCCTGGACAGCGCGCCTCCCGATGCGACCAATCGCCTCTACAAGAACAATCGCGATGGCACGTTTACCGACGTCACCGCCAAGGCTGGACTGCAACGCACGGGTTGGGCGTCCGCCGTGACCGTGGGCGACTATGATAACGACGGCTTCGACGATATATTCGTTACCTATTACGGCCAGAACGTGCTTTATCACAACAACGGTGACGGCACATTCACGGATGTGACCGAGCACGCTGGATTGCGCCAGTCGGTCATCCGCTACGGTTCCGGCTGCACCTGGGTGGACTATGATCGCGATGGGCGACTGGACCTGTTTGTCGCTCATTACCTCAGCACAACACTCGAGAAGTTGCCGAAGCCAGGCGAGAATTCGGATTGTACGTGGAAAGGTGTTCCCGTGAACTGCGGTCCTCGCGGTCTTCCCCCCGGTTTCGTCCAGTTATTTCACAACAATGGGGATGGAACGTTCAGTGATGTGAGCAAACCTTCGGGGGTCTCGACGGTCTCTGGCGCATACCCGATGACCGTCGTCGCAGCCGACTACGACAATGATGGCTGGCCTGACATTTATGTCGCCTGTGATTCCACGCCGAGCTGGTTCTTTCGCAATCAACACAATGGCACGTTTCGCGAGGAAGGTCTGGAGCGCGGAGTGGCCCTCAGCGAAGACGGGTTGGAACAAGCCGGAATGGGTATTGGCGTTGGCGACTACGACCTCGACGGAAACCTGGATATTTTCAAGACACACTTTGCCGACGATACCAATGTGCTGTACCACAACGACGGAAAAGGAAACTTCGACGACGTCACCATCCGTACAGGCCTGGGTGTCGAAACCCGATACGTGGGGTGGGGCGCCGGCGTCGTCGATCTGGACAACGACGGCTACCCGGACCTGTTCGTTGCGACTGGAAGCGTGTATCCCGAGGTGGAGCGACGACTCCCGGCTTATCCCTTCCGGACTCCTCGCCTGGTGTTTCGCAACCTGGGTGATGGCAGATTCGAGGAACTCATAGAGGAAGCTGGAAGTGGGGTTAGCGCACCGCACGCGAGCCGGGGCTGTGCGTTCGGAGACTTCGACAACGACGGCGACATGGACATTCTGGTGATGAACATGAACGAACCGCCGTCGCTTCTGCGCAATGATGTCTCGGGCAGCCACCACTGGCTGAAGGTCCTTCTCGTCGGTGTCCAGACAAATCGTAGCGCCATCGGCACGCGTCTGGTGGCGCGCTATGGAGGCCACCGGCAGGTCCAGGAAGTGAGCGCCCAGTCAAGTTTCTACTCGGCCAATGACCGTCGTCTGCATTTCGGGCTCGGCACGGAAAGCACTGCAGACCTGACGATCCGCTGGACCAACGGAGCCACCGAGACGATTCCAAACGTCGCAGCAGATCAGCTCGTTACCATTCGAGAGGGATCGGGGATTATTCGCAGACAGAAGTTACGATAGATGCAGTGCAAACGACGATCTTGCTTGCCGGCCGACTGTGCGAGGGAAACTACGGCGTGGTTCAGTTCCAAAGCATTCTCGCACGGCATCCTCCTTTGAATCTATTCGGTAACGTTGCCTTTGCGTCTACCGGAATAATGCCGACAGCGCCCGAAAGAACCCGGCTGGCGTTGCAATGCGCAGCGTTCGTGAAGTGCTTCGGATTGTCGGGTAAGCCGCCAATCTGGTTTTCCGGCCGTGGCTGACGTCGGGTGCGTGGCGGATCAGGTGCCGATTCAAACGAACCAGGTCCTTGTCGGGGTAGGGAACGATTTCGGGGTTGGGGAGTTCGATGAGGTGTCGGTCATCCTCAATCAATTGGTCGGCATCGACGGGCGGCGGACGTTCTGCGTGGAGGAGTACGTTTCCTTCGCCTTCATCGCGGACTACCCTCGGCCAGAACCAACCGACAGACCTTGGCGGCACAAACTGACAAAGTGGCCTTGTCGAGTCCCCAGGGAGAAACGATTCCTCCGGTTAGGACGTTTGGGTCGAGGAAATGGCGGATTCTGCGTCGTATGGTTACTTCCCGCGATGGCTTCGAGAACGACGCCGGAGCAAAATTAAAAGCTGCCTCAATCGAGCCGCATACCGAGCGACAGTAATACGCACGCAGCGGAGCGGGATGATGCGCAGCGTGAATGTGAGCGTCAGGGAATAGAAGGTGCCTGCGAGACTTGGGCGTCCTTCATGTGTTTCGGCCAGCCGACTCGGCTTGCCATCAGCCTACATCCTAGGTAGTAGTGAGTATATAATCAGCTATAGAGGAGCTCAGTGGCTCTTCCACAAAGCGAAAACAAGCTAAATGCGATCCTCGATGCCGCGACCCGCGTAAAGATGCGCGCCCTTCGTTGAAATCCAGAACATGACTCACGACGCGATTGAGCAGCACATCCTGCAAGTGGATCTTCCGATTGAGTTGATTTCGGAGATGTTGGGGGCTTTGGCGGAAGCGACTATGGACCTGATCGTAGTTGAAGCCAGCTATGGCAAACAAGTATCGCGGCGCTGGATTTGAAATCTATTGGGCGGGGATCGTGCGGAAATAATTGTGCATCCAAATGATGAGTGAGTAATCAGATATCAAAGAATGGAAACAGACCGTCAAAATAGAAATGGTTGAGGAGGATTCATGGAGAAAGTTTGGTTGATCACTGGCAGCAGCCGCGGGCTTGGGCGGGCGCTGGCCGAAGCGGTCCTCGCCGCCGGAGACAAGCTCGTGGCCACAGCTCGTAAGCCTGCACAATTGGCTGATCTGGTGGACCGCTACGGCGGTCAAGTTCGCGCCGTTGCACTCGACGTGACCGACGGACGCGCAGCAGGGCATGCCATCCAGAGCGCCGTAGATGCCTTTGGCAGGCTCGACGTGCTCGTCAATAACGCAGGCTACGCCAACGTGAACTCGATCGAGGATATGGCAGCAGAAGACTTTCGCGAACAGGTCGAAACCAACTTCTTCGGGGTGGTGAACGTCACGCGTGCAGCGCTGCCAGTCTTGCGCACACAACGCGACGGTCACATCATCCAAATTTCTTCTATCGGAGGACGCGGCGCGACGCCCGGTCTCTCGGCGTACCAAAGCGCGAAGTGGGCAGTCGGAGGATTCTCGGAGGTGCTGGCGAAGGAGGTCGGGCCTCTGGGCATCAAGGTGACGGTCCTCGAACCCGGCGGTATGCGCACTGATTGGGCGGGATCCTCGATGCGTGTGGGTGCGCTCCAGCCAGACTACCAGAAAGCTGTGGGAGCAATGATCCAGGCACACAGCGCGAATGCCGACATCATGCGCGGCGATCCGGCGAAGGTTGCGCAGGCCATTCTGCGGCTAGCCTCGGAAAAACGCCCACCTCTCCGTCTGCTCCTGGGATCGGATGCCCTGTTCCTCGCCTCGCTCTTCTCAGCGCAGCGTGCAAACGAAGATGCAAAGTGGAAGGACCTCAGCGTCTCTACCGACTTCGATGGCTTGGTCGATTTTTCCGAGACACCCATCGCCAAGATGCTGTCAGAGAAGAGGTGAGGTATGTGTCGATTGCGGCGATACAGCGAATGAAAGGAGCACGATTATGAAATACAGATTGCTGGGCAAGAGCGGACTTCGGGTCTCCGAGGCGGCTCTCGGCACTATGACCTTCGGCGAGGATTGGGGATGGGGATCACCGAAGGACGAAGCGCAAAAAATCTATGAGACCTACCGCGAGGCAGGTGGAAACTTCATTGACACAGCGAATATTTACACCCACGGCACGAGCGAAAAATTTGTGGGAGAGTTCATTCATGGCCATCGCGAGAGCGTAGTTTCTAGCCACGAAATACTCGAACGCTGCGCCCGGCAGTGATCCGAATGCGGCGGGGAACCAACGCAAGAGCATGATGCAAGCAGTGGAAGCCAGTCTGAAACGATTGCAGACCGACTACATCGACCTGTACTGGGTGCACATCTGGGATGGGATCACCCCCGTCGAAGAAGTCATGCGCGGTCTGGACGATATCGTTCGCCAAGGTAAGGTTCTCTACGTTGGCATCTCGGACGCTCCCGCTTGGTGGATCGCCCAGGCAAATACTCTGGCGGAGCTTCGAGGCTGGACACAGTTCATTGGGTTGCAGATCGGATACAGTCTCATGGAGCGGACGGTCGAGCGCGAACTTGTTCCTATGGCGAAAGCCTTGGACTTGGGCGTTATCGCTTGGTCTCCATTAGCGAACGGCGTGCTCACCGGGAAATATCACGGTGAGGGCAAGGCCGATGGCGCGCGGTGAGCAATGAGGGAATGAAGGCCTTCCTTCCCGAGGAACAACGCGCGGCGCGGATCATCTCGGCGGTGAAGTCAGTCTCCGCGCAGGTCAGTCGCAGCATGGCCCAAGTAGCGCTCGCTTGGCTGCGCCATCAAACGGTACCAGCAATCCCGATCATTGGAGCGCGGAAAGTATCCCAACTCCAGGACAATCTCGCCAGTTTGGATCTCGCGCTCTCCGCCGAACAGTTGAAATCCCTCGATGGAGCAAGCCGAATCGAACACGGATTCCCCCAGAGTCTTTACGAGAAAGAAATGGTTCGTGCAATTAGGTATGGCGGAATGTGGAATCGACTCCTGCTCTAGTGCGACCGTTTCTGGATAGGCACACCCTTGGGAGGGGAAGAGAACCGAATGATCGAGACTCGATGCTTTTAAGCATGGGCGCCCTTTGAGGATCGAAGCCCGTGCGCTCAAGGTTATTCGAATGTTTCACATCGACCTTACATTTTCCGGAGATATGCCGAGAAGACACTGGGGGTTTGACACCGGGAGCTTCCTCGGCCATTTTCGGGACGGGCACCTTAACCCTCACGGTTGTGCCGTTCGTGTCCGACTGAATATCGACACTGCCTCCCAATTCGCGCACCCGTTCCCGCAAGCCAGTGATGCCCACTCCGGCGCTTCCGGCGGCTTCACTAAGACGCTTGAGACGTTCTTCGGGCATTCCATTCCCGTTGTCCCCGATTTCCAGAGTGAGGTCGTCAGTATCGAGGACTAGCCTGATCTTTGCAGCTGAGGCGCCAGAATGGCGATGAACGTTGGTCAGGCTCTCTTGCAGTGCCCGGAACAGCACGAGTTCACAGTCGCGGGGCGGACGCTCGAATCTTTCGGGTATGTGGCAAGTCACCTGAATGCCGCTGCGTTTCGCGAAGCCCTCGACAAACCATCGCGCCGCAGAAGCGATGCCTGATTCGTCAAGCAGCGGTGGGTGTAACAAGTACGATGTGGTGCGTACCTCTTGCACCGCTGCATCCGTTAGGGCATTCAGGTCATGAACCAGTTCCGCAAACCCAGCCACGCCCGCGCCTATCTGTTGGAGTCCAGCCACGGCCATCTTGATAGCAGCGAGCGTTTGGCCGGTGTTGTCGTGTAGATCACGAGCGATTCGACGGCGCTCTTGGTCCTGAAGCGTCATCAAACGAAGCGATAAACGGCGCAATTGCTCTTCGGTCTGTTCACGCATTTTTACTTCGGAGTGTAAACTGGCCAGGGCTTGAGCAAGATCCCTGGTACGCTCGTCCACTTGCTGCTCTACTTCATCGTGAGCCTTGCGAAGCTCGTCCTCAGCGCGTTTCCGCTCGCTCGCCTCGGTCGTGATTGCTGTGATCGTTTCATTGAGTCTCAGCTGCTTGCGTCGGTTCGCCTCTCCAAGGGCGATGAGAACGCTACAAACAAGGAAGCAGCCAACCATGCCATGAATTTCTGATGGGACTATTGAAAGCGAGTGGCGCGGGTCGACAAACCAATAAAAGACTCCCAAGGATCCGATCAAGGTGCTCAAGATCGATGGAACAAAGCCACACACCACCGCACAAAATGCCACGGCCATGTACACCGTGACATAAAATGCGACGTGCCCGAGCACGCGGTCGAGAAGTCCCCGAAGCAGGATGGCGAGGGCCGCCGTTCCCAGCGCGATGCTAAAGCGCTCGATCACACGCTGGTGCGGGAGAGGGGAGAAAATTGCCAAGATGCGCGTGCCTGTTGGGTCTGTCATGCTAACGCGCACCCCTGAGTGTTGTGGAAAAGACTTTTGTCAGGGCGATCGAGTCGAGGAACGCGAGGGAGAAATCCGGGTTGTCGGCGTCCCACAGTTCTGCGTGCTGTTGCACTTCCGCGATCAGCTGCAACATTTCAGTCCACAAATCGTCGGGCGATTCAAGCGACAGGTTCCCGGGCGTACACAAGCAGATCTTCCAGCCGCTCGTGCATGCGAATGCAGTCTTCCAAAGTGAGCGAAGCAAGCGCAGTGCAAATGAATTCCCGCTCGCAAAATTCCGAGCAGAAAACGTTCGGATAGCGCGAGGTGGAACTCTGCGCGTCTCGAGCGCTCCGGCAACGGGAGCACAATTCCGGTATCCCGGCGCTGAATTCAGCGCCAGCGAGAGCCATGCCGAGCTCGATCAGGGTCGCTCCGGCGGACCTTTTAGCCGTAGCCTTTCCTGGCCACGATCTGCGAGCCTCGCCCTTGTCCGAGTCGAGGGAATCATGCTTGGGTGTAATTGCTGGCATTTGGCACATCCTTCCGCACTATCAAGCACTTCCAGTGCCAAATCTCTACCCCAAAAATTTAAGTAAGGACCCATTACAGCCGGACATTCGCAGACCCGACTGAATGAGGAACAACGGAGACGGCCCGGGGCCACGGAGTGTCCGTAAATTGACACTGCCACGACCTGGGCGCCAGGCAACCGCGGTCGGTGTTCAACGGCTGCGGTTGGCAGCAAGATTGCAGCCAGACGGCGGAAGAGTTCGTCCAAATAGCGTGCTGGAAGTACGGAACACGTTCCCCACCGATCGAGAGAAGCAGCCAGACATGGACCGCCACCACATACTTTTGCGCGGAGTGATGTGGTGCACGTTCAGAAAATAAGACGCGGGCAAGGAATGGGTACGCAGTCCGTAAGGCAATTATGACAAAACTGCGATTGCAGGACTCAATGCGCTGTCACTACGGGTTGGGGGAGTGGGAGGCCATCCGAACTGACAGCGATCGGGTCGCCTAGGCACGGGCATTTACCAGATGAAGGGAAATCCTTAGGGCAAAGGTAATCGCGTTCTACATACCAGCGAATTTCCAGAAACCCGCGACATCTGTTCCGGAGTTTCACCGCGCAAAAGTAATCGAGTTCTGTTCCGTGAAGAAGTCCGTGTAGGGGAACAATGACCCCACAGCTTCGTCGCACGAGCTAGCCGGTGCGCCAGGGTAAGGGACTCGAGAGGTCGCAGAGGAGAAAGCAAGCGATGGTGAACAGTGCCGTGATGCACTCAAAAACACAAGAAACGTGAACCGCGGCCTTCCTCGCAAACGTGTTACAAAGAATGCAGCCTCTCTATCCAGGAATGAAGCAGTCGTGTACACCACGATTCTTCAATTGAGCAGACTTTCGGAGAAAAGGCCTTCAGCATGATAAACGCGATCCGGTTCTTGTCTCGTCACACGGCAATTGTTCTCTTGCTTCCATGCCTGCTGCACGCGCAATTCCTGACCTACTCCTTCAAGAGTGACGCAAAAAATGGCAAGCGAATCTACAACTCTGCCTGTGTGGCGTGCCACGGGAGCGACGGCCGAGGGACCCCGAATTCAATCAGCGCTTTCACGCAGCCGGATTCGTTTCCTGACTTCACACGTTGCGACCAGACCACCGCCGAGGTCGACGCCGCCTACAAGGCGGTGATTGAGCACGGCGGGCCGACTCGCGGATTTTCACAGATCATGCCCTCATTCGAAGAGGCTCTCAGTTCACAGGAAATCGATGATGTCATCCGTTACTTACGGCAGTTCTGCAGCAATCCTCACTGGCCTAGGGGGGAACTGAACTTGCCGAGAGCGTTGGTTACGGAAAAAGCTTATCCCGAAGATGAAGAGGTCGTCTCCACGGCTGTGAATGTGCAGGGTGTGCCGGGCAATGAAACCCACATCATTCACGAACAGCGCTTCGGCCCGAAGAATCAGATCGAAGTGGATGTTCCGATCACGTTTCAGGATCAGAATCATGTTTGGTATGGTGGCGTCGGCGACACCACCTTAGCCGTGAAGCGGGTAATGCTTTCAAGCCTGCGGACGGGTTCCATTCTTGGCCTGCAAGGCGGGTTTCTTCTTCCCAGCGGCAATCGTGCGAGGGGCTTTGGATCGGGCACGACTATCTTCGAGCCCTTCGCTTCCTTCGATCAACTGTTCCGGACTGACACTTTCTTCCAGCTGCAACTGGGAGCCGAACTCCCGTTTCGAACATCTGTGGCGCCGCAATCGTTGTTCTTCAACTCCGCCATCGGCCAGAGTTTTGCCGCTGATCACGGTCTAGGCCGACTTTGGACCCCCATGTGCGAATTCATCGCCAACCGGAATTTGGTGGATGCAGCCAAAACTGATTGGGATGTATTGCCTCAGATACAAGTCACCATCAGCAAGCGCCAGCACATCCGCGGAGATATTGGCCTTCGCATTCCGGCAACGAATACCGCCGGTCGCCAGAAGCAGCTCATGATTTATCTGTTGTGGGACTGGCAGGACGGAAAGCTGACAAAGGGCTGGTAATGAGAGAGCGCAGAGTATATCTCGTTGTCGCGATAGCTTCGTTGCTCGGTTCGCCGATATTGATGCGGGGCGGCGAAGCGAAAGACGGATTGAAACCCCAATTCCATACCTCCGACCGCTGCTTGGCGTGTCATAACGAACTGACAACGCCATCGGGCAAGGACATCTCCATCGGTCTCGACTGGCGCTCCAGCATCATGGCGAATTCCGCCCGGGATCCCTATTGGCAGGCCAGCGTCCGCCGCGAAGACATGGAACATCCCGAATCAAGAGCCGAGATTGAAGATGGTTGCGCAGATTGCCACATGCCCGCCGCCCGTTATGAGGCGAAGCTGCAAGGCAAGCTGGGTGAGGTGTTCGCACATCTCCCCTTCGACAGCGATCCCGAGAAGAATGCTGCCGCTGCGGACGGTGTTTCCTGCTCCGTCTGTCACCAGATCTCGAAGGAAAAACTGGGCACGCGGGAGAGCTTCAACGGTGGATTTGTCGTCGAAAATCCGCCGGCTAAGAACGATCATCCGGAGTTTGGGCCATATGCGATTGATAAAGGTCATGCGCACATCATGCAAAGCTCGACGGGAGGCTTCCGCCCGACCGAGGCTGAGCATATCCGTGACGCGGCTCTGTGCGCGACCTGCCACACGCTGTACACCAGATCCCTTGGACCCGGAGGCAAGGACCTCGGATATTTCCCGGAGCAGATGGTGTACTTGGAATGGCTGCATAGCGACTATCCCGCCCGACAAACCTGCCAGTCCTGTCACATGCCGGAGGTCCATGAGGAGGTCGCAATCACCAGCGTTCTCGGCGTGCCCCGGACGGGTTTTCGGCAACACACGTTCGTGGGCGCAAACTTCCTGATCTTGAGGCTGCTGAACCAGCATCGTGGGGATCTCAGCGTTACGGCCATGCCGGCGGAACTGACTGCCGAAGCGGACAGAACGGTAGACTTTCTGCGATCGCAGGCTGCCCGGGTCACAATTCGCAGCATTGAAACCAGCAACGACCGGCTGAATGCCGAGGTCTTCGTGGAAAATCTGACCGGCCACAAACTGCCGACTGCTTTTCCCTCGCGTCGCGCCTGGCTGCATTTCCAAGTTCTGGATCGCAATGGGCGTACGGTCTTCGAGTCCGGCAAGTTGAATCCGGACGGCTCCATCGAGGGCAACGACAACGACGCCGATCCACTGCGCTTCGAACCGCACTATAGCGAGATCACCAGCAGGGATGAAGTGCAGATCTACGAACCGATTCTCGGCGATGAGTCGGGTCACGTCACCACCGGTTTGGCCGACGGGGTGGGATATCTGAAAGACAACCGGCTCCTACCCTCGGGCTTTCAGAAGAAGACCGCAGAGAAGGATATTGCCGTGGTCGGCAAAGCGGCCGACGACCCCAACTTCACCGCAGGCGGGGACCTGCTGCGGTATTCCGTTTCGCTGGACGGCGCGCAGGGACAGTTTCAGGTGAAGGTCGAGCTTTGGTATCAGCCCATCGGATTTCGCTGGGCGCACAACCTGATTCCGTACGAGTCTATGGAGACGCGCCGGTTCGTGGGCTACTACGAGTCCATGCCGTCGGCGACTGCCGAGGTGCTGGCACGAGCTGAGGCGACACATTGAGGATTGACTCGTTGCCGGATAACCGGTCGTCGCTTGCTTACACGATCACTCCGGTAATTGTCGTCAACGGTTCGGTGATTGCGGATTCGACGCTAACAAGATTGATCAGCCGCTTCGGGGTTACCCGCTGCGACGTCGGCGCCGGCCATCTTGAGCGAGGTCGCGTGCGAGTCCAAAGACAACGCCAGTGGTGTGGCAGCTCGCGGGCGACAAGTACTTTCACGACGTAGCAGAGCAAGGACCAACATCTCAAGTCACCGGAAGTACTTCGCAGATCCAACTGGGCTACGCAGCCTCGTGTGCCATGACTTCAATGGGTAAGGTGAACTGAAACGTTGCACCCCGGCCGGGATTTGGGCTCGCCCACAAGTGGCCGCCGTGCGATTCGATGATGGACCGGCTGATGGGTAATCCCATGCCGGTGCCGTGAGCTTTGGTGGTATAGAAGGCGTTAAAGACTTGCTCCACCTGGTCTGTCTGTAGTCCCACACCCGTATCGCCAACCGAGATCAGGAGTTGAGAGCTGTCGCCTTGCTGCGACCTGATGGTAAGTTCACCTGCAGTGCCGATATCCTTCATGGCTTCGATGCCGTTGAGCATAAGATTCATAAAAACCTGTTGCAATTGGACACGATCGGCCATGATCTTGGGAAGATCGTTCATTGCAGTGTGGGTCAAGTGGCCTGATCGATGACTTTCAGGATTGAGAGTACCGCGCGAGGGGGATTCACCGTGTTCGTCCTAAGCGGCCGAATCGAAACACCGGCGATAGCCGAGTTGAAGAGACTGTTTGACCTTCAAACGGACTACCGCGACATCGTTTTAGATCTGAAAGACGTTAGCGTGGTCGATCGCGACGTATTGCTTTTTTTTGTGGGCTGCGAAGCGGATGGCTTGAAGCTTGAGAACTGCGCTCCATATATTCGCGAATGGATGGAAAGAGAAAAAGATTGAGGGTAGGCATCGACGTGGCAGTGACACGCTGGTGGTTCAGCCAAATTGAAATACAAAAGAGAGGTACATACAAATGAAAGGCACATACAAGGCAGTCGAAGTCTCCACACCGGGCGTGCTTCGACTCGTGGAACGGCAAATCTCCGAGCCCGGGGCGGGTCAGGTTCGCATTCGGGTAGAAGCGTGCGGAATCTGTCACACCGATGCGGCCACGGTGACGGGAGTCTATCCCGGCCTAACTCTGCCCCGTGTTCCCGGACATGAAGTGGTTGGCCGCATTGAAGCCATCGGTAGCGGAGCGTCCAGATGGAAAATCGGTCAACGGGTTGGTGTCGGCCTCATCGCCGGAGAAGACGGGGTGTGCGAACCGTGCCGACGCGGAGATATCGTGAATTGTCAGAACCCGGTGGTATCGGGAGTAACCGCGGATGGAGGATATGCGGAAGTGATGATCGCTGAAGCACGCGCCCTCGCTTCTGTTCCAGATGAGCTCACA
>Ga0137399_10000461_pt1 | contig 16084 bp, 13 predicted proteins | sample czorhiz316metaG_FD_104810 | JGI IMG/M metagenome (GOLD analysis project Ga0137399, IMG submission 104810) | Vadose zone soil microbial communities from Angelo Coast Range Reserve, California, USA - czorhiz3.16 metaG | ecosystem: Environmental > Terrestrial > Soil > Vadose zone | place: USA...
AAACTTTCGCACTTTGTCGCAAGACCATTCGTAGTCTTCGCGCGAGCCCATCACAAATTTCACTTCATCGCGCTTGGTGAGATGCTCAATGTTGGACCAGAGATTCTTTTCAACCTCGCCGCTGCCCGGCGTTTTCAAATCCATGATTCGATGCGCCCGCGGATCGACTTTCGAAATGTCATGCGCGCCGCTCGTCTCGAGCAAAACCGTGTGGCCCGCATCGCACAAGATCGACATCAACGGGAGCACGTTCTTTTGCAGAAGCGGTTCGCCGCCGGTGATCTCGACTAGGGGACACTGAAAACTCGCGACCCGATCGAGGATTTCTTTGAGCGGAGTTTTCTTGCCTTCGTAAAACGCATAATCGGTATCGCAATAATTGCAGCGCAGATCGCAGAAGGTGAGCCGGACAAAGATGCACCGCTCGCCGACCCAGGTGCTCTCGCCCTGGATCGACTCGTAAATTTCGTTGATCGTCAGCGCCTTCTCGTCCATTCGACTCTAACCTAATTCTATCAGATCATTCGGTTCGATGCACAACCGGATCGACGACTGTTTCGCCCGCCTGCGCACGCAAAAGCGCAAGGGATTCATCCCGTACATTTGTGCCGGCGATCCGAATCTAAAAAAGACAATCGAGCTGAGTTTGGCACTCGAAGAATCTGGCGCTGACCTTGTCGAGCTCGGTCTGCCTTTTTCCGATCCGCTCGCTGACGGGATCGTGAATCAGCTAGCGGCGCAGCGAGCGCTCTCTGCCGGCACGACAGTGCGCGGCGTCTTCGATTGCGTTCGCGAGATTCGACGTCAATCGCAAATTCCAATTGTTCTCTATAGTTACCTGAATCCGATCTTCCAGTTCGACGCTGAAAAATTTCATCGCGAAGCCGAAGACGCAGGGGTTGATGGATTACTCATTCTCGATCTTCCGCCGGAGGAAGATATCGATCTTGGCGCGGGCAATCTCGTCCACATTCGTCTGATTGCTCCGACGACGCCGACTGAACGGATTAAGACAATCACGAAAAGCGCGCAGGGATTTCTTTATTACGTCTCGCGGGAAGGCGTGACCGGCGCCCAAGAATCCGTCGCGAGTTCGTTGCCCGCGAAGATCGCCGAGCTCAGAAAATGTTCGGACCTGCCGATCGCCGTCGGGTTTGGAATTTCAAATTCCGATCAAGCGCGCGAAGTGGCGAAGCATGCCGACGCGATTGTCGTCGGCAGTGCGATTGTCGATCTTATCGCGAAGGACGGCGACAAACCGGAGATGATCGAGAAAGTTGGCGCGTTCGCGCGCGATCTCGCAAACGCAGTCCACTAGATCCCGCACTTCTGCCGCGCTTCGGCGAAGTTTGATTTCTTTCGTAGAAGCGAGCCGAGATAGCTGTCCGTCGCGGGCGCGTTGTTAATTCGGACAAGATTTGCCGGTAGTTCCAACCGTGAAAAAATCGCGTTCGCTATTTTCGAGCGAGGCACTTCTTTTTCACCGTAACCCATTCCGATATTGCTCGACCAGTAGCGGACATACTCGCCATCGCGGTGTTGCGAAGTGCCAAGGAAAATCACCGAATGGCCGCTCTCGCGCTTGCCGACGTTGTTGTTCCAAAAGATTTTCATGAAATCGCCGGGTTGCGCTTGCGCGAAATCGGTAAAGTTGCGCCCCAGTCCAAGCTCATAAAACAATCGCGCTGTGCCGGGACCGTTCGCATTCCAGCGCCCCCACACGCCTTCGCCGTCATGCTGATCACGAATGATCAAATTATTCAGCGTCGAATAGTCGAGCTGCAGTTGCCCGCGGTCGCGCAGCTCCTCAATCGTTTTAATGAAAACCAGGTAGGTCGCACCCGAGCAGAAACTCACATACGGCTTCGTCGGGATCACAAAAAATTTTCCGGATTCGAAATGGGCCGCCGACTGTAATTTTATTTTCGCGAAGTGAGAGACAGAATATTTTCCGCCGCTCGGCATTTTGCGCATTTGTTCGAGAATGAGCGAATTATAGCTGGCGGCGTTCGCCGAGATCGCAAATCCCGCCGCGAACACGAGAACAAGCAGTCTACGCATGGTCGGAAACTAAAGAGCAAATCCCGCACGACGCAATGGCTGAACGTTTGCGGCTGAGGACAGCCGCCGCTACAATTCGAAGATGTTGCGTTTCACCAAGATGAACGGCGCGGGCAACGATTTCGTCATGATCGACAATCGGGCCGGCGACGTGCGTTTACGTCCCGAGCAAGTCGTTCGGATTTGCGATCGCCATCGCGGTGTGGGCGCAGACGGGGTTCTCTTGCTCGAGAAAGGCTCGAACGGCGCCGATTTTCGGATGCGTTATTACAATCGCGACGGAGGCGAAGCGGAAATGTGCGGAAATGGCGCGCGCTGTTTCGCGAGGTTCGCCAAAAAGGTTGCCGGCGCGCCCGAGAAAATTTTGTTTCAAACGCCGGCCGGACTGATCGGTGCGCGCCTGGATGGTGACCTCGTTACGCTGAATCTGAGCGACCCCACCGATCTGCGGCTGAACCTGCGGCTGCAAATCGACGGTGAGGATGCGGTGGTTCATTATATCAACAGCGGCGTTCCGCATGTGGTTGTCCCCGTGGCGCGGCTCGATGTCGTCCATGTTTTTACCCAGGGCGCGGCGATCCGCCGTCACAAGAAATTTTCGCCGCAAGGCGCTAATGTAAATTTTATCGAGAAACGCGGCCCGCAGAAAATTTTGGTGCGAACCTACGAGCGAGGCGTCGAAGATGAAACGCTTGCGTGCGGAACGGGCGTGGTTGCGAGCGCGCTGATTTTTGCAGTGACTGAGAAGGTGGATGGGCCAGTCAGCGTCACTGTTCGGAGTGGCAGCGAACTCAGCGTCGATTTTAAGAGAGCAGGGAACCAGTTTCGCAACGTGACCCTCACCGGCCCGGCGGAGTTTGCGTTTGAAGGGACGATAGAAGTTTGATCGTTAACAAATGTTTCGCGGCACTTTCACAGCGTTAGTTACGCCGTTCCGCAACGGAGGTATCGATTTTGCGGCGTTCGAAAAATTAGTCGAAGCGCAGATCGCGGCCGGAGTTACTGGTCTGGTCGCTGTCGGCACGACCGGCGAATCCCCGACGTTGACCCATGAAGAAAAGGAGAAGGTCATTCAACGTGCGGTGAAAATCGCGAAGGGTCGCTGCAAGGTTCTCGCTGGAACGGGAACAAATTCCACGCGCGACGCAATTGAAGCGACAAAGTTCGCTGAGAAAGCTGGCGTGGATGGTGCGTTGCTGGTCGCGCCTTACTACAACAAACCGAGCCAGGAAGGATTGTTCCGTCACTTCAAAGCGATCGCGGACGCAACATCGTTGCCGATCATGCTCTATAATATTCCCGGGCGATGCTCGGTCGATATCGTACCGGACACCGTCGTTCGGCTGGCGGAATCGTGTCGGAACATCGTTGCAATCAAGGAAGCGAGCGGGAGCGTCGAGCGTGTGGGCGAATTGCGCCGCCGTTTGCCAAAAGAATTTACGATCTTGAGCGGCGATGATTCGTTGACGTTGCCGTTCATGGCGGTCGGGGCGGTTGGAGTTGTCAGCGTGGCGTCGAATTTATTTCCCGCGGAGATTTGTGCACTCGTGCGCTCGTGCGAATCGGGCGATTTCAAAGCGGCGGAAGATTTGCACCGCAAGATGTTCCCGTTGTTTAAAGATTTGTTCATCGAACCGAACCCGGTGCCGGCGAAAACGGCGCTCGGTTGGCGCGGGGCGATGTCAGCCGAAGTTCGTTTGCCCCTGTGCGAAATGAGTGAAGCGAACCAGACGCGCCTTCGCAAAACTCTCGAAGCGTTCGAGAAAGCAAAATGAAGTCGCCGGTGCGCGTGACGCTAATCGGAGCGCGCGGTCGAATCGGCCAGACGATTGTCGATCTTGCCAGGAACGACCCGAAGATCGAGATCGTCGCGCAATGCGATCTCGGCGATGCGATTGAAGCGGCGATCGAGAATTGCGATGTTGCGATCGACTTTAGCAATTCGGGCGCGATCGAAGAAATCTCTCGCGCAGCGTTGCAACATAGAAAAGCGCTTGTCATTGGAACGACCGGGCATTCGAAGGAACAGCGCGAGTTAATTGAAAAAGCGGCGAAGTCGCTGCCAATTGTCTTCGCGTCGAACTTTAGTGTCGGGGTCAACGTGGTGTTCGCTCTGACTCGACGCGCCGCTGAAATCCTCGGCTCCGAATTCGCGCCGCAAATCGTGGAGACGCATCACAAGATGAAAAAAGATGCTCCGAGCGGGACGGCGAAGACGCTGGCGGAGATTTTAAAGCAGCAGCTGAAGGTTGATGAAATTCCGACCGAATCGATCCGCGAAGGCGACGTCGTGGGCGAGCACACCGTCAGCTTTGTCGGACCAGGCGAACGTCTCGAGTTAACGCATCGCGCTGGCAGCCGCGAAATTTTCGCCCGCGGCGCTTTGCGCGCAGCACAATGGATCGTCGGAAAGCCGGCTGGGCTTTACTCAATGCAGGACGTGCTCGGAATTGCGCGGGCGAAATGAGGATCGGTATCGCGCTCGGTTCGAATCTGGGCGATCGACTGGCGAACTTGCGCGCGGCGCGAAAAGCCATTGTCGATCTTACGGCCGCCAAAGATTCTGTTCTTGTTTCGTCGGTTTACGAAACCGAGCCGGTCGGTTGCGAGCCGGGGGCGGGCAAATTTCTCAATGCGGTTTTGGAAATCGAATATGACGGCGATCCAACCGATCTGTTGCAAAAGCTGATTCGAATCGAAGAATCGCTTGGACGGGATCGAAATCATGCCCGCAACGTCTCACGCAAGATCGACATCGATCTTCTCTATGCGGGCGAGTTGAATGTCGAGAACGAGCGTTTGCAGTTGCCGCATCCGCGAATGCATTTGCGAAGGTTCGTTCTTCAACCCCTGGCCGACATCCGCCCGGATTTGGTTTTGCCTAATCAGACGAAAACCGTTCGCGAGCTGCTCGCGCAGATCAAGGATTCGGCTAAAGTGATCTGCTTCACGGAGAAATGGTGATGACGAATCTGGTCGAGAAATATCGGGGGATGAAAAAGCGCGGAGAAAAAGTCACCGCGCTCACGGCTTACGATTATCCGACGGCGCGACTGCTGGATGAGAGCGGGATCGACATCATTCTGGTTGGCGACTCGTTAGGCATGGTCGTTCTCGGCTACGAAGACACGACGCGCGTCACGCTCGAAGAAATGTTGCATCACACGCGCGCGGTGGCGCGCGGGGTTAAATCCGCGCTGGTGGTCGGCGATATGCCAATCCACACTTTCGAAACGCCGGAACAAGCGGTTGCGACGGCGAAACAATTTATCGATGCCGGCGCGCAGGCGGTGAAGTTGGAGGGCGGGGTCAGTCACGCTGTCCACATCGAAGCGATCACGCGCGCGGGAATTCCGTACATGGCCCACATCGGCATGCTGCCGCAGCACGTGCGGGAACAAGGTGGTTACAAAGTTAAAGGTAAAACGCAATCGGAAGCCGAAGCGCTGATCGCTGATGCCAAAGCGGTCGAAAAGGCGGGCGCGTTTTCAGTTGTGCTTGAGATTGTGATAGCAAAGATCGCGGAGCAAATTACGAATGCGATTGGTATTCCGACAATTGGGATCGGTTCCGGGGAACAGTGCGATGGTCAGATTCTAGTGACGCATGATCTGATCGGCCTGTTTCCGTGGTTCACGCCGAAATTCGTCTCGCCCGAAGCGCGCGTGGCCGATGAGATTCGCAAGGCGGCGCGGGCGTTCATTGAACGAACGCGCGGAGCATCTGTGATGTCTAAGCCGTCGGGAGTTTGACAACGATTTGCCGGTAACGGGGTTTAACTAAGGAATGAAAAGCGTAACCACGAGAATTTCCGATTTCGACAACATCGACGAGATCGAACATGAGGCGCTTTTAACGGGCAGCCAGGAGCGCAGCTGGATTTGGTTCGGCTTAACCGTGTCCCTCTGTCTCCACATCACGCTCTGCATTTATTTTTATCGGACACGATTTCAATCGGTCGATGCAGTCTTTACCGATCTACAGCAGCCAATGACGTTCAGGGTCAAACCCGTCGATATGAGTCAGATCGACAAAGCCAGCGGCGATCAAATAAACCCAGCGGCGAAGCCGAATCCGGACGACACCAAGGAACAACAGCCGGACGAAAAGAAATCGTTCGACAAACTTTTGCAGGAAATTCAGGCGACCACTCAAATGCCGGACGACATGAGCAATGCCTTGCCCGACAAACCAAAAGTAGATCAGGCAGACGTGACTTCGGTGATGAACGAAATCGAACGGAACGCAGCGCAAACTCTCTCCACCAATCCAAACGCGACCCACGAGCAATCGGTCTTGAATGACAGTTCGGTCTCAGGCCGGCCGCAGCCCGCGCTGAGCGGGACCGATTTGGCCACGAGCACGATCATTAAACGTCCGAATACTTTCACGAGTAAACTTCCGGGCGACAGCGCCGGCCCGAACAAGAAAGGCGCGCCCGGATTTAGCGATCTCGATCAATTGCTCGCCCAAAAAGGTCCGCTTGGTTCGGGAACGAAGATTCGAATGCCGGAGGACCAACTTTTCGGTTTCGACAGCGCTGACTTACAACCCGGCGACATTTTGCGAAAGCTTGTCGATCTTTTGAAACGCAATCCGAAAGCGACTTTTACGATTGAAGGCTACACCGACTCGATCGGCACCTATGAATACAATCTCGATCTGAGCCAGCGCCGCGCCGACCACATGAAGCAGTATTTAGTGGAAGCTCTCGGAATTAATCCTTCGCAAATTGATGCCCGTGGTCGCGGATCGACAAAATTTGTGGTCCCGCCGCGCCCGGTCGCTCCCAGCGCGTCTCAGGCGGAATTCGATGCTGAGATTGAGCGCGAACGCTCGAACCGGCGCGTCGAGGTCACGATCAATACCAACGCGCAGTAGGTTTTCGCGCTACCAGTTTTTTATCCACTGCGCTTGATTGGTCCCGCTTGTTGCTCCTGCGGTACTCCAAAGGTCGTACGTCGGATTATAGCCCGTCGACGCGTTGCTCTGATAAGCAGTTGAGTAACCGTAGCTGTTTCCGAACGGATCGCGCAGATAGAGCTTGCCGTTAGCATCTTTCCCAAGCTGGTTTGGCTTAAACTGCATGTATGACTTGGAACTTGTATCTGGCACGCCGTCGAAGTCAGCGTCCGCAGCAAGTTGGCCATACAAATACTGGGAAGCTGTTTGATACTTGGAAAAATCAATAGCGGCTCGCGCATCAACGGCATCGGTTGTTGCAGTGTCGCGCGGATAAATTCCATTGTCGGCTTTGTAACTTTCGAGCGCGGCCGACATGGCGGCAATTTCGGCTTCGGCGCGTGAGCGCGCCCCTTTTTTCTGGACGTAACCGACTGTGCTCAGAATCAAGCTGCCCAAAATGATGATGATGGCGATGACAACGAGCAGTTCGATGATGGTGAACGAAGCTCCGCTTCGAAATGACGAAATCCGAATGACGAATGACGAACGGCGAAAGATGATTGCCGGGATTCGAGTTTCGTTATTCGTTATTCCTTCGAGATTCGACATTCGAGCTTCGTCATTCCCGCCGGAGGCGGGTCACGTTTGCTGTTGCAAGCCTTGAATGATGCTGATCAGCGGCAAGAACAGCGCGATCACGATCGTGCCTACGACGAGCGCGAGAAACACAATCATGATTGGTTCGAGCGCCGCGGTCATGGCTGCGACTGAGTTGTCGACTTCGTCATCGTAAACATCGGCGATCTTCAAAAGCATCTCGGGGAGCTGGCCGGTTTCTTCGCCGACATCGATCATGCTAACCACCATCGGCGGAAATGCGGCGCTCGCCTCGAGCGGTTGCACGATGGATTCGCCTTCCTTCACGCTCTCGTGGACCTGGCCAATCGCACGCGCGATCACCATGTTGCCGGCGGTTTCGCGCGTAATATTGAGCGCTTGCAAGATCGGCACACCGCTGGTGACGAGTGTTCCGAGCGTGCGGGCGAAACGCGAGATCGCGGTTTTGCGAATGATATCGCCAAAAAGAGGGAAACGAAGTTTAACGCCGTCGATTGTCGATTTCCCGCGCGGAGTTCGGTTGGCAAATTTATAACCGGCACCTGCGGCGAAGATCAGCGCGAGGATGACGAGCCAGTGGCCTTGCACAAATCTGCTGACAGTAATGACGAACGTCGTGATAACGGGCAGGGGTCTGTCGCCGAGCATGTCGTGAAAGATGGCTTCGAATTTCGGCACGATGAAGACGAGCAAAAATCCCATGATCGTTACCGCCATGGTCATGACGATGAGCGGATAGACCATCGCCGCGGCGACTTTGTTTCTAATCTTGGCCGCTTTTTCCTGAAACTCCGCCAGTCGGGTTAGAACGAGTTCGAGCACGCCGCCGACTTCGCCGGCTTTCACCATGTTGACGTAAAGATCGTTAAAGATGAGCGGATATTGCGCGAGACCTTCCGAAAACGTGCTGCCGCCCTGGACTGAGTCGGCCAATTTGTTGATTGTGTTTTTTAAAACCGGATCGCGCTCCTGTTTGGCGAGAACATTGAGACTGCGCAAGAGCGGCAAGCCGGAATCGATCAGCGTTGCGAGTTGCCGGGTGAAAATCATGAGGATCTTCGGCTTAACTTTTTTGCGCTGAAAAAGAACGATGCCTTTGCGTTTTTCGCGCGGTTGGGTAACGCGCGCTGCTTTGGCCGCGCGTTTGGCGGCTTTGCCATCGCGCCCGGCGCCTTTGCCTTCCTCGTAAACGTTGGTTGGAAAAAATCCGGCCTGACGCAACTGACCGATCGCTTCGTTGGTCGAAGCGGCCTCGACCAGTCCGGTCGATTCCTGTCCGCGCGAGTCGAGGGCTACGTAAGTGAAACGCGGCATGCGGATGTCGATGTTAGGCGAACGCTCATGTGTATTTCAATACCTCCTCGATCGTCGTGTCGCCGGCGAAAATGCTGCGCAGTCCATCTCGTCGCAGCGTCACCATCCCGAGTTCGATCGCTTTTTGTTTGAGAACAACAGTCGGCGCGCGCTCATTGATCAACTCGCGGAGCGGATCGGTGATTTTCATCAGCTCATAAATTCCTTTGCGGCCTTTGTAGCCGGTGTTGTTACACGCGTCGCAGCCTTTGCCGTAAAAGAATTTGCGATCGCCGATGTCGCGTTTGGATAGCTCGAGTTGCGCGAGCACTGATTCGTTAGGCTTGTAGGGCGCGCGGCAGTCCGGGCAAATACTGCGGAGCAATCGCTGACCGAGCACGGCCTCGAGCGTGGCTGAAATCAAAAACGGTTCCACGCCCATGTCGATCAAACGAGTGATGGCGCCGGGCGCGTCGTTAGTGTGGAGGGTAGTGAAAACGAGATGGCCGGTGAGAGAAGCTTGAATGGCAATCTGCGCCGTTTCCAGGTCGCGCGTCTCGCCGATCATGATCCGGTCCGGGTCCTGGCGCAGAAACGCGCGCAGCACCCGTGCAAAGCTGAGACCGATCGCTTCGTTGACCGGCACCTGAACGATTCCTTCCAAATCATACTCGACCGGCTCTTCCGCGGTTAGCAATTTGGAATCGATCGTGTTGATTTTGCGCAAGCAGGAATAAAGCGTCGTCGTTTTACCGGAACCGGTTGGCCCGGTGGCGATGAAAATTCCATTTGGGCGATTGATGATTTCGAGAATGTAATTGTGCACGTATTCGGGCAGGCCGAGCATCTCGAGATCGAGATTCACGGTTGAGCGATCGAGCACGCGCAGAACCACGCTCTCGCCAAATTGCGTCGGTAATGTCGAAACGCGAAGATCGACATGGCGGCCGGCGATATTTTTTTGAATGCGCCCGTCCTGCGGCAATCGCCGCTCGGCGATATTCATGTTCGCCATCACTTTGACGCGCGAAATCACCGGGAGCGCGAGATGCCGCGGCGGCGGCGACATTTCGTAAAGCGCGCCGTCCACGCGGTAGCGGATTTTGAATTCGTTCTCGAACGGCTCGAAATGAATGTCGCTCGCGCGGTCCTGGATCGCTTGATACAAAATTAAATCGACAAAGCGAATGATGGGCGTCGCATTCGCTTCTGCTTCAACGGCCGCGGCGGTTTCGTCGCCGCGGATTTGCAACATTTCGCCGGCTTCGCCGAGTTGCTTGAGCACTTCCTCCATGCTCGTGGTATCGGCGCCGTAATGTTCCTTGATCCGATTATCGATTTGCTCGGTCGGTGCGACGACAACATCGACATCTTTGCCGAGGGCGAAGCGAAGATCTTCGGCCGCGCGCGGATCGAGCGGGTCCGCGAGCGCGACGCGCAATGTATTTCCGCTGAGGCCGATCGGCAGCGCGCGGTGCAAGCGCGCCAGTCCGCTCGGAATCAATTTCAAAATCGCCGGCGCGATTTCCTTTTCGCTAAGATCGACATATTCAGCGCCGAGTGCTTCGGCGATCGTGTGATAGAAGCCGCTTTCGTCAACGAAACCGCCGTCCACCATCGCTTGCACGATCGTTTTGCCGTTCAAGTTCGCTTCGTTCAAAACGTCCTCGGCTTGCGAGGGCTGAAGCACGTTTTGCTCGATGAACAGCTCGGCGACTTGTTTCTCGTTCATCTCAACTGAGGTCTCCGATCGTAATTGAAATCACTTCTTCAGCGCTGGTCAGACCGGCGAGGACTTTGCGCACTCCGTCTTCGCGAAGTGTGCGCATGCCGAGCTCGCGCGCACGCTGGCGAAGCGACAGGGTCGCGCTCCGTTTGTTGATCAGGTGACGGACTTCGTCGTCGAGCACGAAAATCTCGAAGATGCCCATGCGACCTTTGTAACCAGTGCCGCGACATTGCTCGCAGCCTTTGCCTTGCATCACTTGCGCGTCGCGCAATTGACCGGGTTCGATTTGCAAAGCGCGCATTTCACTCTCGCTCAATTCAGCAGGTTGCCGGCAGTTTGGGCAGATTCGCCGGACGAGTCGTTGCGCCATGATCGCACGCAGCGATGAGGCGACGAGAAATGGTTGGACACCGATGTCGATCAAGCGCGCGATGGCGGATGGCGCGTCGTTAGTGTGGAGCGTACTGAAAACAAGATGCCCTGTGAGGGAAGCATTCGTGGCGATGCTGGCCGTTTCGAGGTCGCGAATCTCTCCGATCATGATGACATTCGGCGCCTGCCGCAGAATCGAGCGCAACGCGGCCGGAAACGTCATCCCGATTTCCGGATTCACCGGGACCTGGTTGATGCCGGTCATCTGATATTCGATCGGCTCCTCGACGGTGATGATTTTGCGGTCGGGTTTGTTGATGTAATTGAGGCAGGCGTAGAGCGTGCTCGTTTTGCCCGAACCAGTCGGACCGGTGACGAGAAGAATTCCGTCCGGTAATTGAATGAGACGTTCGAATGTTTCCTGGTCATCGCTGAAAAAACCAAGCTCGGGCAGTCCCAGCACGAGACTCGATTTGTCGAGGACGCGCATGACAACGCTCTCACCATGGTTGGTGGGAATGGTCGAAACGCGCAGGTCGATCGGCTTCTTTTTGATCTTCACTTGAATGCGGCCGTCCTGGGGCAATCGCTTTTCGGCGATGCTCATCGAGCCGGTCATGATTTTTAGCCGGCTAACGATGGCGGATTGCAAACGTTTCGGGGGCGCCTGCATTTCCTGCAAGACGCCGTCGATTCGAAATCGGACACGGAATTTTTTATCGAGGGGCTCGAGGTGAATATCACTCGCGCCAGCACGATGCGCTTCGATGATCAACATCGATACCATCCGGATGATTGGCGCGTCGGCTTCGTCGACTTCAGCGACGGCGGAGCCATCGCCGATCTCGAGACCAAGATCGACATCTTCGCCGAGTTTTTCTTTGAGAACGTCCGCAGCTTCATCAGCCGTGCCGTAATATTTGATTAGCGCCTCGCGGATTTTTTCCGGGCTGGTGCAAACCAATTCGAGTTCGCGTTGGAGCAAAAAACCGAGGCTATCGATGGTGTCGATATCGAGCGGATCGCTTACCGCGACGACGAGACCTGTTTCGCCAAATGCGACCGGGATCACTTTGAAGCGCCGGGCGTCTTCGACGCGGATCTGTTTGATGATAGCCGGAGGAATCACCATCGAGGACAAATCGATCCAGTCCATGTGCGCTTGCGCGGCGAGCGAACGCGAGACATCGGATTCGCTCACGATTCCGTCCTTAATTAGAAGATCGACAACATTGTTCTGGCCATCCAATCGAGTGCGCGTTGCATCGATCTGCTTGCGTGAAACCAGTCCCACGTCTTGCAGAACTTTGAGGACGTAATCTTCGTTCTGTTGCACGGCTGAGAAATCTAACCGGATAGTTTATCGAAATTCATCCGCGGCGTGAACCGCGATTTATTTCGTTCGGGTCGCACCCCGCTCGAAAAGAAGGGCCAATACTAGGCAGGCGAGAAAATTAAAATCAACGCTTCGTTTGGTTTACCAACTTTATTTTTCAAGGCACGTCCGGAACGCAGCCGTCTCTCGATTCAGACTACAAACTTTTTTCGAGGGAAAAGTAATGAATTCACGTGGGTCACGTCTGATTCGTTTTGCCGGACACTTCAGTTTAGCCCTAGTTTGCGCGCTGCTTGCGTCGTTATCTTCCTCGCAGACTTCACAGAATGCGCCGCCGCCCGCGAGTTTTGCCGCTCCACCGATTTATTCCGTGGCCGGGAGCGAAGTTGGCCAAACCGGTTTGTGGTCAATGGCCAAAGGCGATTTTAATGGGGACGGCAAAATGGATTTTGCCGTCGCGGGATTCAACTGCGCAAGCGGTCCGAGCATTCCGCCGGACCACATAGCGGTTTATCTTGGTAACGGCGACGGCACATTTCAGAAACCACTTTACGTCAGCGCCGGCCATTGTCCGAACCAAGTTGTGGTTGCGCGGCTTCGCGGACCGAAGGCGCCTGAAGATCTTATCGTTGTCGATCTTAATGACGTTTCGGTGCTGCTCGGCAATGGAGATGGGACCTTTCAAGACGCGAAAACCATCGCCACCTTCACTCCCGTTTCTCCGACGAGCGTCTCAGTGGGAGATTTCAATGGGGACGGGAAAGCGGACGTGGCGGTCGCGTTGTTTGTCGGTTTGTCACAGATTTCGTCGACAGGTTTCTACGATTCGATTGCGGTACTGCTCGGAAATGGCGACGGCAGTTTTCAGACGCCACTCTTTGCTCAATCGCCCGGCGATAATAACTACGAAATCGCCGTAGCAGACCTTAACAATGACGGCAAGCTCGACCTCGTAACTCGGACTGGACTACCCGAGACACTCTACGTATCGCTTGGCAACGGCGACGGCACTTTTCTGCCTGCCTACGCCATCTGGTCACCGCCGAACACAATTTTCGAGCCGCTGGTGGGTGGGCTCAATTCATTCACCATTGGCGATTTCAATGGCGACGGAAACCTCGACATCGCGGCTGACGCGGACGGCGCGCGAGTGGAGGTGCTCCTCGGCACTGGCACCGGCACGTTTGTTCCGACCGCAAGCTACCTGATTAACCAGCACCAGGGTGGCAATGGCCTCGGGAAAATCCAGACCGCTCGCCTTAGCCATAACGGAAATCTCGACCTTGTAGCCGGTACGGGCTATGGCGCAACGCTGGCCATTTTGCGTGGGAATGGGGATGGGACTTTCCAATCGCCAACGATTTATCCGTTGCCGCAGGATGACGATGAAGGACTCGTCATCGCCGACGTTAACGGGGACGGCTCACAAGACATCGTTATCGGGACGGCAACGTTTGGTATTCAAAAGTATCTCACGGTCCTCTTGAACAACGGCAACGCCGATTTTGGCGAGCCGCCGCCACTCTTCTCTGTTAGAGCGCCGTTTAATCAGGCAACGACAACCAATGCAGTCGGCCTGACGCTGGCCGACCTCACCGGCAACGGCAAGCTCGATCTCGTTGTTACCGACTGGGGCGTTCCGATTGAGCCGCTCGCGAATGGTCAATTGCCTCCGCTCCCGACGATTGATTTCAGCAAGCAGCAGGTTGATACCCACGGCACGATTTCAGTCCTCGCCGGCAACGGCGACGGAAGTTTCCAGACCGAACGGCAGTTCTATGTCGGCGGCCGCCCGATTGCGGTGCAAGCTGCTGACCTAACTGGCGACGGCAAGAAAGACCTCGTGGTCGTGAATGCGTTTAGTAACACGTTGTCGATCTTAAAAGGCAATGGCGATCGCACGTTTCAAGCGACCATGACAATTTCAGTCGGAACAAATCCAACTTCGCTCACGCTTGGAGATTTCAATGGCGACAAAAAACTCGACATCGCGGTCACCGATCTCGTCGATAACAACGTCTCGATCATCATCAACCAAAGCACGCCCGGTACGATTAGCTTCGCGAGTCCGGTTAGTTATTCGGTCGGCACCTATCCGTCGGGTGTTGTAGCCCAAGACTTCAATCACGACGGCAAGATCGATCTCGCGGTCGTGGACTCTGGTTACTTCTTTGCTTCCGACGACGCAGGCAAACATACGCAGCTGTCGATCCTTTTAGGCAATGGCGACGGTACATTCCAACCCGCTGCTACCCAGAAATTGTGGAACCAGGATGGCGGAGACGCCATGGTTGCGGCCGACTTTGGCCGCGGCGAAATCGATCTCGCCGTCGCCCACTTCGGTCTCGGCCAAGTCATGATTCTTCAGGGCAAAGGTGATGGAACGTTCGTGCAATCTGGCCTCTATCAGGCTGGCGCTGGCGCCGAGGGTATGGTGGCCGCAGATTTCAATGGCGACAGCAAGCTCGATTTGGCCGTCAGCGCAATTAACGACTACAGCGTCGCGCTGCTACTCGGCAATGGCGACGGTACCTTCGTCCCGACGGTGCAAAAGACCGACGATGTCCTCCGGCCATTTGGCTGGGCAGTCTGGAACTATCCAGCCTTCATCACGGCTGGCGATCTAACCGGTAACGGAAAGCCCGACATTGTTGTCACACATCTGTTTGAAGCGGCAGCGTCAGTCCTGCGAAACACCACCGTCACACCCAGTGCTACTCCAACGCCAACGCCGACGGCGACGGCTACTCCAACGTCTACGCCTACCGTAACTCCGACTCCTACTGCAACAGCGACCGCTACGCCAACGCCTACTCCCACCGTTACGCCTAGCCCAACAGTTACTCCCACCCCGACGGCAACACCAACTCCTAGCCCGACTCCAACTGCGACACCGACGCCAACTCCGACACCTACCCCAACACCGACGGTTACACCCACGCCAACGCCGGCAGCAACTCCAACGGTAACTGTTTCAGTGTCTCCAACCTCAATTCATGAGGGAGAAAGTGCGACCTTTACGGTCGCGGCTTCATCGCCGGTCGCGCAGGATACCACCGTCAATTACTCCATGAGCGGTAAAGCGATGGTGGGAAGTGATTACACCGTTAGTGGCACACCGGGTCAGATTACAATCCCGGCGGGCCAGACGTCCGGGAGCGCGACTCTCACTGCGCTAGTCGATAACGTGAAGGAGAAGAAAGAAAAAGCGACGATGACGCTGCAGCCGGGTTCTGGCTACGACTTCCCTTCGAACGGGAAGAAGAAAAAGAAGAGCAACGCGCCATCAGCGACTGTGACGATTATGGATTAATGCAAACTAAACAACCGGGATCATATGTAGCGACGTAGCAAGAGACAAAGAGGAGATACTCATGAAGGGAAGTTCGAGATCGGGCATGTGCAGTCCACGGCTCCTTGTTGCAATAAGTCTCTGCTCAACCGCGGTTGCGCTGGCGATGCTCAGCTTTGCCGCGCCTACGACCTCACTGCCCACGGCAGCTACTCCAGCCACCTCTTTGGGACCGTTGTTGCCGACAACAATTCTGCATACCGCGGCAGCCGATTGCCCAATAGGTTTGCTTCGTGTTGGTGCGGGCGTGTGCGTGGCGCCGGTTAGCACCGGTGCGGCGCCGCCACCACAACCGTCAACGCTGAGCAATCTTCGTGCTGCAAGCGCATCGGCGTCGATCACAGATGCTAACTGGACATTGCACTCGCGACATGAACCGATACGGCGCACAGGTACACAAATCGCCTACGATAGTGCC
>Ga0137399_10000462_pt1 | contig 16054 bp, 11 predicted proteins | sample czorhiz316metaG_FD_104810 | JGI IMG/M metagenome (GOLD analysis project Ga0137399, IMG submission 104810) | Vadose zone soil microbial communities from Angelo Coast Range Reserve, California, USA - czorhiz3.16 metaG | ecosystem: Environmental > Terrestrial > Soil > Vadose zone | place: USA...
AGATGCGCTTCGAAGTCCGCATTCCCGACCGGCTCAATCCCGGCGGTCCGCTGCGCATTTCGCCCGACGGGCAGGCGGTGGCGTGCAACGCCACGGATTCCAGCGGCGTGCTGCAGCTCTGGATCCGCACGTTCGACAATCCCGAGTTCCGGCCGCTGCCGGGGACCCAGGGCGCGCAACGGCCGTGCTGGTCCCCGGATGGCCGCTACCTGGCATTCTTCAGCGAGAACAAGCTCAAGAAGATCCTGGTCGCGGGCGGGCGGCCGGAAACCGTCTGCGAGTCGCCGGGCGGATACGACCTCAGCTGGGGCCGCGGCAATTTCATTCTTTTCGACGGCGACGCCTCCCATCCGATGGTGCGCGTGGTTTCGGCCTCGGGGGGCAATGCACGCGCGGCCGCCACGCCCGACTCCACGTTGCGCCAGCAGTCGTGCAACTGGCCGGAGTTCCTGCCCGATGGCCGGCACTTTTTATTCATCGCGCAGCAGGCCCAGGCGGACCAGTCGGAGCTGTGCCTCGGCGAGGTCGGAAGCACGAAGCGGATCCACGTGATGACGGGCGAATCGCGGGTCGAATTCGTTCCGCCCGGGTATCTGCTGTTCGAGCGCGAGGGTGCTCTGATGGCCCAGCGCATGGATGCCGGCAGCGGAAAGCTTTCGGGCGAGCCGCACACGCTGGTGGATCGCATCGGCGTCAATCGCGGGAACGGCATGCCGTTCTTCTCGGCTTCGCAGAACGGTGTGCTCACGTTCAGCCAGGCCAGCACCAGCCTGCGGCGGCTGGTCTGGCTGGATCGCAATGGTCGCGAGCTGGGCGAGCTCGGCGCGCCCGCTTCGCATACCGGAATCGCATTGTCCGCGGACGGCCGGCTGATCGCGACCGAGATCACCGATGCCAGCGGGCAGGCACAGGACATCTGGGTGCGGGACCTGGCGCGCGGGATCGCCTCGCGCATCACCGTGGATCCTGCCAGCGACATCTGGCCCGCCTGGTCGGCGGATTCGAAAACGCTCTACTGGTCCTCGAACCGCAGTTCGAAGTACCAGATCTTCCGGCGCGAGCTCGCGGGCGTCTCGCAGGATTCGCTGTTCTTCTCGGGACCGAACTCGGCCGGCCCGACCGACGTCTCGCGGGACGGAAACTACGTCGCCTGCATGCAGACCGACGGCGCGGGCGGCTGGGACGCCTATGCCGTTCCCACTCACGGCGAGCGCAAGCTCATTCCGATCGCGATGAGCAAGTTCAGCGAGCTCCGGGCGCGATTCTCTCCCGACGGTCGCTGGGTGGCCTTCGACTCGGACCAGTCCGGACGCGTCGAGGTCTACGTGCAGTCCTTCCCGGTCGCCGGGGCGCCGATCCAGATCTCGAACCAGGGTGGCGTGGACGCGCGGTGGCGCGCGGACGGTAAGGAGCTCTACTACCGCACCCCGCAGCAGGAGATCATGGCGGTCGACGTCAAGACCGGCGAACGTTTCGAGGCCGGCGCTCCGGTGCGGCTGTTCGGCTCGCCGCTGACTGCCACGGGCTTGCAGGTCGCGCGCTGGATCCCTGCGGCGGATGGGCAGAGGTTCCTGTTCAGCGCGCCGATGCGGGCCGAGATGTCGCCGCCGCTCGTGGTGTTCAACTGGAACGCCGTGCTCGATCGCAAGTAGCGCGCTGGAGAATCACTCCACGATCGCTTCGGCCTCGATCTCGACCTTCCACCTCGGGTCGAGCAGCGCGGCCACGACCATGGTGGAGGCCGGCCGGATATCGCGAAACACCGCGCCATGGGCCCGGCCCACCGCCTCCCAGTCCGCGGCATTTGCGAGGAACATGCGCGTGCGCACCACGTGCTCGGGGCCCGCTCCAGCCTCGCGCAGCGCGGCGACGATGATCTCGAGGCAGCGCCGCGCCTGAATCTCGGGATCCTCGGGGCACGAGCCGTCGGGCCAGACCGGAGCGGTGCCGCTCACCAGCACGCGATTTCCGACGCGCACCGCGCGGCTGAACCCGATCGCCGGCTCGTACGGCGAGCCCGACGCGATCCGGCGCCGCTCCGTCATCGCGCTCTCCGGCTCACGAGCCGGCTGCTTCGTCCGGGCCCGGCGGATCCGCCCACGCGTCGGGCGGAACGTCGTCCTCGGGCGGGCGGTCCTGGGATGCGTTCCCGCCGTTCTTCGGCTTCTTCCCGCAGTTGCAGTCGCCACACTTGTGATAGGGGCCGGGCGGCAGGTCGGCATACGCGATGCGATGCTCGCCGCCTTCGTCGTCACGCACCCACACCGCTTCCTGATAGGTCTCGGTGCGGGTGACGACGCACACGCCCTGGCCGGTGCGCAGCTCGGCGCCGATCGGCGGAAGCCGTTGCGCGCTGTCGCGGTATTGCGTCAGCTCGTAGGCGAGGCAGCACATCAGGCGCCCGCACACGCCGGAAATCTTGCTGGGATTCAGCGAGAGCTGCTGCTCGCGCGCCATGCGCAGCGTCACCGGATGGAAATCCTTGAGCCAGGTCGAGCAGCAGAACGCGCGCCCGCACGGCCCGCAGCCGTCGAGGCGCTTCGCGTGGTCGCGCACCCCGATCTGGCGCAGCTCGATCCGGCACTGGAAGCGCGCGGCCAGGTCGCGCACCAGGTCGCGGAAGTCCACGCGGTGCTCGGCCGAGAAGTAGAACGTGATGCGGTGGCCGCTGAACGCCACCTCGACCTCGGAGAGATCCATCTTGAGCTCGCGCAGCTCGATGCGTTCCTTGCAGTACTCGAACGCTTCGCGCTCGCGCGCCCGGTTGTGGTCGATCTGGTCGAGGTCCTCCTCGGTGACCTTGCGGATGATCTCGCGCGTCACGTTGCCGGGGCGCTTGAGCTCGATCAGCGTCGGATCCTTGAGGAACACGGTCCCGGTGGATTCGCCGTGCTCGCCCTGGAACACCACTTCGTCGCGCAGCCGGAGCCAGAGTTTGCGGGAGTTGAGGAAGAATTCCTTGCGCGATCCACGCACGGAGACCTGAACGATCTCGCCCATCCTGAACCTCTATATCGACGACCGGGGAGGCCGTCGTTCACGCCGGCTCTTAGGGCCGGCGAATCGGTCGAATCGGAATCCGGTCGGGGCGCCGGCGCCTGGGTTTCCGCGCCCGTGCCTCATCCGGCTATGAACAGCCTCCGCGACAGGCGGAGGACGATTGCCCGGGGAGCATAGCACCCCGGGCCGCGCTCAGTAATCCCATCTCGCCGTGGCATGGGGCGGCCACGCCCCCTCCCCGAGCCGCCGCCCGGCGAGGCGCGCCGCGCCCGAAAACAGCGCGAGGTCGGGCGAGACGTTGCCCTCGATCGCCCGCAGCACCTCTTCGAGCACCATGAGCCGCCGGCGGATCTCCGTGGCGGAGAGCCCGCGTGCTTCGCGCCGGATCTCGGCCTCGCGGTCGCGATGGACCAGCTGCTCGCGCGGCGCGTCGCAGCTCGCCCGCAGCAGATCGCGCAGCCACAGCTCGTGGAACTCGATCGCGCGCCGCAGGGTCTCGCGTCCCGCGCGGCCAAAGCGAGCGAAGCCCTGCGCCGCCTTCCACAGCCCCACGGCGTCGCCGCGCGCCGCCGGCTCGAGCAGGGCGAGCGCCTCGTCGCGCGTCGCGATCGGATCCATGTCGCGCAGCACCAGCGCGCGGCCCAGCGATCCGCCCGCCAGCGCGGCCAGGATGCGGGCGTCGCGCGGCGCGATGCCGGCGCGATCGGTGAGCACTTCGCCGACCAGCGCTTCGGAAAGCGGCGCGAAGCGCACGCGCTGGCAGCGCGATCGGATCGTGGCGGGAAGCCTCGAGGCGCGCGACGTGGTGAGCACCCACACCGTCGCCGCGCCCGGCTCCTCGAGCGACTTGAGCAGCGCGGAATACTGATCCTCGCGCATGCGGTCGGCGTCGCGCACCACCACGACGCGGTACGCGGCCTCGAACGGCTTGAACGCCAGCTCGCGCAGCAACTCGCGCGTGAGCGAGAGCCGGATCGAGGCGGCCTTCTCGTACTGGAATACGAACAGCGGATCGGCACGCAGCGCGGCCAGCGTCTCCGCCACGGTGGCGTCGAGCTCCTTCTCCTCGCCGGAAACCGGGAACAGGAACTTGAAGTCGGGGTGCTGGAGCGTCGCGCTCTTCCTGCACGCCGCGCAGACCCCGCACGCGTCGTCGCGCGCGGCCGCGGGGGTCGCGGCGCGCTCCGCCGCTGCCGCTTCCGCCGGCGCATCGAACAGCGACGGTCCGCTGGCGCGGGCCGCCGCGCCGGTGGCCGAGGACGCGCCCTCGCACAGCAGCGCGCGCGCGAACGCGATCGCCGCGGTGCCCTTGCCGACCCCGGCCGGTCCCTGGAACAGATACGCGTTCGCGGGACGGCCGCTCGCCACCACGCCGCGCAGGAACGCGGAGGTTTCGGCCTGCCCCAGCAGTTCGCGCAGCGTCACGATCGGCATGGCGCGAGTCTAGCCGATGCGCGCGGCGCCGGCATGGCCGGTCGCCGCCTCATTCCGCGGGCGGGCGGGCGCCCCATTGGATCAGTGTCGCGAGACTCGAGAAGTCGTCGGTCCACTCGCGTGCGGCGACCCGCACGGGGAGCTTCCACCGCGGGTCGCTCGCCAGGCCTCCGAGTGCGGTTTCGTCGCGCGCCATCACCACCCAGCGCGACGGGACGCGCTCGAGATCGCGCTCGACCGCGGCCGCGCCCGGATCGTCCTCGATCCGGCACTCCAGGCCGGCGCCGTGCGCGAGCGCGGCCAGCTCGGGATCGAGCGCGACGTAGCGGCTCGAGAAGTGCACCGCGAGCAGGCCGCCGGGCTCGAGGTGGTCGAGATAGACCCGCAGCGCCTCGCGCGTGAGCAGGTGGACCGGAATCGCGTCCGAGCTGAACGCGTCGAGCACCAGCAGAGCGTAGTGTTGCGTCGATCCCGCGAGACGGAGGCGAGCGTCGCCGAGCACGACGCTCACCCGGGCGCCGCGCGCCAGCGCATCGCCCACGTACGTGAACATCGAGGTGTCGCGCGCCACGCGCTCGATCGCGGGATCGATCTCGTAGAACGTCATGACCTGCCCGGGGCGCGCATAGCACGCCAGCGTGCCGGCGCCGAGGCCGACCACGCCCACCGGATCCCCGGCGCGCGTCGAATCCCAGACCGCGAACACCTGACCGATCGGGCCGGGGCGCGAGTAATAGCCGAGCGGCTCGCCGCGCCACGCCGGATCGCGCCGCTGGATGCCGTGAACCGTCGTGCCGTGCTGGAGCCCCACGATCTCGCGCGTGGCGTCGGTACGGACGCGGATCGGGCCGAAGAAATCGCGCCGCATCGCGAGCGTGATCCCCGCGCTCCGGCCGAAGGCCTGGGCCAGGAAGATCACCCCGGCGGCGACGCCGAGTACGGTCCAGGCCCGGCCGAGGCGACCGGCCGCGCCCGGCTTCAGCAGCGCGACCAGCGCGATCACCAGCGGATACTCCACCACGCACGGGAAGATCACCGGCGCGACCAGCGCGTTCAGCGCCCCGCCGAGTACGCCGCCGGTCGAGAGCGCGAGATAGAAGCGCGTGAGATGCGAAGCCCCGGGCCGCGAGGCGGCCAGCTCGCCATGGCACACCAGCGCGGCATCGAAGAACGCCGCGAGGTGGGCCGCGATGCGCACTCCCATGGTGAGGCGCGTCCCCGCGACGTGGACCGCGATGAGTCCGAGGATCGCGACCGGGAGCAGCGCGATCGCGACGCGCTGCACCACCGGGTGCGGGCGCGAAAACGCGATGACGTAGGTGACGAGGTAGAGCGCGAGCGGCACCACCCAGAACAACGGGATCGGCGCGATGTCGGTGGTGATGTACGTGGTGAGCCCGAGCATCAGGCTCGAAGGAACCAGCGCGAGCACGATCCAGCGGATCATGCGATGGCGGGTTGGCGGCTCGCCGGTCGCGGCGGTGGCCGGGATGGCGGGAGGTGAGCCCGCGCCGCGTCGCCACCACACGAACCCGCACGCGCCGATCAGGAGCGCGAGCGCGACGAACCCGATGCGCCACAGCCCGCGCTGCGCGGCCAGCGAAACGTGAGGCTCGATTACGAACGGATAGCCGAGCAGTGCGGCCATGCTGCCGAGATTGCTCGCGCCGTAGAGAAAATAGGGATCGCCGCGCTCCGCATGCCGGCTCTCCGCCAGCCAGCGCTGCAGCAGCGGCGCGGTGGTGGCGAGCGCGAACGCCGCCGGCCCGACCGACACCGCGAGCACGCCGAGCAGCCACAGCATCGGCTGATCGCTGGCGGGCGGCGCCGGGAGGCGGCCCGAAAGCGGGGCGGGCACCAGGATCAACGTGAGCAGCGCGAGGTGGATCGGCACGTGACGGCGCACGCCGAGCCGCGAGGACGCGAAGTGCGCGTATCCATATCCGGCGAGCAGCACCGCTTGGAAGAACACCATGCACGTGTTCCACACCGCGGGCGCGCCGCCCAGCACCGGCAGTACCGCCTTCGCCTCCATCGGCTGCACCACGAACAGCAGGAACGCCGAGAGGAACAGCGTCAGCGAGAACAGGATCAGCACCGGCGCTGGGCCTCGGGCCGGGCGGGTTCCGGGCGGCGCGGGCGCACCGTTCGCTACCTCAGCCAGTCCTGCGGGTTGAGCGCCATGCCGCCCTTTCGCACTTCGAAGTGGAGCACCGTCCCTTTGAGCGAGCCGGTGTCGCCCACGCGTCCGATGCTCTGGCCGCCTTCCACCGCCGCACCCTGCTGGACCAGGATGTCCGAGAGGTGGGCGTACAGCGTGTAGTAGCCGTCGCCGTGGTTCAGGATCACGATCTCGCCGTAGCCGGCATAGTCGTCGCTGGTGTATTCCACGCGCCCGCGCGCCACCGCGCGCACCGCGGCGCCCATCGGCGCCTCGATGTCCACGCCGTTGTTCATCGTGGTGGTACCCCACTTGGGATGGGTCTCGGGCCCGAAGCGCCCGATCACGGTGCCCTTGACTGGCCAGTCGAGCGCACCGCGCCCGCGTGCGAAGTCGCCGGTGTAGGGCTGGGGATTGCGCCCCTCGGTGCGCGCGCGCTGGGTCTCCGCGAGGCGCCGGCGCTCGAGATCGGCGAGCAGCCTGGCCAGCGCGCGTGCGTTGTTCTCGAGCTCCGCGGCCGCGGCCTCGAACGCGCTGCGCTGGTCCTGGATGCTCTTGACCGACTGCTCGCGGGTGGTGCGCAGCTCGGAGAGATGCTGGTTCGTGCGCTGGGCGCTGGTCGCGGTCCGCTTCACCTGGACCAGCGTGCCCTGGATCTTCTGCTGCGACACCTCGACCTGCGCCTTGCGCTGCTCGATGTCCTCGAGCAGCAGCCGATCCTGCTCCGCGATCATGACCACGTAGTCCCAGCGCGCCAGCAGCTGCCCGAACGACGAGGTGGAGAGCAGGAACTCCAGTTCGCGTGCCGCGCCGTACTTGTAGAGCGCGCGCAGGCGCCGGCTGAGGCGCGCCTTCTGGCGCGAGAGCGCGTCGAGATTGCGCTCGAGGTCGGCGCGCGTCACCGCGAGCTGGACGTCGAGGTTGCGCCGGCGGTTCTCGAGCGTGCGCAGGCGCCGTCGCGTCGACCCCAGTTCCTTCTCGGTGCGGCGCAGCTGCACCAGCGCCTTGCTCTCCTGACCCTTGAGCTGGCGCGCGGCCTCGCGTTTCTCGTGTGCCTGCCGATTCAACTCGTCGAGCTGGTGGCGCTGCGCGGTCTCGAGGCTGTCCGGATTGCGGTGCTCGAGGCTGTCCTGGGCGCGAGCCGGGACCGGCAGCAACGCGGCCAGCGCGAGCAGCAGCGCGATCCGTTTCATGCGCCGGCCGAGCGCAGCACCCTCGAGAGCGCGAGCGTGGCCGCGAGCCAGGCCAGCGCCAGCGTCGCGCCGGCGAACCCGCCCACCCAGGTCCAGGGGATGAAGACCACGCTCGACATCCATTGCGACGCGACCGCCTGCTGGAGGCCGAACAGCAGCCCGAGCGACAGCACCGCGGCGATCAGGCCCTCGAGCATCGCCTCGAGCACGAACGGACGGGCGATGAACGCATCGGTCGCGCCGAGCCGGCTCATGATCTCGATCGGATGGCGCCGCGCCAGGACCGTCAGGCGCAGCGTGTTGTAGATCACGAAAATCGCGAGCAGCGCCACCGCGAACCCGGCGATCAACGCGCCGCGCTTGAGCCCCGCATCGAGGTCGTCGAGCCGCCGCACCCATTCGGCGCCGTAGCGCACGTCCTCCACCTCGGGGAACTGCTGCACCTGCCTCGCCGCCGTCGCCATGGCCGATGCGTTCAACAGCTCGGGGCGCAGGCGTACGCGCAGCGAGGCGGGCAGTGGATTCTGGTCCACCGCCTCCAGCAGCTGGGGGTCCCCGACCTGCTGCGTGAACTCCTTCCACGCATCCTCCTTGCTCACGTACGTCGCGGCCCCGAACGACTGCCCGAGCCGCTGGATCAACGCGTCGCGCTGCTCGGGGGTCACCTCGTCCTTCAAGTACACCACCATCTCGCGCCGGTCGCCGAGGAACTGGAGCGCGACCTGGGCGTTGTATTCGAGCAGCAGGAACATCCCGGCCAGCATGAGCACCGCGGTGAGCGCCACCACCGCCGTGGTGGCGAGGCCGCCGTGATGGCGGAACGATCTCAGCGCTTCGCGAAACGAGAAGATGAACACGTCACCCCTCCGCGCCGGGCGAGACGGCGCCGCCCGGCGCCATGGGCTCGGGCTCTCCGGCGCCCGGTTCGAACAGACTTCCGTCGCGCAGTTCGAGCACCCGTCCCGGCACCGCGCGCGCCACGTCGAGGCGCGTGGTGACGAGGATCACCGCCGCGCCCTCGGCGTGGATGCGCCTCAGCAGCGCCAGCACCTCGTGCGCACTGTGCGGCTCGAGCGCGCCGGTCGGCTCGTCCGCGAGGATCACCGCCGGGCGATTCACGATCGCGCGTGCGATCGCGGCGCGCTGCTTCTCGCCGGCCGAGAGCTCGTGCGGATAGGCCGACTGCTGGCCCTTGAGGCCGACTTCGTCGAGCGCATACAGCACGCGCGGGATCACCTCTTCCTCGCGGAAGTGTCCCGCGATGCGCACCGCGAGCGCCACGTTCTCGAACACCGAGCGGTCCCCGAGCAGGCGGAAGTCCTCGTAGATGATGCCGAGCGTGCGCCGCAGCAGCGCGCGCTGCTGGCGCGACAGGCGGCTGCCCTGGAACGTGCCGACCACCACGCGTCCGGAGCTGGGCGCGGTCTCGTGCGTGACGAGCCGGAGCAACGTGGTCTTGCCCGCGCCACTGTGCCCGAGGAACACCACGCACTCGCCCTCGTCCATGTGCCACGAGATCGAGTCGAGCGCGAGCCGTTCCCCGAAGCGCTTCGACACCTGATCGAACGTGATCATCGGGGCCAAGCTAACAGAGCCGCCGGTGGGCGCTCAATGCCCGGCGTGACCCACGCGCGGATCACGACGCGCCCGCCGCGGAGGTCGCGGCGTCGAGCCGGATCCAGATCCGCTCCACCCATTCCAGGTGCTCGGGCTTCATGAGCACGGAACGCAGGCAGGTGAGCGTGTCCTGGTCGCGCGCCATGTCGCGGGTGTGCGCCTCGAAGAACTCGAATGGCAGCTCCACCAGCGCAAGATGCAGGTCGCGCCGCGCCGCCTCCTCGAACACGCGCCGCGCCCGCTCCGACGACTGGCGGGCGCTCGGAGCGCTCACCGCCCAGACCACGATGTCGAGCTCGGGCGCGAACGCCGTCACGAATCGGGCGTCGGCCTCGAGCCGCCGATGGAGCGCCAGCGCCGCGGTCCGGGACGCGTCGAGCGAGCGCGCGAACGCGCCGCCCGGCACCAGCGGCAACAGCGCCTGCGTGGCCCACAATCCCACCGCGGCGGCCCCGGCGCGCGAGCATTCCAGGCTGATCTCGCCGAGATGCAGCTCGTCCGAGGTGAAATAGGTGTACGGCGATTCGTGCCGGTAGAGCCGGCCCACCGCGGGATCGCGAAACAGCACGCACCCGCAGCCATAGGGCTGCAGGCCGTGCTTGTGTGGATCCACCACGATCGAATCGGCGTCGCCCGCCCGGTCGAACGCGCCGCGCGTCACGGGATCGAGGCCCGCGGCGAGGCGGAAGTATCCGCCGTATGCCGCGTCCACGTGCACCCGGAAGCCGAATCGCTCGCGCAGCTCGAGGATTTCAGGCAGTGGATCCACCGAGCCGATCGCGGTGGTGCCGAGTGTCGCGACCACCGTGCCGACGCCGCCCTGCTCCAGCCGGCGCGCCAGCGCCGCAAGCTCCATGCGGCCGACCCGGTCGCACGGCACGGCCTCGAACCGCAGCCCCAGCACCGCGCTGATGCGCCGGTGCGTGTAGTGCGCCTGGTCCGAGGCCACCACGGTCGCGCCCGGGCGCAGCCGTCCGGCCACCCACAGCGCCTCGAGGTTCGCCATGGTGCCACCGCCGCACACGTGGCCGAGGTGAGTCTCCCAGCCGAACATGCGGGCGATCCCGGCCACCGCCTCCTTCTCCATGCGCGAGCTGGCGCGCCCGCCATCCAGGGCGTGGTTGTTCGGGTTGATCCACATCGCGAGGGCGTAGGCCAGCCGCGCCACCTCATGCGGCGGTTTCAGCATCTGGCCGGCATACAACGGGTGGAAGTACGGGTAGTTGTCGCGCAGGCGGTCGGCCACGTCCATCAGCACGCGTTCGACCGCGCCCGAATCGGCGGTCGGCGCCGCGGAAAACGCGGGGAGCGACGCGAACCCGGCATCGAGCCGCTCGAGCGCTTTGGCCAGCACGCTCAGGGAATCACGGTCGAGCAAGGGACCCCCGAGAGGATCGGGTCTAGGTGCGGATCTCGATGTGGGCCTTGTCGCGGAGCGTCTTCACCCAGGCATCGTAGCGCTCGCGCTGCTTGATCTCTTCGACCGCCTTCGTCAGCTCCGCCTTGATCTCGTCCAGCGTGTAGGGGCGTTCGGCCTTGCGATCCGTGACCTTGAAGATGTTGTACCCGACCTGATTCGCGAGCGGCTGGCTGACCTGGTTGACCTCGAGCGTGTCGAGACCGCGGCGGATGTTCTCCTGCAGACTTGTGCTCGCGACGAACCCGACGTCGCCATCCTCGGTGGCCGGGCCGTCGTACTTGCTGTAGCGCCGCGCCAGCGTCGCGAAATCCGTGCCCTTCGAAGCCTCGGAGCGGACCCGTGTGGCGAGCGCGAGCGCACGATTCGCATCGGCGTCGTTCACCGCCACGCGGATCAGGATGTGGCGGGCGTGGACCTCGATCACCGGCTGGCCGTCCGGGCCCACGCTGTCCTTCCGCGCCACGGTCTTCACCGTGTCGCGATCCAGCGCTTCGAGGAGATGCCAGCCGAACTGCGTCTTCACCGGCTCGCTCAGAGTGTTGAGCGGAAGCGAGAACGCCGCCTTCTCGAACGCCCCGTCCATGGTGCCGCGCGTGATGTAGCCGAGGTCACCGCCGGCCTTCGCGCTGCCCGGATCGTCCGAGACCTCGGCCGCCACCTTCGCGAATTTCTCGCCCCCCGTGATGCGCTTGCGCGCCGCCATCGCGGCCGCGCGGCCCTTCGCGTCGCTGGCGCTGTCGGCGGTCACCGGAATCTGGATCACCGAAAGCCGCATCTGGGCCGGGAACTTCGGAAACTTGCCGGGATACTGCTTGAAGTACGCCTCGGCCTCGGCCTGCGGCACTTCGTGGGTGGGAAGCTGCTTCTGAACCAGCCGCTGGGCCAGGATCTGGCGCTCCACCTCGGTGCGGTATTTCTCTCGCAGCTTCGGCTCAGTGAGGTTTTCCTTCGTCATCTGCTCGCGAAACGCGGCTTCGCCTCCGATGCGCTGCTTGGCGTCCGCGATCGCCTGATCCACCTGCCGCGAGATCTCGGTGGAACTCGCCGTCATGCCCTGGCGCCGGGCCTCGGCGACGATCAGCTTCTCGTTGATCATCTGATCCAGCACCTGCCGCCGCAGCGTGTCCACCGTCGCGGAATCCGGGCGCGTGTTGCTGCGCTGCAGGAACAGGAACACCTGCTCGTCCACGTCGCTCTCGAGCACCACGTCGTCGTTCACGACCGCGGCGATCCGGTCCAATTCCTGTCGCCCGCTCGCGGGCCGCGGCGTGGTGCTCGCGGCGGCCGGCTTCTTCGGGGTGGTGGCCGCCGGGGCCGGAGTCGGAGCCGGGGCCGGGGCCGGGAACGCCGGTGTCGCGCAGAGCGCGAGCATCGCGGCGAAGCTGAAACGAAGGGTCCACGTCGGGACCTGGGAAGCGAGTCGGTGCGCTGCGGGCATCCGGAACGTGCGATTCAACCTGTCCTCCGTATGAGAGCGGAGCTTCCCGTTCTGCGCGGCCAGCCCGGAGAGCGGTGCGACCGCGTCGAGAAGCAGCGGGGGAGTATAGCCGCTGCGCTCCTATCGAGGTACTGCGGAATTGGCGCCGCATTCCGCGCGGTGCCGGCCCACAAGACCTTGTCAGGCCGTGCGGCGGCGCTGGTCCGCGACAACTGCCGCGCTGGTCCGCGGCGCTCGCGCCCCGGACGCCCGGGGAGCGATAATCAGGGAGATGGCGACCCGCACGCAGTCGATCCGCCCGCTGACCGGGACGGCCGAGACCTCGGCCGCGGCGCCGCTCGTCGTGGCCGCCAGCGCGTACCGCGTGCGGCGCGCGTTGGCGCTCGCGGCGGTGCTCGGCGCCATCGCGCTCGCGCTGCCGCGCTTTCTCACGCATTCGCCGTATCCGCGCCTCGGGGTCCAGCTCACCTGGATCCCGGGGCAGGACTTTCCGCGCGTCGAGAAGGTGATCGGTCCGCCGGCGAAGGGCGTGCTCCAGCGCGGCGACGTGCTGGTCTCGATCAACGGCGTGCGATTCGAGGGGCCGGGGCGCGCGCTCGCGGTGATGCGCAAGGTCGGCAGCACCACCGGACCGGCGCAGCTCCAGCTGCTGCGCGGCAATCAGGAGGTGGGTGTCGGGCTCCCGCCGGTTCAGCTCGGCGCCTGGCAGCGCGTGCGGCTGTTCACGTTCCCGGTGGTGGCGGTGATCGCGGCGCCGCTGGTCGCGTTCCTGCTGGTGTGGCGCCGTCCGGACCTCAGCGCGGCGTGGGCGTTCCTGTGGCTCGCCACGCTGCAGGGAATCGGCACCATCTGGGCCACGTTCCGGTTCGCGCAGTTCGAACCCACCGGCGCGTTTCGCGTCTACCTGCTCGTTTACAGCTCGATCGTGTGCTTCTTCCCCGCCAGCTTCATGCATTTCATGCTGGTGTTCCCGCGGCCGCGCTGGCGGGCCGGGCATCGGCTGAAGAGCCCGTGGTTCTGGCTGGTGGTCGCGGCCTACGGCGTGGCCGCCACGCTGATCGGCTACCGCGCCATCACCGGGCGCGACGCGCTCACCGCGTTCGGATGGTTCCAGACCATCGCGCTGCCGATCGGGGCGCTGCTGCTGATGGGGCGCTACGCCAGCCGCGCGCACGGCGACTGGCAGCCGAGCGCGAGCGAGCGCGCGCTCGCGATCCTCACCGCCGTGGTGCTGGTGGCGATGGCGCTGGTCGGCGCGGTGTCCGAGGACCCGCAGATGGCGGTGCTCTATACGCTGCCCGCGGTGCGCGCGCTGCTCGCGACGCTCACACTGGCGTGGCTGTGCACGCCGATGGTGATCGCGCTCCTGATCGCGAACGACCCGGCGTTCGATCCGCGCCGCCTGATCGTGCGCAGCCTGCCGTACGCGCTGCTCTCCGGGATGCTGGCGGCGCTCTATCTCGGCGTGGTGCTGGTGGCGCAGCGCCTGTTCGCGGCCGCGACCGGCGAAGAGGCGGTGGTGTTCAACGTGGTGGCCGCTCTGATCGTGGCGTTCGCGTTCGCGCCGCTGCGCGAGCGCACCCAGCATGCGCTCGACCGGCTGTATGGCCGCGATCCGCGCATGCTGCGCGCCGCGCTCGATCGCGCCGGCCACGAGCTGCTCGGCGCGCTGGATCGCGACGAGGTGCGCGGCTCGGTCGAGTCCGGGCTGACGCGCGGGCTCAAGCGCCCGGTCGCGGTGGATTGGCCGGCGCAGGGCATGCCGCGGCTCGCGAACGGCGAAGAGGTCCCGGACGACGCGCGCAGCGCGGTCGAGAACCTGCTGCTGCAGGCCGGCACGCGGCTCGAGAACCTGGTGCTCCAGGAACAACGCGCCGCCGCCGAGCGGCGCGAGGTGGAATTGCGTGAAGCCGCGGCGCGCGCCGAACTGCAGGCGCTGCACGCCCAGATCCAGCCGCACTTCCTGTTCAACGCGCTGAACGCGCTGAGCTATCTCACCGAGACCGATCCGCCCGCGGCGCAGCGCTTCACCGAACGGCTCGCCGACATGTTGCGCTACACCATCGAGGCGGGACGGCGCCCGGCGGCGCTGCTCTCCGAGGAGATCGCGTTCGTCGAGGACTACCTCGGCGTGGCGCGCGAGCGCTATGAGAGCGAGCTTTCGTTCGAATACCGCGGCGCGCCCGATCTGCTCTCGACCGCGGTGCCGCCGCTGCTGCTGCAGCCGCTGGTCGAGAACAGCCTGAAGCACGGGTGCGCGTCCGGCCCCGAGGCGCTGCACCTCGCGCTCGAGATGAAGCGCGAGAACGGATTCGTGACGCTCGAGTTCCTCGACGACGGCCGCGTGAACGGCGCCCGCCAGCCCGGTCTCGGCGTGGGACTCCAGAATCTCGAACGCCGCGTGCGTCGCTTCGGCGGTCCCGAGGCGACCATGCGTGCGATGACGCGCCCGGAGGGCGGATTCTCCGTCCGGTTGCGCTGGCGCACCTCAGAGGAGATTCGATCATGAGCGAATCAACGCGGAACGGGCGGATGCGCGTCCTGATCGCCGACGACGAGCCGCGCGCACGGCAGTTCCTCGAGAAGCTCCTGTCGGAGCACGCCGAGGTCGAGATCGTGGGCGCCGCGCGCGGCGGCGCCGAGGCGATCGAGAAAATCGCGGCGCTCAAGCCGGATGTGGCGTTCCTCGATATCCACATGCCGGATCTCTCGGGGCTCGAGGTGGCGCGTCACGTCAAGGGCGACGCCATGCCGATCGTGGTGTTCGTGACCGCGTACGACCAGTACGCAGTCGAGGCGTTCGAAGTCGCGGCGGTGGACTATCTGCTGAAGCCGATCCGCCGCGAGCGCCTGGCCGAGACGCTGGAGCGCGTGGCGGCCGAGCCACGCGGGCCGCGCGCGCTGGCGCAGCGCTCCGCCGCGGTCGAGACCGCGCTGGATCAGCCGGGCTTGAAGGACCGCATGCCGCTGCTCAAGCGCCTGCCGGTGCGGCACCGGCGCGAGGTCAAGCTGCTGGACCTCGATCAGGTGCCGCTGCTGTTCTCGCGCGACCGGCTGGTGCTGGCGCGCGCCGAGGGCAAGGAGTACCTGGTGGACTACACCCTCCAGGAGCTGGAGCAGCGCCTGCCGGACGGCCAGTTCGTGCGCGTGCATCGCGGCGCGCTGGTCAACGTCGGCGCGATCGAGTCCTACGGCGGCGAGGACGGCGTGCTGGTGCTGCGCCTGAAAGACGGCACGCGCGTCGAGGCCAGCGAGCGCCGCGCCGCCGAGGTGAGGCGGAAACTGAGATAGAGCGGTCTACTTCAGCACCGTCAGCTTCCTCGACTCGCTGAAGTGACGGGTCACGTAACGGACCTGCGTGAAGTACACGCCGCGCGGCACCAGGTGCCCGTCGTCGCCCACTCCATCCCAGGTCAGCGTGTGTTCGCCGGCCGGGAACATCCGGCTCGCGAGGCGCCGCACCTGACGCCCGGCGACATCGTAAACGTCGATCTCGACGCGGTCCGTGTGCGCGAGGCCGAACTTGACCGTCGCCGATCCCGAGCGCAGCGGATTGTTCGTGAAGCGGTTCACGAAGTCGACGTAGGGAACGACGTTCCCGCCCGGAGTTTCCAGCGGGCAGCCGAAATCGCATGGGTTGCCGGCAGCCGAGCAGATCGCTCCGAAGATGTTCGCGAACGCCATGTACTCGTATTGCTGGCGCCCGTAAGTGTTGATGTCGAACCGGCTGGTCAGCGCGAACATGTCCCACCCTTCGGTCAGCGTGTACCACGGGTGCGCATCGTCGCCCT
>Ga0137399_10000463_pt1 | contig 16044 bp, 13 predicted proteins | sample czorhiz316metaG_FD_104810 | JGI IMG/M metagenome (GOLD analysis project Ga0137399, IMG submission 104810) | Vadose zone soil microbial communities from Angelo Coast Range Reserve, California, USA - czorhiz3.16 metaG | ecosystem: Environmental > Terrestrial > Soil > Vadose zone | place: USA...
GGGCACGAGCGTTGTCGATTCAGCGGTGAGCTATTTCGTCATCAGGTATGGTTTCAATGAAGCTCCGGTTTGGCCCGTCCGCTACGAGGGACCCGGCGTGAGCTTCGATGTTGTGGATGATATGGTGGCCGATTCTGCGGGGAACGTCTATCTCACCGGTGGGAGTTATAGCCCGGAGAGTTCGATGGATGTGCTGACGATGAAGTACAATGCAGCGGGTACCGTCGAGTGGTCCGCGCGATACGGAGGCCTGCGTGCGACCTACGAGGAAGGCGTGGCAATCGCCATCGATGGCACAGGAGCTGCTTATGTCACCGGCCTTACCTTTAACTCGGGCGGCATAACAGACTATCTTACCATAAAGTACACGCCCGGCGGAAGAGAGGAGTGGGTGCGCCAGTTCAACCGGCTGGGGAACGGTTACAATTTCGCCGCGGCAATCGCCGTTGACCGTGATCGGAATGTTTATGTGACCGGCTACAGCTTCAACGGCAGCTCCTACGACTACACGACACTCAAGTACGGCCCGGACGGCACTCTTCTGTGGACACCCGGCGGCTACGTAACGTATGACGGACCCGCGGGCGGGGACGATATCGCGGTGGCCATGGTCGTCGACAGCAGCAGCGACGTCTACGTGACGGGGTACAGCCGCGGCACCGGCACCTCATACGATTACGCGACGATCAAGTACTCGAGCGGAGGCGTCCGGGAATGGGTCGCTCGGTACAACGGACCCACGGGAGGCGACGACCGCCCGGCCGCCATAGCCCTCGACTCCGCCGGAAATGTCTACGTAACCGGGACGAGCCAGGACACATTCTACAACCAATGCGCGACGGTCGCCTACACCCCCGGGGGAGACCAGAAGTGGGCGGCCCGCTACAGTTCGGGGAAACGGAACTCTGACGAAGCGGTGGTGATCGCTGTCGACGGGGGGAGAAATGTTTACGTCGCCGGTAATGGCTTTGATTCAGCGTTCGCGCATTCCGATTTCATAACCGTCAAATACGATTCGACGGGAATGCAGCAGTGGGTCTCGCGCTACGATGGCGCCTCGCATTCGGAGGATCTTGTCGCCGCGCTCGAGCTTGATCAATCGGGAAACGTCTACGTGACCGGGAAGAGCATAGGCCCGGACCTGTTGTATGATTACGCAACGGTGATGTACAATTCCCGGGGGCTTTCCCAGTGGGTAGGGCGCTATAAGAGCCCTGCCAACTCATCCGTCGAGGCAAAGACGGTCCGTCTTGATCATCAGGGGAATGTCTACGTCACCGGGAACGGTTCGGGCTACCGGTGGAAAGTCATCAATACGATTAAGTATGCTCCGACAGTCTCGGAGGTCGGCGGGGTTCCCCAGGGGGCTCCTGCCTCATTCCAGGTATTTCAGAATTACCCGAACCCGTTCAACCCGCAGACCACTATTCGCTACGTGCTGGGCAAACGCTCGCACGTTCGCGTGAGCGTCTACGACCTCCTCGGGCGGGAGATCGGAGTCCTCGTCGATGCCGCTCAAGAGAGCGGGCTCCACACCGTTCTTTTTAATTCAGGGGGTTTATCGAGCGGAGCGTATTTCTTCGAGGTACGCAGCACCGGGGGTTACGTAAGCGTAAAAAAAATGATGATCCTTCGATAGGAAGGAATTTTGAAACATTTCTCCCCTCGCCGCGCGGACGGCCGAGCCGGAAACTGATTGACTTTCAAGGAAATTAGCCTTATATTTTGCATTCCCAATTCCACGTTCCCGATTAAGGAGTTCATAAGCCCTTCGTGAAGAAAAACCGCGGTCGAGTTATCTTTATCGTCATTTCCGTCCTCCTCTCGCTCTACTTCCTCTACCCGACTTTTAAGGATTACAGGTTCTCACAGCAACTGCGAAACCTGCGCGGTGAGGACAGCGCAAAGTTCGTGGAGGCGCACGATAAGGAGATCCGGGATGCCCGCCAGAACCGCATCAAGCTGGGGCTTGACCTCCAGGGCGGCATGCGGGTGGTGCTCGAGGTCAACGTTTTTAAGCTGCTCGAGGACCTCGCGAAGAACAAGGACGATGCCTTCAAGTCGATACTCGACGAGGTGCGGGCCGCAGCGCAAAATTCGGATCTGGATCTGATCGACCTCCTGCGCCAGAAATTTGCGGAGAAGCAGGTCCGGCTGAGCAGGTACTATGGAAGCTTCCGCGACAGCGACGACGACGTGGTGAAGCGCCTCCGTGATGAATCCAGCAGCGCAATCGACCGGGCGATGGAGATCGTCCGCAATCGCGTCGACCAGTACGGAGTATCGGAGCCGTCGATCCAGAAACAGGGCGCGAGGCGAATCATCGTCGAGCTGCCCGGGGTCAGCAAGGATGCCGAAGTGCGGCAGCTCCTGCAGGGAACCGCGCTTCTTGAGTTCAAACTCCTGATCGACCCGGAAATCGCGCTGAAGGTCTATGAATCGGTCGACAAGGCTCTGGGCGGCAAGCCCATGAACGATACCACCAAGTCCGACACATCCGGAACCGATACGAGCGCAACTGTCGCAGCAGCCGACACCGCGAAAAGCGTCGACACATCGCTTGTTCCCCTGCCCGAAGAACAAATGAAGGCGCAGGAGAAGGAGAAAAAGGACCATCCCTTCTTCGCGCTCGCGAACCCATTTCAGCAAGAGAACCAGGCCTGGAACGGCCAGCTCTATTCATCCGAGGAGGATCGGGCGAAGGTCATGCAAATCCTCTCCCGGCCGGATATCCGGAGACTTCTCCCCTCCGACATGGCGTTTGTCTGGTCGGCCAAACCGGCATTCACCGCCGAAGGGAGAAAATTCTATTCACTCTACGCCGTGAAAAAGCAGGCGGAACTGACCGGCGGAGTCATCGTGAACGCCCGCGCCACCATCGACCCGCAGTACAACACTCCGGTCGTCAACATGGAGATGAATAGCGAGGGCGCGCGCGATTGGGCGCGAATTACCGGCGCCAATATCAAGAAACGGGTCGCCATCATCATGGACAACGCCGTCTTCTCCGCGCCGGTGGTCCAGACCAAGATCACGGGGGGGAATTCCCAGATCACCGGAATGGAAAGCGTCGAAGAGGCGAAGCTGCTGGAGATCGTGCTGAAGGCGGGAGCGCTCCCGGCGCCGGTCGAGATTGTTCAGCAGGCAACCGTCGGCCCATCGCTGGGCGAAGACTCCATTCGTCAGGGAGTCTGGTCTGCCGGGCTTGCGCTGGGACTGACCATGGCGTTCATGATCTTCTATTATGGCACGGGGGGATTGATGGCAGACATCGCGCTCCTGCTCAATGTCATCTTCGTGCTCGGCGTCCTCGCGGGGTTCAAGGGAACACTCACACTCCCTGGAATCGCCGGGGTCATCCTGACCGTGGCGATTGCCGTGGATGCGAACGTGCTCATTTTCGAGCGCATCCGGGAGGAGGCGGTGACGGGAAAGACGCTGATGGCGGCGATCGACGCGGGTTATACACGCGCGTTCAAGGGAGCCATTTTCGACGCGAACCTGACTGCGTTCATCACCGGGGTGATCCTGTATCAATTCGGAACAGGGCCGGTCCAGGGGTTCGCGCTCACGCTCATGATTGGCATCGTCGCCAGCGTATTCAGCGCCGTCGTCGTCAGCCGGGTCATCATCGAGATTCTGATTGAACGCGGCAAGCATGTCAGTTTTGGTTAACACCAAGGAGCGGCTGAATGCGATTCTTCGGTAAAACAACGATCGATTTCATGGGGAAGCGCAAGATGTGGTACACCATTTCGGCGGCCGTCATCCTGGCAGGAATCGTTTCGCTTTCTATTAAGGGATTCCATTTCGGGATCGATTTCAAAGGCGGAACGGAGATGATCATTCAGTTCCGCCAGCCGACGGACGTCGGGAAGATTCGCGCAATGATGGACCAGGCGGGCTTCCCCCGCTCGGAGATCAAGGCGTACGGCGGGCCGAACACGATCCTGTTGCGGACCGAAATGCAGGGGGAAGGAACCTCGGTCGGCGACAAAATCCGGTCGTCGCTCCAGCAGACCTTTCCCGAGGACGCCCCGAAGATTCTTCAGGAGCAGAAAATCGGGCCCAAGGTCGGGGCCGAATTGCGCCGGAACGCATTTCTGGCCGTGATTTCCTCCCTCGTCGCGATGGGGCTTTACGTCGCGTTCCGGTTTAAATTCATCTACGGCGTCGGAGCCATTGTTGCGCTCTTCCACGACGTCATGGTCGCCCTCGGCGCCGTGTCGATCCTCGACGGGATCACCCAGTACACGAACTTCGAGATCGACCAGAACATGATTGCGGCCTTCCTGACCATCATCGGTCTCTCGATGAACGACACCGTCGTCATCTTCGACCGGATCCGCGAAAACCAGAAGGTCTACCGCTCGATGGGCTTGATGGAGCTTATTAATAAAAGCCTGAACGAGACGCTCAGCCGGACGATCATCACCTCGGGGACCGTCTTCGTCATCACGACGATTCTGTTTTTCCTGGGCGGAGAGGTAAACAGGGGCTTCGCCTTCGCGCTGACGATCGGCATCCTCACGGGAACGTACTCGTCGATTTACATCGCCAGCGCCATCGTTCTCGACTATACCAATTACAAGGAAAGAAAGAAACAACGGCCGATCGTCCCGGAAAAAATTTCGTATGAAGCTGTCAACCAGGGAAGCTGAGGGGATTACCATCATCGGGCTCGACGGGAGCGTCCTGGGAGGGCCGGACGCGACTGTCCTGAACGAGACTCTCCACAAGCTTGTGGAAAAGAACAAGAAAAAGGTCCTCCTCGACCTTTCCGGCGTTCAGACGATGAACAGCTCGGGCCTGAGCATGCTCATCGCCGCCCTGACGACCATTCGCAATGCCGGCGGGGACTTAAAGCTCGCCGCCGCGTCCAGGAAAATCGAGAGCCTGCTCGTAATCACGAAATTGATCACCGTCTTCGAGCTCCACCCGACGGTGAAGAAGGCAATGGCAAGCTTTGGCGAGTAGACGCCGCCATCCGAGCCCGAACCCGACTCCGATGGGACGCTGAATCTCATCGGAGTTTTAATGTGAGCCCATGCCGGTCCAGGTGATTGTGGGCGCCCAGTGGGGCGACGAGGGAAAGGGAAAGATCGTCGACCACCTGAGCGCGAAGATCGACATCGTGGCGCGATACCAGGGGGGAGCAAACGCCGGGCACACCGTGGTCATCGGCGAGCAAGAGGTCGTCCTCCACCTGATTCCGTCCGGCATCTTCCATCCTCACGTCACCTGCGTCATCGGCAACGGCGTGGTCATCGATCCGATCGCCCTCATGTCGGAAATCGAACAGCTCCGGAAGCTAAACGTCGACACAGCCGGGCGGCTGCTCATCAGCCATAACGCCCACCTCATCATGCCTTACCACAAGCTCCTCGATTCGATCCGCGAGCAGACTTCGGAGCCCATCGGCACGACCGGCCGGGGGATCGGCCCGGCGTACATCGACAAGTTCATGCGTGTGGGAATCAGGATCGTCGACCTCCTCAATCGCGACGTCTTCGTCGCGAAGCTGAGGCGCAATATCGACGAGAAAAACCAGATCCTGAAGAAAATTTACGGCGAGACCGAGCTGGATGTCGATAAAATCGTCTGCGAGTATGAGGAGTTCGACCATAAGATCGATCCCTACGTCACGGACACGGTCGTGTACCTGAACGGCGCTTTGGGCGGGAATAAACGGATCCTGGCCGAAGGCGCCCAGGGAGCGCTCCTCGACATCGACCACGGCACCTACCCGTTCGTTACCTCCTCGAGCCCGACCAGCGGGGGCGCCTGCACCGGACTCGGGATCCCTCCCACCTCCATCACCGCCGTCCTCGGGGTCGTGAAGGCGTACTCCACCCGCGTGGGCAACGGCCCGTTTCCCACGGAGCTTGGGGAGGAGGCGGCCGGCCAGTTAAGAAGCATCGGCGGTGAATACGGCGCGACCACCGGCCGGCCGAGGCGCTGCGGATGGTTCGATGCCGTGAGCGTCCGGCATTCCGTCGCCGTGAACGGAATCGGGGAGATCGCCGTTACAAAGCTCGACGTTCTCGATTCCTTCGAACAAATCCGCGTGTGCACCTCCTACCGGCTCGGTGAAAAGACGATGAAACATTTCCCGACGGATGCCGCCACCCTTCAATCGGTCGAACCGCACTACGAGACGTTCGATGGATGGAAGATTTCCGTCGCGGGCGCGAGAAAGTATGCTGATCTGCCTTCGAACGCCCGGAAATATGTCGAAGCCCTCGGCGAACTCACCGGCACGCGCGTCGGCGTGATCTCCGTGGGCGCGCGCCGGGATCAGACCATCGTCCGCGGGGACTAAAGGGAGTGGCGGGCCCCCGGTCGGCAAATATCAAGATTGTTCTTATTGTGCTGGCGGTCGTCATCGTGGTGGGCACCCTCCTGTACACCCGGATCATCGTCAAGCAGCTTCTCGATCGGGAACGGGGGATCGCCGACCTGTACGCAAAATCGGTCGAATTCCTCGCCAATCGCCCGGTGGACAAACTGAGCGATCAATCGGAGTACAGCTTTATCTTCGACGAAGTGATTCGTTCGATTGACTTTCCGATGGTTCTATCCGACGCGCAGAACCGCCCCCTCAAGCCGTATCAGACGAGCGCCCGGAATGTCGTGTTTGATTCGACCCTTGCCCCCGAAAAGTTGGGCGAATTCTTTCAGCGGGTCATCAACGAGCTCGACAGGCAGAACCCGCCCATCAGGGTCGTGGTCCAGGAGTCGGTCGTCGTCAGCTACGTCCACTACGGCGAATCGCGCCTGGTGACCAGGCTGCGCTGGCTGCCGTACATCGAGATCATCGTAGCCGGCATGTTCATCATCATGGGGTATATCGGTTTCAGCTACATCAAGCGCAGCGAGCAGAGCAACATCTGGGTGGGGATGGCGAAAGAAACGGCCCACCAGCTCGGCACCCCTCTCTCGAGCCTGATGGGCTGGATCGAAATGATGAAGCAATACGCGGGCGAGGATCCCCGGCAGCTCGCGGCGATCGCCGAGATGGAGAACGACCTCCAGCGGCTCCAGCGGGTCACCGAGCGCTTCTCGAAAATCGGCTCGAAGCCCAGCCTTAAAGATGAAGACCTCCACGAGGTGATCAGTTCCATCGTCGCCTACTTCAAACAGCGTCTTCCCTCCCGCTTCGCAGACCGCGCGAACATCGACATCCGGATCGAGACGAACGATCACATCAGGGCGAGCATTAACCGCGAGCTATTCGGCTGGGTGGTGGAGAACCTGATCCGCAACGCACTCGACGCAATGGAGGAAAGCCGCGGGACCATCGTTTTCTCTCTCTTCGAGAAGGGGGACGCCGTCTTCGTCGATGTGAAGGATACGGGCAAGGGGATCGACATGAAGGACCGGCGCGATATTTTTCGTCCCGGCTACAGCACGAAGTTGCGCGGGTGGGGACTCGGATTGAGCCTCTCGAAGCGGATCATCGAATCGTATCATCGCGGCAAGCTGTTCGTCAAAGAGAGCCGCATCGGAAAGGGAACGACCTTCAGGATCAAGCTCCTGAAGTCGTAGGCCCTCCTTATGAATTGCGCCTCCCTTAGTTGAGGTCGAACGTCAGGTCGTCGTCGTTCACCTCCCATGTGCCCGAGATGATTTCGTCCACCCCCCTCAGGAGAACCCACGAGGCATCGTACGGAAAGACCGCCGGCTCGGCCTGCTCGCTGAGAGGAGCGATCCATGCCAGAAATCCTTGCGGGATGTAGGGACTCTCGATGCACTGCAGAAGCGCAAGTGTGGTGTCATTCAGGGAGTCAGGGCCCCGCTGTCCTGCTCCACCCGCCCGACGGCGCGATTCCCGGCTCCCCGTCCCAGCCGTGTCCCGGCCTGGTCCCGCTGTGTCCCGCACGGCGGGACGAGGGCGGGAGGTTCCGGGACCGTGCCGGATTGTTCGACTCCCCCCTCTATCGCGCAGTGATTCCGGAATGATGGGGGAACCGTCCCGGAATTTTATCGGGAATTTTTCCTCAAGATCTGCCGCGATGCTGTTTTCAGCCGCCGTCCCGTAAATAAATACGCGTTCGTTCTGCAGGTCGCCGAGCGAGACCTGGCTGTCTCGCTTGATCGTCACCGACCACGCCGCCATTTCCATCCCCGCGGAATCTTTGCGCGCCAATTCCAAAAGATGGCCGGCGTGTTTCCTCGTTCCCACGATCATTAATCCGTCCGCCGGGTCGCGTATGTCGCTGAATTTCACGGGGAGTCTTTCATACTTGAGAAGATCTCCAGCCGGATCGAGCAGCGCGCGTGCCGGTTTGCCTTTGGACACGACCTCGAACGGAACATCGTTTCTGTACGAGCCGGCGCTGTCTGTGCCGAGCCAGACCCGTCTGAGCAGCGTGCCCGCCCCTGTCACGATGCCGACGTCGGCAAATGTCGTGTATTTGTCGTAGCCGACGATCCGGACCCTCCCCCGCGTGAGCCATTGGTCCCCGAGCGGGACCGATTTGACGTTATAGAGCTTCAACCGGGGAAGCCCGCGGTTTTTCACCCATTGATTAAAAAACCAATCGAGTTCCCGTCCGCTCAGCTCCTCGGCGAGATGCTGGAAATCTGAAAGGCCTGCGCGCCTCGCGCTGAATCGGCCGGCGAATGTACGGTAAAGCCGGAAGAAAATGGAGTCGCCCACCAAATGCCGCAGCATGTTGTGGACATACGCTGCCTTCAGGTAATGTGTCGGGAGCGAGCGGAGGTCGGCTTTGCGCTGCAGAGGAAGGTCTTGTCCCTTCAGCGCGCGAAGAATGAGCGGGCGCAAGAGTGGATGATGCTGCAGCGAATCCCGGGCCGAGAGGGCGCCCGTCGATTCATGGAAGAGCAGGGCGGAATAGTCGCACATCCCTTCTGCCAGGAACGCCGCGTCGGCGTCCTCGACGAAGACCGTCATCGGCCACCACTGGTGGGCAACCTCATGAGGAAGGATGGTCCGGACCTGATTGAACCGGTCGTCGGTCCGAAGGGTCAGCCTCTTTACCATCACCATCGCGGGTATCGCGACCGCCAGGACGTTCGGCCCGGCCACCCAGTCGTCCACCTCGACGACCTTGAAGTCCGGGAACCGATAGGGCGAAAACTTTTCGCCGTAGAATTTCAACAAGTCTCTCGCGAGCTGCGCAACGCCGGAAGCGGAACCCGAATCCTCCGGGAAGAGATGAACCGAGACCGGCGGACCCTGGCCTTCGCCCGGTGCCGCCCAATATGGTCCTCCACAAATCCACCCGATCGTGGGAACCGGCCGGTCGATATTGTAAACAAAAAGCGTGGAATCCATCGACGTATCCCGGCGAACCAACGAGCCCGCGGTCAGGACCTCCCACGCTCGCGGCACGCGCACGGTCAGACGGGCTTCCCGTAGCATGCTTTTCCCGTGCGGAAGGACCTCCTCCTCGCGCAGGACGGCGCGCTCCCTCGTGAGCTGAGAAAACTCCGACCGGAACGCGAGGACCCCTGAATACCCGATCACACAATCGAACAGGGTGTCGGAAGGGATATTCATGATCTCGATCGAATCCCGGTCGCGCTCGAACCGGGATTTCCGGCCGTTGATCGTCACCTCCTCCACGTCATACACCGGCAGAAGTTGCAGCCTGATCCGCGCCGGCTTGTGCAATCGAATCGTCAGCGTGTCGATGGCGGAGAGTGCGTTCTGCGACGGAAATAAATTCAGCCTCGCCTTGTGGGAGACGATCTCGTACGCGCCGTTACCCGAATCGGCAGCCGCCGGGCGAAGGGCGCACAACCAGATCGCCACGGTCAGAAGCCGCCGCCTCATGAAAAATTTCGTCCGGACGGCGTCCCCCTCACGAGGGGCGCGGCATCGCGGGTCCCGGTCCCGCCGTAGGGGACTGCTTCGGCTTAAAGACGCTGTATCCGATCAGGCCCCCGAGCAATCCGAACACCGTATCAATCACGAGCGCTGCCATAAACCGAAAAGCGGCTGCCAGCGGGGTCACGCCTTCCCTCACCCGTTCTTCAATCTTCTCCAGGAGTCCCTCGGGCACATGTAAGTTGGAATGCTTGAGCGCGTCGAGGATGAATCCGCGGGCAACGTCGCCGACGAGCGCTACGAACAAAAGTGAAAGAACGGTTCCGACTACCGCCCCGACGACCCCCGCAAGCGCTCCGACTGCCGCGCAATCGGCCGAGGTAAAGGGAGGCGTGTCCGGCGTGAAGTTCTTCTTATAGAACATCACGGCGAGGAAACCGCCCAGGAGAATGCCGGCGCAGCAGAGGCAGTTGATCAGGCTCAGGAAAGGGATTGAGGAAACAAGCCCCATGATGATCCCGCCGTAAAGCGCAGGGATTTTCTTATCAGGTTTTGAGTTCATTGCGGGCGGATGGTTGGTTGCGACGATACAGGCCTATAAGATACGGCGTTAAGATGAGCGCACTGGCGGCGCCGAAAAACGCTCCCGATGCGATCCGGGTCCCGAGACTGCTTGCATGGACACCGATCACATCGGCGCCGACGTCGAGCAGCATCGGCATGATGGCGATGACCCATGCGAGGCGTGGAAAAGAGGCCACCCCCGGTGAAAAGAAAGGACTCAGAATGATTCCAAAAAAAAATCCGAAATAGATCGCACTGCATCGTGCGCAAACGGCGAGAGGATAGCCCAGGAGATGCAGCGAGCGCGCATCTTCCTGATGGCATAGTAAAGCGAAAAACCTGTAGCCCACCCGGGATATCAGCGGCTGGGATGAGGCGGCGAGCGGAGGCATCACGATCGCCCCGCACCAGATAAGGACGGCGATCAGCAGCGCGTAATATGGGAACGACCTGCCCATGGCGAAACAAATCCGGAATAAAGTAGGAGAAATATCCGAGAGAATCAACTCAAAGATTGCATTTCGTCTCTCGTTCAACTATATTCACTCCGCCTGAACACTCATTGTCTCCCACTCCCTCTCGCCGGCCTATGTTTGAAACCCTCTCCAAATCCAATTTCCTAGGGATCGGAAGGGAGTTCTCGTCCTTCGAGGACTCGAGAGTCGTCATCCTCCCCGTTCCGTACGAGCGGTCCGTAAGCTACGGAGCGGGGACACGCCTCGGACCGGGCGCCATTCTGAAGGCCTCCCAACAGGTGGAGTTTTACGATGAGGAGACGGGCCGTGAAGTGTATCGGGAACTCGGGATATCGACGCTCCGGCCTCTGCGGGTCGCCGGCCTGCGGCAAGAAGTTGCTTTAGATCGAATCCGGGAGCGCGTGCATGCCCTCATCGAGCGGAAGAAGTTCGTCGTCACGCTCGGCGGTGAACACACGATCACCCAGTCGGTCGTTGCCGCCTTCGCGGGCCGGTTTAAGGACCTCTCGGTGGTCCAGATCGACGCCCACTCGGACCTCCGGTCCGAGTACCAGGGGAATAAGTACAGCCATGCCTCCGTCATGGCCCGGGTTTGCGAAATCCTCGACCCCAGGCGGTTGGTGCAGGTCGGCATCCGGGCCCAGTGCCGCGAAGAAGCGGATTTCATCAGGCAGAATGGGGTCACGACGCTCTATGCGCACGAAATCCGCGGGGGCAAGTTCACAAAGACTCCGGCGACATGGGATGATTACGCGTTGGAAAGGATCTCGGATGAGGTCTACCTGACCTTCGACGTCGATGGACTCGATCCGTCGATTATCCCGGCCACCGGCACTCCGGAGCCAAACGGGCTCTTCTGGCATGAGACATTACGATTTCTCAGAAAACTGGGCGACCGAAAGACGGTTGTCGGCTGCGATATCGTGGAACTGGCGCCGATCAGGGGGCTGCACCACCCCGACCTCTCGGCGGCAAAGCTCGTCTCCAAGATGATCAACTATTTCTGTCGCTGAGGATTATCCTAAATTTTCTGCGAAATCAGGCTGTTCTTCGCGATTTCGAGGAGGACTTGACATTAACCCCCTAACTTGTTATACTTGGGCTCGTTGGTGATAACTCACTATTTCAGTAACTACTGAGGGACCGGCATATGGGTAACTACAAGGGGTTACGAAACGCGGCCTACATTTGTCAGCGGCTTGCGCTTATTGGCGGCATTTTGTGGGTGCTGAATTCCGCCTTCTTCTTTTTCCAGTATTTCTCGGACGGGATGAGAATGCCCGATTTCCGCGCCCTGATCGCCTCGTACGGGGGTACGCTCATCGCTGCAATTGTGCCTGTACTACTACTGTACGCCGCTGGAGGGGCGATAAACCTACTCCTCGATATCGAAGGGAATACCCGGCGCAGCACCTAGAGGCCGGAGCATGTTGATTTCTTGACGAGAGGTGGTTGAATAAACCACCTCTTTCATTTTAGCCCCTTCTGCCGGCCCGGCCCGGCCCCGGCCGATGGGACGCTATTGCCCGGTCTTTTTACCGAGCAGGTAGGTTTCTCCCGTGGGTTGAGGCGCCCCCCCTTTTGGCTCAGATGTCACGGCGATAGAGTCAATCTCTCGTCGATCGCTGACGTCGAAAGGCGTCACCGAATAGAAAGTCTCCCTTTCCCAATCCTCGGACAAGCTGAAGGTTCCTGCACTGATTTTCTTCTGCTCCTTGAAGACCCAGAGCTGGTAGTCCCTATCCTGCGGGAGGAGCGGCAGGTTTGCAATGTGCAGGACTGCCACTTTTTTCTCCGGATCCATGAAAATAGTCCCATATGCGGCCGAATCGGCCCGCAGACCGGCCATCTTGACGATTTCAATTTTGCGGGATCCCATTACTTTCAGGACTGTCTCCCTGCGATCCAGGTCGTTCCACAACTTTGTGATTTGTGCTTTCTGGCTCGCGATAAATTCGCGGTTGTCGTTTATCGTCAGCGAAAGACGGTAGACATACAGGCTGAAAGCGCCAAGCATGAAGAGGATGGCTCCGCCGAGGGCATAGGAGAACCACGCGCTCTTCCCCGCCTGACGCTTCTCTTTCGGAGCCTCCTTGACCTCGACCAGAGCCGGCTCTCCCGCCTCCGCGGGAGCTTCTTCGAAGTGCGCCTTCGCCACCTTCGCGAGCTGGGCATTAAAGAGAACCCTCTCGCTGAGATCGGGTGAGACCATCAGCGGCCGAAGCGCACTGGGCAGCAGCGCGGCCATTTCCGTCAGGATCCCGACTTCCGACGAGCAGATAGCGCAACCGGATTTCAGATGCGCCGTGAACTCGGAGAGCTCTTCCCCATCCAGCGCCCCGAGCGTATATGCGGCGCTATAGTCCAAATATTTTTCTTCATGGCCGGCCATCGCTACGTTTTCTCTTTGAGCAGGGTGCGCATCCGCTGAAGCGCCGCTCTCATCCGCGATTTCACCGTCCCGACCGGAATATTGAGCTTTGCCGCGATTTCGGATTGATTGAAACCTTCATAGTAGGCGAGTGCAAGCACCTGCTGATGGGACAGGTCGAGCTGTTTCAGCGTACCGGTGACCCAGCTCTCCGGACCCGAGGCGCCAGCGCCTCCAAAGAGCGCGGGGTTCATGACATCGATCTGCTGGGCGGTGGCTCTGAATCCCCGTGTTCTCAACCGCTCGATCGTGCGCTTCCGCATCATGGTGACGAGCCACGTGTACACGCTCCCTCTCTCGGGCTGATAGGATCCGGCCTTTGTCCAGACCTGGGTGAAAACCTCCTGCACAATATCTTCCGAATCCTGCACCGACCGGAGAATTCGCATCCCGAGCGTGTACATGAGCACGGCGTACCGGTCATACAGCGTCGAGAGCGCGGAGTCCTCGCCGTTGGCGATACGGGCAACGACGGATCCGTCATCCTCGTGGGCGCGCGGTTTGGTCTTCGCTCCTAGCATTGAGATCGGGAAAATGTGCACTTGTTCTTCACGAAAGCAGCTCGAAAATAATGAGAGTTTTGCCAAAATGCAATTCTACGTTTCAATTGATTAAGGGCGCGATATTTTTTACATTGGTCAGTTAATTTTCGAAAAAACCCTTCTAACCGATTGAAGGCATCATCATGAGATTCGGCATCTTGACGGGCGGAGGCGACGTCCCCGGCCTCAACCCATGCATCAAAGCTGCGGTCTATCACGCCTCCGACGAAAACCACGAGGTGATCGGGATCCGGCGCGGGTGGGGTGGATTGCTGAATTTCAATCCCGACGATCCTGAAACTCAGGCGGAGAATACGATTCAACTGACGAAAGCCAACACGCGCACAATCGACCGGACCGGGGGCACGTATCTCCATACATCGAGGACCAACCCGGGGAAGGTGAAGCCGAAGGAAATGCCCGATTTCCTCAGGAAGCAGTTTCCGGGGGGAGATCCGGAGAAGCCGGTGGATTGCACCAAACACATTCTCCGCGCCCTCGGTTCTCTCAAGCTCGACGCCCTGGTTGCGATCGGAGGAGATGATACGTTGAGTTATGCGGTAAGACTTCACAAGGAGGGCTTTCCGGTCGTCTGCATCCCGAAGACGATGGATAACGATGTCTTTGGGACCGATTACTGCATCGGTTTCTCGACGGCCGTGACGAGGAGCGTCGACTTCATTCACGCGTTGAGGACCCCTGCGGGATCGCACGAGCGGATCGCCGTGGTGGAGCTCTTCGGAAGGTATTCGGGGGAAACGTCGCTCATCTCGGCGTATCTCGCGGGGGTGGACCGCGCGATCATTTCGGAAGTCGACTTCGACGTTGACAAGCTCGTCAAGTACCTCGTCGAAGACAGAAAAGGGAATCCGAGCCGATACGCGATTATGACGATATCGGAGGGGGCAAAGCCCCTCGGCGGAGCGATGTTCATGAAGGGCGAGGCGGACGCGTACGGGCACAAGAAGCTGGGCGGCATCGGAGAATTTGTGTCGATCGAGCTCGAACGGCGATCGGGGGTCCGGTCGGTCTATCAGCAGCTTGCCTACCTCATGCGGAGCGGCGCCCCCGACGCGCTCGATCTCATGGTTTCGACGAGTTATGGACATCTCGCAACCGATCTCCTGCTGAAAAAACAGCCGGGAAGGATGGTCGCCCTTCGCGACGGCAAGTACACGACTGTCTCGGCGAATATCATCGCCGAAGGAAAGAAGCGGGTCGACGTCGACGAGCTCTATGACATCGGCCAGTACCGCCCCAAAGTTGCGCACCTCCTCGGAAAACCGATGTTTCTCTACTGATGAGCATTGATTTTCACGCTCCTTTTGGTTTAATTGTTTAAGACCCCCCATTCACGCTGTTTCCGGTACTCGATCATGATCCTGAGCCGATGTCGACGCCGTTGATGAAGCAATATGCCCTGATGAAGGCGAAGTACCCCGAGACAGTCCTCCTGTTCCGTCTCGGCGACTTTTATGAAACGTTCGAAGAAGATGCCCGGCTGACGTCGAAGGTCCTCGGGATCACGCTCACAAAGCGGGGAAATGGTTCTGCGGGCGACATCCCTCTTGCCGGGTTCCCGCACCACGCTCTCGAATCGTATCTCCCGAAGCTCCTCAAGGCCGGGCTCAGGGTGGCCGTCTGCGAACAGCTCGAGGACCCCAGGCTGGCGAAAGGACTCGTGAAGCGCGATGTCATCGAAGTCGTTTCTCCCGGCGTCGCATTCTCCGACAAGATTCTCGAACAGAAGCGGAACAATTACCTTCTCGCCGTCGCCCTCCCCCATGCGCTCCCCTCTGCCCGGGATACAGCCGGCGTGGCATTCATCGACGTGACGACAGCAGACTTCAAAGTTACAGAAGTCCCGTTCGGCGACCTTGCGGAACAAATCGCCTCCCTGGCGCCGGCGGAGATCCTGGTCCAGAGGCGCGACCTCGAGGCCCTCCGGGCAGCCCTCAACGAGCGTTATAGCGGTCTCTACTCGAAGCTCGACGACTGGATATTCAACTTCGATTATGCCGAGGAGCTGCTGCGCCAACACTTCAACACCCGGACGCTCAAGGGTTTCGGGCTCGAAGAAATGAGATTGGGGATCGTAGCCGCCGGGGGGATCATGAATTATCTTCAGGAGACCCAGAAGGCAAATCTACTCCACATTCGCAAAATCATTCCGTTCAACGCGGGAGATTACATCCGGCTCGACCCGTCGACCAAGCGGAACCTGGAGATTACGCA
>Ga0137399_10000465_pt1 | contig 16004 bp, 9 predicted proteins | sample czorhiz316metaG_FD_104810 | JGI IMG/M metagenome (GOLD analysis project Ga0137399, IMG submission 104810) | Vadose zone soil microbial communities from Angelo Coast Range Reserve, California, USA - czorhiz3.16 metaG | ecosystem: Environmental > Terrestrial > Soil > Vadose zone | place: USA...
TATTATTCCTGATACTTTCGAGATTCTCGTCGACCGCCGGTTCATTCCTGAAGAGAGCGAGGCTCAGGTCCGGCGGGAGATTGCGAGTGTGGTGAAGGAGTTTGCCGCGAAGCATCGAGAAGTCAAGGTCTCTCTGAAAATGATACTCAGCTACGATCCGATGTTGACGGCGCCCGATCACCCGTTAGTCAGAACTGTCCGGAAAGTCGCCAGAAAGGTTCTAGGCAGAGATGTTCCACCTTCCGGTAGTCAAGGATCCACGGACATGGCCGCTGTCAGCGCCCTAGGAGTTCCGATCGTAGTCCTAGGCGCAACACGGCAAGACAGCAACATTCACGGAATAGACGAACACGTTAGAATAAACGACCTCGTCAGCGTTACGAAGATTCTAACGCATACTTTCCTCGAACTCCTGTAGAGACCTCCCACGCATTTGTTAGCATAGAACCGGAAATCGAAAAGGGCAGTTCTGCGTCGCGAGACTCGCGCGCATACCCAAAATTTCTAGAGCGTCGTGAGCTGACCGGATTCTAACGCAGACCCGTCAACCTGTCCGTAGACCAATCGCAAGGCCTCCACTGACCTTAACATCGTCGTGGACCCTCAGCCGTTCCCAAGGCGTTTCCTAGGCAATATCAGGTCGATGACGAGAGATCATCTGCAATTAAGGGACATAGAACGCAACATTGTAGCTGCTCCCTATGAGATCTTCCCAAACACGAGGTTACGTCACGAGACTCAATTGCAATTGACATTTCCCGAATGGTAACGGATCTGGTAATCGTAAACGGTAACGTTAGATCGGAACTGGTCAACCCCACGTCCGATTTCGCAGGCGCCAGATGAAGAGAGAGAACAAGAACAGATACGCTCCGAGAAGGAACAGAGTGAATGGATCTTGCCCTGGGAGAGGCGGCCAGCAGGGAAGGTACGCCGAGCATTCAGATAGGGTATTCACCAGGCGAGCGTCAACGATGAAACCCAGCAAGGCCATTGAGGCTCCGAGGATCGATATTCCAACCAGGGTTCCTTTGTAGAACGCGGAGGGTCGGTTTCCCCGCTCTTCGGTGTCCGATGAGGGATCATAATGCTGCATGCTGACTGTGGAAACAGTCATCATACTAGTTCCTGCGGTGATCGTAGCGATTCCGGTGTAAACTTCGTCCCAGTAAATCGCAGTCGAAGGGCAGCCGGAGTATACGCAGAATACCGGGGACGACAGCAGGCTTACGCCGATGTATAGAGGGACCAGTCCTGCTACGAGAAACCCAGCACCTAGATAGAACAGAAGCTGCTGCTGAATCATCCGTTAGTCCATAGAGAAAGCTACGATCATCAAGTAAAAAAGAAGGGTGCTGGAGTCCAGCCGGCAATAGTTTCTGCAACGATTTCCCTCCCTCTCCCCCGTTTGTGCCTGGACCTAATCATCGAAGGATCATGCAGAACCTAGATCGCCCCGCGTTCTACCAACCATGCCAGAAGCCCACCCAACACCAGATCCGATACGGATCAGACCCCGACCTCATCGACGGAGTCTTAACGTGCGAGAACTGCGGACAAGGAAAACTCGAACCACTGGGTCCAGGAACGTGCTACCAAGACTATTCACAAGCCTACAAATGTGGGCTACTAGATACTGGAACGTTCCGACGAGAACTGTCCCAAGAAGGATCGCTGCGATCGAACCCAAGAAATATTCACTGTTTTTAGGTCGCCTAGGTTTCCAAGGCTCAAGGGCGAAGCTCGGAAGGGCATTACCTTTTGGTAAAGCAGGAGTGGCTCAGCTTGCGCATACCTAGGGTCGTCTTATTGTGTCGTCCTTAAGGGGCCTGTACTGAACCGTTCCCGTCACTGGTCGGGACAAAGAAACAAAATCGGACGGATCGCCGATCGTTCTCATTGCAGCAAAGGCACGAATATGTGCTTTGGGCAATGCATCTGACAATCTGTTTGCGGCGGCGAGCAACGTAGCTCCTCGGGTAATGATATCATCGACCAAAACAATCTCGTCAGGTGGCGGACTAGAAATGAGTTCCTGAACGCTGAATGACGCAATGTGCTCTTTGACTTTCGGTCTTTCGGACGGCTTGCTCCACGCTGACTTTCTAACCGCTGTTTTTCGCACAAGGCATGCGACCACTTCCTTTCCGATGCCGACGTTGACTAGCGCGGTCGCTATTCTGTAGGGCACCCAGAGCGAATTTGCCTGCATCAGGGAACTGCTTGGGGTTGGGACCAGAACAGTGTCTTCTTTGAAGAAAGAAGCGAAAGGCAATCTATCCAAATGTTGCTTTATTGTCTTGGCTATCCAATCGGACACCAGAATCTGAGGTTTCTCAAAGTACTGATCTGCTTTCATGATTTTCATCACCTCCCTAGCTTGGTCTATGTCAGGTGATGACCCGTGTGGGCTGTAGCTCAGAAATGAGCCGAAGTCGAGAACGGTTATCCGCACGTTTCAGATTTGAACCGTTATCTGACTTATCCTTTTTGACGACGGCAAGACTTCTAAAACCTGTTTCAAGTCGTTTAGTTGTAAAGCCCCGTATTGCATCATTTTCCTAGGCCATTTGAACGGCGTGTTGCTAATGATTGACTTTCGGATGAATAACGAGCGACCAAGTCTCAGCGCTTCCCATCCCTGGTGTAGTGATCCGCTAGTCTCTCCAGCTTCTACTATGATTGAGGCATCTGAAATCAATGCCATCGTTCGGTTTCTCATGACGAAATTCTTCCTTTGCACAGGGATTCCTATCCGAAATTGCGAGATCGCGAGATGACTGTTCATGATCTCTCTCTGGAGCTGCCAGTTCCTTGCTGGATATACGCGATTCAGAGGGGTTCCAAGTACTGCAATTGTTCGGCCACCTTGTTCAATCGCCACCATGTGTGCTGAGGTGTCAATGCCTTCGGCTAATCCACTGACGATGATCACTCCTTTCTTTGAGAGAGCGCTCGAAATCTGGGCTGCAGCGGCAAGACCCTCCGGCGAGGCATTTCGGGAGCCAATTATTGACACCCTTGGTCTTGGTAAGGGGATTTCCATGGGGCCGACGGCAAAAAGCTCTGAGGGGGCGAACTTACGTTCGACATCGTTGAGAGGGCCTAGGAGTTCTCTCGGAGCCAACGTGGTGATTTTTGGTGTTCCAATAGATTCCATTAGCGACACTTGGGATGATCTAAGGACCTTGCTTTGATTGAAGATGGCCGTAGGTAATTTCCTGAACGTTCCCGCTCGGTTTCTTGACCCGTGACGGGGAGATAATGTCACGACACTTTTCAACAGGAATTTGATTCAACCCTATTTAAGTTTGAGATGGCTGATTTTGCAAATCTCTGCGATAGCCAGAAAGCCGAAGGATTCTATGGGAGTCTTTGGGTCTGCCAGGACTCACTAAAGGTCCGTACGGGGACTCCTGAGATGAATGTAAATGACTCTAACGAATGGGGCCCGAACCGACTAGGTTATCGAGGATTTCCTCGTATAGCTGGTCTCTCTTCTTCTCAGAGTATTTGATGTAGAGTAATTCTAAGACCCTGTATCCTCTCTTCCTCAACAGCGAACGTAGCTCTTCGTCTTTCACCATCTGCGCTCTTCCGAGATGGACCCAACCGTCAACAAACACGAAGAGGGGTCTAGACTCTAGCGGGAAGTAGAAGTCGGCTGTGGTTACTGGAATCTCGACCTATGTCTGGTAATGTATTCCGTTGTCTTGTAGTTTGATCGCTAGTTCTTGTTCCATTCGTGAAGGATTGGCCCGAATTCGCTCGCGCCAGTCGCTCCCCTGACCCGACATCTTTGGCATTGAGCCATCGCTCGGTTATCGCTCAGACACGAGAACGAAACTGCTGGACTGTCAGCCGTACCAAGCGCTTAGAATGCGAATCCATCGGACTAGGAAAGAGACCTGCGCGACTGGATGGTGAGGTTCCTCGTGGGCAGAATCTTAACCGAACGCCTCTATCCTTTTAGCATAGTGTTCGCCGAAAACAATCATGCCTGAGAATCAGGCGAAACCTGTAGCCGCATCAAAGGAAAGGCAAGCCCGCGGACCCGGCGCGGTCTTTCCGCGGGACTCCATGAAGAGAGTTCTACAGTTAGCGGAATCGATCGAAAAGAACAACGCGGGGAAGCCATATGATCGACTCACGCTTGCGGGTTCGGTCAACTATTCTCCGAACAGCAGCGGATTCCGACAGCTGATAATCTCATCAGGTAGGTATGGGTTAACTGAGGGAGGCTATGCGGCTGACAAGATCGCACTCACACCACTTGGAAGCCAAATAGTAGCCCCGACCACTGAGGACCAAGTCGGAAAAGGACTGAGACAAGCATTACTGACGCCGGAGCTATTCCGTCGAGTGTTTGAATTCTACAACAAGAAGAACATACCGAAAGAAGACTTGTTCAAGAATGCATTGAAGAAGGAATTCAACGTTGCACCTGAAGACGTCGATACGGCCTATTCGATACTCGTACAAAATATGCGAGACTACGGTGTCATTCAGAGTATCAGAGGCAACGACTTTCTCCAATTGGACAAATTAGCTGAGGTTACCGCAACTGCCCAAGAGACTCCTGTTGCAGAATCAGCTGAAGCAGACACCCTCGAGGGGCAAAATCAACCTGGCCAACGTGAGGAAATGCCGCGACCAGAAATTCCGAAACAAGTTTTTGTCGCCCATGGTAAGAACAAGCGACCCCTTGAACAGTTGGAGAAAATTCTCAACAGATTCAAGGTTCCCTACAAAGTTGCGGAAGAGGAGCCTCACCGAGGAAGACCGGTTGGGGACAAGGTAGCCAGTCTGATGAAACAATGTACCTCCGGAATTTTCATATTTACTGCAGACGAAGAAACCACGGATTCAAAGGGAGAAAAGTCATTTCGGCCTAGCGACAATGTTGTGTTTGAACTAGGCGCAGCATCTGTTCTCTATGGGGAGAAAATAGTGATTCTGAAGGAGGAATCAGTGATCTTTGCATCCGATTTCAGGGATATCGGATATATATCCTTCGAGAAAGACAAACTCGATGCCAAAGCTGCGGATCTAATGGTCGAGTTGATCAGCCTCGGATTTCTCCAAGTAACCCCGACCTAAACGAAGGGGAACCTAGAAAATGAACTTCAAGGGCCGGGCTTCGCTAGATAGTAGTCTTGCGAGAATAAAGAAGTTCGACAACGACAGAAAAGACGTGGGACGTGCCGAAGGATCGGTTCCAGTCCTTATGGGTTGGCTGTGCTTCGCTTCCAAAGATCATCCAAGTTGGATTATCTCGTCTTGAGCCTTCGAGAGTTCCTGGTACCCGTTCGATGTTACAAGAACGTCTTGCTCTAGGTTACAGGTGCCGTACTTGCTGGTCACGGACGGCTCTATGGTGGAGTAGCCCATCTCGGCCCTTCCTCTACCATGCTAAGGATTACAAAGACTTCTTGCGCAAAAGGATTACTTCACGCACCGTCGACGCCGTTATATCACCGAATAAGAGCAGGGTGATCGAGCTACGCGCTGGTCTATTAGACAAAGGCGAATGCCGTAGCAATTTCTGCGAGGGCTTTTGGAGCCTTGACGAATCCCGCGGGAAAATCAGTTTTTCGGAGGGCACATTCCCCTCCGTAACGAAGGCGTAAGCCCTGAGCTTCAGAACTCGTGGATTGCGATGGGCGACTTTTGGAACAAGAGTGTGGCAAGGCTGTGGCCCCTCTGTAAGCACAGCTCGTTTGCTTGTGGGCTGGACGGTTGCGTCCGCCCAGACTTGCTTTGAGAACACCGTCGTAAGATGGCTTAACCTTCAGTAAAATACTAGTCTTGGATTAGTCCAATTCTGTTCTCTAAGCTTGAAGGGCGCCAGAAGAACTCTTCTCAGAACGGATTGTGCGAATGGTTCCAGTCAAACCAACCGCTCCAACAATCAATGCGACCAATGTCAGGAGGTTAAGTCCAACAACATAGAGCCCCGCTGACCCGAGCAGGACAAGAGCGGCCCACCATCCGATCCTAAACATTCTGGATCTAATTCTGTCATGAATTGCCCTGGAAGCAAAAGCGGCAAAGAGTATGGTCGAGATGAATGCGGACTGTAGGTCCAGAGTCGCAAGCGAATAGCTGAGTAGTGCAAGCGCCAATATTGACAATAAAGTCATGAGGACAATCTGGCGTTTGTTTCCCGGTTTCGTGGCTACCAATACGAAGCCCCAATGAACCCCCAAAAACAGACTAAGTCTTGGGCAATGCTGGAGATTTAAGCAAGACGCACTATTGTCCAATGGCTTGGCAGCAAGGTCTGTATCCGAAGCAACAGCAGGATGTTACGCAGGCGACTGCAACACCGCCGATCGCTGCAACTGTGAAGACTCCAAAGGTAGAAACTCCGAATATCAAGGCGAGGCATGCAAGAAAACCCACCCCCCACGTCGCTACGGCGCATCCTATTACCGCGCCTATTGCCAATCCACACACTGCGTGGGCGATCATACAAGCAAACCACCCAACAAGTCCCGTGGGGTCGTTGTAGCTCTCGGGGTTGTCGTTGACATAAATGTATCTGTTGAGTGTCTGTGGATTTCCAAGATCAGCGCCGCATGAAACAGGTGCGTTGCCGGAGCCCCGACAACTTGTATTTGCGCAACATGATCCACCGCAGCCCGTGCCACAAGAACTTCCGCAAGACGTAAGTTGGGCCTTGCTGTCCATCGAGGGATCGCGCGTAGGAAATCTTCCAACTCCGGTGTCGTAGTATCTAGCCGCATAGTAGTAAAGTCCACTGGCAGCATCTTTCGGTTTTCCTGTATATTTGAATATGGGGTCTGTGCCGGTCGAACCATATTGAGTTCCAAATGGTTGATAGTTCGAGGAAAAACTCGTCGTCGAACCTGTCGTGACTACTCTGGTGCTTCCGAGAAGGTCTTGATGGAAGTAGTAAGTGCTTCCTCCGGTTAGCTTTGCAATGATCAGGTTATTGGCAATGACATAATCATTAATCGTTGTGCCCGTTTTCTCATAGATTACGTTAGAGAGGCTGTTCACGTAAGTCGTTGTAACACCAGACTCGATCTTCTGAATCCTCATTCCCAACGGAGAATAGGTGTAATTGCCGAGGACTGACGACCCTTGGCTTACACTGGTTAACCGATCTTCGAAGTCATAATAGTAGTTTGTTGTAGTTGACCCTGTGGTCTGGCTCCTTAGGTTGCCATTATTATCATAGCCGTAAGTTGTCGAACCGGAGGAAGTAAGACGATTATAAGAGCCATAGACGTAGGTGGTGTTCGTTGGACTTTGGTACATCCAAAGCCGGTTCCCCACATTGTCATACCCGAACTTGATAGTTCCCCAAGGGCCTGTCCCGATTGTTAGATGATTCAGGTTGTCATAGGAATATGATTCGGTGCCTATGCTGAGAACGTTACCAACCCCGTCGTAGCCATAGTTCAGGTCCATCAATATGGTTTGACCCTGAGTGGTTTTAATCTCAGTTGGCCTACCTCGATTATCATAACGGTAAATTGTCTGAACGCCGTTGCCATAGGTTATGTTGCCTATTCGGCTATCAGGTCTGTATGTAATAGTCGCGAGTGTAATGCTCCCAGTCTTTACCGTGCTTGCTCTATTCATCGCATCGATTGAGAAGTTGACCTTGGTGCTATCCGGATATGTGACGGAAGCCACGTTTCCTACTTGATCGTAGGTGTATGAAAGCGTATATTGGCTACCTCCGATGGTCCATGATTCGCTTGTTTCCCAATTTCGGGAATTGTAGGCGAACGAGGCGGTGTTACCTAGGTAGGAGAGGGTGAGCCTGTTGCCATTCTTATCGTACGTGTACAGAGTTCTCGTATAATCTGGATATGTTACATTCGCCAATCGGTTCAACGCGTCGTATCCATAGGTAGTCGTCTTCCCATTCGGATCTTTCTTCGTGATCATGTTCCCGACAGCATCGTAACTTCTTGTCTCATTAAACCCATCCGGAAACACTGAGATTATTGGGCGGTTGAGGTCATCAAATGTGTATGATGTGATCTGAGTTTTCGCATCAGTTGTCTTAGCAAGAAAGCCGACGCCGTTGTAAGCATACGATGTGAGATAGTAGCCCGTCGGCGAGTAGTATTCACGGACGCCGACTAACCTATGAAGGGAATCGTAGATGTTGTCGGTTCTATGGCCATTCTCGTCAAGGGTCGATTGGACGAGGTTGACATCATCATAGGAGATAACTCTAGTTTTCCCGTCTGGATTCGTCACTTTGGTGAGTCGTCCGAGATAATCATAGCTGTAGGTGGTAGTATTGCCCGTAGGGTCCTGAACTGTTTTGACCTGGTTCTGCCAATTGTAGGTAGCATTCCGTTGAGAAACTACGGGGCTGGTGTAAAGCGCGCCTTTGTAGAATGAGACCTGGGTTACCCTGTTAAGTCCATCGTAGTCAATGTCAGTGTAGTTTCCTTTCTCATTCTTTATCCCGAAACTATTGTCCGCGTCCTGAAACAGGAACGTCATGTTCGACGAGACCCCACTTAGGGGTGCTCGTCGGACCATCGTAATCCTATCGACCGAATCATATTGGTAGCCTGTCACATTGCCCATCGCGTCCTTAATGAAGAGCGTCATACCTGTCGTGAAATTGTATGTGTAACTGATAGTAACATTGACCGACGAGGTAAGTACCCTGGTGATATTAGTGAAGTACGCGTGCTGATATGTTATTGAGTATGTGGCGTATGTCTTCTCGTTATCAGCGTTGATGGATGATAACTGGTTGCCATAGGCGTCGTAGGTGTTTGTAGTAACGAGCGGGGCGTACGGGACCAGATCGATGAAGGCTGCGAACGATGATTCAGCAGAACTCATGCTAATTTTCGGATCGACGATCAAGTTTGAGATTCCGGTCAAATCGGCTATTCCCGCGCTCATGTCTCCTGAGCCATTGTTTGTTACGGCACTTGTCCTAATGGTGCCGATGTTCTGACTCATGGTAGCGGAGCCTTGTGCTCCTCCGAGCCCTATCCCCCAATGTATTCCCGACTGGGATGAAAATGCCATACTGTATTGGTTGGTATCGATTACGGTCCCACTGTTACCGGCGTTGAAAGCAACGCTTCCTATACTTTGCACTCCTGAATACTGGCTCGCCGCTATTACGAACTGTGTCGTTAGATTGTTCAAAGTAACGGTTATGGTTGCGGACCCGCCGGTGGTCACAGTCGTGGTCCATATGTCGATGGAAAATCCGGAAGTATCCGTGCCTTGATGGTAGTAGCTGTTCCCCAAGTTGTCGGTTACGCTGCTGACGGATCCGAAGGTGCCCCCCTGAATTGAGATTACGATAGCGACAACATCACCCTTAACCAGCAATAGATTCGCCGTGCCTGAACTCGCGGCCTTGTACGGCTGCGCGACAGCTGATTGAAACGCAATCGTGTTGTGAACCTGGCTTCCCTGAAGCAGGTTGCCAAATGTATCATAGTTCGAATACGATTCCTCAGGCACCGATGTCGCGTTCTGGTACTGTGCGAACCCTATCTGCACATTATGAACGGCTGGGGCGACTGTTCCCGGGTTGAAGGAATTTGTAAAGACAGGTTGGTTGTATGTATAGACGTCGCCGCCCCAAATGTCCGTCATGAGCGGGCTAGAGTATTGTATTTGTCCGTTCACCGAATAGATCCGCATGTAGCCGTAGAACGGGAATGCGTTGATTCCTGCGGAGTACATGTTCAGGGAAACCGATGTTGCTCCGCTTGTTACGGTCACACTTGCCTTCAGGGACCCAGCAGCGTTGTAGACCTCGACCTTCTGGCCGGGGGAGCCTGATAGTAGGTTGTTTACAGACAGGGTCCCAGTGGTCGATGCGCCCAGGTCTGATTCGTCCCAATAGGCGCTGCCGTTGTAGAGAGTGTATGCCCAACCGTTGATACTGAGACCGTTTACTCCAACATCGTCTGTCTTGACGACCAACTCTATCCAAGCGTTTTGAATCTGCGGGATAGCACCCATGAAAAATCTCGAAGACGTGCCGTTGGTGCCACAGGTCGAACCTGCAGTGCCGCAAGCCGTGATCAGATTACTTCCCCAATATGCGCGGTGTTCCCATGTTCCTCCGACAGTGTGGAATTGTAGCATGATCTCGCTGGGCACAGACGTCGAAGGGATGTACACGTACTGGATTAGGTAGCTACCAGAAGGTGTTGATAGGGTCTGGCTGCTAGCGTTGAAGTAGTGTTCATGCGTTCCTGTGACTATTTGACTAACATGTACCGACTCGAGGCTCGGTGCCTCATCTCCGATTGTGGGAACTACGAGGCCGGTCGTCCAGACCCACGAGTCACCCCCATCACTATATGTGACCGCTCCAGTAGGTAGCGAGTCGTCGACGTATTTTGACGAATTCTGGAGAAAGCCTGTAGAGGTCCGCTGGTCACCGCCAGAATTGAATGGCGGGGTGTATGCGTATGTGCTGCCGCCCCAGATCTCACGAGTCGCGAACGTGAACTGTACGGTACGCCCGTCCAGCTGGTAGATCTTGAAGTAGCCGTACGGGAATGGGAACTGCGTTAGGTTGAGACTGAGGCTGGTCTGGCCCGAGGCGACTGTCCCAGACGCTTGTAATGCATTGTTCCAGTCGTAGGCCTCCACCTTCTGGTTCGACTGCAGGTTGGTTAGAGTGACTGTGTTCGAGGACGAGAGGCCGACGTAGTCGAAGGTTCCGGAATAGGTGGTTGTTGAAGGATTTTCATAGACGAGGTATGCATAGGATGGAGTGAAGCTAGTCGACAATCCGAGTGAGGTTGTCGAATACAATTCTTGGTAGCCCTGGGATAAGCCGAGGTTAACCCAGACCTTCAATGTGTTTCTGTCTGTGAGGATGATCTTCCAGTCCAACGAGTGGGTTCCCCTGTTACCGCTACTCCAAACAGTGGTTGTTACTCCACCGACAATCTTCAAGACTTCGTAGGTAGGACCGTCTGTGACAAGTAGGCGCAGTGCATCATTGTTCTGGGACGGGTTTCCAGTTGAACCGGTTTGTTGAGGCGAGAGAATGAACTCTGCAGAGCCTGTCCCATCCCCTGCACCCTTCATCATCTGAACCTCTGCATAGAATGGGTAGCTGTAGGTTGCGGAGCTTTGAACCCAGTTGCTTTGTGTCGTTCCCTGTGTGGATGAGGCCAGCTGAAGTTTCAGAAGGCTCCCAGTGACGGTCCTAACCAGTTGGGTTCCTGATCCTCCAGTTGCCCAGGCTGTAGTGTTTAGGGTGGGTCCGGTGAAATCGTCGTAGAAGATCTTGCCGTTGGTCGTTGTGGATACTCTTCCAGGGCTCTGGAGTGTCCACTGTGTGTTCGTGTTTGCGAACGACTGGTAGGACTCGTGTCCTGTATTGTCTCGCGTATAGATGACGTTGCCCCAGTTATCGTAGAATTGGCTGTTGTAGAAGCTGCGGGCTATCGAGGTCCCGGTGAAAATGTCCTGTTGGACTGAGCGCCCGGTTAGAGGATCGAACCAGAACTGGGTCTTCAGCATCTGTACCTGAGTGCCGTTGAGAACAGTCCTAGTCAGACTGTTTGCTTTCGCATTGAACACGTAGTTTGTGAAGCCCTGGACGCTGAAGCCGTCTGACTGTTTCACGACGGTGCTGGTAACTTCGCCGTCGGTAATGTTGTAAGAGAAACTGCTCGTCTTGACGATTGTGCCTGGGTTATCGACGTTCTGAAGTGTAACATAGTAGTTGATTGCGTCTGTTCCGACAGGAATGCTTCCATATGTGTAGGTGGAGTTTCCACCTGCTGTGTAAACAACTCCCGTGAGAAGCCATGCGCTTGCACCATTATACTTGAGAGTGATCAGGCGGCCCACTGCATCAGTGACGGTAACAAGGTTGGATCCGGAATATCCATACCGGACAGTCTGCCCCCCATACGTCACGTTGGCGAGCTGGTTACTGCCGTTGTACTTGAGAGTCGCCGTCCGGCCGACCGTGTCTGTGATCGATGAGAGAAGAGTCCCGGTGTAGGAGAATGAGATCTGGTTCTGTCCCGTCCGATCCGCGAGACTGGTTATTGAGCCGAGATTGTTGAAGTTGCATACTGTTCCATCCTTTGTCGTGAGGCGGAATGTTATCGTCGATGTGTGGGATGACAGGTTCGTCGTGTTTGTTCTGGCAAACAGGAAATCTTCAGTTTGGTGATTCTCGAAACTCCAGACGGTGACCGAATACGTGCTGTTCGTTGTATTCGTCGAGTTTGCATAGACAACTGGAAACATTTCCCCGTTCAGGAAGTGGAGATACTGGGAACCTACCCATGGTAGATTCAGCTGCCAACCATACCCAAGGTTAGCATAGGGAGTCGTTTCATAATTGATTGGACTACCCTGCAGTAAGGTAAACGGTTGAACGTAGACTCGGGTAATTGCTAGACTGAGGCCGTTTCGTCCTTGGACAGAAATGTCCGTTTGACTCACGGTTAGCAGACCGTTGCCAGGTGAGAGGTATTCGCCATTCTGGGTGAAGTATTGCTCGTTGGTAGCAAGCCCAATCCTACTCCAAGGCCTAAGCGGTGGGCCCGAGGCGATTCCAGATGGTAATGGGATCGTTCCGAGGAAGATCTTGTACGGCGAGGTCGTATTCAAGGTCCATGTAAGGAGAACTTCCTTGGTCGATGTACGGGATGAACTAAGCCAGTTAGCGTTTTGAATATTTGTACCCGATCCGAAGGGTTGGGATGTGACCGACCAACTCTGACCCTTGATCTTTGTACTGTAGATCAGGTAGGTTGGAACTCCTGAGGAGAGTGCCATCCAGAAGGCGTAGAGGTTTCCGAGCGAGTCGGAGGAGATAGTCGGATAGAGGCATTGACTCGAGCAGCTGTACAGACTAGGACCTACGGTCCATTGGGCAGTCGTTGAATTGTAGAAGCTATACACAATCTGGTATGTGGTCGTGAACTGCTCGAAGATCATGTGAACGTTCCCGTCCGGCGTTGAGGTGGCTGACATGAGGTTCCACTTTGGAGTGTTAGTCTGGAAGTTCATGCTGAGAGATTGAGTTGAACTCCACGAGCCTCCGTTCGTGGCGAGGGGATTCCAGATTCTCCATCTCACTGTCGAATCTGAATAGTGACTGGTGAGAGACATCACACGTCCCGTGGTCAGTGGAATCAGTTGGAGGGCTTCGTCCCTTGAAGCGCTGTTTGAAGTGATGTAGTTGGTGCTTAGAGAGAAGGTTGAGCCGTCTGTGGATTTGTAGATCCAGACATTATAGTTCAAGTTGGCGTCATACCATATTCCTCCCACCCAGTATGTCCCGTCAGACCCTATCGTAATGCTGGGCGGCCAGCTGTAGGGTTGCGAGACAAAACTTGCAACCTTGACGCAGTTTCCCCAGGAGACGTCACCATCGAATATCACTCCAGGCTTGAAGTAGAGAGCAGTCGTGTGGTCGCCCGTAGAGCTTGAATTGTAGTATAGCCAGACGAGGGCTATTGTTGATCCTGATTGGGCGAGGTCAAAGTTGTATCCGATTGCTCCGCCCCAACACGTACCGCCAGCCTCAACGTAGCCAGCTGTCCACGTTACTTGGTCCGTGCTACTCTTCATGAGAATGTTGCTGCCGCTGTAGAAGAACATGTAGTAGCGCCCCGCGTAGTATGCGAGTTTCCTCTGTGTGGAGTAGCTGGTCGCAGTGTTCACGTTCGATGTTGTGACTTGTGTTGGATCGATGGTCGCCTGATCTGCGGGGAAGACGATGTCATGGCCGGTTCCACGAAGACCGGCCAGAACGAGCGGACCCGTTTCAAGAACTCCTCCTGGCGCATCGGACCAGTCGGTTGTAAGCCAGTCCGTCCAGGTCGAAGGATCGCCGGAAGGACCAACATCTACCTTAGAAGAGCCCGCAAACTGTTGTACCGATGAGAGAGTTGAGATGGCCAGCGGTGGCCGCCCAGAGGGTCGTGCCCATTGATCCGCCGTGAAAGTTGTCCAGACGATGTTGAAGTGTCCAAGGTTCCAGTTCGAGGTTTCACTAAACTGAATGTTGAACTTGGGCCGCGAAGATGCTTGAAAATCGACCTGTAACTGGAGATACCCCACTACTAGCCTGTTGAACAGGACCTCGTACCGGGTCACATACTGAGTGTCAGAAGCAACTAGTACCATTGAAAGTCCTGGGGTGAGAGGTGCTTGTCCGGTTCTTACGAAAAAGAAGCTACCCTTCGAAAGAATAGCTCCCGACGATGTCTGTAAACTGAATATGAATGGAGCGGATCTGTCGAATGAGTAGGTTCCATACGATGTCTGATATGAGAACGCGCTCGATGTTGCAATTAGGTGAGGTTGCACAGAGCCGTCAGTCACTTGGCTGAAGGAGGGCTGGGCCACGGATTCGGTGCCAAGGCTGCCGGGTGGAAGCGAAGTTCCCGGTCCCGATTGTACTTGGGTATTGGAGCCTTTGCTTGTTTTCGAGGTTGACGAGGCAGAACTCGATACCCATGGGAAGAGCGTGTTGACTATGTTGGGCAAATAAGGAAAGGTACTACTCGAAACAACAACGAAGATCAGCGCTAAGACAAAAACGCACTTCAACGCTCGTTTGGTCTTGCGTCCGGGCAGCACAAGGTTGACTGCTGGAGCTTGGTTCAAGACTAGCCGTGGAGACGAGGGTTCTGATAATAAACCGCGGCGACTACTGTGTAACTAAGTGAGAAAATTGTGACCTAGTATCTGAAAGGTCACCTGTGCAACAAAGTATTTCTGCAAGGCAAACCGTATTCTACTTTTTTCCATACGCTCGGTAGGCGGTTTTTATATGAAATCCTAAATATGAAGCCTGTCGCCAGTATTTTATTTGTTCAGTTCACGTGAGGAGCAGTCGCGAGACCGAAGGGAGAAATCTCTTGAGGACACCATCAGACATACCGCTGTGCAGGATCTTGACAAACGATTTTTCGAACTCGCGAAACAGCTTGAGGGATGGTGTCAGGATACTCAGAAGTTAGTGAAAACCCTCGCTCCTCCGAGAGGTATAGGCCCGAGGCGTTTTGAACTGGACCCATTAAGGAAGGTCCTTGGAAAATGGTCTATCGAAATTATCACGATCCTCCATGCCCGAGGGCTCGTTGGATTCGCGGAACTTCGGAAGGGTCTGGGGGGAATCAGCGCGCGCGTCCTCTCGCAAAAACTGAAGGAGATGCAATTCAATGGACTCGTTAGTAGAACAGTTCTTTCGAGTACGCCGACAAGGGTCCGATACGAGCTGAGTGATAGGGGCCAGGTGCTCGTGGGTCTTGGACGGCCTGTAGTGCTGTTCCTCTTGAGGGAGAACTATCCTAACCGACGTCTATGACGATGCGTCCTTCGCCTGCGGACCCCCACTATTGCCAGCTCAAGAGGGTGAACAAAATGGGCGATTCGTTTGAACTTGCGTTGATCCCACGCCCGACATGTTGAACTGATGGTTCAACTCCTACGTCCTCGACGAGTCGCGTATTGGAACCGAATTGGAAGCGATTTTGATCCGCCAAGATTTCGTAGTCTCTTGTTCAAATCCCTCGCCTCTCGACATCATCCAAGTTGGATTATCTCTTCTTGGGGCTTCGAGAGTTCCTCGTACCCCCCAGATGTGACTAGAACATCTTGTTCTAGGTTGCAAGTGCCAAACTTGCTAGTTACTGAGGGCTCTATGGTGAAGACCATGTCCCGCTGAACCTGTTTCTCTCCCTGCTTGCCATACCTGTTGGGCCATCTGGGACCCAGGAGAGGGCCGATCTCATGAGTGCTCCTTCCTAGCACGTGGCCGAGTGCGTGTTTGTATTCCGGATAGCGTCTCTTGACGATTAGGCTTCTCCCTGCCTGGTCGACCTTATAGCCCGGGACCCCAGGCTTCAAAGCGGCGAGAGCTGCATCATTCGCATCACGAGCAGTCTTGAACATCTGCTGCACTCCCTTCGGTACTGGTCCAGATCCGACGAAATAGTTCCTCTGAATGTCGCTGCAATAGCCATCATATTTGACACCAA
>Ga0137399_10000466_pt1 | contig 15995 bp, 18 predicted proteins | sample czorhiz316metaG_FD_104810 | JGI IMG/M metagenome (GOLD analysis project Ga0137399, IMG submission 104810) | Vadose zone soil microbial communities from Angelo Coast Range Reserve, California, USA - czorhiz3.16 metaG | ecosystem: Environmental > Terrestrial > Soil > Vadose zone | place: USA...
CCGCCACCCCCACCGCGCTCCGAGCCCGTACGCGAGGATGACCACCAGCCAGGCCACGCCGTAGGCCGCGAAGATCCCCTTCATGAGGGTGGAGCGCGGCGGGACCCCAATCGCGGACACAATGGCCGACCACGGTCCCAACTGCCCCGCAAAGCGGCCGCTGCCGGGCGTGATGTAGTCGCCGACGATCAACGCCCGGATGCCATCGAGCGCCATGTAGCCGGCCTCACTGAGAGCGAGCACCACGATGACCGGGCGCAGCCAATGGGTCACGCTATCCCCGGATGAGTATCATCGGAACCACGATGGCCCGCGTCCTGGTCGTGGAAGACGAGCCCAACATCGGCACCATTATCGTCTTCAAGCTGGAGCGGGAGGGCCACACCGTCACCTGGGTGACGGAGGCCACGCGGGTCGCCGCTGCAGCGGTGGCGTTTCGCCCGGACCTGGTGCTGCTGGACTCAACCCTGCCGGATGGCGATGCCTTCCTCCTGCTGGAGCGCCTCGTCCCTGACCATCCGGTCGTGATGCTGACCGAGTTCCGCGACGCGGCAGCGCCCGAGCGCGCGCGTCGCGCCGGCGCGGCGGCCACCGTCGAGAAACCGTTCAAGCCAACCCAGCTCGCCCGGTTGGTGGCCCAGCTGGCACCGGTCGCCTCGGCATGATCACCGTCCTGGCCCGCAAGGATGGCGCCGCGCTGGTGATCCGAGACCAGGCGCTTGGCATTTTTACCGGCAAAGGCTTCACCCCGGTGGACTTCAAACCCGAGCTGGCGATGAAGCTGGCCGCGCGGCTCAAGTACACCCCCGTGGTACCGCCGCTGCGCATGGACGAGCCCGAGCTGGCCCGGTTTTTGGCTGGCCCAGACCGGGTGTAGTCAACTTGTGACCGCCGCTGCTCGTCCCCGGGACGGGCAGCTGGCAAAGGACCCCGGAACGGCGCGTTATCCCCGCATGGCCGCGGTCACCGAAGTCGAACGTCTCCTGGAGAGCGGACTGGCGGCCGAGGCCGGGGGAAACGTCCGCGAAGCGCTGATCCGGTACGAGGCGGCGGTGAAGAGCGCGCCCGAAGCGGCCAGGCCTGCTCTGCGGCTGGGAACACTCTGCCACCGTCTGCGCGACTACGAACGCGCCCGCCAGTTGCTGGACCGGGCGGCGGGGCTCGACCCCAACGATCCCGAGATCGCCTTCCGGTTGGGCGCCACCTGCGACGCCCTCGGCGACCGCGCCGCGGCCACGGCCTCCTACGGCCGGACCATGGCGCTGGCGCCAGCCGGCTGGCAGACCTGGTTCCTCATCGGCCGGCAGCACCGCCAGTTGGGTCGCGCGGAGGTCGCGCAGGCCGCCTACCGACGAGCGCTGGGCATCATCCCCGACCAGCCGGACGTGCTGGCCGAGCTGGGCTCGCTGCTGCTCGAGATCGGACGTCCCGAGGAGGCACTCCCGTACCTGGAGGCGGCGGTGAAGGCGACCCGGACCGATGCCGGGCTGGCACTGCAGCTGGGGCTGGCTTACCTGCAGCACGACGACGTGATCGCCGCCCAGGCAGTGTTGCTAGATGCCAAACATCTCGACCCCGCGGACCGCTTGGTTGACAAAGCGTTACAGGATCTTGCCAACCACAGGAAGCGCGCGCGCCGAAATCGCAAGGCTGCCTGACGGCTTGTTAGATCGGCTGTAAGTGCTCGCTGCTAGCCTCATCGTGCGCAGTACGACGACCCCCCTCCTCCCCTTCGAAGGCCGCGCCCCACGCGGCCTTCTTCTTTTATCAGGGCGGGGCTTATGCCCCCGGCGGGGACTCCGCCTCCGTCCAGGCCGGCTCCAGCTCCGAGTCGAGCACATGTTCCTGGGCCCAGATCCGTCGGAGGATGGCGGCCGACGAGGCGTAGGTCGAGTCCAGCCCGTAGTAGGACAGCCCGCGAGCACCGAGCGTGCGGGCCTGGGTGTACGGCGTGTCAGAGGCGTAGTGCAGGACCCCCACGTCGAAGGGCAGCCGGGTGAAGTTGATGTTCTCCCGCACCGGGTAGCGCGACGACTCGCTGGTCTCGTAAATGGCATCGAGATAGGGGCCGGCTTCCATCTCCACGACCGTGAAGCTTTCGCGATGGTAGAAGTCGAGGTATCCGCGATTCTGCAGGAACGTGCCGCGCACGGTCACCGCCCGCTGGTTATCCAGCGCCGACCCGTACACGAGGAAGGGCGCCACGCTGTTGAAGCTGAAGCAGTTGTCCAGCCAGTAGGTGTTCTCCGAATGCTCGTCGTAAACCACATTCGAGATCATGATGTCCCCGATGCTGGCGTTGAGCGTGGCCGCTTTTCCCAGCACATAGACGCCCCGCAGCTGATCGATGCTCTCCGTGACCACTCGCAGGATGTTGTAGGAGGCCTGCCCCAGTGGATAGTTGATGTTGAGGATGACGGCGGGGGATTGGCGCAATCGCTCGCTCGCCGGATGCCCCAGGCGTGGGTCCAGGGCGGCGGCGTCCAGCCGGTCCAGCACCATCACCTGGGCGGCTACGTCGAGGCCGGCCCGGCTGGCCAGGAAGTAGATACCGCGCTGCTCCTCTTCCTGGGTGCGGGCGGCCCGCAGTGTGGTGGCGTCTGGCGACTGTCCGTAGTACACGCGGGCGGCGTAGTAGAGGAAGTTGTCCCAGTTGCCCCGCGACTGGCGCTGGCGCAGCTTGCGCAGCTCCGGCACCAGCTCCAGGTTGTTCGTCTGCTCGATGAATCGGACAATCTCGTCCTGGTGGCGGCGGGCCGAGCCGCTGAGCAGGTTGACCAGGCTGTGGGTGTTGCTGGACACGAAGTAGATGGGGCGACCTTCCAGGCCCTCGGTGCGGAGCAACGACTGGATCGGCTCCCACCAGCGCCGGGTGGTCTTGGAGTACCCGACCTGGGTGCCGCCCAGCATCCGGATGGTGCAGTTCTTCTCTTCCGCCTTGATCGCCTGCAGGCTGCGGAGGAGGTCGGAACCCCGGATCTCTTCCAGCCGGATCCAGTCGCCCTCGGAGATGCCCAGGCGCTCGGCCAGGGCCAGCTGGTCCGCGACCGGCATGCCGGCGGGCAGCTCCTCGGGCTGCAGCAGCTCGTGCATCTTGTTCCACTCGATCTGGAAGGCCACCAGCTGGGGTACCATGTCGTCCACGTCGGACGGGCTGGCGATGAAGGCCGCCAGGGTCTCGCGACCGTCGTAGTAATAGCGCCGCCGGCGCCCCGGGGCGCTCTGCATCTCCCAGCTCTGGACATCGACGTGCAGCATCCGCTCGAAGAGCTCGGCCGACTGGCCGAGGATCACTCGCCGGACGCTCATCATGCAGGGCGGTAGGCGGCGCAGCGCGTAGATGAAGGCGCCGGCATCGACCTCCGGCTCGCCCGCCTTCGGGTGGAGGCTGGACCCCATGCCGATATGGGTCTGCTCCAGCACCCGGATCTTGGTTTCGCCCGAGCTGCGCAGCAGCGTGTTGTAGGTCCGCACGTAGACCTCGACGTTCTCGCGCGCCGGATGGGGTTGCTCTTCGCTCGCCAGGTACGCCATTGCCGGTATTATCCCGCTGGGTCCAACAAGCTTGTGGCACGCCCGAAACCCGGCCTGACCGCGCTGATCGCCACCCGGCTCACGGAGCTGGCGATCGCGACCGACCACGAAATGGCTGGGAAGCTGCACCGGCTTCGCCTGACGGTCGCCCAGATGCGAGTGCTGCTGGCCCTGTCCGACGAGCGCGTGGCGCAATCGGCGCTGGCCAGGACTCTGCATTGCGATGTCAGCAACCTGACCTCGCTGTTGCGCCGGCTAGAGCGACGGCGGCTCATCACCCGATCGGCCGCCGACCACGACCGTCGCTACAAGCCGGTGTCCCTCACCCTGGCCGGCCGCCGCATGCAGCAGCGCCTGCTTCCCATCCAGGCGCAGGTGGCAGCCCGGCTGTACGGTCACTTGACCCGGCGGCAGCAGCGACAGCTCTACGACCTGGTCGCACAGCGCGGCTGAGCCGGAATCCCCCAGGTGGACCACGCAGATTGGCGAGTCCCGTCGGGCGACCAGGTCGGCTGGAAGTCGTTAGTCGGGCACGTCAGTCGAACCAGGTCATAACCCACGCTACCGATGACATAGATCTGGTCGATACCAGCACCGCGTCCGGTGAAGGCGATAAGGCAGACAGCACGATGAGTGAGAAAACGTTTCGGCGGCGCCCCCGCCACGGCATGGGTGGTGTTCAACGCCGCTGAGTCCGCTGAACGGCGAATACGATCACACGGGGTCAATGATTAACAACTCTTTACGAAATTTACTTGCCACCCTCGGCAATTGAGACGACCATGACCGACAGCCAACCATTCGAGTCGGAGGAAAGCTCCTGGATCATGTACGAAACCATTCGAGAGGAAACATGGCGACAGCGTCACGAGGTGTTGCAGCGAAAGGCTGCTGAAGCCGAGCGGAAGCTCAGCCTCTATGCGCTCGACAACATTCTCTGGAATCTGGAGGAACTCAACCTCAAAGAGCGCACCATCGTCCCGGATGACGTGGTCGAACAGCTGACAGCCTACGGCGTGCCCTATCAGCCGTCGGTGCGGATCCCGGACCTGATCGAGCTGGTCTTCACCAGGCAAGAGCACTACATGAACGTTGAGCCCGAGGACCCCGGCCGGGTGCCGACCCTGGAGGAGCTGGAAGCCTACTTCGAGGAATCGCGCGTCGCCTGACGTCGATCAACGCTTAAGCGAGAAACGCCGGCCGCCAGGCCGGCGTTTTCGTTTCCGGAGGGGCTATAATGGCGCCCTCACAACGCCCGCTCTCAATGGAAGGGGAGGTGGTGCCGGTCATCATTCGCACAAGTCAATAGCTCGACAGGTGGCTCACACGAGCTGAAAAGGGAAGCCGGTGCGATGCCGGCGCGAACCCGTCACTGTGACTGGGGAGCCCTCCGACAGCGGTCCACTGAGGCGAAGGCCTTGGGAAGGAGTCGCGAGGTGCGCCGATCCAGAAGCCAGGAGACCTGCCTGCCGGGATTCGACGTCGACCCTCTTCGAGGCTGAGAGGGAGATGCACACAACATCTTCGGCTCCCCTTCGGAAGGATCGGGAGCTTTTTGTTTGCACTCCGATCGGCCTCCAGCGGTCATTACTTCCCTGGAGGTTTCTATGCGTCGGATCACACTCGCCGCCATCAGCGCTGTTGTCGTCGTCGCGACCCAGACCATTCCGGCCGCAGCCCAGCCGGCTCCGGCACGGGCGCAGGCCGCCATTGCCTGGTTACTGACCCAGCAGGACAAGACCACGGGGCAGATGGGCGCCGCGGCAGAGAACCCGCTGGCCCGCTCGGCCGAGACCGCGCTCAGCCTGGCCGCCATCTCGCAGGACCCTGACACCTTCAAGAACGGGGCCGCGTCGCTGGCCGATTACCTCAAGCCCGCCGTCCCCACCGACGTGGGGACCGCCGGCGAATTGTTGCTGGCCCGGACGACCTGGCCGGACCTCGGTCCCACCGCCCCCCTGATCGCGCAGCTAGACGCCGCCTATCTCCAGGCCTGCGCCGGGGCTCCGGGGCAGTATGGCGGCAGCATCTTCAGCGATGGCCTGGCCATCCTGGGGCTCCGCGCCGCCGGCCAGCGGCTGGGGACGGAAGCGGTGACCTTCCTGCGGGCCAAGCAGAACCCGCAGGACCACGGCTGGAGTTTCGATACGGCCGGCAAATACGGCAGCGATTCCAACACCACGGCGATCGTCCTGCAGGCGCTGCTCGCGGCCGGCGTTTCGCCAGCCGACCCCGCCATCCAGAATGGATTCGCCTACCTCAAGACCCAGTTCGCCAACGGGGGGTTCTTCTCGTTCGGCTCCGCCCCTGATCCCAACTCCAACGAGCTGGGCATACAGGCCGTCGTGGCGGCCGGCCTCCAGCACACCGCGCCATGGTCGGACATGCTCACGGCGGCCGAGGCCAGCCTGGCCAGTGAGCAGATCGCCGGCGGTCCCGACGCGGGCGCGCTCACGGCCGGCGACAAGCTGTTCGCCACCTCGCTGGCGCCGGCGGCGTTCATGGAGCGCCCGCTGACACTGCCGGGTTCTGGTTCCGAAGCGGGGACGTCCCCGGCCTGCCCACCGACGCCGGTCGCTCCCCACCTGGCCCAGACCGGAGGTCAACCGGCGCTGCCGCTGGCGTTGGGCTTCGCACTGATCGTGGTCGCACTCCTGCTGCGGAGGTCGCGGCGACGCACCTAAAGCGCTTGCGGCTTCTGTGGCGCGTATTGGCGGCGGTCGGCCTGGTGGGCGCCGCCGCCGTGGTCCTTGGCCATCCGGCGCACGCGGCCGTCCACCGGGCCGGCCTGGTGATCGAGCACGCCAGCGGACGGCTGGTGACGCGCTGCGTCACCTTCGTGGAGGACCACATCTCGGGCTTTGCGCTGATCCAGCGGTCGGGCCTCTCCTACCAGGCGCAGTCGTACGGGTCCATGGGTCAGGCCATCTGCCAGGTCGACGGCGAGCCCTCGCCGGTACTGGCCAACTGTCTCGGCACCGGTCCCTACTGGCAGTACCTGCACCGAGCCGGGACTCGATGGGTCCCGTCTCAGCTGGGCGCCAGTGAATGGATCCTGCACGACGGGGACATGGATGGATGGCACTACACCGACCGGGCCGGCCAGTCGCTGCCCGCCTTCACAGTGGAGCAGATCTGCGCGCCGCCGTCGCGGCCAGCGGCCAGCACTCCGTCCGGTTCGACGCTGCAGCCGACCGCGGCGCCAACCTCTTCCCCATCGCCGTCGTCGTCACCCGTTCTCCGCGGTGCCGTCCCCACAGTGACGCCGACACCCAGCGCCAGGCCGGCATCGCCCTCGTCCGCCGCGGGACCGTTGGGCGTGCTGGGCGGAAGCCTGCTGGTGCTGGCCGGCCTCAGTGCGTGGAACCTGTTGCGACGAGGCCCATGACCGGGCTGAACCCCCTGACCTGGTGCGCGTGGGCCCTGGCGGCCATCGCCGCCGCCCTGGTGGAGCGCAGTCCCTATTTACAGCTCCTGCTGCTCGCCATCCTGCTCACGGTCTGGATTGCAGCCCGGCACGACCGGTCGATCGGATACTGGCGGGCCGTCCTGGCCCTGGGCCTGCTGCCGATTCTGTTCTCGCTGGTCTTCAGCCGCTTCGGAACCCACGTGCTGTTCCGTCTCCCCAAAGACCTCCCGGTCATCGGCGGCGCGTGGACGCTGGAGGCTGCGCTCTATGGCGCCAGCACCGGCGCCGCGCTGCTGCTGGCCATGCTGGTGTTCGCCGTCGCCCAGTCCACGCTTCGGACCGCCGACCTCCTGGCGGTGCTGCCGCGGCCGCTGTACCGACTCGGCACGCTGGTCGCGCTGGCCCTGGCGTTAGTACCGCAAGCCCTGGCATCCCTTCAGGCCGTGAGCGACACGCGCCGGTTGCGCGGACTGCGTTCTGGATGGCGAACGGCGCTCGGCCTGCTGCTGCCGGTCCTGCTCACCACCCTGGAGCGGGCGCTGCAGTATGCGGAGTCCCTGGACGCGCGTGGATTTGGGAGCCAGCGTCGGACGCGCTACCGCCCCTCGCGCTGGGGTCTTGCGGACGGGCTGGTCCTGTTGGGAGCCACCGTCACGCTGGCCGCCACCATCCTGGCGCCGTCCGGATACGACCCCTACCTCCAGCTGGCGCCGACGCTGCCGCAAACTGCCCTGATCGGGTTGTTGGTTCCTCTCTCTTTCCCCGCCTGGCTTCTGGCGGCAAGCCGCAGGCATGCCCTTGATCACGTTTGAGCGCCTGACGTTCCGCTACCCGGAGACGGAGCAGCCGGTGATCGCCGACTTCTCCGCCACCATCGACCCGGGGCACGTGATCCTGGTTCGCGGTCCATCGGGGAGCGGCAAGTCGACGCTGCTCCGCTGCTTGAACGGACTGGTTCCGCACAGCAGTGGGGGCCACTTCAGTGGCCGGGTCGTGGTCGACGGCCTGGACACCCGGACGACCCCGCCTCGCCAGCTGGGCGCCCACGTCGGGTTCGTCTTCCAGCATCCCGACGCGCAATTCGTGCTGGAGGACGTCGAATCGGAGCTGGCCTTCGGCCTGGAGAATGTCGGGCTTCCCCGCCCGCTGATGCGCAAGCGGGTCGAGGAAGTCCTGGACCAGGTGGGCATCGCCGGCCTGCGCCATCGCGCGATTCGCACCCTCTCGGGCGGCGAACGGCAGCGGGTGGCGATCGCCGCCACTCTGGTCACCCATCCATCGGTGCTGGCCCTGGATGAGCCGACCTCGCAGCTCGATCCGCAGGCGGCCGAAGACGTCTTGCACGTGCTCGCTCGGCTGGTCGGCGAGCTGGGGCTCACCGTGGTCATCGCCGAGCATCGAGTGGAACGGATCGCGCCTTTCGTCGATCGCGTCTTTACGCTGACGGCTCCGGGTGCGCCCATCGCCGATGCCTCGCCTCGCGTCGCGTTGGGCGGGGGCGGGGCCCGGCCGCCGATTGTCGACCTGGCAGTCCGAGCCGGATGGGACCCCATTCCGATCACCCTGGGCGAAGCGCGCCGAGCGGCGGCCGATTTGCGGGCCACCCTCGGCCAGGCCGCCATGGCGGATCGCGATTCGCCGCGCCCCTCCACCGCGGAGGTGGCGGGCGCAGCCTTCAGCTACAACGGGACTCCCGCCCTGCGGGACGCCTCACTCCGTTTGCATGGTGGTGAAATCACGGTCCTCATGGGCCGCAATGGCTCCGGGAAAACCACGCTGTTGAAGGTGCTCGCGGGGCTCCTCAGCCCCCTTCGTGGTCATGTCACCCGACAGGGCACGGTCGCCTACGTCCCCCAGGATGCCGACACCCTCCTCTATGCGCCCACGGTACGGGAGGAAGTCAAAGATCATCCGGGTTCGATGCTGCCGCTGGGCGTCGCGGACTGGCTGCACCGGTATCCGCGCGACCTCAGCACCGGAGAACGGCAGCGGGTAGCGATTGCCGCGGCGGCGGGCCGAGCCGACGTGGTCCTGCTGGATGAGCCCACCCGCGGTCTCGACCCGGACGCCAAGCGCAGCCTGGCCGCCTACCTGCGGGTCCGCGCGGATGCCGGTGCCAGTATCCTGATCGCCACCCACGACGTGGAGTGGGCGGCCCGCGCCGCGGACCGGGTGGCGCTGATGTCGGAAGGCGCAATCTACGCGGAGGGCGCTCCCCGGACCGTCCTTACAGACTCTCTGGTCTTCGCCACGCAGGTCAACAAGTTGCTGGGCAAAGGCTGGCTCCTCCCCGATGAGGTTCCCCTGCCATCACCAGGGTGACTCTGACCCGGCCGGTCGAGCCCGTCCTTTTCGGACTGGTCAGCCTCGCCGGCCTGGGCGCCTTCGTGCTTCCCCTCTCTGCGGGTCCGCGGGCCTCGACCGGCTTGCTCGTCTCGTTCGTGATCGCCGCCGCCGCCCTGTTGCTGGCTCTGGCCCTGCAGACGCATCGGCTGTCGGCCCGCCTGGCCGCCGTGCTGGCCGCCCTGATCGCCGTGGACGCAGCCCTGCGGCTGGCCGCGGTGGTCGGCGTGGCCGGGTTCTCGCCGATCTTTTTCCTCATCCTGGTCTGCGGATACGTTTTTGGTCCCGGCATTGGCTTTGCGATGGGAGCGCTCACGTTGCTCCTCTCGGCCGTCTTCACTGCCGGGTTCGGCCCCTGGCTGCCATACCAGATGCTGGGCTGCGGCTGGGTGGGCGCCGGGGCCGGATTGGTTGGGTCGGCCCTCGGCCGGCGCCAGTCGCGGCCGGCCATGTTGGTGCTGGCGGGTTGGGGCATCGCCGCGGGCTTCGCCTTTGGCGCCCTGCTCGACCTGTGGCAATGGCCGCTCTTCGTGGGGGGACAGTCCACCTCCATCAGCTGGGCGCCGGGCCTGCCGCCGGCCGAGCTGCTGCGCCGGTTCGGCACCTTCTACCTGGCCACCTCGCTCGTGTATGACAGTTTTCGGGCAGGCGGCAACGCCATCCTGGTCCTGGTTTTGGGACAACCGGTGGTGGCGGCCCTGCTTCGCTTCCGGCGCCGGTTCCTGGTGGAATGGGAAGGAGTCCCAGCTAACATGCTGGGAGATGGCCGAGCTCGAGCCCCCGACCCCGTCCGAGATCATGAACGAGGACCTGAGCCCGCCGGAAACGATCGTCCCCGATCGACCGCGGGCCTGGCCGGAGGCGCCCCGGGCGCCGAAGCCGCAGATCAAACGCCCCCTTGAGGAATGGCTGGCCGAGTTCACCGATCGCGTCAAGCAATCGGACGCCAGCCCCAATCAACAGGGCTCCCTGATCCGGCGCCGGCGACCGAAAGGCCTGGACCGGCTGGTCCCGGCCCCCACCCGTCGAGCTGAGCCGGACGAACGCGGACGGCGGCGCGGTCGTCGCGGTCGAGGCGGCCTGCCGCGGCCCGATGGACGAGAGGCGCCGCGTTCCGACGCCGGCAGCCAGCGACCCCAGCGGAACGAGCCGCGTCCACCGCGACAACCCCGGCCACCGCGGCCCCAGTCCAGGCCCGCTGGTCAGCAGCCCGGCCAGGGGCCAGGCCCGGTCGGCCCCCCCGGTCAGGGAGGCGAGGGCGGACCTGGACGCCGGCGCGGACGGCGCCGCGGACGGCGACGCGGCGGCCCGCCGCGGAGTGGCCCTTCGCCAGCCCCATGACTCCCGCAACTGGCACCGAGGATCGGAATAGAACGGCCGCCTCGCGCGTTGAACAGGGTGACGATTTCGCGCTGTTCGAGCGGCATCTCGATGCGCTGTATCGGAGCGCGCTGCGGCTAACACGCAAGCCGGAAGACGCCGAAGATCTCGTGCAGGAGACGTATTTGCGAGCCTTTCGCTATCGGAAGCGGTTCACGCCTGGAACCAACGAAAAGGCGTGGCTCTTCACCATCATGACCAACGTCTTTCGGAACAAGCTGCGCCAGCGGCCGCCGATCCAGGAATCCATCGATGAGCCGTCCAACGACGCCTACATCTATCAGCAGTTGGAGCGCCAAGGCCTGCCCCTCCACCTGATGACGCCCGAGCAGCTGATCGTGGAGCGGGGCTTCGGCAACTAAGTCCGGCGGGCGCTGGAGGAGCTCCCGGTCGCGATGCGGATGGTGGTGATCCTGGTCGATGTGGAAGACTTCTCCTATAAGGAGGTTGCCAAGATCCTGAGCATCAAGATTGGCACCGTGATGTCGCGTCTGCACCGCGGTCGGCGGAGCCTGCAAAAGAAGCTCTGGGAGTATTCCGGGCGGCAGCCTCAGGCGGCCGCGATTGGAGGCGGGGTTTCGTGAACTGCAACGAATGCGGCGACCAGCTGAACGCCTATGTCGACCGGGAGCTGACCGCCGGCGAGCTGGGCGAGGTGCAGCGGCACCTGGACGATTGCCCGCCTTGCCTGCAGATCTTTGAGCTGCAGGCTGGCCTCAAGCGACTGGTCCGCAAGGAGTGCTGCCAGGACGAGGCCCCGGCGCGGCTGCGCGCCTGGGTCCGAAAACTGCCCACGGAGGAACGGCGAGTCTAAGCCGGACTAAGCTAGTCGTCCGATGATCGTCGATCTCGGCCTGGCCTTCCTCGCCGGCTTGCTCTCCTTTGCCTCGACCTGCGTGCTGCCCCTGGTGCCGGCCTATGTGGCGTACATGGGCGGGCAGGTCGCCGCCGGCTCGCCCCAGCCAGGGATCCGGCAGCAGGCCCGGGTGCTGGGCAACGCCTTCCTGTTCGTGCTCGGCTTCAGCACCGCCTTCGTGGCGCTGGGCGCCTCGGCCGGTCTCTTGGGAGCCGACATCAAGGCCTTTCGACCCGTCCTGCTGCAGGTGGCCGGGGTGGCCCTGATCGTACTGGGCGTGGCATTGCTGGGCATCTGGAAGATTCCCTGGCTGATGCAGGAGCGCCGCCTGGACATCGCCCATCGCCTGCCCCGAGCGCCATGGACCGCCTACCTGGTCGGGCTGGCCTTCGCCATCGGCTGGACCCCCTGCGTCGGGCCGATCCTGGCGGCCATCTTGATCCGCGCCGGCGCCAGCAACACGGCCGGCCAGGGCGCCATCCTGCTGGCCACCTACTCGGCCGGTCTGGGCATCCCCTTCCTGCTGGCGGCCGGCCTCTCCGGCGTCATCATGCAAGCGCTCAGCCGGATTCGCGGAGCGTATGGCGCCATCAACGCGGTGGCGGCCGTCTTCCTGATCGGTATGGGGGTGCTCATCTTTACCAACCGGCTGACCGCCCTGAACTCCATGATTCCGTACTTCGATACCCCGGAGCCGATCGTCTCGCTGCCGGCCACCACCGTAGCCGCGCCGCTCAAAGCCGGTCAGCCTGCCCCGGCGTTCAGCCTCACGGACCTCAACGGCCAGCCGGTGAGCCTGACTGGGCTGAAGGGCAAGGCGGTGCTGGTCACCTTCTGGGCCACCTGGTGCGGCCCCTGCCGCCAGGAGTTGCCGCTGATCTCGTCGGCTTATCAGGCGCATCGAGAGCAGGGACTGGCCGTCGTCGCCGTCGACTTCGGCGATGAGTCGGCCGACACGGTCCGGGCCTTCTGGAACTCGATGGGCCTGCAGCCGGCGCCGCTCCTCGATCCCGGTGGGCGGGTGGCCAACGCCTATGGGGTTGGGCTCAAGACCTCCGGCCTGCCGGTCAGCGTCTTCATCGCCCGGGACGGGAGCGTGAGCACCTACTGGCCATTCACCCTGGACCAGGGTGTGCTCGACTCCAAGCTGAAGAGCATCCTCTAGCGGGGCTTCCGCGGCGCGTGCGCTACCCTAATCCAGCCGTGGATGCAGTGGTCGAGGCGCGCGAGCTCGTCAAGAATTACGGCGCGGTGCAGGCGGTCGATGGCATCTCCTTCCACATCGCGCCTCGCCAGTGCTTTGGCTTCCTGGGTCCGAATGGCGCCGGCAAGACCACCACCATGCGAATGCTCTATGGCCGGGTGATGCGGAGCGGCGGCGCGCTTCGAGTCCTGAGCCTGGATCCATCGACGCAATCCCGCGCGATTCGGGAACGCATCGGCGTGGTGCCCCAGACGAACAATCTGGACGGCGACCTCTCGGTGATCGAGAACCTGATGGTGTTCGCCGGATTCTTTGGGATCGGCCGGCGCGAGGCTCGGGAGCGTGCCGAGCGCCTCCTGGAGTTCGTCCAGCTGCAGTCCCGTCCTCAGAGCCGGATGTGGGAGCTGAGTGGAGGGATGCAGCGCCGCCTCCTCATTGCGCGCGCGCTCTTGAACGACCCGGAGCTGCTGATCCTGGACGAACCGACCACGGGTCTCGATCCCCAGGCTCGGCTGGTGGTCTGGCAACGACTCGCCGAGTTGAAACAGCGCGGCGTCACCATCATCCTGACCACCCACTACATGGAGGAAGCCAGCCGCTTATGCGACTGGCTGGTGATCATGGACCACGGCCGGATCGTGGAGGCCGGGGCGCCGCGGCCGCTCATCGAGAAGCACGCCGGCACCCAGGTGCTCGAGCTCGAATGGCCGGTCGACGCGCCCGCTCCCGATCTGCCGGATCGAGTCGTCCGCCGCGTGGAGCATGTCGGCGATCGCCTGCTCCTCTTCACCGCCGATCCCGCCGGAATCCTGAGCGCGCTGGCCAGCCGCGTCCCCACCGAGAGCGCCCTGATCCGGCCGGCCACATTGGAGGACGTGTTCATCCACCTGACTGGACGCGACCTGCAGGAGGAGTAAACGGCCATGGTGGTGCTGCCCAATCCGGTCCGCGCCCGCCGTGTCTGGTGGCGGGAGTTCATCTCCTGGCGTCGGGTGTTCAAGACGTCCGTAATCCTCAACTTCGGGGAGCCGTTCCTCTACCTGGTGGCGTTCGGCTTCGCCCTGGGCGCTTACGTGAACCTGGGCCGCGGCCAGACCTACGCCGCCTTCGTGGCGCCGGCCCTGATCGCGGTCACGGCCATGAACGCCGTCACCTTCGACTCTCTGTTCGGGAGCTGGAACAACATGCATGACAAGCGGGTCTTTGAGGCTATCGTGACCGCGCCCATCACCCCGCAGGACCTGGTGCTCGGTGAATTCTTCTGGCAGGCCTCGCGGGCGCTGCTCTACGGGATGACCTTTGCCCTGGTGATGTTCGCGGTTGGCTTGATCCGCTCGCCGTGGGCGCTGGCCCTCCCCCTGGTGCTGGTGCTGATGGGCCCGCTGTTCGCCGCCCCGGCCCTCACCTGGGCGGCCGTGATGGACAACTTCGAGCATCTCTTCTACTACATCGGCCTGTTAATCACCCCCATGTTCTTCTTCAGCGGCGTCTTCTTTCCACTGGACCGGCTGCCGGTGGCGATCCGCGACGGCATCTGGCTGGTCTCGCCCCTGTATCACGCGGCCACCATCTGCCGGGCGCTGGTCAACGGGAATCCCACGCCCGCGCTGCTCTGGGATGCGGTCTACATGGTCGTCCTCGCCGTGATCCTGGCCCAGGCCCCGCTGCTCGTCCTCCCGCGCCGGCTCCAGCGATGAACGGCGGCGTCCATCGGTCGGAGTGGCGGGGCCGCGGAGTCTGGCGCTATCGGGCTGACCTGGCCATCGCGGGTGACCCGATCACGCTCGGCGAAGGCGGCACGCCGCTCATTCCCTGGGACCGATACCTCCTCAAGCTGGAAGGCGCGGGGCCAACGGGGTCCTTCAAGGACCGGGGCGCTGCGACCGCCATCACCGCGGCGCGGGCCGCCGGGGCCCGCACGGTCGTGGAAGATTCCTCCGGGAATGCTGGCAGCGCCATCGCCGCTTACGCCGCCGCGGCCGGGCTAAGGGCACGGATCTTCGCGCCGGCCGATATCGTCGAGGCCAAGGCGCGCACCATCGAAGTGCTGGGCGCCGAGCTGATCCGTATCCAGGGCCCGCGGTCGGCGGTGACTGCTGCCACGGTGGCGGCGGCCGCGGATGCGTATGACGTCGGTCATGCCCGGGACGATACGTTCCTGGAGGGCACCAAGACCATCGCCTTCGAGCTTTTCGAGGAGCTCGGAGCCGAGCTGCGGGACATCGTGACGCCGGTCGGCCAGGGCACCGTGCTGATCGGACTGGCCATGGGTTTCGCCGACCTGGTGGCGGCGGGCGCTCTGGCCCGGGCGCCCCGCCTCTACGGAGTCCAGAGCGAAGCCTGCGCGCCGCTGGTGCGCGGCCTCCCCAATTTCCGCCCGGCGCCCGTCACCCGGCAACCGACCATCGCCGACGGGATCAGCATCCCGGAGCCAACCCGGTCGGAGCGCAGCTACAACGCGGTGCGGCACAGCGGCGGCCGCTGGGTGGCGGTCGCCGAGCGGGAGATCGAGTCGGCCTGGCGGGGGGCGGCGGCCAGAGGCTTGCTGATGGAACCCACGTCGGCGGCGGCGCTGGCCGCCGGCGAGCGGCTGGACTTGCCCGCCCGGACCGTCATCATCATTACCGGATCTGGCCTGAAGGCGATTACCCGCTACTGACCCGGGCCTCGACCCGCGCCAGGTACTTCGCGTCGTACGCCAGCGCCAGGCGGGGGCCCCATAGATCGATGTGGTACGCGGGCACCCGGCGGCGGGCGGTCCGCGGTCCCGAATCCACGTCCGGGATGGACTTCGCCTCCAGCCCCCGGGCCGGAATGCCGGTGCGGGCCGCCCAACGGAGCAGGCGGTCCGGATCCGCACTCACCACCTTGCCGTACCACCCCGGGCCGAAGCGGGCATTGGTCAGGTAAACGAGGGGCGCCAACCAGAGTCCGCCGGCGACCGCGTGCCGGAAGCCGTCGGCCCGCCGGTCGAACCAGCGCGGCGTCAGGTCGGCGTCGTCGCTCACGCGGCGCGGACAGCGAAGCGCGCCGGATCGAACGCCTCCAGCGGCAACCGCGGTCGGCCGTTGAGCAACAGGTCAGTCATCAGGTGAGCGGTGATCGGCGCCAGCAGCACTCCGTTGCGGAAATGGCCGGTCGCCGCCGAGATCCCCGACCAGCCCGGCAGCCGGCCGATGAGCGGCAGGCCGAGCCAGCCGGCGTCGAATCGCTCGCGGAAGGCTTCGTTGCGCCGCATCATGGCGAGCGTCACGCCGGCACCGATGATC
>Ga0137399_10000469_pt1 | contig 15984 bp, 29 predicted proteins | sample czorhiz316metaG_FD_104810 | JGI IMG/M metagenome (GOLD analysis project Ga0137399, IMG submission 104810) | Vadose zone soil microbial communities from Angelo Coast Range Reserve, California, USA - czorhiz3.16 metaG | ecosystem: Environmental > Terrestrial > Soil > Vadose zone | place: USA...
CAATGATCCGCTCAGCCGTGCCCCCGGTTTTCGGGTTATGGGAAAGCCCAAGGCATTTGGCCAGTAACATCGAGCCTTCACCGATCTGACCGACCGGCCCGATGTCGCCCATGGCAAAATAAAAATTGTCGCCCGTCTTGGTATTGAGTGCCAACCCCACATCGCCCAGCTTGCAAAAGCTTTCACCGCCCGGAATCACGTAAAACCCGTACCGCTCGCTGTCGACGTACCGGGCCGGATGATTTTCCGGGTACGCTGGGTCCACCAGTGCCGTTGTCGATATGTAATGGCCCGGAGCCGGGTGATACGCAGCTTGCACAACCGGAACACCATGCCCATCCGGCGGCGCGTAAATCCCCCACCAGTTACCGGCGCTGCCGGCATTAGCCGTATAATCCAGCCCGCTGTTATCCGGTCCGTAGGCATGCGGCGAACCATCCGCATTGACCGTCAAACCCGCTTTCCAAAGAACAGCGTTCTTATCGTCCTTATACAACATCACACTGCCAATGCTTTTAAACTTGGTCAGCTGTTCCACCTGATATCCTGTGGGTGAAGTTTAAATTAAACTCTCTTTCACTTTCCTCGGCTGGACGCATCCGGCCGGGTTGCCTTTGCCCTCAAGCGCATAATCCAGTTCATTGATTAATCGCAGGCGTTCGATTATCTCCATCTGGCGCATCTCAACCCGGTTTAGCTGCTCCTTGAGCGCCCGCAAAATCGACGCTGTTTCTTCGTCGCTCATGGCTCTTTAGAAAGTTTGCGTTCGATATCGTCCACGTTCTGGCTCAGCTTGACGAGCATCCGGCGATTCTCCGCACTGTCCGTGTTGCCCTGGGCAAAAGCCGCCCGGGCCTGAGCAACCCAGTCGTGCATCTCTTGCACCTGGCGAACCACTTCGGCTTTGATCCGCTGCTCGCCTTCCCAAGCCACCCGTCTTGAAACCTCGATCTCGCTCTTGTTGCGGTCCGCCGAATTCCAGGTTGCAACCCAGTTGCCAAACCCGCTAAATACAACCAGCCCAACGGTAGCCAGCTGCACCCAGGTATTGCCGCTGGAAGCCAAGGTCGAGAGCACTGTCATTATCCCGGCTGAACCATTCTTGGCAGGCGGATCCATCTTTAATCATGGGTCACCAAAGTTCGAAGTCTCTCAGCCGCCGTTTATCGGTTGCCCCACAATAGGTAAACCCGTGCCGAGTGAATACCTTAATGACTTCGCTCAACACCTCGCCGCCAACTTGCTGGCTCAGTCTCCAGGCTGCGCCGTACCAAAAAAGACTGGGCTGATCCCCATCCCCGAAGTTGTAACACTTGCAGAACTGGTTGAGCCCGTTAGCCTTGCGCGCCTCGGTTGTCCAGCGCGTTGTAATCTCTTCATACGCCTGCGCCAGCGGCCCGAAAGCCCTTCGGTTGACCCAGACCTTGGCGATGTAAGCCTCGGGAAAAAAGGTCAGCTGAAACATCTCAGGACTGCGCCATTTCTTCAGGTTGCGCGCCTCCCAGAGCACGGTAGGCCGCCCGTCAAGCGCAATGTCAAATGTACCGTATAGCTTTTCCATCTCAGCCACCGAGCTGTTAACCGGCGCCATCTCGACAAACCTCATTCGTATACCCTCCGGATTTGCGCCTTGGTGCCCGCTTTGGATTTAAACCGGGAGCCATCCCGGATCTCCCGTTCGTAGTAATGACGAAGAATCTGATTCGCAGTTTCCCTGCGCCGGCGCTCGGGCTCGGCCCCTTTCTTTGGTACGATGATTTGCATTTTTAGAATGGCATCGGCCGGCCCTTCGCTCCAGCCCTTAGCCGCGCCCCCATGGCCTTAATCCCAGCCATGTTCGCCCGCCGCTTCGGAGTAAGCCCAGGCGGACCAGCCAGGCCACCCCCAAGGCCACCCCCATTCGCCGCAACCGGCGTTTGCGCTCCTACTGGAGCCGCAGGCGGTCCTTCAGTCCCCGTCTCGGGCTCAGCGCCTTCCTCCTCCGGCGATTCGCTCCCCTCCTCGGCCACCGGCTCACCGTTAATCGAGTCAATCGACACCGTCGCCGTGTTACCGGTAACAGATTGCACTTTTCCTTCGACGCTGAACTGGACGCTGTCACCCTCCTCCGGGGGAACGCCCCCTTCCGAAAGCGCCGCAATGGGCACATCGGAAGTGAACGTGCCGCCTGGTTTCTTTGAAATTCCTATAGCTATTGTGGCCATATTATCAGTTTAAGATTTGGACAATCATCAACTCTGTTTAAGTTGGCGTATATGCCGTCTTCGTTTGTAAGACCACTCCGTTCCAGGAACTTAGGCAAACCGAGTTATAGAAAGTTTTCCAAGCATACGTTATGAACTGATTGAATGGATTAGCTGAATCCGCTTCGGTGATTGTGTTCACTTTTGGGGCGGGCGGGTTTTCGCCTTCCAGGTCTGGCACCGCGAAGGCGTCCTTGCCGAACACCAGCGCGCCAATTACCGCTCCTCCGGCCACGTTGGTGCCCTCAACGTTCTGGTAAGAACTGTTGGTTGTACGCAGCACCTTGATCCCGAACAGCTTGCCAAGCTCGCCTTTCCAAATCTGTTCGGGTTTCTGGAACGCGCTCGCGTACGTCCACGCGCTGCCCTGTTCCTCAACCAGATCACGTTCCTGTTCCGGGCTAACCACGGCACAGAAATAACCGTCATCGAACTCTTTGGCTTTATTGAGCCGCATCTCGGTGCACACATCGATCAGGTCATCCGTACTGAACCGGCCTTGCTGCGCAGTGAGCGCGTTGAGCGTGGTGAAATCGGTAGCCGTGCCAGCGTAGCGCTTGGTAAACTTAGTCGGTTCCTCAGTCGTACCGTTAATGCAAGCTTCCCGGATAAGCGTATCGCACCAGAGCGCGGCTTCCTCACCGAACTTGGTCATCAGGCTGTCGCCCGTATCCAAAAACTCGGTTTCATCAACAATGTCGGAGACCTGCGCATACCCGCCGTACTGCTGCAACGTGCGCGTGATAAACTCGTAAACGAGCTTGTACGGCGCGTTGGAAGGCGGCGTGCCTTCGGCCAGCGTGATGACATTGGCGACGGAGGCAACCGGCGGCCGGAAAAACCGAATGGTTTTAGAGCCCTGGCCTTGCGGGATACTCGCTTTGTAAGCGGGATCGTAAAGCTGTAACTGATTGATCTGGTGAGTCAGTAATTGCTTAGCGAAATAAATGCGGTACTCGGACGCTTTATCGGTCGTTGTAACCGCTCCATAAACAGGAGGAGGCATAGAAGTTAATGAGCATTAGAACCACGGCACTCCATCGCGCTGCGCGCCTCGCCGCAAGTGTTTACGCATGTCAGCGACCGAGAGCTTTTCGAAATCCTGTAACGATTCCACCCTGTTCCCGCTCCCGATCCTGGCCGGCGCACCACCGCCGATTGAGGTCAACCCGGTATAGCGCTGTAGTTCAGTTTTAAGTTTGGAATTCTCTGTCTGGAGCGACTTGTAATCTCCTTCCAGTAATTCCATTTTTGCCCGGTGATATGCGGCCACGATACCCCTGGGATGCTGCCGATAGATGTTCCCATCTTCGCTTCCCATAATCTCGCGCAACCTCTTGTCCAGCCTGGTCCCATCGCGCATAAACTCAGGGTCAGTCTGGGCAAGCTCACGCTCAGCGGTCTCCCACTCAGCCTTGAACATGTTTGATTGACCCGAAGCTTGCGCCTCGGCTTCCATTGCCGCGATCTCAGTATCCGCTTTCTGGACTAGTTCGGCAGGATCATAGTCCTGGCCCTCGCGCCAAGTACCTTGCTCTGCTTCCTTAGCCCATTGTTGGCGGTATTTCTTGAGATCGGCCAGGGTGTAATCGCGTTTCGGTTTTTGCGTGGCTTCGAAGTCCGCTCGCTCCCTGGCAAACGCTTCCTTCTCCGCCCTGAAAGCCGCACGCTCTTGCTTGGTCCGCTCATACCGGCTCGGCCCCTTCGGCTTTTGATGGCCGTTGGATTGAACCGGACGGGTATCGGTTCCTACAGAAAGGCTGTCCTTTCCAGCTTGTTCCCCGCTCTCACCAATCGCATTTGCGCTCGGTTCTTGAGTTGAGGTTCCGGCTGATTGCTCCAGCTCTTCTGGCATATCTACTTCCCGAGTTTTATCCGATCGCGCCACGGCCACCTACCCAACGCCAATCATCGGATCGCTTGACGGGACTCCCTCGGGCCGCGGTTTGCTCATTGTCTTCCAGGGCTTCGAACCCGCTCTCCTCCAAAGGGAAAACTCGTAGCCGATGAAGCAATGCTAAGATGTCCTGGGCGCCTCGGGCTTCCGCGTTTGCGCTCACCGAATTGCGGTAAACGACATTAAACGTTTTGGAGGCAACGATTTGCCGCAAGAATTCGAAAAGTTTTATTCCACAAGAACTTCGACAAAACAAGTCAAAAGCGTCGCGCTCAGCCGGTGTCCAGGATACCGCGCGCACAATCGGACGACTCAAAATGACCCGCAGATACCATTTGAGAACAGGATTCATCGGACCGGGATTAAATATCCTTTGTAGGTTAAAAGCCAGCCAGCCAGCTTTGCCGCCCGCAGCCTCGTCTCTAAGCTAAACCCCCTTCGACGCCTCTGGACCAGTAACCACTGTCTTGGAGTCAATCTTTTCATTATCAGCAGATTCCCGTTCCCGATTGGCATTGGCGACCCACCACATCCCTCTGCTGCTACAGCCTGTTGCTGAGCCTGCATCGATTCCATGGGTTGGGCCACCTTAACGATAAAGGGCGCAATCTGTTGCGCGTGCTCCTTCCAGTGCGGTGGCTCGATATGCATTTGATTTTGCATATGCTGCATGAAAATCTGCCCGGAGATCGAGTTCACGCTTTTTTCAACCCATCGGCAGCTCCCCGTTGCCGGTGGGCATCGATGGCCCGGCGCCAGCCGGTATCCCTGGTTGCGGTGGCATAGGCGGACCAGCGGCTGCTGGCACTGCCCCGCCACTTGGCATTCCCGGCGGCATTCCCGGCGGCCCAGGAGGCATCCCAGGAGGCGGGCCGCTACGTAAATTAGCCATCGCCCCGGCCGCTTGCTGCTGAGCAGCTTGCTGAGCCTGCATCGCTTTCAAAGTCTGCTGCATTTTTTGGATGAACGGCGCGATTTGCTGCGCATGCTGCTTCCAGTACTGTGGATCGCTCTTAGCCGCCTGGATATGCATTTGCATATGTTGCATAAAGGTCTGCATTAACGGCGGCGGAACCGGTTTACCATTCTGCCCGCTCCATCCAATAAAGCCGTCTTCAATCTGCAAATGAACAAGATGATCGTCCGGCGGCTTAACCTGCGGTAAAAACCCGTCCATCATAATGGAATTCTCAATCGCCTGTTGTTCCTGCTGATCCGCCGCAATGTCCTGCGGTTCCTGGTAAAGCTCCTTGATCCATTGCGCGTCCATGAGCTCAATAATCTTCTTATCGACCTCCGGCGTGACGATCCAGGGTGAGCCCTGGCTCAGTTGCCTTAGCTGCATCAGCTTCTGGATCTCGCGCTCACGCGAATACCCGTCAACGCTCCCATTCGGACGCAGCACGTACTTGTTATCGAAGGCCGCATCGTCCAAGGAAAGCCGCTGGTTGCGCCAGAAATAATCCAGGCTCGCGTTGTCATACTGTTTGAGCAGAGCCCAGGCCTGCTCGAAAATCCGCGTCATCGCGCCCTTTAAGATCCGGGCCCGCAGATCGTTACTCTGCTGCATGACGTTAGTGATGACATTTGTCTCAGTCGCCGTCTTATTGCCCTGCGGCTGATCGGAGCCGCCCACACCGAAGTCAGGAATCCCCACTCGCTGCTCGGCCATCGAACGGTTGCTTTGGATTTCTTCATCGAAAGATACCGGCGGGCCGGGCTGCTGCACAAGCTGGAGCGCCGAATCGTAAACCGCTCCCGGCTCCCACCGAATATTTTGCGCATTAATCGATCCGCCCTGGGAACTGAGCACGGGCCGGTTAGCAATCGACATGAAATCCAGTTTCTCGTTCCAGGTCTTGCACGCACTGGCCTCATACATTTGCACTAGCTCACACACCCCGCGGCTCGAGTAAAACCCGCCATCGGTCAACTCGTACGGAATCAACGTTAGCGGCACTTGCTTATGCTCGTAGGGTAACCCGAAATCGCCCCGGGCCGGCTCATCAGGCTGCAACGGACTAAACGTCTTAACCTTAATCTGGCCATCGCTCTCCCGGATATAAACCTCCCATAACACGATCAGGTCTTTGAGCCGCGAATAGCTTAACCCCTCAGCCGTGTACCGGGACCGCTCGTATTTCTTGTCCGGTTTACCCTCGCCCGTAATCGAGTCAACGTAAGTCTCATCGGTGTTAAACCCTTTGCTCCCGGCATCGCGCATGTATTCCTCGCGCGAATACTGCATCACGTGTACGACCCGGTCAGCCTTCTGGAAATCAAAGGTTGCCCAAGGCGGCATGATAATGAAATAAGGATGAATCGACGCAAAGGCCAGTTTCTGGGCCGCCGCGTCCCAGTAAGTCTTGATTATCCCCAGACCGTTCTGGAGACAGCTGTCGATCCCGCAGATCGCCTGCTCGCTAAAGTTGGATACTTCCCTAACCTTGTAATCGAACCACTGCGCAACCGAATCGGTGTAACTGTCACCCTGATCCTGGAGGCTGTAGAACGCCGCCAGCAATTCCGGCCCGAAGATCCAGACCACATAGTAAGGCTTAAGCTTGCCGATAATCGTATCCGCAATCGGGACATGAACATTGGCCGCCCCCGGCCAGGGCCGGTTTGCCCGGCCAACCCCTTGGCCACGCATCTTGCTCCACAGAATCTGGCGCGCTTCCCATCTGGACCGGTCCTCAAGGTCATCCTGGATCTCGCTGTAGAGCTCTGAGTTATCTTCCGGCATTACAGCAACCGCCCGTTCATTTCGTCCAGAATATCGACAATCCGCTCCATGCAAGCGGTCTCGTAAGCCATCTTTTGCGGACTCATTTTATCATCGCTAACCAGCCGCGGATATACCCGGTGCCGGTAAGAAAGCTCGCGCCGAGCGCACTGAAGCAAGGCTTCAATCGAGATGTCTTCCGTGTTCACCGCGTTACCCCGTCACCGTGTCACCGGTGCGGATAATCAAACGGTCACTGCCGCGCGGGGTGTTGACAATTTCACATTTCCAAGCGCTCGAGGGCAACTCGTGAATCGGAGAGAGCACCAGATCGCCACCCACGGTTAGAGGCGTAGTCGTAAGGATCCCGGCCGTGCTCGCGACCCGCAGATTAATCGTACCGTACCAACCGGTGTTAAAATTATTGCGCGCTACCGTGGTTGAAATTGGCATAGCTTACTCCTCGAAAACATCCCCACATTGGTGGGGAAAACGCACTGCCTCGCGGCGTGCCTATCACTTCGCACGGACCGGACCATCCCCACATCGGTGAGGAAAACTCATAACTGGGTCAGGGTTAAAACCGTCGAAGCCGTATCAGCATTAAGCGTGAAAACGGCATTCCTTGGAATCTTTTTAAACGTGATCGAATCATTGACCGCCAGACACACATTATTTACGTCTGCGACCGTCGCCGGTTTAGTTACGTCAAAACTGACCCACGCTTTTCCAGGGCCGAGATTCTTCATATAGATTTCCCCGCCGTCGATACCCGAGTATGAGCACGTACACAGATCATTTAAGGCCAGTGTGATCGTGCGATGCACCCGGATTGTGATCGACTGAGGCATAAGTTACCCTCCAGCTTGCCCGCGCGGGCTATTGAACAATCGTAGATGGCGCAACCTGGCGCGCCTCGAACCGGCAGAATATTGCCGGCTGACCGGTAGTCACCGCCGGCCACTGGGCGATAATCATGTTCTCTTTAGCCCAGCTGTAAACCGGCGTGGCAGCCAGATCGGCGCTGCGCGTCCCAAACACGCTCGTAAAAAGGGCATCGATCGTTACCGTGGAAGCGATCACCGTACCGGGCGTTGGCGCGGCTTGAACTTCGACTGCGGGTGGTTGTCCGTTGCTCATGCTTTATGGGTAATGGTTGAGGGCGCCACGGGCCGCGCCGAGAGATAAATATCGACAATTGTCTGTGCCTGCGGATCAGGGAGGCCTGCCAGTTGGTAGTTCACCTGCCACCGGTCAGCGTACATCCGAAGAAAGCGAGGCGCCTTGTCCGGATCGACCAGCTCGGGGCTGAAAGCGTACGTGGTTTCCAGGAGGTCACGGAGCGTAGAATCCCAAGTCAACTCCTGAGGGGGCGCGCCGTTGCTCATAACTTACGTTCTACCAGAGGGAAACATCATATACAAGGCAAATCACGGTGAAAAAACCATAAACGCCATAAAGAGCAGTTGACATAATCTTTATTATGCCGCCTGCTTAGAACCAAATGTTACCGGGTTCGATAGTTGCATCTTTTTCAAAAAAGGCCTGGTATTTTCGGCCGATGCATCCGGCATGAGATTTTACCTCCCTTGGGGTAAAATTCGAAATTTACCCCAGGGTGGGTAAAATTACATTCGGCCCCGCTGGAGAGCTTAAGCGCGGTTTTGGCAGCTTGTTTTCGACCGCATTCCAGATGCGATCAACCATTTCTTCTACCTCAGCGTCTTGTGCAGAGGAGCGTTCACTCGCTGATAAAATATCTGGTAATCCTGAGATGGATTGGTCTTCATCCCACAGAGGAAGAGTCTCAGATGGTCTTGGAGGCGTCTGCATCTGGCGCGATTACGGCCCGTCTTCAGCCGCCTGTCCAAGCTCCAAGTCCTTCAAGTTGCCGCTGCAAGCCCGGATCGCGCAGTTTGTCACGTTCGAAGCCATCGTACGCGTCTTCAAGACGTTCCCACGGATCCTGTTTCCGGCCCACATAAGCCGCGAAATTCATCACTCCGTGGCTGAACGCGCCAATGACGCTATCCGCCCGATCTGGCGACTTTACCCCCCGGGCTGATAGATCGTCCTTCTTTTCGATTCCGAGCCGTCCACGGGCATCGTAGGTCGTTTTACGGGTGGTTAGCTGGCTGACCAGTGTCGGATCATTCAATAAAACCAATTCGCCACGTGAAACCCGCTGAGCAAAGCTGTGCCAAACCTCCGCACCCCGGCTGATATAGTGGTCCTCGTCGGTCGGTTTACCGCCGAATGAAAACCGGTTAATCGGCCAGCCAGCGTCCCGCAACATGTCACACATGGGGAGTCCTAAGCCTCCGCTATCGCCCCAGATTTGCTCTGGACGCAGTCCAGCCTTCCTGAACTCCATAATGAACCGGCCCACGATCGAGATGGCGTTGGTGTCATGCCAGCCAACCAGGTCCATGAGCTTGTTACCGGTACGAACCGCGAACACGTTCTCGTCACGGCCCATCGCAAAATCGCAGAACGCCGCGTACTCGTGCCGGCTGATCTTAGCTCCAGGCGGGTTATGAATCATGTTCATCAGCGATTGAAACGGCACGATAAAGGATTCGCCCTCGGCCAAGTCCATGAACTCACCGTAAATACTCGAGCGGACCAACGGATGATTCTCGCCATAGGTTTCCACCATATCGGCGATCTTTTCCTTCGAAATATGGGGACATTGCTTGAGGCTGATCTCGAAGCAGATATGGTTCTGCCGGTTGAGGCTGAACGCATCGAAGAACGTGCCACCGCCGCGCAGTCCGGGGCTGCTAATCAGGAGCAGGACGGCGTAGCCACATCGGTCAATCGCCTCGAAGATCGGTGTCTCAATCGACTTGGCCTCGTCCACAATCATTAAGAGCGGCGCACCCTTAGCGCCGTGGTGACCTTCAACCCGCTGGCTCTCGTCGGTGGTAAAAGCCACCAGCTGGCCGCCTTGCGGCGTGCGGATCCCGCGTTGCAAAAATGTCCAGTGCTTAAGGTGCGGATCCCGGTACGCGAACAGCGCTCGCATAAGCTGACTATCGAGCTGGCGGGAATCGGCAGACATTAAAACGACCTTGGCCTTAGGGTAACGGTCAAGCCAGCGGCAGATAGCCAGCGGAATAACAATAGAACTTTTACCCGAACCGTTCGGGGTGCGGACAGCAATGCGGACCCGGTCATAAGCTGAGCCTTGGTCGACGGCTTCGCCGATCTCGGCTTGCCAACGGTAGAGCTCGCGTTTGAGGACCGTATGCGCGAAGAGCAATGGGCTGTCGCGCAATCCTTTAGCGAGTTTCACTTGAGAGCCGCCTTTCGCAGTTCGTCGATGAGCGGTTGGTGCAATCGCTCTTTCCAAACCAGGCCTTCCAGCGCATCAGCTGCACGGGTGAGCAGGGATTCATAGCGCGTGCGCCGAATCGCTAAGGCGACAATGTCTTGTTTAGCCGTCCACAGATCCTCTTTAAGCCGATCAATCTCTGCGTCTTTTAGCTTGATCGTTTCCGCATAGGCACGAAGCATTTCGGAATCACTAACAACAGGCGTTACTTCACTCATTGCGTTATTTTGCATCTCCGTTGCCTTCGCTTAATTGCGGCCGGTATTTCTGGAACATCCCAGTAACGGCATCACGGATTGGGTTAGCTTCTTTCTCGATTGCCTTGGCTTCCTGGCTGCTGATATTTATCTGTAAGTTGTTCTGGGTATAGCTGTTACTGAAGCTCATCTGGATCTCGGGACGAGCGAAACGTTCTGGATACCGGCGTTCCAAAAACCACGCAATACGAACCCAGTCGCGCTGCTTCCCGTCACGAATCTTGATGATGTATTTCTGTAGCCTGGCGACCTCTGCTTTCTTGACGGCAGGGCAGAAACCGCCAGTCCGGGCCCGTCGGATTGTGCGCACATCGATATCACACAAAACGGCGGTTTCATTGTCGGTAAGGCCATCGAAGAAACAGTCGGCGACCTTATTGATGAGAGCAGGCTGAAAGACGGTTGGTCTGCCGATGCGAGGCATTAATTATTTGGCTGGGATTGACGTTCTTGCTGGTAACGGAGTTCTTCGTGGATGCCGGCTTGCAACAAAGTACGCGCGTTTTCGCCCTGATAAATGCGAATGGTGCAATGGCGATTGGCGAGATGGCTGGAGGTCATGAACTGGATAAGGAGGGGTCTTAAGGTTTGCCAGGTGGGGCCGATGAGGTTGAGGCCGGAATTCCAGCAGGGATCAAGATCGGAATGGATTTCGATTGAGGCGACAAAGAAGTTTTCGCCTGGGGGCTGATCGACTGGGAGGTTGTGTTCGTTTATGTTGCGCTGCATATATAAAACTCCAGGAACTCCAATTTAGTCTGGAGTGATTGGAGCCGTAGTTCCTGGAGTCCTGTCCCACCTACTCCACTCCAACTCCAGATAGATATATGTATATCTGGAGTTTGGAGTAGTGGACTCAAGGAACAGGATGGAGCTCCAATATTGGAGTAAGAATTCTCCGATTGGATGGTTTGCTCATTGGTTCTGGCATGGCTCGCTTATGGAGTTTGGGTTTCTCTTACTCTTTGGCTCGCTCTCCGGCATTGGGTTTCTCTTACTCTGTGGCTCGCTCTTTTGTCGTGGATTTCTCGTTTCCAATGACTCGCTCCGGCATTATGGGTTTCTCTACCACTATGGCTTGGTGTTCCAATTTTGGGAAAGTTTGGATTTGAAGATTTTGTTCTCGGTTTTGAGCTGGCGAAAGAAGTCATAGAACAGACCGGCACTCATTCCGCATTCTTCCCGGACCTTTTTCTGGAATTCGGTGGTAGAGAGTTGGTCATCGGATTCGGCCAAGATCTCGAGGATTTGCTCAGCGCTGTATTGTTTAGAACGTCCGCCGGGGGTTTTGATATCTTCGGGATCGAGTTTGGATGGGACCAGGACAGGATGGTTCCATTCGACGACGAAAGGCTTGATGGGGGCAAAGTCGCGGCAGACGAAATCGACGGTAAAAGCGTGGTCGGACTTGTGCTGGGTAAGCATTACCAGGCAATCGGGATGCCGGTGGATGCTGGCGCCGCCGCTGATCCGGTCAATCGGGTCCTTGAGGGCTTGATTGCCCTTGGTGAAATGGGCTGAGCACACAATTGATGCGCCGGTAGCTTTATTGATCCGGGCGAACATGGTCAGGATCGGCATAAGTTCGGCGCTAATCCGTTCATCAGAGGTGCCAAGGAGGCTATAGAAGGGATCGATAAAAACGACGGCGATAGCATGCGTTTGGATAAGTTTGAGCAATGAGGCTTCAAAGACTCCGAGGGGAACATCCTGGTCGCGCAGGTTCCAGATAAAGAACCAGCTGGGAGCGATCCGAAGGCGTTTAAAGTCGCAGATCGCCTTGAACCGGCGCTGGGCATGATACTCTTTGAGTTCGAAATTGACGTACAGGATCCGTGACTGATGAGTCTGGAAGCCCCACCACGGGGCGCCGCAGGCGATCGAGATGGCTTGGTCGCTCATAAGCCATGATTTATAGGTTTTGGAGGCGCCGCCGATAATCATGCGGCTCGAATCTTCTAAGAGATTGTCGATAATCGTCCTGGGTTTTGGGACTGGGGTTCTGGCAAATTCATTGTACTCAACGGGTTGAGGATAATCTTTTGGTTGAGGGTTTGGGTGTCCGGTGAACCGTCCTGGATCAGGGGTGAAACTGTGCATGAGGCCCTAACATTCATCGTGGGATAATGCTGATGTAAAGACCTTCCGGACAGATCCACGCCGCTGCGCTCCAGGTGCGGCCTGCGACTTTGCCCTGGCCGATGAAATCCGATGACTTGTCATTGCGTTTAATTTTATTAGGGGCGCAGGTAATGTTCCCTCTTAAGAATCTGTAGACTGGTTCGTTACTTTGTCTGCTCAGGGCATAAGATTTAAGCAGTTCAATGTAATGGTTTATGATCGCTAGAGCCGCTTGGGGGCTGGAAAAGCCGTAGCGATAGGCTTCGAGCACAGAATTGACGCCCTCCGGGCCGCCGCACCCTTGGAGCTGGCCCTCTTCGCGCAAGACCTGGATAACGCTGGCGAAATCGGTGCTCCCGAGCTCACGGTAAGCTAAGTCGATCGCCGAAAGGATATGGCGCAGGTTAGGCTGGGTGATATGGATGGCCGGATCGAGCTCGCGGTAAATAGTGGCGATGCGTTCGGGTTTCTGAAAGGCGGCGGCAACCAGTGCCTGCTCAATTTCGGGTGCAAAAAAGAAACTGGGCGGTGGCTGATCGTTCATGCTTGCCATGAGCTTGTCGAATAGGCTTGCCTTGAGCTTGTCGAATGGGCTAAGAGTCAAAGCCGTAATCGTTGGTTAAAACTTGTTTTGTGCATACAGCCGGGTCACTGAGTGGTGACCCGGTTTTTGCCTTCGACTCCGCTCTGGCCGTAACGTTTCCAGTTCATCCCATTCATTGAACGGATCGGTTCCTGGGGTTTAAGTGCGCCGCGGCGGGTTCGCTCCCAATGGGCCTCACAGAGCCCATGTACCTTCGAAGGCCGCACGCAACCCTTTACCGTGCATCGGCGCCACCGGCTCATTTACGTTCCTTTAAAGCGCGGCCCGCCCCATCCCTTGGCACCTCCGGCGGTCTCCAGCCGCCCAGCCGTTTGAGCTCCAGATAAACCCACCCCAGGTAAATTAAAAAGGCAAACAGGATCAGGGTCCAGACGCCCAGGAGCATCACTAAAAGCAATTTCAGCTCGCTCACCTTGGCTAGAGTTTGGCTATCTCACGCAACCCGAGCTCGTGTTCCAGGGTAAGGCTGGCCGCTTCTTTGCCGGCCCGGCGCAGCCGGTAAGCCAGCCGGATTAGTTCTTCCTCCTCCAGGATGGCTAAGAGCTCATTGAGGATTATTGGGTCATTTTGTTGAGTCTTCATTTCTAGTAAGTTGGGAGCCGCGTTCCTTCCTTCCAGTAAGTCCAAAGCCAATTTTTGATTGCCCGGATACCGGTCTCAGCACTCTTCCATATTTGCACCTCGGTACCGGCGCGCAGGAACTTTTTAAGCATCTCACTTTGGTCTGGCGAGAGTTTAGCCCCATCCATTTTCATCTCGCCTAGCAACGCCCGGTCGTCCCGGTAGATACGGAAATCGGGCATTCCTTTGCGGTTGGTTGTTTTACGATCTGTCCGGGACCAATCGTAGGTTAACTTGCCGGCTTCCTCCTGGAGCAATAGCCATCTGGCCAGCGTCTTTTGTTCGGTGCGCTCGAGCCGGACCAGATATTTGTGCAATGCTTCCTCGGATGTCAGCGCGGCCTTCGGGTAACCAATCGCGGCAGCCAGGACCTGGCGATCGGCCGGGGCCATGAGCTTACGCTGGTCGTTAGTAAAGCTGGCCGGATCAATGCCCATCATTTGCTCCGCCCTTTCTGGATGGTTACTTTAAGTGGTAAATCCGCCTGGGCGGTATCCAGCGACCCTTCGATCTCGTCTTTGACCCGGTGACTGAAACTGATCGTAGTTTTAACCATGCGCTGGCTCCCATCGTAGCTAAGCCGGTGGGCTAAGGAAACTTTGATATCATCTTCATCATCGCGATAGGTTTGGATATCGGCCCAGTGATCCCGGAGCAAGCTGGCGGTTTGTGCCGTGATCAGCTCGATTAGTTGTTCGGATTCACCCTGAGCTTGTCGAATGGGTTCGCTTGTCATAGTCATTATTGGCTCGCTCTAGCGAGGTGGATTTCTCTGACGCAATGGCTCGCTCTCCTGACATGGGCTTCTCTGGATAAATGGCTCGCTCTGAACTCTTGGGTTGCTCACCTCGATTGGCTCGCTCATTTTTTGTGGGTTTCTCCCGGCTTGTGGCTCGCTCTCTCGAGATGGGTTTCTCCACTCGCTTGGCTCGCTCCGAGCTTCTGGGTTTCTCAGTTCGATTGGCTCGCTCTCCCGAAATGGGTTTCTCCTTCGACATGGCTCGCTCTTCGCCGCTGGGTTTCTCGCACGACATGGCTCGCTCATCTCTTTTGGGTTTCTCAAATTATGTGGCTCGCTCCGTGTCTCTGGATTTCACTGCGGATTTTGACTCGCTTATCCGGTACGGGTTTCTCCTTGCCCGTGGCTCGCTCATGTCGCATAGGTTTCTCGTGATCCGTGGCTCGCTCTAATCCGATGGGTTTCTCATCTATTTTGGCTCGCTCACTCATGGTGGGTTTCTCTTGTCGGCTGGCTCGCTCGGATTTTGTGGGTTTCTCCATTCGCTTGGCTCGCTCTTCCTCCATGGGTTCCTCCAATATATTGGCTCGCTCTTGGAGTATGGGTTTCTCTCGGCGTGTGGCTCGCTCCTGCATTATGGGTTTCTCCGTCCGGGTGGCTCGCTCCCTTACCGTGGGTTTCTTATCAACCGTGGCTCGCTCTCAAAATCTGGGTTTCTCCTAGATCATGGCTCGCGCTCCTCATTTGTGGGTTTCTCCTAGATCATGGCTCGCTCTTGGGCAGTGGGTTTCTCTTGTCGACTGGCTCGCTCCTGCCGTGTGGGCTTCTCCCCCTTTCTGGCTCGCTCCCGTTCAATGGGTTTCTCCACTTACATGGCTCGCTCTCAAAATCTGGGTTTCTCTTTTGGCTTGGCTCGCTCTGACAGCCTGGGGTTCTCACGGGCAATGGCTCGCTCAGGCGGAATGGGTTACTCTTGAGCGATGGCTGCGCTCGATTCTTTCTGGGTTGCAGAGCATCAGATGAGCTCGCTCCTGCATTGTGGGTTTCTTATCAACCGTGGCTCGCTCTTCCGATGTGGGTTTATCGTGATCTGTGGCTCGCTTTCACGTCGTGGTTTTCTCCTGAGCTGTGGCTCGCTCTTTGGACTTGGGTTTCTCCTGAGCCATGGCTCGCTCTGGCGGCCTGGGGTTCTCGCGGACAATGGCTCGCTTAATGTTTCCGGGCTGCTCGCATCAGATGGCTCGCTCCAGCGTTATGGGTTTCTCGAGACCAATGGCTCGCTCCCTGGGAATGGGTTTCTTCCGTCACGTGGCTCGCTCCATCGTCGCGGGTTCCTCCATTGGCATGGCTCGCTCCCCCGATCTGGTTTTCTTGTCAACCGTGGCTCGCTCAGTATGTGTGGGTTTCTCTTGGATCGATGGCTCGCTCCATCGTCGTGGG
>Ga0137399_10000472_pt1 | contig 15928 bp, 6 predicted proteins | sample czorhiz316metaG_FD_104810 | JGI IMG/M metagenome (GOLD analysis project Ga0137399, IMG submission 104810) | Vadose zone soil microbial communities from Angelo Coast Range Reserve, California, USA - czorhiz3.16 metaG | ecosystem: Environmental > Terrestrial > Soil > Vadose zone | place: USA...
CATTTGTATCGGCAGTCTTTCCCGAGTATTCCGCAAAACCTTTCGCCGAGAGCAATGCTCTCAACAAGAAGAAACAGGACGAGAGGGACACGAGCAAAGTGAAGGCGCGCCTGCTCACGAAGCTATTGTACCGTCACTGGGATAGCTGGGTTGACAACAAGCGTCAGCATATCTTTGTCGTTCCGGCAGGCGGCGGAGACCCCCGGGATATTACGCCGGGCGATCGGGATGCGGTGCCGACCTCGAGCACATTCTCCGCCGGGGATGATTTTGATTTTTCGCCCGACGGACAGGCGCTCGCTTACACGGCAACTCCCATTCCCCCGCACGAAGAGGCCTGGAGCACCAACCACGACGTTTATGAAGTCAATCTCGCTACGATGCAGCGAAGGCAGATCACTCAGAATCCCGCAGCCGACGGATTTCCGCGCTACTCCCCTGACGGGAAATACCTTGCGTACCGGGCACAGTCGCGGCCGGGCTTCGAAGCCGACCGCTGGCAACTGATGCTGCTCGATCGATCCACCGGCAAGAGCCAGAGTCTTACTTCGAGTTTTGATTCCGATGTCGAGTCGTTCACCTGGTCCGCCGACAGCAAGACCCTCTATCTCGAGGCCGAAGAAAAGGCGAACAAGCCGCTCTGGTCGGTTTCTGTCAAAGGCGGCGATGTGAAAAAGCTTGTTGATGATGCGGTGAACAGTGATGTCAGCGTTTCGGAAGGCGGGAAAACGATGGTGTTTTCCCACCAGTCACTCACACACCCCGTCGAGGTTTTTTCATCCTCGGCGAGCGGGAAAGGCATGAATCAACTTACACACGTCAACGACGCTCTCATATCGCAATTGATCTTCACGCAACCGGAAAAGATCTGGTTCACAGGCGCCAATGGAGCCAACGTCCAGATGTGGATCATTAAACCTCCGATGTTCTCCGACGGGAACGCAGGCAAACAGGTCATCACGGCGGCCGGAGCCACCAAGTATCCGTTGGTCTTCTGGGTTCATGGCGGCCCGCAGGGCGCGTTTCTGAACTCGTGGTCGTACCGATGGAATTCCGAAGTATGGGCCGCGCAGGGATATGTGCTTGCTTTACCGAATCCGCGCGGAAGCACAGGTTTCGGCCAGAAATTTGTGGATGAGATCAGCCGTGACTGGGGCGGCAAAGTCTACGTGGATTTAATGAATGGCCTTGACTACATGACCCGTCTGCCTTACATCGACACGAACCGTATGGCGTCGGCTGGTGCTTCATTTGGAGGCTACATGATGAATTGGTTCCAGGGTCACACAGACAGATTCAAGGCTCTGGTCACGCATGACGGCGTCTACAATTTTTACAACATGTACGGCTCGACCGAAGAGGTCTGGTTCGATGAATGGGAGCACGGAATTCCCTGGGAAACGCCCGACTTTGATAAATTTTCGCCGCACAAGTATGCCGCAAACTTCAAGACTCCCAATCTCGTCATCCACAATGAGCTCGACTTCCGGGTTCCGCTCGATGAGGGCATAAGCTTGTTCACAACGCTTCAACGGAAGGGAATACCGTCGAAGTGGCTGTATTTCCCGGATGAAGGGCATTGGGTTCTCAAGCCCCAGAACAGTGAATTATGGCACAAGACGATTTTCGAGTGGCTCGGCGGTTACCTGAACCCCGATCGGCCGCAGAAGACCGGATTAGAGGAGTAAGTTCGACCGTGAGCTTATACCGAGTTTGCAGCCGCCACCGGCCTGTATTATGAAAAGCGCTTTCGTGTATGTTATGATTGCGGCGGTATCCCTGATTGGAACCGGCTGCTCGCACACGGAGACGCTCACTCGTGAAACGCTCGCGATCGACACTGACCGGGATATTGTTGTTCACACAAAGGACGGCAGAACCATGCAATTCGCCCGCGGCGATTACAGGATTGTGGAGACAAATTCGGGAAGCTTGAAGGGGAAGGGACACATCATCCAGAACGAGAACAGCGGCGACCTCAGACCCTTTGATGGTGAGTTGACCTTCCAGCAAATTCAAGACATCCAGCACACAGATGTCACAACGGCAGGCAAGATTACGACTGTCGCGATCCTGTCATCGGTCGCCGTCGGGATCCTCTTGCTTTATGGACTAACTCAGATAAAATGGCACTAACCCAGTGGAACAATTGGATCTCGAGGCGTCGATGACGATAAGCAGCGATCGGCAATGAAATTCATAGAAAAACTGAGGCGCATTCAGCGCAAGAATAACTCGTTGCTGTGCATCGGGCTCGATACCGATGTGTTAAAAGTCCCTGAGTTTCTCTACGCCTACGGCGATCCCCAGTTTGAGTTCAACCGCCGGATCATTGACGCCACAAAGGATCTCGTTTGCGCTTACAAGATGAACGTCGCCTTCTATGAATCGGCCGGAGAACACGGCTGGTACACCGTGCATCAGACACTGGCGCGAATCCCCGAGGAGATTGTTACGATCGGAGACGGCAAACGGGGCGACATCCCCACATCGGCCGAACGCCAGGCGATGCTTTTGTGCGAAGACTGGGAGTTTTCGGGAACGACTGTCAGTCCCTACATGGGAAAGGATTCCGTCGAACCCTTTATCCGGCGGGAAGACCAATGCGCTTTTGTCCTGACGTTGACATCGAACCGGGGAGCGAAGGATTTTCAATATTTGAAGATAAAGGGGAGGCCTCTGTACGAGCATGTCGTTACAACCGCAAGAAAATGGAACGCGAAAAAGAATATCGGGCTGGTGGTCGGCGCCAACCGACCTGCGGAACTGAAACGCATCCGCTCACTCGCCCCCGACCTCCCCATTCTGGTCCCTGGTATCGGAGCTCAAAAAGGAAACCTCGAGGCCGCTGTCCGGTACGGCAGCGACAAGAGGGGAGAGCTTGTCATTATTAATATAGGCCGAAGCATCATCTACGCATCGGATGGAAAGGATTTTGCACAAAAAGCCCGGGAGGCAGCATTATCCTATCGTGACAAGATGAACCGGTACCGCAGCTAGCACGCTTAGGGATCCCGTCGACCCGAGTACTGGTCGACAGGATCAGATTGCCAGGGGGACGGTTCGCCGGTCCATCCGCCAGTCGACAACCACAATCCAGCCAGTACGCACGACGAGGGAGGCAACCATGTCGTCGAGATCAAAACCGTTCGCCATTTCCGAGCAATTCATACGCCAGCTCTGGAAGAACCAGCGCTTCACGTCTTCGAACCTGAAAACCGTCGACGGAAAGCCGATCGAAATTCTTTTTCCCGGCAAGCCAAATCAGGACGGCGGACCCGACTTCACCGGGGCGCGGATCCGGATCGGTTCAGTTCTGTACAACGGAGACATTGAGATCCACCAGAAGTACAGCGACTGGCGGACGCATCATCACAACCGCGACCCGAAGTATAATTCTGTCATCCTGCACGTCGTACTCCGGGGGAAACCCGATCTCCCTCGACCGCTGACGAATAGCCAGCGGCCGATTCCTGTCCTGGCGATCGGGGAGTATCTCTACCCGAGCAAGCGTTCGAGCTGGCGGGCGATGATCCTTGAGGAACGCGCAGCTCGCCTGGCAAAGATCAAGTGTTTTGGCCGGAACAGCATTGTAGACTCCGATGTGGTACAGTCGTGGGTGAACAGACTTGCAATGGAGCGGATCGAACTGAAAATCCGGCGCTTCGAGGAGCGCCTCAGAGAGCTGACCGACGAAGAATATCTTCGGCTGCGAGAACCCCCCTCCCGCTATGGCGAAATTCCATTCGGCGTAAATCCCGAAGAACTCCCCCCGCCGGCACGCGAGCACAGCCCGCACCGTTTCGGCGGACTCCAGGCCTGGGAACAGCTTGCGTATGAAGGCATTATGGCGGCACTCGGGTATGACAAGAACCAGGAACCGTTCCACCGCCTCGCAAGCAATCTGACCTTACGACTGATCGCCGAATACTTCTCGCCGGCTTCTCCGGGTGATCCCTGCACGAAACTTGAAGCCGCGCTGTTCTCGATCGCCGGATTGCTTCATCCCCTTGACGAGACGGGAGACAAAGAAAGCAAAAGGCATATGAAAACGCTCCGGAATGTGTGGATGCTCTGCAGGCCGTACTACAGGGGTGAGATGCTCAACTCGGCAGATTGGCAATTCCTCCGGCTTCGTCCGGAAAACTTTCCGACCGTCAGGCTCGCCGGCGCCGCACTCCTTATTCCCAAACTGATGCGGAAGAGCTTCTTCAAATACGCGGTCCAAATCATCAAAGGTGACATCCTGAGTGTGAGAGAACGATATGCGATTCTCGAATCATTTCTGACCATTCCATCGATGGGGTTTTGGTCGACGCATTACCGGTTCGGGGAGAAAGCGAAGAAGGAAGTGAAAACGCTGGTCGGCGCAGGACGCGCGGCGGAGATTATCTTGAACGTTCTCCTACCGATTTGTCTGCTCTACGCGCGACTCTTCAAGGACGGAGCGTTGCGTGATGGAGCGATCGCGATGATCGGGGAATGCCCCCCGGCTGGCGACTATGTGGCAACTGGAATTATCGAGCGCCAGCTAATCAAGGAGCGATTTAGCCTGGATACGGCTATGCTTCACCAGGGGGCTCTGCAGCTTTACAAGTTTTACTGCGTGGAGGAGCGGTGTTCGGAGTGTGCGGTTGGAAAAATAGTCTTTAAGACTTGAGGCAAATATGCCATTTCAAGTCGATTTTTGATGACAGAATGCCTGGTGTTGACTTTCGTGGGCGGATGACGTAGATTGCCTTCGCCATCAGTAGGAAGCTCGCTAATCCTACTGTATTGGAGGGCAAGGAGCCCTCCCCCTCATGAAAAGGTCTCCCGCTAGCTTGTTTGCTCTTCCTGTTCACCCTTCCGAATTTGCGTCATCGCAAATCCCGGAACATTTGTTGGATATTCTCAGAAGGAAATTGCCGACAAAAGCTGCGCTGCGGCTCTGCCTTTATAGCCTCACAGTAGTCCTCGCCTTTTTTTCTGTTCCACAATCATACGGCCAGTGCTGGCTTTATTCGGCGACCGGAAGCACAAGCAACTGTTATCTCTGCGATAACTTCAGAGGCTTGTCGATGGCCGATTCGCTCCATGGCTTTGTTTTCCATGGTAGGACGGAGGTGTATCGGACCAACGATGGCGGGTTCAGTTGGCGGGGATTCTCCGATTTTCATGGCTTGTATGGCTACAATACCCGGATGGTAGATACAAACATCATTTTTGTTGCTTTAGAGGATTACATTGAAAGCTACGCCGTTCTCCGTTCGAGCGATGGTGGCTACACTTGGCAACGGCATGGCCTTCCCGGAGGATCTAGGCCTCAGGGGATGGCCTTTTACGGCCGCAACAGGGGGATCGTCGTCGGATGGTACCCGGGCACAGGATATAACCCGGGGACGGATAGTGGATTCGTTTTTCGGACTACTGACGGTGGGCTGAATTGGTCGTATAAGATAGTCGGTTACGGTTCGACGGGAAATCTTCAATTCATCGATTCACTGCATGCAATATTCACGGCGGGTGCGGTATTACATCGCTCCACCGATGGCGGATTGTCTTGGGTTGCTCTGCCTATTCCAAATGCCTTCACGAGTATATCCTTTGCAACTCCAAAGATCGGAATAGGGATTTCTCCCTATGCGTGCTACCAGACAACAGATGGAGGGATAAGCTGGACGCAGCAATCTAACCTTTCTGGTTTGGGATTAGATATCAGGAGGGTGGTAATGCGGGACACAAACCTTGCAGTTGGTGTTGGGGGACACCTCGGAAATTCGTACGAGCAAGGCGAGATCATCACTTCAAGCGATCGGGGAGTCCATTGGAACGCACAGCTCTTTCCTTACTTGCTTAGCGAGGTTGTACTCCCGGATCCCCGCCATGGATTTATAGCGGGAGCTGGCTCGTCACTGCTGCGGTTGTCGACTGCCGATTGCGCAGTCCCACCTGATCAAATCGTCGTATCCCCACCCGACGGATCTCCCGGTCTTTTACTGTACCATTTTACAGTTCCACCTCGTTCGGTTTCTTTGCAGTGGAACTGCACCATAAATGCAAGATCGTTCTCAACCGAAATCCAGGTATCGACTGACAGCAGCTTCGTCTCCTTGCTGATTGATTCCTTGATTTCTGTCAGGTCCTCATCGCTCAGATTGAGCGGGCTTGACCTGCGCAAAACGTACTACTGGCGCCTGGCGTGGCGCTTCGCCGACAGTTCAAGATCATCCTGGACCAGAAGATGGTCGTTCACGACTGCCGGTGGAAGCATTACCGGGAGAGTATTCAGGGACTTGAATCGCAATGGTGTTTTTGACTCAGGCGAATCGGGAATCTCCGCGTCGCCAATGATCTTGGATGGCCCCCAGTCTGGAAACGTGTGGGCTGATTCTCTCGGATGGTATTCGATCCACGGGCTTGATTCCGGCTCGTACACAATCATAAGTCTTCCGATGAATTTCTGGAAGCCCTCCCGTCCCGACACCAATGCCCAGCTCGTCCATTTAAACTGGAACGACAGTCTTGCGGGAATGAATTTCGGATGGTATCCTGTTACCGCTAATCTCATCGTGTATCCCCGCGACGGAGATCGGAACCTGGTATTGGTTCAACCTTCCTTGCCGCCTCGCTCTGTGCAATTGGTCTGGACACGCTTGGATGACGCATTGATTACACACACGCACGTGCAGGTCGCCGCCGACTCAGGATTCTCAGGCCTGATAGTCGATTCGTTAATCGCAAACAGCTATTCAACGCTCGTTGTCCACCCTCTATCCCGCGGCAAAACGTATTATTGGCGCCTGGCATTGCGATTCACGAACGGTTCAGTTTCCGAATGGAGCCCGGGATGGAGATTTGAAACGGCCGGAGGCCGGATGAGAGGCAGGGTCTTCACCGATTGGAACCGCAATGGGATACTCGATGAAGCATCGGAGTCCGGCATATCGTCTTCCACGATTTCCATTGCTGGGATGGCTCGGGGGCAGGTCGCCACTGACACACTTGGCTTTTATTCCATCGAGGGTATCGATTCCGGCTCGTACTCCGTCACAAGCCTGATCGACTACCCGTGGAAGCCGACGCAACCCGACACGAACCTCCGGCTCGTTCACCTGAACGAGGGCGACACTCTCACCGGGCTCGATTTCGGATGGTTCTATCCCAGGAATTCTATGTCCGGTACCGTCTTTCAGGATCTGAATGAAAATGGACTAAGGGATTCGACGGAGCCAGTCCTGTTGAACTGGAAGGTTCTGGTGCATGAATCTTCCTACGACGACTCCACCGTTACGGACAACCTGGGCTTTTTCCACTTTGACCAGGTTCCGCTGGGATTCAACCGTGTGTGGGCGAGGATGGCGCCGGGATGGGATCAGATCTATCCCCTATTTGAGCAGCCCTACGGTTACCCTATCTTTGACTATGGCACCCACGCAACCGGGCTCGACTTCGCCGTTCATCCTATACCGAGAAGGGCCAAAATAGTTCTGACCGCCGCAGAAGCCAACGGGGTTTTTCAGGAGCAACTATGGTTCGGCGTCCGGGCAGGGGCGACGGCCGGGATCTGGAAAGTCGACCCGAATAGTAGTCTCATCGACGGTTCGGAGGGAGAACTGGAGCTGCCCCCGAAGGCACCGGGCTCGTTCGATGTACGGTTTGAGCGGCCGAGCGCCGCGGCCGGACGAGGTGCGTTCGGCCTCGGATCATGGACCGATATGAGAGATTTCAACTCCTCGTCACAGGTTGATACCTACCGTGTGAGGTTTCTTCCGGGTTCGGATTGGGGAGGATCGTACCCGATGACTTTCACGTGGTCGAATCGGGATGTCGCGTCGTCCTACAGCGGCCAGGTGAAGCTTCTCCTCCCGGCGGGCGGTGGGGTTGCTCCTGTTGATATGAAGGTGGACAGTCGCGTGACAGTGGTCGATCCTTCCGTGACCGAGTTCCTCATCATTGGCGCAGGACCGAACCTTCGGGCGACATACCCCGCCGGCTGGAATATGATCTCTCTCGGCGCCGAGCCGGTGACGAATCTCGTGCACGTCCTGATCCCGGTGGCAACGTCCGCTGCTTTTAGCTACGACCTGGCACAAGGAGGATACCTCGTCAATAATTCGCTTCGGGCAGGGGTGGGCTATTGGCTCCATTTTGCAGGGGCTGTGGATAGCATTCCGGTTGTAGGTGGGACAACCCTTTCTCAGGAAACCGTTAAGGTGACGGAAGGATGGAACCTTGTCGGGATGATCGGCGCGCCACTAGCGCTGGGCGACATTCAGACGCACCCTGCAGGCATCCGGTCGAGCAGTTTCTTTTCCTATCAGTCGGGCTACCGGATAACTTTAGACAGCTTAAGACCGGGGAGGGCGTACTGGGCAAAGTTCCGCAGAGACGGTGATCTGATTCTCAATTCATCACCTCCTCCGGGGAAGCGACGAGAGCCGGAGAATGCGGGAACTCCCCCATTGAGCACGCTAGTGTTTGCTGACCCGGCAGGCGCGCAGATCGCAGAACTCTATTATTCGATGATGCGGCCTAGAGAAGAAACTGAGATCCATAAACTGTATGAGATGCCTCCGCTACCGCCCGAGGGGGCATTTGATGTCCGGTTCGGCTCGAACAGAATGCAGGAGGAGGCAGACTCACAATCAACGAGAATCATACCGATCCGGATCTCCTCGGCGCATTATCCTGTGGTAGTCGGATGGAAGGTCCTGGAGCGGCCATCGTGCTTTCTGATTATTGATTCGCAGAGGCGGATAGAATTGAATGGGTCGGGATCGTGCGCGCTCGTTCAGGAGCCCAAACGGCTCGAGCTCGAGATGCCTCCGGCCGCTAAGGGAGGAGGGGGTTTGGATAAACCGAGGGAATTCTTACTCGAACAGAATTACCCGAATCCCTTCAATCCTACCACCACGATCAGGTTCCAGATATCTGCGGCCGGGGAGGTGAAGCTCCAGCTGTACAACGTGCTTGGGCGGGAGGCGTCAATCCTGATGAACGAAGCCAAGGAACCGGGCAGGTACACGGTTAATTGGAATGCGACCGGCATGGCGAGCGGTGTGTACTATCTTCGGATGACCGTGACAAACGGAAGCGGCGCGCAGCTCTTCCAGGCTGTTCGGAAGCTTCTGGTTTTGAGATGATCATAGGAATGTACTGGGATGGCGGGGTCTATCTCAGCCGACCGGGCGTGCCGCAGCTCTACAAGTTTTACCGCGCGGAGGAACTGTGTTCAGAGGGTGTAGGCAAATGATTTCCACGGTTCACTTCACCCAATAGTCATGCGAAGGCTCATATTCGCGTTGATGCTTTTGCTTGGCTTCTCGCCGGCTTTGTTCGCCCAATTCCCTCCCCGCCCACGGACCTCGTCTATGGGAGAGGCAGGGGAAGAGAGTGCGCGCCTTCCTCGCTATTCCCTCGAGGGATTTCGTAATGCTTTCCATCGGGATCTCCTGTCTTCATCGTATTCGACAACAACGGCATCCTTTACCAGAGCCCGCTCAAGTGAAGAAGCCTACGATACCTCTCCGACAGCCGATGTAAAACTCATCGTTCAGTTTAGGAGCCCTGCGCTCGGAACACTGATCGACATGGCCGCCGTCAAGGCTGGACAACGGATCTTAAACCTTGAGTCGTCTCTCAATGCGATCCAGATGGAGCACGCACGGTTCTTTACCGAGGTCCAAAGGATTGCCGCGGCAAATAGTTCGACAGTTCGAGGCGTGAGTAAATCCGATGACACACAAATTCGCTTTGAGTACACAACGGCGCTCAATGGGGTAGCACTTACGACCAAACGATGGATTGGAGAAGAAATTCAGAAGCTCCCCTATGTGTCCCGCGTATCCCTGGATGAAAGTGTGCAGGCGGCCGACGATGTAAGCAACATCGTGATCGGGGCCACCAGGGTGTGGAACAAATACAATGTTCACGGTGAAGGGATTGACATTGGCCTCATAGATACAGGGATCGATTATCTGCACCCCGCCCTCGGCCAAGCCGCGTTCCCCAACAGTAAAGTCGTTGGGGGCTACGACTTTGTAAACAACGACCCCGACCCGATGGACGACAACGGGCACGGAACTCATGTTGCCGGCATTGTGGCAGGAGATGCGGGGACAACCTTGCACGGTGTCGCCTACAAGGCACGCCTGTGGGCGTTCAAGGCCCTCGATGCCCAGGGGGCGGGGTACTCTTCCTGGATCATTGCGGGGATTGAAAAAGCGATGGATCCTGACAATGATCCCTCTACTCCCTCGCCAATCAAGGTTCTTAATTTAAGTCTTGGTACGGATCCAGGATTCTTTATTATCAGTCCGAGCGGTGATCCCCTTGCGCAAGCTGTGAACAACGCTGTGAGCAGCGGTATCGTGTGCGCCGTGGCCGCGGGCAACTATGGACCTTACTATGCTTCAATAGGATCCCCCGGCATCGCGCGAGGAGCGATTACCGTCGGCGCCACGACGAACACGGACCTCATCGCCAGTTTCTCCTCTCGTGGACCGGAATTGTACACCTGGGGATTAGGCACCGGCATAAAACCCGACGTTGTTGCACCGGGCGTTGACATCAAATCAGCGAAGCTCGGGGGTGGTTATATCAGCCACAGCGGAACGTCGATGGCAACACCGCAAGTCGCAGGCGCGGCTGCTCTTCTTCTCCAGCTTCATCCAGACTGGGCACCCGCGCGGATCAAGTGTGTTCTTATTGAAACCGCCCACGACATCGGGCAGGACGTATGGACTGAAGGGGGAGGGCGAATCTCGGTCGATGATGCCGCGGCACGGAAGATAATTGTTGAACCGTCAAGTATCCACTTTGGGATGATAGATCTTTCCCGCGAGGTGGCGGAAACAACGGTCACTCTCACCCTTACAAATCTTGGAACGACAACCCAAACCCTCAGCCTGAGCGCTACCAATCCTCCGTACGCGGACAACAATCGTGTCACCTTGACATTCAATCCGGGACAGGTAACGATGTTTCCGGGAGGGACTACATCTGTTTACGTAACATTGAAAGTTAATTATAATGCTCTTAACTCCAATGCGAGCCCCCTGGAGTATAACGCCAAGATCATTGCGACAACCTCAACCAACCCACTGACAACAATTGCAATCCCTTACTGTTTCGTCTATTCGAAGGGCTTCAGGATCATCGCCGAAGAAACTCCCTCGTGGCTGAATGATGACGCCATCCGGGATTTCCTCTGGCCTGTCTTTGACGATACGATCTACTTCTGGACTTCTCTGGCTGTTTGGCCCCACACCCCAAACTACCTGGTAGGCACATTCTTCGACAAGAAGACGAAGATCGTGAAACAAATTCCGAACGCACCGAACCAAACCGCTTATCTTCGAAAGGCGGATTCAAAGAACAAGATCACCGTGCGCTGTCTTGATGAAGCCGGAAATGCTATCCCCCTCGTTTCCGTTCCTAACGGATGGACTCAATACCTGCGATTAAAGAGCTCTCCCGTAGTTGGGTATACATTAGGTTGTGGAAGATTTTTCGGTTGTCCGGTCGACACGCTCTGGCACCTGGAAGAAATGGACCTGCCTGACCTCGATTCCACCTGGCTCGTTGATTTGTCGTACCAAATCTACCCGCACAATGGAAATCTTTATGTGTTTCCCTTCACCATTGAAGGTCCGCTCACCTCGTCTACGACGCTCGTAAACGATCCGGCCAGGTTTAAGCGCGTCAGTTACTCCCTTAGTTCGAACGAGCCGAACGAGAGTATCCGCGTAGGATCGAGCGACGGCGGTCGATCCATGGGGGGATATACGTTTATTGAGACCGCCCTCGTTTTTGATGTTGCTCCACCCCATATCCTTACGGCATATTACCTCCCGAATCCTTCGCCGGATCATTCCTGGGGACTCTATTCCCTGAATGCGACAAATACCGGATTGAGCTATCCGTTGATCAGCACGCATCAATTCGATATAAAACCTACCGATACCACTCAGTTTCCGTTCTATTCGACGACAACGAACCCTCTGTCGATTAAACTTGGATCTGCAATCCCCGAGTGGACGGGAAAAACAGACAACTCAACCACTGAGATCAAACTCGCGACATGGTCGTATACCTTCTTCATACATCCCTTGTGGTATAATCTGCGTCGCGGTGGGAGTACTGGCGAGCCAACCGCTTATACGCTTTATACTGGGTCGCATGCCGTGGCAAGCGGGTTTATAGGAAGCATCTATTGGGATGGAAGTACGAGCAACAGTTGGTCTGCGAGTGCCGGAAGTTACAGATTGCAACTTTCCTCGAGCCCGTACCGGATTAGCGACACGGCGGGTCATTCAACGGTGAGCCTGGATTTTGATACCCGCAATTCAGATCCGAATCCCCCTTACATGACGAAGTTACACATATTGACAAACGGAAACATATCCGATGAGTACCATCGGGATACCACGAAAATAGAATTCGAAGCCGGAGACGATGTTGGGCTCGATTCAGCCGTGGTATACTTTCAGCCCTCTGGCGCAACGAATTGGAGTCAAGGGTCCTTGATCCATCAGGGAAGCACCTACACGGTCGGGGATATTCCCGACTTGCCAGATGGCTATGTCTCGATGAGACTGAGGATTGTCGACAGCGCCGGTAATGCGCTTGATTACAAGATGGAACCTGCTTTCCGGTTTTATGCCGCTGCGCCAAAGTACCCGCCCGATCTGATTTCACCAATAAATGGAGATACCGATCAACCGGCGGTCGTAACACTAAAGTGGATTCAAGCTTTTGCCGCAAGAACCTATCACTTCCAGCTCGGAACCGACAGCATGTTAACAAATATCCTTGTAGACGATCCTCTTGTAACGCAGACACTGCGAAGAGTCTATCCGCTTAGGAAAGGCGTCACTTATTACTGGAGGGTGAGCGGCCAGAATCCTGCGGGGACGAGCCCATTCTCAAAGGTCTCTAGTTTCACCACCACGACGGATACGACATTCGTCATGACAACAAATAAGGGCAAGTGGAATCTCATCTCCCTGCCCATGAAGGTAAGGGACAGGTCGAGGAGGAAAGCGTTCCTCACCGCAGCGTCGAATGCTTTCGCCTTCGAGAATAGTGCATACCAGATCGCCGATTCACTCCGGTACGGCGTTGGCTACTGGCTCCAGTTTAGTCCTAGTGATACTTTCGGCGTTGTTGGGATAGGCGCGATTACGTCCGATACCATTTTTGTCAGGGCGGGCTGGAACATGACCGGTTCTGTCAGCAGAGCCGCTGCAATCAGTTCCATTACGAGCGAGCCGCCGGGAATGGTCACCTCAAACTTTTTTGGTTACGAAGACAGGTATGCGACAACAGACAGCGTCAGGCCCGGAAAAGCATACTGGGTGAAAGTGAGTGAAGACGGCCAGTTAATCATTTCTTCTGAACCCGGGTTGACCAAGGCGCGGTTACTCAAAGCCGATGCTACTTCGATGACACGGGCGATCAGAATTGTCGCCACTGCCGAGCTTCCACCACCACCGCCTGGAGGAGAGGAGAGCCCCGATCAAGGGTCCCGCATCCCCAAGCAGTTTGCCTTAGAGCAGAACTACCCGAACCCCTTTAACCCCACGACATCCTTAGAGTACACCCTTCCCTCAAACCAATTTATTCACCTGGTAGTGTACGATGTGTTGGGGAGAGAGGTTGCTGTTCTTGCAGACGGATACAAGACCGCTGGACGCTATAGCTTGAGTTTCAATGCGTCAAGTCTGGCCAGCGGTATCTACTTCTACCGTATCCAGGCAGGCAAGTTCCTGGATGTAAAGAAAATGATTCTCGCAAGATAGGTTTACGCGAAAAGTCCCATCCCAATGAGAGAACGAGCCCAATGTCGCGGGCTGGCTCGTGTGCTTCGAACGGAATCTTTTGCGGTCTCGGCGTTATTCGAGAGCGACTTCCACCTCGATTAAGCTCACTGATTCACATTTTCCTTCTCGAGCTGATCGAAGTATTTCCTGATCAACTCCTCGTAGTCCTTCGAGTACCTCCCTTCAAGAACCTTTAGAAGCTCATCCCGAAGCTTGCTCTTTCCCTCCTGTGTCGTGAGGTCGATTTCCTGGGGGCTTGCGCGACGGATGTCCTTGCCGGATTGGGCAACGCGGCGCTTCTCGTAGTCGCGCTCGCGCATCGACCGCTGCGAATCGAGCAGCCGGGAGCGGATATGATCCTGTTTTTTCACCGTGTTGGGATTGACGTTCCCCTGCTGGAGGTCGGTTTGGACTTCCTGCATCTCGGCCGCAATGCGGTCGAGATCTCCGAGCAACTTGCTGTATTCACCGGCGTCTTTTGCCTCCTTTGATAGCTCCTCCAACGATTTTTGGACGGCTCCTTGTTCGCCGGCGAGCCGTTCGTACTCAGCCTGTTGCTGGGCGGTCATCCCCTCTCCCTGGCCTTCCCCCATCCCCATCGCCTTTTGCGTTCCCTCTCCGATCGATCCTTCCATCCCCGCCATCTGACCCAACCGGCCCATCAGTCCTGCCATGCCCATTCCCCCGCTGCCCTGAAGCCCGTTCAGGGCGTTTTGCATCATCATGGCGGCCTTGTTCATTGAACCCATCGCCTCGCCCTGCTTCTCGGACGAACCGCCGGGATTCCTCGATTCCATGCTCTCCATTGCGGCAGCCATTTCCTTCAATGCGTCCCCGATCTGCTTTCCCATCTCGGGACTCACGGCAAACGTTTTCTTAGCGAGTTCCGCCAGATTATTGGCAACATTTCCCAGATCGTTCTGCATTTCGTTTTGACGTTGTGCGCCTTCGCGGAAGCGCTGAGAGTTCGGATCCATCCCCTTCGTTTCATCCTTCAGTGATTCCTCCCGCTGTGAGAGCTCCAGGAGGTTCTGGAGCTGCCGTTTCATTTCTTTAACAATTTGCTTCGATTGCTTGTCGTGGAGAGATTTCTGAACCTGTTCCATCTTCTGCTGGAAATCCGAAAGCGCCTCCTGGCTCTGCTGTTGACTCTCCTGGGCACTTTTCATGTCGCCCGACTGCATCTGCCCCGCAGACTTCTGCATCTTCTGCCCGACCTGGTTCTGCTGTAATTGTTGCTGCGCTTTCTTCATTTCATCGAGCGGCATTTCCTTCGGGAATTCCTCCATCTTCTTGGCGAGATCCGATGCCTGCTTTTCCAGCGATTCCGCCTGTTTCTGCAAATCCTGCTGCCGCTTTGAAAGCTCGTCGCGCTTCTTTTTATCCGACGGATTGGCGCCGGCGGTCTGATTCTTTACATCCTCCTGCTGCTTCCTCAGTTCCTCCGTGCGTTTGATCAATTCATCGATCTTTTGTTCGATGTGGATGCGCTTTAAAAGTTCCAGCGTGCGCTCGAGGCTCTGGCGGAATTGCTCCTCGGACATTTTCAACCGGTCCATCTGCTGTTTCATCTGTTCAGGAGAGAGCTGCTTCATCGATTCCTGAAGCTTCTTGAGGGCCTCCTGAAGCTCCGGCGACTTTAATTGCTCCATCAGTTTTTGCAGCTCCGCGTACTTCTCCAGCGTTTCGTTCGACAGGAGTTTGTTGTCCTCCATTTTTTTCATCATCTCGTCGAGCTTTTTCGTGGATTCTTCCAGCTTTTTCTTCATCGAATCGTAGCGCTGGAGCATGTCCTGCGCCTTTTTCTGCTGCTGCCAATCGGCCTTGTCGCGGTTCTTCTTCATTTCGCGCTGTAAGTCCTCGATATCGCGTTTCAATTCCTGCGACTCTTTGGCGAGGCTCTGCATCGATTCTACCGATTGGTCGTGCGTCTGGGAGACATCCGAGAATACCTCCTCCAGGGATGGGAGCCTCAGGATATACGTCTCGCTCCTGCCGGACTTCGGTCCGCTGACATTGTCGTTGTCGAACACTTCGACAAAATACGACACGGCGTCTTCGGGCACCAGGTGGAGCCCCGAAACGTCCCAGTGATTCCACAACTCCTGCGGGCTTTGATTCCC
>Ga0137399_10000475_pt1 | contig 15878 bp, 8 predicted proteins | sample czorhiz316metaG_FD_104810 | JGI IMG/M metagenome (GOLD analysis project Ga0137399, IMG submission 104810) | Vadose zone soil microbial communities from Angelo Coast Range Reserve, California, USA - czorhiz3.16 metaG | ecosystem: Environmental > Terrestrial > Soil > Vadose zone | place: USA...
GCTGGTGCTCGTCACCGGACCCACGGGATCGGGCAAGTCCACGACGCTGTGCGCGCTGGTCGACCTCATCAACCGCACGCGTACCGATCATATCATCACGATCGAGGATCCGATCGAGTTCGTGCATGAGAACAAGAAGTGTCTCATCACCCAGCGCCAGGTGCACGTGCACACCGAGAGCTTCAAGATGGCGTTGCGGGCCGCGCTGCGTGAGGATCCCGATATCGTGCTGGTCGGCGAGATGCGCGACCTCGAGACGATCGCCATCGCCATCGAGACGGCGGAGACGGGGCACCTCGTGTTCGGGACCCTGCACACAACGACGGCGGCGTCGACGGTAGACCGGATGATCGATCAGTTCCCCGCCGACCGGCAGGCGCAGATCCGCGTGATGTTGTCGGAGTCGCTGAAAGGCGTGATTTCGCAGACGTTGTGCAAGAAGATCGCCGGTGGGCGCATCGCCGCGCGCGAGATCCTGTTGACCACGCCGGCGATCTCGAACCTGATCCGCGAGGGCAAGACGTTCCAGATCCCCTCGATCATCCAGACGAGTAAGAAGCTCGGTATGCTGACGTTGAACGATGCCCTGCTCGAGCTCGTGGAGAAGAAGGTGATCGATCCGGACGAAGCCTACCTGAAGTCGGTCGAGAAGACCGGACTCGCGGCAAGTCTGAAGGCGAAGGGGTTCAAGGTGACGCTGACGGCCGAGGCTTAGACTTCTCCCTCCGAGGAGCTAATTCTTCCGTTGGAGACGCTTTGCTCCCAAGGTTGTATTGCCGACTCACCACACTTTTGGAGTTTCGGGGGTACCTCATGTAGTCCTTGGCTGATCTGCAGCGCCCGTAAGCGAGGAGTCGGCGATGACGTATACGGACCGACGCGTATCCGGCGAGTCAACCGAGCCACGCTACGAAGGCGACGCCTTCCCACGGCAATTGCTCGCGACGCTGCTCGAGTATCGCAACGGTGACTTCTCGGTCCGTCTGCCGACCGGATTGCCCGGCATCGAGGGCCGCATTGCCGACGTCCTCAACCAGATCGTCACAATCAGCGCGCGCCGGGCGAGTGAGATTTCGCGCGTCAGCCACATGGTCGGCAAAGAAGGACGCATTAAGGAACGCGCGAGTCTCGTCGGCATGGTGGGCACGCGCGCGGACGAGCTGATCGCGCTCAACACATTGGTCGACGATCTGCTCTGGCCCACCATCGAGGTCACGCGCGCCGTGGGGGCTGTCGCCAAGGGCGACCTCAGCCAGCAGATGAGCCTCGAGGTCAATGGCCGTCCTCTCGAAGGTGAGTTCCTCCGTTCCGCCAGACTCGTCAACCAGATGATCGATCAGCTGGCCGTCTTCACCGCGGAGGTGACGCGCGTCGCCCGCGAGGTCGGCACGGAGGGCAAACTGGGTGGGCAGGCAAAGGTGCAGGGCGCGGCCGGCGTGTGGAAAGAGCTGACGGAATCCGTGAACCAGATGGCCGGCAACCTCACGGCGCAAGTCCGCAACATCGCCGACGTGACGACGGCCGTCGCGCGCGGCGATCTCTCGCGCAAGATCACCGTCGACGTGAAGGGCGAAATCCTCGAGCTCAAGAACACGATCAATACGATGGTGGACCAGCTCAACGCCTTCGCGTCCGAAGTCAGCCGCGTCGCGCGCGAGGTCGGCACGGAAGGCAAACTCGGCGGTCAGGCGGAGGTGCCGGGCGTCGCGGGAACGTGGAAAGCGCTGACCGACAACGTCAACTCGATGGCCTCGAACCTGACAGCGCAGGTCCGCAACATCGCCGAAGTGACGACCGCCGTCGCCCGCGGCGATCTGTCCCGCAAGATCACCGTCGACGTGCAAGGCGAAATCCTCGAGCTCAAGAACACGATCAATACGATGGTGGACCAGCTCAATGCCTTCGCCTCCGAAGTCAGCCGCGTCGCGCGCGAGGTGGGAACCGAGGGTCAGCTCGGCGGCCAGGCCGAGGTGCCGGGCGTCGCGGGGACGTGGAAAGCGCTCACGGACAACGTGAACTCGATGGCGTCCAACCTCACCGGCCAGGTGCGCAACATCGCCGACGTGGCAACGGCCATCGCGACCGGCGACCTGTCCCGCAAAATCACGGTGGACGTGCAGGGCGAAATCCTCGAGCTGAAGAACACGATCAACACGATGGTCGATCAGCTCAACGGCTTCGCCTCGGAAGTGACGCGTGTCGCCCGCGAAGTCGGCACGGAAGGCAAACTCGGCGGCCAAGCGAAGGTGCCCGGTGTCGCCGGCACGTGGAAAGACCTGACCGACAACGTGAACCAGATGGCGGGAAACCTCACCGGCCAGGTCCGTAACATCGCGGAGGTCGCGACGGCGGTCGCCCGCGGCGACCTCTCCCGCAAGATCACGGTTGACGTCCGCGGCGAGATCCTCGAGCTGAAACAGACGATCAATACGATGGTCGATCAGCTGAACGCGTTCGCTTCGGAAGTGACGCGCGTCGCCCGCGAGGTCGGAACCGACGGCAAGCTGGGCGGCCAGGCGCGCGTCGCCGGAGTTGCCGGCACGTGGAAAGACCTCACCGACAACGTCAATCTGATGGGGTCGAACCTCACCGATCAGGTGCGCAACATCGGCGCCGTGACCACCGCCGTGGCGCGCGGCGACCTCTCCCGCAAAATCACCGTCGATGTGAAGGGCGAAATTCTCGAGCTCAAGAACACCATCAACACGATGGTGGATCAGCTCCGCTCCTTCGCCGCCGAAGTGACGCGCGTCGCCCGCGAAGTCGGCACGGACGGCAAGCTCGGTGGCCAAGCGATTGTGCCGGACGTCGCCGGAACGTGGAAAGACCTCACCGACTCGGTGAACGTGATGGCCGCGAATCTCACTGATCAGGTGCGCGGCATCGTGAAGGTCGTGACCGCGGTCGCGGACGGTAATCTGCGGCAAAAGTTGACGGTCGAGGCGAAGGGCGAGGTCGCCGCGCTCGCCGAGACGATCAACAGCATGACGGATACGCTGGCGACGTTCGCCGAGCAGGTGACCAACGTGGCCCGCGAAGTGGGTGTCGAAGGCCGGCTCGGCGGTCAGGCCAACGTGCCCGGCGCCGCGGGAACGTGGAAGGACCTCACCGGAAACGTGAACCTGCTGGCGGCGAACCTGACCACGCAGGTGCGCGCCATCGCCGAAGTCGCCACGGCGGTGACGCAGGGCGATCTGTCGCGCTCGATTCAGGTAGATACCCGCGGCGAGGTGTCGGACCTGAAGGACAACATCAACACGATGATCCGCAACCTGCGCGGGACGACGGAAAGCAACCAGGAGCAGGACTGGCTCAAGACCAACCTCGCGAAATTCACGCGCATGCTGCAGGGCCAGCGCGACCTGGTGACGGTCGGCAAGACACTGCTCTCCGAGCTCGCGCCGCTGATCAAAGCGCAGCAAGGCGCGATTTACCAGATGTACCGCTCCGAAACCGGCGACTGGCTGGTGCCGCTGGCAACCTACGCACGCGCGATGAATCGACTGCGCCGCATTGCGGTGGGCGAAGGACTCATCGGGCAATGCGCGGTGGAGCAACAGCGCATGTTGCTGACCGACATCCCGATGACCCACGCCCGGATAGGCTCCGGTCTCGGCAGCGCCCTGCCCACCAACGTGGTCGTGCTGCCCGTGCTGTTCGAGGGTGAGACGAAGGCCGTGATCGAGCTGGCCTCGCTGTACCCGTTCACGCCGACACACCTGAGCTTCCTCGAGCAGCTCACGCAATCGATCGGCGTGGTGCTGAACACGATCGAGGCGACGATGCGGACGGAGCGCCTGCTCGAGCAATCCCAGCAGCTCACGACCGAGCTGCAAACCCGCCAGACGCAGCTCCAACGCACCAACGAGGAGCTCGCCACGAAGGCGAAGCAGCTCGCCGAACAGAACGTGGAGGTGGAGCGCAAGAACCGCGAAGTCGAGGATGCGCGCCGTGACCTGGAAGAAAAGGCCGCCGAGCTCGCGCTGACGTCGAAATACAAGTCGGAGTTCCTGGCCAACATGTCGCACGAGCTGCGCACACCGCTCAATTCGATCTTGCTCCTCGCGCAACAGCTGTCGGACAACGCGGCGGGCTCGCTGAGCACGAAGCAGGTGGACTTCGCGCGCAACATCCACTCGGCGGGCACCGATCTGCTGACCCTGATCACCGACATCCTCGACCTGTCGAAGATCGAATCGGGTACGGTGACCGTGGACGCCGAAGACGTCACGTTCACTTCGCTGTGCGACAGCGTGCAACGCACCTTCCACCACGTCGCCGAATCGAAGGGGCTCGCGCTGCTTGTCGACTTGGACAACGAGCTGCCGAAGACGCTGCGGACGGACGCGAAACGCCTGCAGCAGATCCTCAAGAACCTGTTATCCAACGCGTTCAAGTTCACCGAGCGCGGCACCGTCACCATGACCGTACAGCCTGCGGCCTTGGGATGGTCACCGGATCACGCGGTCTTAAATTCGGGCGGCCCCGTGGTTGCCTTCTCCGTCACGGACACCGGTATCGGTATCGCACCCGAAAAGCAAAAGCTGATCTTCGAAGCCTTCCATCAGGCCGATGCCGGTACCGGTCGTAAGTACGGCGGCACCGGCCTCGGCCTCGCGATCAGCCGTGAGCTGGCGGCGCTGCTCGGCGGCGAGATCCGACTCGTCAGCTCTCCTGGACAGGGAAGCACGTTCACCCTGTTCCTGCAGCTTTCATATGCCGGTCCGACGCGTACGGTTACCACGACCGCGCGCGAGGCGGGCGCGGCGCCGGGAGCGGCGGTGTTCCAAGTCACTCAGGCGGAGGAGCCGATTCCCGACGATCGCGCCGGCGTGACCCGTGAGGATCGCGTCCTCCTGATCGTCGACGACGATCCGCATTATGCGCGTATCCTGCTCGGCCTGGCGCGCGACAAGGGATTCAAGGGAATCGTCGCCAGCCGCGGGCAGACGGCGCTGACGCTGGCACGCGAGTATCAGCCGACCGCGATCACCCTCGACGTGTTCTTGCCCGACACGCTGGGATGGTCGGTCCTCAGCAACCTCAAGCTCGACCCGGCGACCCGGCACATCCCGGTCCAGATGATTTCGATCGAAGAAGAGCGGCAACACGGGCTCGCGCACGGTGCCTTCTCCTACCTGGTCAAGCCGGCGACCACCGCAGATCTCGAGGCCGCGCTCGATCGACTGAGGACCTACGTCGAGCCGCACACGAAACGACTGCTGGTCGTCGAGGACAACGAAATCGAGCGGCAGGGCATCGTCGAGCTGCTCAAGCACGACGACGTGGCAATCACGGCCGTCGGTAGCGGAAGCGAAGCGCTGCACATGTTGTTCGAGTCGCACTTCGACTGCTGCGTCGTGGACCTCCGGCTCCCCGACCTGAGTGGTATCGATCTGCTCGAGCGCGTCCAGTCCGAGCCCAAGCTCCGCGACATTCCGATGGTCGTCTACACCGGCACGGAGCTGGGCAGCGACGAAGAGGAGCGTCTGAAAGCGCTGTCGAGCAGCGTCGTGCTGAAAGACGTGCAGTCGCCCGAGCGGCTGTTCGACGAGACGGCGCTTTTCCTGCACCGTGTCGTCGCCGATCTCCCCGAGACGAAGCGCAATCTGCTCGACAGATTGTATGGCTCGGTCGAATTGCTGCGCGGGCGCCGGGTACTCGTCGTCGACGACGATGCGCGCAACATCTTCGCGCTCACGACCCTGCTCGAGAATGAGGGTATGGAAGTGATGAGCGCCACGAATGGGCTCCAGGCGATCGATGCGATGAACCAGAACCAAAACCTGGACGCCGTCCTGATGGACATCATGATGCCGGGAATGGATGGGTACGCCACCATGCGAGAGATCCGCGGCAACCAACAATTCCGCACGCTCCCGATTCTCGCCCTCACCGCCAAGGCGATGAAAGGCGACCGCGAGAAGTGTCTGGAAGCGGGAGCGTCCGACTACATCGCCAAACCGGTGGACGCCCAACAGCTCCTGTCGCTGTTGCGCGTCTGGTTGCATCGATGACCGGCGCCCGCAGGTCACCGGCGACGGTGGATGCGCTCGAGGGGACGGGAGACAGCGCGCGACGTGTAGCCAAGCGGACGAGTGTCATCATGGCGCCCGTTCTCCCCATCATGGGCTCCGGCGAGGAGTCCGTCCCGATTCTTCTCGTCGACGACCAGCCCGCCAATCTCGACGCGCTCGAGGCGTCGCTGGCGACCAGCGGTTGCCGCTTCGTGCTCGCGCGCACCGCGGACGAGGCGCTGCTGGCGCTGCTCAATCAGGATTTCGCCGCCATCGTCCTCGACGTGCTGATGCCCGGGATGAGCGGGTTCGAGCTCGCCACGATGATCAAGCGTCGCCGGCGCACGCAACAGGTGCCCTTGCTCTTCCTCACGGCGCGCATGCTCGATCAGCAAGATGAGCTGCGCGGCTACGCGGTCGGCGCCGTCGATTATCTCACCAAACCGCTCGACCCGCAGATCCTGCGCGCCAAGCTCGCGGTGTTCGTAGACCTTTACCGCAAGCGGCGCGCCCTCGCCCGAATCAACGTCGAGCTGCAACGGCAGATCAGCGAGCGTCAACGGATGGCGGAGGATCTGCGGCGGGCGAACCAGGATCTCGAGAGTCGCGTCGCCGAGCGAACCGCGACGCTGGCCGAGAGTAGCCGCCGCAAAGACGAGTTCCTGGCGATGCTCGGCCACGAGCTGCGCACGCCACTCTCGGCGCTGCGCAACGCCGCGGAGGCGCTGCGCCGCCGGGCCGCCGAGAGCGCCGAGCTGCAGACGCTGCAGGGAATCATGGAACGGCAGGTGCGGCATCTCACGCGGCTGACGGACGATTTGTTGGACATGAGTCGCATGACGCGCGGCACGTTGACCCTGCAGCGCGAGCGGTTGGCGCTCTCGGACATCATCGCGGTGGGTGTCGAGACCGTGAGGCCGCTGATCGAAAAGCGCGAGCACGCTCTGACGGTCGACGTGCCCCGGCAGGCGATCTACGTCCATGGCGATCACGTCCGACTCGCGCAGGTCGTGTCGAATCTCCTCGACAATGCGGCGAAGTACTCCGAGCCGGCTGGCCGCATCGAGCTCAAAGCGGTCGCGGTCGGTAGCATGGCCACCATCAAGGTCACCGACCACGGCATCGGCATCGATGGCGAGCTGCTGCCGCGCATCTTCGATCTCTTCATGCAGGGCGATCACGCGGAGACCTGCACGGAAGGCGGTGGACTGGGTCTTGGACTGGCGTTGGCTCGGCAACTGGCCGAGATGCATGGCGGCACGCTGACGGCGTACAGCAGAGGAAAGGGACGCGGGGCCGAGTTCGTCCTGTCCCTCCCCGTCGTCGCCGTGGTCTACGGAACGGACGGAGAAACCGCGGTGCCGGATGAATCACCGGCGACGGGCGGCCTGCTGCCTTCGCGGCGTGTTCTGGTCGTGGAGAACAATCCCGATGCAGCGGCGGGTCTCACCATGATGTTGAAGCAATGGGGACAGGAGACGCGCGTCGCGCACGACGGGCCGGCCGCGCTCGAAGTGGCGAGCGACTTCCGGCCCCACATCGTGCTCCTGGACCTCAGCTTACCGAAGCTGCACGGCTATGAGGTCGCGCGCCGCCTCCGGCGGCAACCGTGGGGACGCCATGTGACGGTTATCGCGATCACCGGCTGGGAACTCGAAAAGGATCGGATCAGCGAGGAAGCGGGCGTCAACCATCGGCTGCTCAAGCCGGTCGACCCCGCGGCTTTGCGCGAACTGCTCGGCGGGTCGCCTGCTTCAGGCTCTCGAATCGTGACGCGATAAAGAGCCACCGGTCGGATTTGAACCGACGACCGCTCGATTACGAATCGAGAGCTCTACCACTGAGCTACGGTGGCGTGTAGCGCCAATAACTTAGCGACGCGCTGCGCCACACGGTACTCCAACACGCCAAATCACGGTCGCGGTAGAGGTGCTGTACGCTCTCGCCCTACTGGATGCGCACTCCTTCCATTGCCCCCTCCGGCTTGCGGGCAGTGAACATTGTAGCGCGACCGCCCTCGAGTACGAACGTGATAACGAAGTCTGGGATGCCCTCCGGCCGGAAGACGGCGTCACCCTGGTAGAGGAGCCGTCGCGTTTCCTTGTCATGCAAGCTCTGCGCCTTGAGCACTCCGTTCTCGTCGAAAATCCGGAGCAAATCGTTCTCTCCCCCGAGGGGTAGCGTCACGGAGTAGCTCCCGACGAAGGATTGGCGTTGCGCCGCGGTGAGCGGCAGATCCTTTACTGTATCGGCGGCCTGCGTCGTATCCCGGTGTTGCTGCGCAGCGGCACGAGCGGAAGCACCGAAGACAAACACGATCACGATGGTGCAGTGGAGGAGATTCATACCGCCCCCGAGGTAGAGGCCCGCCGGGGCCAGTACAATGCGACTAGGAACGCGAACGGCAGTCCAATGCCGACGAGCTGAGCGAAGACGCCCATCCAGGGATGGAGCAGCCGCGCAGCGACGATCAGCACGAGCGAGGCGAGCAGCGCGAGGCGTCCCATCTGCCGGCCGCGCCCGACCGGGCGCAAGATCGCGGCACCGGCGGCGAGAAGCAGTGCAGCCGCGCCGACGCTGAGCACGAGTGCGAGCGCGTGCGCGGTCGTTCCCGTTCCCCCGGCCCCCCATTCGATCACAACGTTCAGAATGCCGATCACGCCTAGCAAAACCATCACGATCGCGGTGAGCTTCATAGTGACCTCGAGTGTTCTCAGGTTCTCACGCCACGCTTCGGCGCGCAGGGCCGGCGCGCTGCGTGCGACATCGCGGATGACGGCCGCCCAGAAACTGAGGGTTCGAACGTCGCCCTCCCTGCACTGATCCCGAAACAACAGCACCATCTCTCGTCCGTATTCGGCTCGAAAGTCCGGCGGGTAGGCCCGTAGCAGCAGACGATAGATGGCTTCGGCGCTCATGCAGGCCTCACACCGATCAGCTTCTTGCGCCGCGCCGCACGCACCATCGCGTCGAGCCGCCGTGCCTCCGCGCGCGCCACCGATAGGCCAAGCCGCGTCAGTCGGTAATAGCGGCGCCGCTCGTCGCCCCTCTCCGGGTCTGCCCGCTCGCCGCCTTCCTCCACCAGTCCCGCCGCCAGCAATCGCTTCAGCGCTCCATAGAGCGTTCCCGGCCCCAGCCGCACGCTGCCCTCGGAGCGAGCTGCCACACCCTTCATGATCGCGTAGCCGTGCAGCTCCCCGTCCGCGAGCGCGAGTAGGATGTGGAACGTTGCGGGTGGCAGAGGCAGGTACGCTTCCGGCGGCCTGCCGGCCTGTCGTTTGGTGACTATGGCTCCCTCCTGATGGCTCCCAACGATAACGCCCAATATATCGGTGCTCGATATATTAGGAATATACCCGCTGGGGCCGGCCGGGATCCAGTGGTGCCACAATTGGTGTCAGACACTTCGTCGCAGCTGCGCGCTGGCAATCGTCCGAATCGCCTAACGCGCTGAAACACAACGGCCAGCGCTGGTATGCGCTGGCCGTGCAGGATTACGAATCGAGAGCTCTACCACTGAGCTACGGGGGCGGAAGGTCACTAACTTAGCGACCTGGTAACTCCCGCGGTACTCCACGTCCTCCCAGCAGCTGCGCATTCACGGCGACGATCACGGTCGAGACGGACATGAATACCGCGCCAAGGGCAGGCGAAAGCAAAATGCCGGCAGCTCGATACAGCACGCCGGCCGCGAGTGGGACGGCTAGCGCATTGTATCCCGTAGCCCACCACAGATTCTGTACGATCTTGCGGTAAGTCGCGCGCGCTAAGCCGACAATGGCGGGCACATCGCGCGGATCAGACCGGACGAGCACGATGTCGGCGGATTCGATTGCGACGTCGGTACCCGCGCCGATCGCAATGCCCACATCGGCCTCCACCAGTGCGGGCGCGTCGTTTACGCCATCGCCGACCATCGCGACAGTGAAGCCGCGCGCTTTGACCTCCCGGATTTTGGCCGCTTTCTGATCCGGCAGCACGTCCGCGAAATACTCGTCGAGTCCCAACTCCTGCGCGACCCACCGCGCCACTGGCTGAGAATCGCCGGTGAGCATCATCGCCCGAATGCCCATCCGCTTCAGCCGCTGCAGCGCCTCGCGAGACTCCGGACGGATGATATCCGCGAGCGCAATAGCTCCGACCACTTTTGAGTCCAGCAATACGTACACGACCGTCTTCCCCTGCTCGGCCACGCGCGCCACGCGTGCGTCACTCACAGTCTGGCTGCGCTCCTTCAGGAAACCGGGACTGACGGCGCTCACCTCGACTCCTTCTACTATTCCTCGTGCACCCTTTCCCGGAATCGCGCTGACTTCAGACGCGGCCGGGTAGCTGATGCCCCGTTCCGTTGCGGCGCGCACGATGCCCGCGGCGATGGGGTGTTCAGAGCGGCTCTCAAGTGCGGCGGCGAGTCGGAGGATGTCGGTCTCACTGCCGCCGCCGTCCAGGGAGATCACGTCCGTAACGCCGAATCGTCCCTCTGTGAGGGTGCCCGTCTTGTCGAAGACGACGGCGTCAAGCGCGCGCGCACGCTCGAAGGCCGCCCGATCGCGGATGAGCAGTCCGTTCCGCGCCGAGATCGCGGTCGAAACGGCCACGACGAGCGGGACCGCGAGGCCGAGGGCGTGAGGACAGGTAATCACCATGACCGTGACCATCCGCTCGAGCGCGAAATCAAAGCTGCGTCCACCCGCGAGCCATGCTATCAGCGTCGTTGCGCCCGCGGCGATGGCGATCACGGTGAGCCACATCGCCGCGCGATTGGCGAGGTCTTGGGTACGCGAGCGGGTTTGCTGGGCGCGGCGCACCAACTCGATCACCTGCGCGAGATACGTCTCAGCTCCGGTGCGAGTGATGCGCAGCGTGATCGCCGCTTCCCCGTTTACCGAACCGCCGAGCACCGCATCTCCGGAACCCTTCTCCACGGGCTGCGACTCGCCCGTCAGTAATGCCTGATTGACGGTCGTTCTGCCCTCAGTGATCGCGCCGTCCGCGGGAATCCGCTCGCCGGGTTTAACCAGCGCCAGGTCATCCTGCCGAAGCTCCGTGACGGGGACATCCTCGGTTGATCCGTCGGAGCGCAGGCGGTGCGCGTCAGCCGGAAGCAATCGCACCAGCTCGTCGAGCGCCCGTGACGCACCCATCACCGAGCGCATCTCGATCCAGTGGCCCAGCAGCATGATGTCGATGAGCGTCGCGGTTTCCCAGAAGAACACCGTTCCGCGAAGGCCGAACACGACGGCCGCGCTGTAGAGATAGGCCACGCTGATCGCGAGTCCGACGAGCGTCATCATGCCCGGGAGCTTCTTCTTCAGCTCATCAACGAGACCAGTGAGAAAAGGCCAGCCACCGTAGAAGTAGATCGCCGATGCAAACACAAACTCGACGTACCGGTCGCCCGGAAAAGCCAAGACGGGCCGTACGCCGAGGAAATGTTGGACCATCTCGGACGTCGCGAGCACCGGGACGGTCAATGCGAGGGAGATCCAGAACCGCCGCCGAAAATCAGAGACCATGTCGCCGTGATCGTGCCCGCCATGCATTGGCTCGGTCATGGCCCGCGCGTGCGGAGGCGGTTGATGATGCGAGTGGTCTGTCATGGGTCTCACTCTGCTGAGCGCCTCTTCATGCTCATCGCTTCCACCCAGCCGTACAGTGTTGGCAAGACCAGCAGTGTAAGCAACGTCGACGTCACCAAGCCTCCAATGACGACGGTGGCCAGCGGTCGTTGCACCTCGGCGCCGGCGCCAGTCGAGATCGCCATCGGAATGAATCCCACGCTCGCCACGAGCGCAGTCATCAGGACGGGGCGCAGCCGGATAGTCGCACCCTCCCGCACGGCATCGTGGAGCTTCCGACCGGCCGTGCGCAGCTGATTGATATATGTCACCAATACCACGCCATTGAGCACCGCAACGCCGAACAGCGCAATGAATCCCACTGAGGCACTGAGGTTGAGATGGAGACCTCGAAGCCAGAGGGCGGCGATCCCTCCGACGAGCGCAAACGGCACCGTCAGCATCACCAGCACGGCGTGGCGTAGGGTGTCGAACGTCGCATACAACAACCCGGCTATAGCGAGTAACACGAGGGGGACGATGATCGCCAGCCGGCGCGTCGCGCGCGACTGATTCTCGAATTGTCCGCCGTAGGTCACGTAGTAGCCAGGCGGAAATGTCACTCGCTGACGGACAGCGGCCTTCACGTCCGCAGCGAACCCGCCGAGGTCGCGCCCGCGAACGTTGCTTTGCACGACCACGTAACGCTGCCCGCCCTCGTGGTTGATCACCTCCGGTCCCTCGACGGTGCGGACCCGCGCCAGTTGAGACAGCGTGACCGTCCCGCCAGCCGGAGTGCGGATCAGCGTCTGTTCCACGTCCTCCGGAGTGGACCGGAAGGAGGCAGCCAGGCGGACCACGATCGGGAAGCGCCTGCGTCCATCGATTACCTGGGTCGCCTCCATGCCACCCACGCCGGTCTCTATGGCTTCTCGAACGTCCGCGACGTTCAGCCCGTAGCGGGCGATCGCCGCGCGGTCGAGGTCCACCTCGAGCTGCATCGCTCCGGCACTGACGCCGACGGAAACGTCCTCCGCGCCGCGCACAGACCGCACGACACGCTCGATCTCGTCTGCCTTCTGCTGCAGGAGCGGAAGGCTGTCGCCATAGACTTTGACTCCCAGCTCCGTTCGCACACCTGAAATCACCTCATCGAGCCGCATCCGCATCGGGGCGCTGAACTCATAGACGAGCCCAGGTATCTCCGAAAGCGCGGAGTCCATTCGGACGATCAGCTCGTCCACCGATCCCACCCGCCATTGGCGCTTCGGATTCAAGACGACATAGACGTCCGCCTGGTGAAGTGCCATGACCTCGGTGGCCTCGTGTGGGCGGCCAAGGTTCGTCACGACGTTCTGGACCTCGGGGAATTGCCGTAATGTGCGCTCGACGTCATCTGAAACCGCGATGCCGTGCGGCAGCGACGCGCTCTGGATGCGTCGCGTCTCGATGAGGAGATAACCCTCGTCCAGCTTGGGCATGAACTCCGTGCCCAGGAACGGCAGCGAGATGAGTGCGACAGCAAAGAGGCCGACGGTCGCACCTACAACCCGCCTCCGATGCTGGAGGGACCACTCGAGTGCGCGTTGGTATCTCGTCCGCAGTCTAGTGAACCACGCGGGGTCATCGTGCTCCATAGACGATCCGCCGCCGCGCGCGAATACATACGATGCGACGGCGGGCACATAGCTCAGCGCCAAAAGCAGCGACCCCAAGACCGCCGCACAGACCGTGAACGCCATCGGTCTGAACATGCGGCCTTCCAGCCCTTGGAGCGCGAAGATCGGGATGTAAACCGCGACGATGATCGCGATTCCGAATACGATCGGGCGGCCCACCTCGAACGCCGCCGCGCGGATCACGTCTTGTCGCTGAGTGACCGACTGCGACCCTGCTCCAGCGAGCCGACGCACGAAGTTCTCCACCATGACAACGGAGGCATCCACGATGAGGCCGAAGTCCAGCGCGCCCAGACTCATCAGATTCGCCGTGAAGCCGAAACGCTTCATCGCGAGGAAGGCAAACAGCAGCGACAGCGGGATCACGGAGGCCGTGAGGAGCGATGCACGAAGGTTGCGGAGAAAGAGAAAGAGGATCGCGATAACCAGCAACGCGCCCTCGGTGAGATTCGTGAACATCGTGCGAGTCGTGCGGCGGACGACTTCACCCTGGCTGTAGAAGGGCCGGATGCGAACGCCGGCCGGGAGGACGGAGTCGATCTCCGCGATGCGGGCTCGGACGCGATTCACAACTTCGCGACCATTTGAGCCCTTCAGAATGATCACCGCGGCGGATACCGCTTCTCCCCGACCGTCCCGCGTCACCGCACCGAAGCGGGGTTGCGGCCCCACAGCCACGCGCGCCACGTCGCGTACATACACGGGGGTGGCGCCTCGCGTTGCCACCACGACGTTCGCGATGTCACTCACGCCGTTGACCCGTCCGATGCCACGCACCGTCAGGCGCTCTCCGCGGTCCTCCACGTACCCCGCACCAAAATTCGCGTTGTTGTTGGCAAGCGCCGCTTCCAGATCCTGCAACGTGAGACCGTACCCGGCGAGCTTGCTCGGGTCCGCGAACACGTCGAACTGCTGCAACATCCCTCCCCAGGTGTTGACCTCGGCAACGCCCGGCACCGTCTTGAGGAGTGGCTTGACGATGTACTCCTGCACGTTCGTCAGCTCGATCAGTGAAAGGGTGTCCGCCGCAGAATCGGTGCGCTCCACCAGGTACTGGAACGCCTCACCCATCGCCGTCGCCGGGGGCCCGAGCATCGCCTCCGCGTTGGGTGGCAGCGCGTGTAGCGCATCCTGCATCCGTTGCTGCACCTGCGCCCGCGCGAAGTACAAGTCGACAGCGTCCTCGAAGGTGACCGTGATAACAGAAAGGCCGACCTTGGAGATCGAGCGGACGCCGGTCGTGCGCGGGAGGCCCAGCATGGCAACCTCCATTGGATACGTCACCTGTTGCTCGACTTCCGCGGGCGAGAGCCCCGGAACCTCGATCATCACCAACACCTGATTCGGGGTGAGGTCGGGGAACGCGTCAGTATTGAGGGTCGCGAACGACCAAAGGCCGGCAGCAGCCAGGAGAATCGTGGCGCCAACGACGATAGCGCGGTGACGCAGCGACGCAGCGATCAAACGATCAATGAGCGCGCCCATTTCACATCTCCATTGCGGGCATCGCGCCCTTCTTGATCTGCGCCTTAACCGACAGTGCGCCGCGCGTCACGACGATGTCACCCGCAGATAGCCCCTGTGTGATCGCGATCCGGCCGCCTGACCTCGAGCCGAGCTGGACCTCGCGCGGCGCGAACTTGGCACCGCCCATGCTATCCGGGTGCGCCACGAACACGACTGACTTGCCATCGAGCAACTGCACCGCGTCCTCAGGGACCGAAGGCGCTGAAATTGCGCCCCCACCTTGCGCCGAGACGCTCGCCAACATCTCCGGTTTGAGCCGATCGCCTTGGTTCCGAATCACGGCGCGAATCGGGAGAGTGCGCGTCGAGGGATCGAGCCCAGCGCCGACCGCGTCGATCCGGGCCGAGAATGTGTCGGCGGGATAGGCCGGCACAGTGAACCGCAGCTGCGCGCCAACGCGGAAGAGGGAGGCAAGATACTCGGGCGCGTCGATCGAGAGCCAGAGGGTTGAAGGGTCGGTGACGACGACGAGCGGCGTACCCGCCTCGATCACCGCGCCGGGTACGGCGGTGCGCGCAAGGACCACACCGTTCAGCGGCGATCGGATCGCAATTTCACCGGTTGCTGAAGCTGCCGCACCGATTTGCTCGGCAACGCTCCTTGCCCGTCGCAGCTCGGCGCTTGCCAACTCGTCATCGGCGATGGCGCGATCGTAGTCCTGTTGGGGAATCGCCTTCAGGGCGAGTAGCCGCTCGGCTCGCTCGCGAGCACTGCGTGCGTAGCTCGCTTGAGCGCGGGCTTTGTCGACGTCGGACTGCGCCATTCCCGCCTCAGGGCTTTGCAGTGTCACGAGGACGTGCCCGGCGCTGACCCGGTCCCCCGGGCGAACTCGGACCGCAATCACCCGCCCCCGCACCGTTGCGCCGAGCCTGGCGGTGCGATCCTCATTCGGTATCACCTGCCCCGGGACGGTCGCCATGGAAGCCACCGTACTCGACGCTACTGGTTCCCAGTGCACGCCACCGTGCGTCACCTGTGCGGCGGTGAGCGTGACTCCCGTTGTCGCCGTCATCGCCATGTCCGCCATCCCTGTATCCGCCGATTGAGATTGCGCGGCGGGGCGTTCGCCACCTTTCGAACAGGCAACGACGAGAAGA
>Ga0137399_10000478_pt1 | contig 15862 bp, 16 predicted proteins | sample czorhiz316metaG_FD_104810 | JGI IMG/M metagenome (GOLD analysis project Ga0137399, IMG submission 104810) | Vadose zone soil microbial communities from Angelo Coast Range Reserve, California, USA - czorhiz3.16 metaG | ecosystem: Environmental > Terrestrial > Soil > Vadose zone | place: USA...
CAATTGTCCGGGGCAACGATAAACTGACGCGCGCGCGCCCGCAAGGGTTACTGCAGCGAAAGCCGGTTGCGGAGTACTATGGTAATAAGATCGGGCGGATGACACCGCAAGGTGCCTTCACCGAGTTTCCAGTCCCGACCGCGGGTAGCTTTCCCGCATTCATCACGTTTGGTTTCGACGGCAACCTGTGCCTACCGAAAACCTCGTCTGGCCCATTACGGCTCCCGCGGGGCCCAAGTAACATGTTACACAGCCTCTTTGCATCTTGTTGATTTCAAATCTGCTTCTAGTTTTGGCGAGGCACAGGCGTGATGATCTCCCAGCTCGCGCCTTTAGGGTGTTGACCAAGTTTATTCGATCCGGGGGCCTGTCCTCCTCTGAACTCCGCTACGGCTGAATGTCGAATGTCGTCCATGTAGCTTGTTACGCGACCTCCTCGTATGTCATTCATTTCACAGGTGCTCCTAGTTTTGGCGAGGCACAGGGGCATCCCTCTCTTCTGGTAGCGCACAAGGATTAAGTTTTATTTACATGTCGCCTCCTTACACGCTGTCTTACCCGCGGCAATTTTTTCGAGCGGCTCCCATCCGCCGTCGGCGCAGTCGCCCGACGGACACACCTCGAACGAGTAGATCGGGTGAATCTCCCACAGTGAAACGCGCTTCGGATTGCTCCCCTGAGGCGAGCCATTCTTGCAGGGCTTATGGCTTCCATCGAAAAACTGTTGGCCCGTCACTCGTACCCGAAGACCTTTGCCTGCGACGTCATTGACATTGCAGGCGGTCCATTCCAGAGGCCGATGGTGCGGAATCATCTCAGCGACAAATCCTGTGCACTCTTCTTTGTCCTGGTCCGACTTAGGATCGTTGGCCTGCGTCTTTCTGGGTTCCTCAAGCAACGCAATGTGAATGTCATGAGAGGCATTCACATTTGGAGGCGCAGCACCGCAGTTGACGGTCTCTTTGCATTCCTGCCGGGCATGAAAGACGAAGCCCTCAAAAACCACGAATTGGCCTTCGCCGAGGGTTTTCAGGAACGCCCGGTCCGGCGGGGGCTGGCCGGGAGTGAGATTTCTCTTGTTTTCCTCCGCCTCGGCTTCGCTCTGAAGCGATTTGATTTTGTCCAGAATAATGGGCTCAGGAGCGCCGGGGGCGCTGCAGAAATTGTTCTTAGCCTCATTTTGCGGCTTTTCCGCCGGCCGACTCGGGGTGCCATCCAGCCCGCAGAGAGTATCGATGAGCGCACCGGTCATGCTGGGGAGATGCGGTGTTTTGCCATTCGGGCAGGTGGCGGGGAACTGTTGCGCCACCAAAAATGGAACGAAGACCATGGAGAAAAGAACGGTACAAGCGATTTTTCTCATGCGTACCTCCCCAGATTTTGAGAGAACAGAGTGACCTGCTCTCCCTGCTAAATTAGTCCCTGCGAGTTTTCGCGTAGCCAGCGCTACCAGACGACTGGCGCTTCTAGGAAGCCCCTGCCACAACAGCTCACGCTCGTGAGTAGATTCAACGAGGGACAGACTGTTGATCGTTGAACTTGGATCCCGATCGAAATTCGTTGATGGCCCTCGCCTGGGCAATTGCCGGGGAGCATAGCACTGGTAATCCCTATGTCAAGTTTTAAATCAGTTTGTTTAAGAATCATTGGCGTATTCGTCTGGTGAACACACCGCGACTTCCGATGCATGTTGCTAGCGCCAGGCGCCCGGCGAAACACTTTGTTGGCCGCCGGAAAACCTTGCTCAGCGGATTTTAACCGCCACGCTCAATCCCGTGGACTACCCCGTTGAAACACGCAGTCCGGCGATATCAGGACCTCATAATGAACACGTGGGGAGTTCTGTAACATTTTTACGCGGGCGCGATTTGCGGCCTCGCGGAGTTTTGGCGACTGACAACAATCCCGACGGTCGCCGGGGAGCAAGCCCCCAGTGGGATTCTTCCAAGAAGCAACTTAAGAGACACGAAAACGGTTAAGGAGACCAAGAAAACAAGAGTTACCCAGCGAGCTGACATAACGAGTAGCTGCATATACGACCGAGGAAAGATAGCAGGAGTAAATATGGCGACATTCTATGTAATTTGGCTTTAGAGCCAAGAACTATCTTTTGTGGGGCGTCTCGGAGCACTTTCCTTGACAAAGATTTGTTTACGGTATTTATTGCTCATAACAGTTCCCTTAACGCGAATCAGACGCAAGGTGGCATCGATGAGGCAAGCAGTTGTAGTCATTCATGGCATCGGGGAGCAGAGGCCCATGGACACGGTCCGCAGTTTTGTGGACGCGACTATGCCTTTGCCCAGTAACTCCATTAAGCCTAAGTTCTGGAGCAAGCCAAATCCGATGTCGGAACTATTCGAATTGCGCAAGCTGGTGACCCCACAATCAAGAACGATGCCACCAACCGACTTCTACGAATACTACTGGGCCTACCAGGCTCAGGGCACTAAATTCGTCCACATCATTTCGTGGGCCTGGATACTCCTCGTCAGGCGGCCGAAGAATGTGCCGCATCACTTAAAGGTTCTCTGGTTAACCTTATGGTTTTTGATTCTGAGTTCGGCGACATTGATATCGACTAGTTACTGGGGGAGGTTGGTGAGTCTGGGAGGAAAAGCCATCTCCGCCAACCAACTGCTCGCGATCCTCTCATCGGCGCTGCTGTTGGTGATCTCGGGATTAATTCTGAACTACGTGGGAGACGCCGCGCGCTATTTGAATCCGAGTCCCCCGAACATTGACATGCGGCGTCGAATTCGTGCGGAGGGCATTGAACTACTCAGGCAGATACACAAATGTGATCAATACGACCGCGTCATCCTGGTCGGCCACAGTCTGGGAAGTGTGATCGCCTACGACATCGTCAGGAATCTCTGGCCTGAATACAACACTGTCCATGCGAAACTCCCTGAGATTGAGCAGAAGGCCCTGCACGAGTTGGAAAGCGACGGAAAGGCTCTCGCCGCAAACCCGACGCCGGAGTTGGCAGACAAATTTCGAAATGAACAATCCGCACTGTGGAAAGAACAGCGCAAGCAAGGTAACCCTTGGCTAGTGACAGACTTGATCACCGTGGGATGCCCACTTGCCCACGCGGAGCTGCTGCTCGCTCGGACCAAGGACGAATTGCGCGAGAGACAATCGGAGCGCGAATTTCCCACCTGCCCGCCTGAGCCTGATGAAGGATTGTATTCCTATCCGTTGACGTATGGCGTGAATGGCGAGCAAAGGACGATCTACGCTTTGCATCATGGTGCGGTTTTTGCATCCACCCGGTGGACAAATATCTACTTCCCGGCAGGATTGGGATTCTTTGGAGATCTCGTCGGCGGACCACTTGGTGAGATATTTGGCCACGGTGTCCGCGATGTTCCCGTCGACTCTGCAGAGTGGAGTGGATGGCTGAGACATTTTCCGATGATCCATACGCACTATTGGAACAAGGACACGGTACCTCAAGAGGGTCATGACGGCCCGACGGCTTGGGCACTCGAAATACTCCGCAACGCACTCGATCTAGAAAGCCGCACCCTGCTGCGCGAAGCCGAACCGGACTGAAAGCAACCATGGTTCTTCCTTGTCCCCACCGAAAATTCTGGTCCGGGTTGGCCCCGGCACACCTCCCAAGTCCACAAACGAAAGCCGGCACGATGCCAGGCTACGACCGTTTCTGGCTTGACGATGGCCAGCGCCGAGCGCCAGTCGCGCCAGAAGCGAGACAGCCAGATCCATAATAGGCGGTCCCCTGAGGTCAACTTCGAGCGTTTTCTTACGGACCTCCGAAGCACGCCGATTTGGTGGCGCAGAGCCAGGTTCTCGAGCTCAAGGGCAGCACGCGAAAGGGAAATCGAGGCACAGTCGTGAGAGAAATGAGCATCGGCGAGAATTATGAAAGAAATATAACCCCCATCCGCGAGACGTTTCGAGATATTCGAGAGACACAAGGACTTGTAGATGCGACGCCCGAGGGGATCGTATTTGAAGCTCACCTTCCCGCCGCTGCCGGGCAGCGTGACGCTGCTCAGGCGGTTCTCGAAGTCCCACGCATAGCTGGTCGTGCCCGTGGAATCCACCTTCGTCGCGGTGTTGCCGTTGTAATCGTACGCAAAGTGAGCACCGCGAGATTCGTGGAGCACTTCAACGAGGAAGGTGCGAGCAGCGCTTCCATGGGGATATCTAAGGTGTATTGTGTTTCACATCTTGCAGAGGAGGCTAGGAATGACCGAAGAAACCCACCGAAGATGGGACATCATTTTCAAGTGGCTAGGTTTAGTGGCTGTCCTCGCAAGTGCATGGTGGACCGTTCACTCGTACAATCAAAGTCGCGCCTTAGAGTTATCCCAGCAGAAATACACGCAACAAAAGGACGAAGAGGCGCGAACGAAAGATCAAAACTCGTTTGTCTTCCAGCATCAAGCGACATTGTATTTTGATACCGCACGGGCTGCAGCTACGATCGCAACTGCGCTCGACCCGCACGCGTTGGACAGGAAAGCGATCACTGCGAATGCGTTGAGAGACGCGAGGGAAAGATTTGCGCAGCTCTATTGGGGAGAACTAGTAATCGTGGAGGATCGCCGTGTTGAGCTTGCGATGATTACTTTTCAGCGATGCTTACTAAAAAAAGGCGAGAACTGTGCGCGAGCCGACGTGGATGAGTATGGCAAGCGTATCGAGCCAGATAAGCTCAATGCTGGGGGTGATGCTAACTTACAGAATCTTTCTTTGGAAATTGGGGCTTGTGTGCGCACGGCTCTTCAGGAAGGTCGGAAAATACAGTTCGGTCAAGTAAAATCTGCCATTACCGCTTGTCCGTATGATTAAGACGAGTTTATCCTCGAACGGATTGATAAGCGTTGGCCTGCGCCGTAAGAGTTCCAGTTCCAATGGCCGGAGCTGGGGCTTGTCCCTACCGAAAATTCTGTGCAGGCTATGGCAGATGTCATTCCCTCCGACCGAACCGCAAACCTCGAGCAGTTTGCGGCCCTGCTTGAATCTGGTGAACTAATTTCGCTGATGCACGCTTGTGCAAGGGAGCACAGTTCTGACGGAGATTTCAAAGCGCCAAGGTGAGGCACCGCGCAGCCTCGTGTAGATTCGGGCTCTTTCAGGCAGCCCGCCGTTCGTAGCGGTGGTGCAGCCCACCGACCTGCGGTAGCGCCACGACGGACCCCATTTCCGCCGGCTGAATCGCTCGTGGCTCCGGTGAGTCCTTCCCCAACAAAAGATGTATCTCCTGCAGGCGGTCAACACGCTAAGCACGTCCCAATCTGCTAAATGGGCAAACTGGAGAGATGGCGCCCTCCGAGTTTTATTGTTTTATTGGGGTTGAGACTCGTATACGAACGTGATGGGCTGACCGTCCGCTTCGTTGATCCGTTTTCCCAATTCGTGAGTCAGCGGGCCGAAACCGAGGTGTGACAAATCGCAGTCTTAGAAACTCACGTTCCTGAGTCTGAGGGGGGCCCCTTCGGTATAAAGTATCCGCGAATTTTCGAATTGGACGTCCACCCAAGTGATCCGGTCAAGGTACTACGTCACGAATTTCATGATGGAATCGCGCACCATAGCATTCAGTGGATCGGTATTTTTCAACAAGCTGCTAATCGTTCAGAGCGATCTACGAGCCAGGTCGATTTCGCAGTTCCGAAAGGCGAAATGTCATGCAGTCGTAGATCTCCGGAGGTTTTCTGCAGCCTGGTCAAGCAGTTCGAGCAGAACGGGTTCTGTTGGATGTGCGACAGCAAGAGCAGCCAATTGAGCATATATCTCGGGGCCCATCTCACGACCATACGCGCAGAAATTGACAGACGCCTTGGCCAATGACTTCCTCAGTTTCGGTTCGGTTGGGTGGCATGTGGCAAGCGCAGCTAGTTGGTCGTGGGTCTCCCGAGCTTTTTCGCGCTCTCCAAATACTCCGTAAATCGCTATCAGTGTAACTGCTACGTCAACGAGATGTACCCGCAGGGCATCTTCAGCAGGATAGGAGGAAACGAAATCAGGAATCTGTCTATAAATCTCTCGAGCGCTCTCGTAGTCGCCGAGCTTGTAATAGGCGCCCACGAGGTTAACCGCTGCCACCGCCAGTCGCTCGCGGAGAATCGCCTCCTGCGCATACTTCATTACAAGGGCAGCAAGCTCATCGTATATTTCCCGAGCCTTCGCATCCTCGCTGACTTCAGCGTAGGCAGAAACAAGATTATGAACACTAACGGAGACAGCGTCCCGGAGCGCAGACTCTTCGGGGTGTGCTTCTGCTAGTGCTACCAGTTGGTCGTAAATCGGTCGAGCCTTGCTGCACGCCCCGGCCCGGCGACAATCACCTATCCAGTTACTCCCTCCCTTGGCTCCTAGGCGAGAGCGATTGCCAGTTTTTCGTCGTTTGGCAAGAGAGCGGCCCGAGTGATGCCACGGCTGGGGTTTTCGTAAATGCGCCCGTCATGGACAAAAGCGCAACCGCAGGCTACCCGCTCGATTATGGACCACCAAGTCAATTCGGTTAGCAAGGGTGGCAAGGGTGCTCCGTCTTGTCCGCTCAGCGAAAAGAATCGTGCATACTGAGCCAGCGGACGCCTGAATGGCAATGCCACGAAAGTCAACTCAAGGCACGTCGGCTGAATCCCCCACTTTTCAAACATTTGTTTGTTAACTCCCCACTTGTCCCGCTCTTCGCGCGCCTTGATCTTCAATCCATTCGGCACACTGGCAATCTCAAATGAGAAAAGACTGTCCAAAACGTTCAGGTCAATGGCCCATAACATTCCGATCCGATCGGCGGGCGGCGATTGTGCCCCTCCTCCCGTCGCAAAGAATGCGGCCACCTCTGGATTGGTCGATACATCGAGGAGTGCACTGGGTGCGTCGCTATAGTGCCGCACAACGGCATGCTTTTGGAAATCGTCCAGACGCTCCACCTCCGCAATCTGAACAGCGCGCTCTAAAGCAGCACGCTCGCGGGCATCCCGTTCATTGAGTTCCGTTGACTTCAGTTCCGCTGCCGACTCTTCGACCACACGAATTGGCTCAACCTCTTCATACCAGTCACCATAATGGTCTCTAGGATCTTCGCCCGGAGGACCCCTGAAGCTGTGCTTAGGAAGCTCCTGTCCACCAAACATGATTTTGGGTGGATCATCCACGCGGAAACGCTTCCGTGGCATCGGCTCGCGTCGTGGGCCGCGCAAACGAGTTGGCAACAGGCGCTGAGTGATATCCGATTGGCCTCGGAAAAAGAGATGATCGGTGAACAGGCTGGCTGTTCCGGCTTCTAGCCGTTGTGCCTGGATCGTTGTGGTGGCTTGGAGCATCGCTTGCAGCGCAAGCTTCACGTCGCGATATACGAAGATGTGCGTATTCGAATCCACAATGTCCCAATTGGGTGGGGACATCGGACTGTAGGAGAAGTGGATGTGCCCTTCAGGGCGCGGTAGTTTTGTGTAAGGAGGCATGACGCCCTTCTATTGAATCGACGGTGGCCTAACTCTCACCTTCGCTGACCTCCCAAAACCACCATGGCGATTGGCCCGTGACCAGTTACCCCCCCCACGATTGAGTTGTGGCTAAGGTCTGGTCATCAGGCCATCTAAAATCTATCATGAAAGTTGCCTCCACCTTCTTCGGCCGACCGATGACTCGTCTCATCTTCTGCACCTCACCGGATGCGGACATTCGTGCCGCTGCCGGGTTGCGGATCGGGGAAGCCTTGGGAATCGACATCAAGGACATTTCTCCTGATTGCTCTGGACCTGTCCCTACCGAAAATTCTGTGCGGCCTATTGTGCCTACCGAAAATCTCCTCTGGCCGCAAAAAAGAACAATGTTACATGCCTTGCCTTCCCAAGCTCTCACGTCGATATGGATGTCGCTGATTCTTAAGCTCTTTGCGTCTGATATCATTTTCGCGAACCACAAGATGCCAGCTGAGGAAGCAAGGACAGGATCTCGGACCGGAACATCCGAAGCCACGACGCCACAGCGGAATGTCGGAGGAGGACTCACCTGAGACCTCACTGCCTTCACTTTCCGGTGAACAATCCCTTGATGAAGAAGCATGCCGATTTGGTGGCGCAGAGCCAAGTTCTCGAGCTGGAGGGCGGCACGCGAACGGAAGATCGAGGACAGAGTTGCGAGAAATGTCGTGAGAGAAATGAGCATCGGCGAGAATTATGAAGGAAATATAACCCCTTTCCGCTCAGACATTTCGAGATTTCGAGAGGCGCAGACGTCATATCAATCGCGGTCATCAATTCCAGCGGCAAAATGGTCGCAGACTTGTTTCTCCTAAGATCCTAAAAGCTTCGCCGCGTTGTTGCAGTTGGCAACGGTCAGTCTCCAGTAATAATTTTAAGTAAATTTAATCTTGACAGAAACATGCTTTACAAATATTTTCTCCGAAAGTCGGCACTCTGCGAAATCCGGCGATGACGGAGCAATTTCCCAACAACTTGGATCTCTCCTCGTGTGATTTCCCGTACACAGCGAGGTACTTCCGTGTGAGGTTCATGATGAACACCGTTGAAAAAAAACGCAGACTGGAATCACTTCTGCCTGCCGTCCTCATAGTTATCGCTGCCGCTGGGTGTGCAAGACCTTCCGCCTACAAAGCTCCAGTCGGAAAATTCCGGGACGCTTCAACGGTTGTAATTCAATCGACGAAGGCATACCTGAACGAGCTGAACAAAGTAGAGCGTGACAAATACATCTATTTGCAGGCAAGCAAGCCCGATCAGATCAAGATAGATGAGATCGAGCAGGTACAGGTATTCAGTAAAGATGGAATCATGGCCCGGCTGAACGCCCTGGATCAACTGGCTAGTTATGTAGACCTGCTCGATCAACTCGCGAATAGCAACACGCCGGAGACGATCAAGACAAAGGCGTCCGACCTCCAAACCTCACTGACCAATCTCTCGGGCCAGGTTAAGGCCTTGACGGGCGAGGATGACAAGCAATTCAAAAGTGTTGCTGGACGGGTTCTGCCCGTTATCGGAGACCTGCTGCAAGCATTTGCAGAGCAGGCCATTGAAAATGCGCTGAAAAAAGCGATCGCGACCGGCGCCGACCCTGTGAACCAGTTGATTCAAGCGATCGAGCAGGACGCGACCGTAGCTTATGAACGTAGGCGGAACGGACTTTCGGCAGCGCGTGTAATCCTTGTGGATCAATACAATCGCGAGTTTGAAAAAGGTAAGGGTGCTGATCCGGCGAAGCTAAAGGCCTACGCAGACGCCATTTCAGCCGGGGAAGACCGCTGGGAAGCATTTTCGACCGCCCAACCAACGGATGGCCTTGAAGCAATGAAGAGAGCGAACCAAGCCCTTGTCAGATTCGCGGCGCTTCCAAAACCGAACATAACGGATGTCACCAGCTTTGTGAATGCGATGGATTCTTTTGCGAATACTGCAAACCGGGTTGGTCGCGCAGTGCAGGAACTGTTAGGGAAGTAAGTTGCTGGAGGCCAGAACGATGACTCGGCTTGACGTAATAAAAATGATCGGTGATGTAATAACTGACATAGATGTTGCCCGCGGCAGTTTGCTGCCGGACGATCCTAATCGCCATCAATTGGATGACCTGCGAATTCTTCTGGATGATCGCCAGCGGAAGTTGTCCAAGGCAGCGTTTGACGACACAACACAGCAATTCCAGGACTCCGCCAAAAAACTGCAGGCCGTCAACGACCAGATTAGAGGCAGCATTCAACAGGTCAACAAAATCGTCACGGTGCTCAGCAACATTAAGACCTTTGTCGATGCCGTCACATCTTTGATGACGGCAATTGGCCCGTTTGTTTAGCGAATGGCCTGTGCGCCGACCTGCCGACACTCCGATACGAGATGGGAATAGGCCCGGCAGCATGCACAAGAAACCCCAGAGACTGAATCGCAAGAATGGCTAGCCAGCGTTCTGGTTGAGATCCAAGTGGTTGTCTTCTTGTCGCATAGTTGCTTGCTGTATGGCGTATTAGAGAGCGCGCCAGGTCCCGTAACAAGTGGATGGCAAATGGATGGCCGACAATGGCGCCAACACAAACGTTTCGAGATGGTCTATACCCACTGGCCGTTCGAGCGCTGGTCGCGGCAGTGGTTGCTGGAATCGTGTGGTGGTCTTGGTGCCTCTTCACAGCCCGCAGTGAGAGTGGAACAGTGTTTCTAACAGTGTTAGGTGGAATTTGCGGCGGATGCGTTGGCACCTTTGGCCCAGCTTGGAAGGCGGGACGATTGGTCTCAAATGCAATTGCTGGGGTTTTCTTGTCGCTGATTCTTTATTTCTGTGTGCGGGGGATCATTGTCCGGGTTGCCGCGCCCCCCTGTGCTGTGCGCGCCTGCGGAGTTGCTGCTATGTCATTCCTGGGCAGCTTGAGTATGCCTTCTGGCAAGACCTGGACCGAAATAAACCTAGTCGCTCGCAGAGCAGTCGTAGTGCTGGCTTTCGGGTTAGTGATTCGAGGGATCGTTTTGCTATGCCGATAGTCCGAAACGGATGGAAGCCTCTCTTCACGGAGGTATGGAACAACATGACCAAGGTATTTCTCCTTGTCTACTTTGTGCTCGTCGCGTGCCTTGCCGCGTACCTAACGTGTACCCTCTGGCTGGCTTCTCCCAAAGAGAAGCCGCTAGATTCAACCAGCATTTCTCTAGGTTGTTCGGACAAGCCCGGCAGTCCTCCGCAGATTACACACTTGGATCCAGAAAATGTGGCCATTGGCGAGAATTACGTGAACGTGGCGGTCTATGGCTGCAATCTTAAAGGAGATCCAAAGGTCAGATTCAATGGCCTCGAAAGGCAAAGCAGCTCTGCAGGCGACAATGAGTTGATCGTTCCATTGCAAGCATCGGACTTCGCCGCTCCGGGAAACATTGCGGTGAGCGTCGAAACCCAGGGCGCAAGGGATAGCGCTGGCAAGGCCTTGCCTTCGAACATTCTCAATCTGAGAGTCAAACCGACATCCGATCTCAAGGCCATCTGGGTGGTTTGGGGCTGCAAGAAAGAAATCACTCTCGAATTGCGGCTGATCTTGCTTGTTCTGTTCACTGGGGCCCTTTCGGCCTCTGTTTCAGGCCTGAAGTCCTTTGTCGATTACACTGGCGAGAAGAAATTTGAGCCAAGTTGGTATTCGTTCTATTACGCCCAACCGTTCATAGGCTCGGCCTTGGGTTTCATTTTCTATCTGGTGACCCGTGCGGGCTTCCTAGCCGGCACAAACGCCGACGTCAAATCTGTAAACCCGTTTGGCTTTGTGGCCGTGGCGGCATTGGTGGGAATGTTTTCCGATGCGGCTTTCAGAAAACTCAATGAAATCTTCGACACTCTGTTCCAGGCCAAGGACACGAGGTCGGGAAAGCTTTCAGATTTGACCATTACTTCTGCAGCTTCTCTCCCTCCTGCCACTCATGCTCAACCGTATACATTTACCTTTACGGCCAAGAGTGGTACGCCCGCTTACAGGTGGACGGCGGTGACCAATCCTCCGGGCGGGCTCACACTTAGTGCACAGGGCGTGCTTAGTGGAACCCCCGCCGCTGCAGTTCCGGAGACTGCCTTCACCGTCCAAGTCGCGGATAGTACTGGCGTGACTGCAACTCAAGAGTGCAAGCTGACCATACAATAGGGGCACGAAAACGAGTGGACTCATATCTACAGATTTGATCAACGCGGCGACCTTTGGTTTGACTCTAAAGGGCTGCACGACCATGAGTGGCATGACTGGCTACAGATTCGACGACAAGGCGCTCACCCCGTTTCTGGATTTCATTGGCTCGCATCATCAGGACATGATTCTGCAGCCGAGCCGGTGTCCCGTGGAACTGTTTCATTACACTGACCTCTCAGGGTTGCAGGGGATTCTTGAGAATCACGATTTGTGGTTGACTAACTCGCGATATTCAAATGACTCGGAGGAAATGACTCACGGCTGCAGGGTCGTTATGAAAGTACTCCAGAACGCCAGTACTGTCGCTCCAGACTCTAGATACCGCACGCGACTTACCGAGCTTACAGAGCAACCTGACGGAGTCTACGTTTGCTGTTTCTGCGAAAAAGACAACTTGCTTAGCCAGTGGCGAAGCTATGCGGCTAACGGGACTGGTGTTAGTGTGCAAGTTGACCCCAATGGCTTCTCCAATCTAACTGGATCAGACTGCCCTTCGGGGTTGTTACGCTTCTGGAGGGTCTTTTACGATGCGGGCAAACAGGAGGACATTATCCAAAAGGCGATCGATTATTTTGCGCCGAATTCCGTACACCAGACGCCGGGCCAATCTCCAGGGGATTGCGCCAGCAAGGCTGCACAGGCCATTCAGTTCTTCGTACCGACGTTCAAGAATTCGGATTTCAGCGAGGAAAAAGAATGGCGGTTAATTTTTACTCCGTCTGCGACAACGACGTTGAACGTGCGGTTCCGGGTCTCCAGAAACATGCTCACCCCTTATTACAGTCTGAAGGAACTTGCTGGAAGCCAGGGAATAGCTCCGCCCTTACCCATAAAAGGCTTGCGGATACGTCCGAGTGTTCATAAGCAGCTAAACGTCGAAAGCGCACGTCTGTTGTTGGAGCAGAATGGGTACATCAACGTCGCAGTCGCGGCATCTGACACCCCTTATCGAAGCTGAAAATTTCCGGGGTTCTCTGTGTGTCAGAATGCTTAGGCCAGTAAGGAGAATTTCACATCGATGGACACGAACTCCACGTTATGCCCACAAGACTGGAACTTGCTGCTCGACCGGATCGAGGCGGGCAGGTGTACACCGCTTATCGGGGCAGGTGCATCAGTGCCGCCGCTGCCCCTGGGCCGGGACCTGGCTCGATCCCTAGCTGAGGAAGAAGAAAAACAACAAGACGCCAAAGACGGTGAAAAGAAAAAGCGATATCCCGCATCGTGAAAAAACTCATCCTGGTCGCTGCCCTGAGCAAGAACTCATTGCTCAGCGCCCGTTGATGATAAATCAGGCCCGGGAGGTCTTTTGTCAGTGCGCATCCGTGCGAATGCTGCCGAGTTCGAAGGAGGTCGTTATCAAAAACCAGACCGCGCAAAGATCCTATCTCGTATCTCTTTGGGCGACGGCGGCGTCTACAACAACATGGGATTGGAGCCAGTCTGGAAGACCTTTGATTATGTTCTGATCTCCGATTGCGGGGCGCCCTTCAGTTTTCGAATCGGCGAAGCGCCCTGGAGCCGTCTCCTGCGCTATACCTCCGTTCTCATCAAGCAAACCGGCGCTCTCCGCCTGCGGTCGTTTTTCAACGATATCCGCTTTAAGGAATTCGATGGCACGCACTGGTCCCTCACTCAATCACTGCCGCCGGGTACGCCTCCTCCACCGGGTTCTCTCGCAGGTTATTCCGCGGACCTTGTTGAGCACGGCATTGCGGAGATCAGGACGGACCTGGATGCCTTCTCGGAGCCGGAGCAGTTTGTCCTCGAAAACCATGGATACATCGTCGCTGACCACGCCCTCCGCAAGTATTTGTCGAACTTGATTCCGCACGATTCGCCTCCGGCTTCCGCCCCGCATCCGGAGTGGCTCGAGGAAGCCAAGGTCCGGAAGGCGCTTAAAGACAGCAGGAAGCTCTCGTTGCGCAGGCTCCTCCAGCATCGAGGAAGCAGGAGACTCAAATGATCTTCGGCGACCGCTCGCGAGTATAAACATCAGGGAACGTTCAAGTCCGATTTATTATTCCAGCCGAAATCTGGCAAGCCCCTTCACCAATCCAATATTCTTCGGCGCACGTTGCATCCGATCCTAGAAAGCCTCAATCAATTGAAATGCGGCTGTCACGCCTTCCGCTGTTTCCGTATAACGCACTTACGGAAGAATGGTGTTCCTCAGGCCTGATCCACTTCTGGGTAAGTCATGCGGGAAAGCGCGTGACCGGCGACTACAGCAAATTGCGGGATGATCTTGAGTTCCGCAAAGAAGTAGCAGCACGAGTTTGCCTCGCTTTCAAGATTCTGTCCAAGGAAAACCGCAACTGGGCCGAATGGACCGAAAATTGAAACGAAGCCCACTCCAGAAATGGCTTTACATGCTTGATTCAAGAGTGATAAGTGGCGCGCCCGGCAGGACTCGAACCTGCGGCATTCTGCTTAGAGGTGCGCAGTACAAAACTCTAAGTGCCGCTTCTGGTGTCCATCTCGCTCTTGAATTGGACCGAAGTTGGACTGAAATTGTGGGGTGATTTGGAGACACGACCGAGGACGTTTTTCATCTTGGTCGCCACTTCGGCAAAGTCATCGAGCCGTTCTGGTTCGCAGTAAATCAGCACCCTCCGCGCATCAGCTTTTTTCCTTCTGGGACATTAAGTTCCTTGACAACTGAGACTTATTGACATTTAATCCTGCAACACGTTCCAGGTGCCCTCACTTAGAAAATAAGAGGATCGAATGCTCAAGGTTTCTGGGGTGTTTCCAAGCTCCCAGGATCAGAATTTGGTGCGCACAGCGAGAGGCCTCTCGACGTGGGCGACTGGCAGCATTTTCCTCATTTTGCTTTATGCTCTTGCTTTTTCATCGGAAGGGTCGGGCAAGGTCGTTTCAATTTTTAGCCACGGCACGCTTATTGCGGTTGCTTTTGGCAGCATTGGAAGCCTCATCGGTTTCTTATTCGGTATTCCACGAACACTTCAATCGGAAGCGCCTGTCGCCCCCGCGAAGACTCAGGAGGCTGGGCAATCAGAACGTAAGGAGAATTCTTATGGTCAAGCCGTAAATACAAACCTTGAGCAAATCTCAGATTGGCTGACCAAGATCCTTGTGGGCGTCGGACTGACACAACTTGGGCAGGCGCCCCAGAGGCTAATGAAACTTGCCGCCTATTTTCAGGCTGGGCTAAATGGTAATGCTCCCGTCACTTTGGTCATAGTTCTCAATTCTTCAGTTTTCGGTTTCTTTGCCGGGTATCTGCTGACGCGGCTCTTTTTAGCCAGTGCTTTCTGGACCGCACAGCTACAACAGTCCGAAAATCTACGTGGGACAGAACAATTTGCACGGGGTTTGACAGAGGCTGGAGCGTATGGAAAAGCCATTTCAGCTCTCGAAGAGGCGTTAAATCAACTGACGCCGGACACTCCAAAAGACGTGAAGCGCCATATCTACGAAAATCTGGTCTATAACTACCTCTATGAACAACCTCCGACTGGCTTCCAGAAAGGTATTGAGTATGGGCGGGCCTATATCGAGCAAGAACCAGATACACCGAGCGCGAGAATCTGGGCTTATCTGGCTGCGGCGTATGGTCAACAATACGCTTGGGAACTGGACCATGACAAGAGGCCAGCAGTACTCGATGCGTCTAAGAAAAGTGCATTTGAGGCGATTCAGAACGCACTGAAAATCGAACCTAAAATGAAGTCCCTTCTTCGAACGATGTGGGATCCGAATGACCCAACGAAGGAACCGACGGAGGAGAATGATTTAGAAGTGTTCTACGCCGATGAGGATTTCAAGAAATTGTTGCGCTGACCTTGCGGGCCATTTGGTTGTCCCTACCGAAAACCTTATACGGCGCGAACGCCTTTGAAATCAACGACATTCAAGAACAGGAAACTGAGGCCTCGCGAGTCAGGCCATTGTAATGTAACAATTTTACGTTTCGAAACTTGCCACCGTATCAATTCGCCAGAGATAGGCGGCCGGGACCCCCTGCACGAATATCTCATGGCGATCGACAAACTCTACAGGCAACTTCAGGCAGGAATCACCGACGAGATTCCGAAGCGCCTCGCTCAAGCGCGATGCCTGGTAGGGTCGAGGAATGGCGCCATACTCCTTAGGTTCAGTCTATCTGTTGCTCCCCGTTTCCTCTGGGAGTGCCTCAATACCCGAACCGTAAGCTGATTTCCATCCCCCGCCACGTCGAAC
>Ga0137399_10000479_pt1 | contig 15855 bp, 17 predicted proteins | sample czorhiz316metaG_FD_104810 | JGI IMG/M metagenome (GOLD analysis project Ga0137399, IMG submission 104810) | Vadose zone soil microbial communities from Angelo Coast Range Reserve, California, USA - czorhiz3.16 metaG | ecosystem: Environmental > Terrestrial > Soil > Vadose zone | place: USA...
ATGCTAGAACTTTTCGGAAAACCAATCCTTGATTACAATCTCGAGAATGCTGCAAAGACTTCTGCGAGAGAACTCGTATTGGTTGTCGGTCATGGATCCAGAGATATAATGGAGAGGTATGGCGACGAATTCATGGGGAAGCCTATCACCTACGTTCTTCAGGAAGAGCTTCTGGGTCTTGTGCATGCAATGGAGTGCGCTACCGATGCGATTGATGGAGATGATTTTCTCCTCTTTCTCGGGGATGAGGTACTGACCCATCCAAGACATGATCTCATGATCAAACAGTTTGTGTCAGATCTGCCATTTGGTTTATGCGGCGTGTGTTCTGAACCGGAGCTCGCGAAGATCGAAAGGACGTACTCGATTTTTGAAGATTCAGACCACCGAATTTATAGAATGATAGAAAAACCAAGGAAACCAATGCGCCCAATCAAAGGCACGGGGAACTGCGTGTTTTCAAACGAGATGCTTTCCTTTGTGGAGCGAACGCCGATTAACCCTACACGTGGGCAAAAGGAGCTGCCTGATCTTGTCCAGTGCGCAATAGACGAGAACAACATCGTCAAGTCATTTAGGATCTGTGATGAATATACAAATGTAAATTCCGAAGATGATCTTGTTGAAGCGAACAGGATCCTCTCGCATGAGAGGAAGCTTCTCAGCGTGCCAACTCAGCCGTCCAGATGACTAAACTTCACGTCTTTCCTAGATTTGCCCCAAATCTCTCTCCCGATATGCCTCACGTAAATTACGGTTACTAGTTGGGGCCCCATTTTTGAAAATATCAATCGTAGGCAGAATCCCGGTTGGATCTTACCTCAGCAAGCTCGTCAAAGGGTTCAGTGTGGCTTGTCCTGACGATCAAGTCATTGTGTATGGCTTGAAAGGGGAAAGACGGAATGAGCAGTACATTCGACTGATCCAGACTTGGACATCAGGTAGATTTCCATTTCAGATCTTTCGCCAGTTATGTCGAGATAAGCCAGATGTTGTCCATATTCAACACGAGTTCGGAATGTTTGGCAATCCGATCGCCTTATCGCTCACGCCAGTCCTCTACCTATTCCTCAGGTTTCTTCGAGTCGGAGTTGTAACGACACTTCATAGCATGCTGTTCCCTGATTCGCTGTCCAAAGACTCCATCGGAGAGCTTCTTCCCTCTGGTTCACGGGTGCCGAAGATAATCGTCGAGCTGGGATTGCATGTCGTTTATGGCTCCGCTTGCAGATTCTCAGACACTGTGATCGTACATCAGCAATCCCACAAGAAAAAATTGGAGAACTATTACCGAGTTCGTGGTACAAAGATATCATTTGTCCCTCATGGGGTAGGAAGGACAGAATATGCGGCGGATCAAGAGCTATTCTCTGCTTGGCGGTCGAAATTCGGGGATAGACGAATCATGCTCTATCTCGGCTACATCAGCCCACGCAAGGGAATAGAATACCTCATTGATGCTTTTGAATCGTTTAGTAAACAAAGATCGGACTGGATACTGGTTTTGGCTGGTGGACTCTCGAAGAAGTATTATGAGCCTTACCGTAAGAGGATCGAGGACACTATCGCGGAAAGATCTCTAACTGACAAGATTGTCATGACAGGATTTGTTCCAGAAGGCGATGCTGATGCTCTGTATCGACTATCCGATTTTGTCGTTCTACCGTACACTCAAGTTGTGGGTAACGCCTCTGCATGCAATCTAGCAATGGGTTACGGGAAACCCATCATCGCAAGCAACCTTAGCCCATTTCCGGAAGAGATAACGCATTTGCAACACGGTATCCTCTGTCCGCCCCGAGACTCGGTCCGACTTCTAGAAGCGATGGAGAAGCTGTCTTCCGACCCAGGGCTCTATAGGTACATGTGCGACAATCTCATCCGACTTGGGAAGGTGAGAGAATGGAAAAGGGTTGCATTAGAGATGCAACGAGTCTATGTCGTTGCGCTGAGTGGCCAAATCATTGATGCTAATGACCATCCTTGATGACCCGTGGAGGGTCCGAGTGAGTGATGCTAAGAGATTCATCAGGGTCGAGCCAAATGGTAGCCGGTGTGGAACTGAATATAGTCGTGCCATTTTTTGAGATATCTGAAACAACTCCTCCTACTATGTATAATGCTTGTGGGTAACCGTCCCGATTTGTGTAGGTGAACGGAGAGTCTCCTACAGTGATGGGGGCTAACCCTTGGGGATTATAGCCGAGGTTGCCCGTCACCCTGCTACGGGAACAGGAGAGTTCGCCAATACCCGCGGTTCCGTTCCCTCGAAGATCATTATTCGATATGAGGACGTCGGTTATTTGGTTGGCTCCTTGCGAAACAGAAACCCCGTAGTCTTGGGTCGGCGTAGATTGATCATCGAAGCATCGGTTTCCGATAATCGAGACGTTTGATATCAAAGGGGCTTGTCCTGTTGATAGTATGATTCCTGCCTTTATTCCCGGTAGAGCCCGAGAGGATTGATGGTTGTTATAGCAAATATTTCCTTCGATAACTGTTTGGGAAGCTGCAACACTTATTCCGAATAGAGCATTTCCCTTGCAGATATTCCCCTTTATGATCAAGGTTCGCAAGGGCTGGCCATACGCAGTGGAGGTGTCAATGAGAATCCCCGAGCCTGAACCCCCTGAGTTCGGTGCGTCAGAGCAATTATTGGCTTCAACGATTATGTCCTCGCAACCAGCCCAAACGATGAGTATTCCGGGCCCATAGCACGAAATTTGGTTACCTCTAACGATTATCCGCTTTGTTCCGTCGTCGACAATTATTCCAGCTGTCTCATCTGAAGGTTCAGGAGTTTTGCTGAGTATGTTGTTTGAGACTATCGAGTCGGTGTCGAAATGCAAGTAGATTCCACGACCATACGTGTCCGCCACCTCATTGTCGTGAATATTCGATCTAGATGTCAACCCGTGCAACCCGAAAATGTACACTGCGTTTGCGGACTGAGGCTGGTTGGTACTTGATGAATCGGTTGAGCTTCTGCCGGTTCTTTCAATTTGGCAACTCGCTATTTCCCCACCATCCACATCGCCATCGATCGCTGCTAGCCAGATGCCTGCATTCCACGTATCATGAACATAACAGTTGAGAATCTCAGGATTTTGACCGGACAGAACAACGACCCCGCTTTGCATGTCAGGGTTTGCTGGAGCTGGGTCAAGAGTAGTCCCCGCGAGATTGGGGTTTGCGGTGCTGTTGCCATCCAGTTCAACGTTCTCTATTGTGACGTTGTCTCCTTTCACTTCAAGAATATTGAATGGGTTAAGGGAGCTTTGAGACCCATCTGCTACTTTGAGCACTGCTCCTTGTTCGCCGAGCAGATGAATGCCTTGACCCAGTACTATGCTGCCGGTCAGTGGATAGATTCCTCTTCTTACGAAGACCAGGCCACCCTCTGCTAGCGCGTTTATTGCTGATTGGATCACCGTTGTCGGGTCGGTTCCGGAGTAGTCAATCTGTCCTGTGTCCCCATTCTGCGCGTAGAAAATCTTCTGGTGAGAGATGACGTAGCTCGCGGTCGCCAAAATGGTACCCGGTGAGGGCGGAGGAGTTTGTGTTGCTCCCAAAGCTCGATCCGCCCCGACTGTTCCTAGTACCCCTACTAGGCCGACTCCTGCGATGACTGGAACTGCTTTTTTGAGGAAGTTCCGTCTGGAAACTTCAGTCACGATTTAGTTCAGCTTTGGTTCGTTGTTTCGTTCTTTCTTTCCTTCTTCAAAAGCTCGCCTGGCCTCTCCTAGTGCTCTGGCAAGCTCAGGCACCTTCTTCGGACCCCAGATCAGCACCGCAACAACTACCATTACTACAACAATTTCCATTCCAACAAGCGCCATCTTTTCCATCACACCTCCATTTTCGAGATCGAATGGGATTGGTTTCGTTGAAGGTACTTGTTTCTCTAGTTACCTGAAACGCTCATTGTTAGTGACTACTGATTAGCCCTACGGGAGACTGGTAACACCCATCATTAACGCCAGTCATAGAGGGACGCTAGGGACGTGTAGTTGGGGAGGCTGGGATGGTCGCACGCAGTATACTGTGTTGCTAGGGAATAGTTGTGTGCTAGCTGGTTGAGGTAGGGTGCTGAAGCGCTGCCGTTTATCTGGCTGAAGTTCTTGTTCTCCATCAATATGATCAGGATATAGTCGAAGGGTCTGTTGGTAGGAAGCGCGGCCATGTGGGGGCCGGTTGAGACGTGGACAATATTCTTCTCTGTCAGGATCTGAGTGGAGAAGAAGATTCCAGGAAGAACTGCTACAGAGAGGAGGAGAATTGCCAGGCCTACAATTGAGACTTTCGGCTTCATTTCGAATCCCCCTATCGTTGGTCCCCTATTGCCCGGGGTTTTGTTTTAAGAGGCTTTATGAGGTCACTGCCTCTCGTAGCCAGATCATACTGGCCAACGGAGCCCAATCGAAGAATATCTTCTGGGCGGTCGGCAGCTCAGCAACACTCGGCACAACGACAGTCTTCCACCGAACAATAATGGCAGACCAATCCATCACACTCACAACCCTCGCAACCCTGCAGTAGAGCACTAGCACACATCGCAGCAGTAACACTGGACACCAATAAGGTCACGTAGCCCGCATAAGCCAAGATGCAACCAACCCCCTTTTTGATCGAGATTCTCTTCAAAGCCAAGAATTTCTGGCCCATATAGGGACCCCGCTGAGCCGGGCAGACATAGTCGTCTCAGCGATCGGCGGCGATGTTTTGATAGTTTGCCGATTCTTGAGCCAGAGAATTGTGCTGTTCGGCCCGTTTTCCAATTCCATCTTCGGGGACCAGTCAATTTCTTTGACCGAGCTCCGGGTGTCTGGCAGCCGTCGCCCGTGGTCCCCCTGGGTCCCACGTACACCTCGCTAGAGGAAGAATGGAAGAGCTAGTAGGAGTCGAAGCCTAAACCGGTGAATTCATCGATCAGGCGTCAGATCAAGTTCGTGGTAATCTAACGCCCCTCTCGACCTGTACCTCTGATCCATATCAATAATCAACAGTTTCACTCAAGTCACCAACATAAACCGGTTATCGATAATGATTATCGACAATCAGGAACAGGACTTTGGCATAGCCTTCTACAAGGATGACATCAAAGGACTTTACGGCTTCGTCCGCATTATGGAACCATACTGGAGGCTTCAGTCTTTCAGGATAGTTCATATCGACACTAGACTCCCTCAAAGCGAATCCCACGACAACTGAGCTGGAAAGCAGACGCGAAATCCTTGAAGTGTTTCAATGAGGTACTTTTTGATTGCAATCATCCAGCCGTCCACCTTCCTATGTACATATCCCTTAGATTCTCTCTTCGATTAGTCAAGATATGAGAGACATCTTTGCGTCGTCTTCATAAGGCCCAGCACAGCCGACCCTTGTTGATAATGGGTTATCGATAAACAACGTGATTTTACAAAGAGCCAAGAAAATCCAGAGCATTTCGGATACTTTAACAGTGTTGGTCGATGTATTTTGCTTGATACTTGTTCAAGGAACTTCCCAGACAACCGAGACGAACAAGAATGCATCGCAGGGCTCAGGGAACGGTCGGCCGCCTAAGGCCTGAATCCTTCTGGGATGGGATTACCGAGTTTCCGAACGAATTTGCTGTGGTAGAAATCGAAATGGTTGATGCCATAGTAATCATAGCATATGATGCTGTTTTGGAGTGCCTAACGTAATTCTTGTCCCCTTGTTCTCTTGGTCTTGTCGCGCTTCGAACGTTTCGATTGCTTGAGAGTTTCTCTTACGAGAGGGCCGAAGTTGAATTCTAGAAATTTTTCCAGACTTTTCGTCGGGTTTTGTTCGACGAGAGAGTGAGCTAGCGAATCGGCAATAATGGGCAGAGGACCCCTGTGGAAAAGTGGGTGAAAAATTTCGTCGATCGAACGGTTGACCTCCCCGAGGGTTGGCCCACTCTTAGATCGTTTACGCTTTGGCATGCGACTAGTCCGCAGGAATCGGATTTGCTAATCAAAATGGTAAAAACCTTAGGCCCCCGAAACTGTTTCGAGATTAATCAATGGCGAGGGAGGTAAGCTATCCTAGAAAATTGAAAGACTCTTGCAACACGTAGAGAGAATCAAAAAGACCACCTGTTCGCCTAATTTTAGCGGTATTGGTCTTGGATGAGGCATGCAAGGATGGCCGTGGCTCCGAACGCGGAATTTACCAGACCTACAAGCCATTGGTGAGCTGAAGCTCCCCTGCAAATTCTGCTCTCGCGACTTCCAAGGCGTTGAGCCCTCCAACTACACTAGGAAAAAGGAACCGCACGGGCACCCTATCTCGGGGCATTTATGCTGAAATAGGAGTTTCACGAAAACACTATGCTGTTCCACTAGGGAGACCGCGACCTCGAGCGATAAACCATCGTTCAAAACCGCCCTCATCGCAATGGAGCTAGTGGCGATTATCTTCATGTTAGGGTGGCTCTTCACAGAGTATAACACAAGCATTACCGCGAGGCAAGCCATGGACGAGCTATTCCGGCGAGCATACCTAGACCAGCTAGCTCAACAACTATCCATATTCGGCCGCTCCCTGGAATTCCTCGTGCTTCCCCTCCGATTCCTCACCCTCTCCCTACTATCCCTCGTAAGTGTAATTCTACTCCTCCTGCTGCTATTCATGTTCGCCACCTTTCTCGTCAGCGTTATCACCGCCCGCGGCAGACCCGGACGGAGGTGAGGGATCAAAGAAAGCTATCCCCGGATTGTAATAGAGTGATTGATCAACCCAAAGCCACCATGGAGTTATATCCTCTTATCACCCAAACACGGCTCGCACTTTGAAGGGTGTACTAGGCTGCGCATAGCCATCATCGCAGCGGGGATTGTCGGAAAAGCAACAGGGACAGGACTCATCTCAAAAGGACACGACATAGTCTTCTACGACATCGACAACGAAAAGATGACCCAGATCGCAGCCGAAGGATACAATACCACTTCCTCTATTGGAGACGCCGTTGACCGGAGCGACGTATCCATGATCTGCGCACCCACCCCGACCGTCCACGGCTCCGTCGACCTCCACCCGCTACTCTCAATCTGCGCAAAAGTAGGAAGGGCCCTCCTCGAAAGGGACTCGTACCATCTTGTCGTGGTAAGGAGCACCATTCCCCCCGGAACAACGAGGGGTATGGTCATCCCTCAGATCGAAAACTCGGCTGAATCCCCAATCGGTACGAAGATTGGAGTCTGTCACAATCCCGAGTTTTCACGTGAAAAGTTCGCCTTGGCCGATTTCCTCAATCCTAAGGCGATAGTGATAGGAGAAACGGATGAAAGAGCAGGAGACAAGTTGGAATCTCTCTATTCTTCTTTCGGTTCACCGATCGCTCGTTGTACGCCTGAGACTGCCGAGATGGTCAAGTACGTGTCAAACCTCTTCAACGCGACAAAAATCAGCTTCTTCAACGAGATAGACCAGGCATGCAAGAGTGTGGGTGCCAATTCGGAGGAGGTAAGCCGGCTCATGCCCCTTTTGGCGCTCGGTCTTCGGGAGGACCTCAGAGAATGGGGAATCTACGGAGGCCGCCCGTTCGCAGGAGCGTGCCTCCCCAAGGACCTGGAGGCCTTCATCTCCTTCATGCAGACAAGGGGAAACGAAGTCCCGCTCCTCTCCGCGGTAAGGCAAGTCAACGAATCAATGAAGAGAGGGGAGACCAAGGTCCCGGCGGTCATTGCGAATGGCTAACATCCTTCCACTCATCTCCCTAGGGCTAATCGGAATAATCACGTGGAGTCTGTGGGCCATCCGGAGACTATACGGGGCCACGTACAAGCCCTTCCAAGAACCATACAACACGACAACCTCCGCAGTTGTCCCTGTGTACATGGAGGACCCAGAGGTCCTACGCCACGGAATCAGATCCTACCTTGCAAATAATGTCGGCGAAATCATTCTTGTCGTTGACAGCCAGGACACTAGGAGCATTGAGACGATTCAGAAAAACTTCCCGATCACAACGTATCCGAACGTCAAACTGATGGTCACTGACGAGCCTGGAAAGCGACCGGCGCTCGCCAGGGGGATACGCGAAGCAGCCGGTGAGATCGTCGTGCTTTCAGACAGCGACACTGCCTGGGCTGGAAACCTGCTGGAAGAGATTCTGAAACCGTTCAACGACCCGGAAGTGGGAGGTGTCGGCGCTAGGCAAAACGTGCAAGATTTCCAGAAATCCATAATTTGGAGGATCGAGAATTGGCTCCTCGACCTGAGATACATAGACTTCGTCCCTGGAATGTCCGTTGACGGAGTCGTAAACTGCCTATCCGGTAGAACTGCAGCGTACCGAAGATCACTTCTCCTTCCCGTCCTCCCGGAACTTACAGGAGAAACTTTCCTCGGTAAGACGTGCGTGGGGGGAGACGATCTCCGGCTCACTCATCTTCTCCTCACTCAGGGATACAAGACGGTCTACCAGAGCACTGCCCAAGCCTGGACAGTCTACTCTGGACGATTCGGCAACTTCATCAGGAGGAAGATCAGGTGGAGCCGGAACAGCTACAGGGGGAACCTACGCGCCTTCTGGCAAGGCTGGATATGGCGAAAAAGCTGGATACTCCCGGTTAGCATGTTCCACGCGACAATAACACCCTACACGCTCGCGATCGGCGCCCTAGCGACCATCTACTTGGCTCTAACCCGCCCTGGAACCGAAACCACCCTCTTCGGTGTTGCCTTCAACCTCCCTCTTCTCTGGCTCGTCGCATCCATCGGCGGCCGATCCTTCAAGGGCCTCAGCCATTTGAGGCGAGTACCGAGGGATTTGTATCTGGCCGTTATCATGACATTTCTCATGCTATTTGTAATGGTGCCGGTGAAGATCTTCTCTCTGGCAACCATGAACAAACAAGGCTGGGTCGGGACCAGAAGGAACCCTCAGCCCACCCAATGAAACGTAAACCAACCTCTCGTCAACCTGACATCAGAAGAGAGCAACGCGTCGATCCCACCGGTCATGTTCATCCGCAAAGTCAAGTATACGGTCTCAGAATACGAACGCGGAATACTTGATCGTGTACGGCTTCGGAGAGTTTCCTTCAATCCAGACGATCTGGACGGTTGAGGCAGGCATAGGGTTGGCGGGAAAGTTGACGAACCGGTTCGTTGCAAAAGTCGCCACCTGCCGGGTTGACCATGCGGTTCCGTTGAACTTCGCCAGCCAGATCTGTGACCCGTCGAACAAGCTTGGAGGATCGCCATGCCAGTCAAATGGTCCACCGGTGAACCATCCCACGTACACATCTCCCCATTTGTCGAGCTGGACAACAGGTGACAACTGATTCTGCTGGTCGGGATGAACCACCACGGGAGGAGACCAGCTTCCTCCGGATAGTTCCGAATAGAGCGTCTGATTTTGGGACAACAACAGGTTCTTCTCCTTCCAAACTAGGTGAACGCTTCCCTGGGAGTCTGCCGCCATGCTAGGGTGTCGCTGGTCTGACCCGTAGGTCGTTGGAATTGGAGCTGTCTCCACGGACCAAGTTGACCCGTGGTCAGAAGACGTTACATACCGGATTAGACTTCTCGCTCCGAGTCCTGGATCATTCGCGTACCATGTCACATGCAGTCCACCGTTAGAGTCCTGCACTATCCCAGGTCTAGAATGTGATTCTCCATTCGGCTGAGCCAGCTTGAGGTAAGGAGACCAAGTGTCTCCCATATCCGTGGACACGGTGAGCATTGGGGTGTCACAGTTGGTTAACCCGCAATTCCCATTTGCGAGGTTGGTCAGGTCAGTTCCTTCCCAGACCACGTAGAGCCGCATAGGATCGAACCTGTCGACAATAATGTCAGGGTGTTCCTGCCAGTGACTCTTGTCTGTAGCCTGCTGGGATCCGTTAATGTGGTATGGAATGATCTTCGCCGTCAGCCAATTCTCTCCCACCCATCGTGAATACCAGATCTGACGGTCTCCTCCACCCGCAGAAGCGCTCACTTCCTCATACCAGACAACCTGTAACACGTCATTAGTACCGATAGCAATGGCCGGGACGCGTTGCACCTGAGTCCCAGGGGAAATTGGCCCGCCCCCCAAGTGCGACCAAGTAGCGCCACTGTCCTTTGAGAAGTCCACGAATGCTTTGTATCCCACTCCTCCCCTTTCCTGCGACCTATAGCCGAGGAAGAGTGTTCCATTGCTACTCACAGCTAGTTTCCGGGTCTCCCCCCAAGCCAGCCCCTGCCAGTCAGTAGTTGACTCGATCTTGTTTCCAACGTTCGAGCCATGGCTTGTAGGCGCGGGCGGCGCTTGAGTGGCAACTTGAAGGACAACTATCAGGAGAAGGAGAACCGTGATAGTAGTGGTTGCTAGGGTGATGTTCTTCCATCTTGACCCTCTCGGTTTCGGGGCTTCCGAGGTCAACCTGGCGTCTGGCCTTCCTGGCTGGCTATGGCATTTCCAACCTGGCCTAGCCACCGCAAACCGTGCACGTTGCCCCTTGTCCGCTCAGCCAGCCGTACGCACCACGCTGTCAGATGAATCTTCTGGCACTATCAAAGCTCACGGCCTCATTGGACTCCCGGCTTGCTGAACCATTCGGCCGTTCGAGGCAGCCCTTGGTCGAGTCCTACTTTCGGTTCCCAATCTAGCATTTTCCTCGCCTTGGTTACGTCAGGTTGGCGTCGCAGATGGTCTCCCGGTGGAAATGGAAGATACTTCAGACCAGAACGAGAAGGAGATAGTTGAATGATTTTCCTTGCAATATCAATTATCCTAGTCTCGTCCTCGCTCCCGAGGTTGACTACATCGGTTCGCTCCTCGTTCCCCATCTGTACCAGAAGACCGCTGACGGTATCTGTTACGTAGCAGAACGATCTCGTCTGTGAACCGTCTCCGAACACTGTCAAGTCTTCACATTTCAAAGACTGTAGGATGAACCTAGAAACCACTCGGCCGTAGAACCCTTCTGCTCTGAGACGTGGCCCGTAGCTGTTGAAGATCCTGGCGATCCTGACATCTATCTCGTACTGGTCATGGTACGCTTTGCAAAGGCCTCTCCAAACCTCTTCCCTTCCTCGTAACACGATCTCGGACCAAGAGGATTCACCCTTCCCTCATACGACTCGAGTCGGAAACATATCCGGGTCACCGTAAGCTTCACTCGAAGACGCGAACAGAACCCTTGAATCATGTTTCCGTGCCAGCTCCAACATCTGCTTCGTCCCCTCCGAGTTCGCCAGCGCGGTCTCCACCGGATGCTTCTGGTAATCCTCAGGCGCCGGTCTGCTCGCGAGGTGGAATATCATATCAACTTTCGAGTTCTTAGAGTACGTGCAGACATCGGCTTTTTCGAATTCGAAACCCTTCGTTCCCTTCAGATGTTCAACGTTTTCGAAGACCCCGGTTGAGAGATTGTCCAAGCAGATGATTTTCGATCCTACCTGGCTGAGGACGTCGCAGATCCAGCTGCCAAAGAACCCTGACCCGCCGGATATCAGGACACTCTTTCCACGAAAAAGGCTCGGGGTCAATGGATCTCTTGACCTGCTCAATGTCTTCTTTGATGATTGCATCCATCAAATCTGGGGCCGGACCCCTTTGATGCTGGACCTCCCTGCTCTTATTCTAGTGCTGGTTAGTGAGAGAGATGTATCTTGGATAGGTTTTCGGCCTGCCAGGATAGGCAAACACAGACAGCATTTCTTTCGGTTGTTCTTCAGTTACTGGAAGTAGTCTTGTTCCTTGCCCTGCTGCCTTTTAGAGGCATTGCTTGAAGGGCCGGTGCTCGGTCTTCCACCTCTGGGCAGTCCCTATGCCACAGGGTACCATGGCGTTTGGTCTCGCATTGTACTTCCTCATCGTGGGGACGTTGCTGACTGCAGCCCTCATCTCCTGAGAACAAACGTCGATTCTACCTTTGGGCGTCCCTTTCAGTTCCAATCTCCTATTTTCTCCTCACTTACCGTTTGATAATATTTTCTTACAATAGGGGAGAAATCCCTCCGTTCCCCGTAATTCTGATAATTCTTGCCATCTCGCCGTCTCTCCCATTTGTTCTCGCATCTTCCTATACTAGAGGGTTTGTAACCGAGGCCGATCTTGCCGCCGCATCTAAGGGCACGTCCCTAGGATTGCTCTGTAGTCCCATCTTGGCAGTGATCTTTCTCTTCGCAACAGATTCCGCCCGTCTCCTCCAAGCCTCCTCTCCCGTGCTTGTTGGAATCCCTCTCACATTCTTCGGCTCAGCGCTCTTGCCCTACCTCACCTTGGCCAGAGTCACCGCCGAAAAGATTCTCGGCCCTGAAAATAGAAAAACAGTGATTGCGAGAGCCTCCCTACCCCCCGAATCCCTACTTGTTTTGAGCCTAAGCGTTCTAACGAGAGCGTTACCTCCTAGGCGAGTCATTCTGAGAGCGCTCAACTCGACGCTGACAATTCTAATCTCTCCACTTTCATTGGGCTGGCTACTTATTGCCCGAACCGCAGGCCCTCTGGCCTGGGTATTTCCGCCTATTTACTACAGCCTCCTAATCGTAGTAACTCTAAACAACCGTTCACACCTTGGCCGAGAAGATGCGAAAGCATTGGGAGGCGCTTTGCGGAAGGTTGAGACTCCGCCGGGACCATCGACGGGCGCGGAACTAACCTGGACAATTCCTGTCTTCATTCTCTACGCCTATTTTCTCGTCTCAATCTTGAAGAGCACCTTTAACTAGAGTCGTGGTGGTTTCCAGCGAAATTTCACCCTTTCCCCATTGTTTCGAGATAAGTTAAGTCCGACCGAAAACCAGAAATAGATTTCTATACCATACTTGGAAGATGGTTTTAGTTTTTGAAGTTCAGGAGGCCTATCCTAATTTGCTCTATGCTACTCTTCGGTCTCGCTGTAATTCCAGCAGCTAAGGCAACAGCGATTTCTGACATCTTCCCCCCCGCGCTTTCCAACTATGTGTATGGAGGCTGGCAGGGCCCGTTCGGCGACGGGACCGCTGGCAGGCTGTTCCCTACGGCTGACGGTTCGGGAATATATGCAGACGCGACCTACAACGGTCTCGTATGGGCCCTTCGCTCGTCGCCAGAGTTCTCGAGCATCGACATGACAATGCACTTCAGCATTCCAAACCGCGACTTTACTCCCGCTGACACTTTCAATATCTTACTTCTCCTCCACACGCCCACGACCCCGGCGTCCACACCTCCCGGAACGAACTGCGATGGGACCTGCTCATTCGTCACAGCCTTGAGCGGCATCATCGTCAACTACCGCATAGGACTCAGCCAGCTCTTGATTACGAACAGCATAGGTACCACCCTCTCACAAGTTTCTCTCCCAATTGTGTCGATGAATCAGCCCCATGACGCCCGAGCCTTGTACGTTCCAGGCAGTCTGTCAGTCTACTTGGATGGCGTGTTGCTCGTCAGCCTGCAGACCACTAACATCCCACCTGGCCAGGTCGGGTTCGAGACCTATAGGACCGACCTGATCGTAAACTCGATAGCACTGGTGAGCCCACCTGCCCAGAAACTCTCGATAAGCCTCACCGGTAGCTTCGACTATCTCTTGCAAGAAACCGTTCCGATTCAGATTGCAGCACTGGTAACGAGCGCTTCCACAAGTCAACCGGTCTCAGGCGCCAACGTGACGATCCAAATCGTAGACGCATCCGGAAACACGGTAGTAAGTTCAACCAAAATAGTCGAGAATAGTCCTGGCACAGGCGTCTACATTTGGACAAGCAACGCTACAATCCAGCGACTGCATTTACCGAAAGGACTCTATCTTGCCACAGTGGCCGCAACAGTATCCGGAGGACCGACAGCCTCCGCAATACTCTCCTTCCATATCGACCCGCCCGCTGATACCGCCCCCGAACCCACATTATCAACACCATGGATCATTGCCATTGCAGTCTTGGCATCCTCAAGTGCTACCGCCATCATAACACTTGGGCTTCAACGGATCCGACGCCTTCGCTAAGTCATCGAGGACAGACTAATCTAACCTGAACATCACGGCCCCGCAATAGCGCCCTCTAGCTTGGCGCATGAATCTATCAAGACCTACAAGCTCGCACTCCATATCTGCACCTGTAGAAACCCCCGTAAACATACCTCTACGAATCGGAAGAGAGTCCGCTTCGGACACATGGTCCTGAAGGAGGCTTCCAAAACACTTGGCATGCATGGAGAGCACTTTTAATGCAGCTACTGATTCGGAAATGAATTCAGAGATCAGGTACTGAAAAAGGCAGAAGAATTTTTGGAATCCAAGAAAGTGTTGGTGACTGGTGGAGCGGGGTTCATGGGATCATGGTTGGTCGACAGTCTCATCGAGTCAGGACACGAGGTCGTAAGCGCCGACAATCTCCTAGGTGGGAAAAAGGAGAACCTTAACCCGGACTGCAAGTTTGTCAAAGCCGACCTCATCAGAAGACAGGAGGTAACTCCTCTCGTCAAAGGTGTGGATCTCATCTTTCATCTTGCATCGTATGCTGCGGAAGGCCAATCGATCTTCTCCCTGATATCGATAAACGAGATCAACCTAATTCCGATGAATAACCTACTGGTTGAAGGGGTCAACAACAACATCGAACGATTCATCTTCACCTCCTCCATGGCTGTTTACGGGGAACAGACACCTCCCTTTGGTGAAAAGGCGGCTAGGAAGCCCGAGGACCCTTACGGGGCGGCCAAGTCCTACTGCGAGAACATGCTCGAGATATTCGCCCGCATACACGGCTTCGAACACGTAATCATCCGCCCGCACAATGTGTACGGGCCAAGACAAAATGTCGCGGACCCCTATCGTAACGTGTTGGGAATCTGGATCAATAGAATCCTGCGACGAAAACCACCACTCATCTACGGCGATGGAAAGCAATCCAGGGCCTTCAGCTACATTGGAGATGTAACTCCTGCAATCGCGAACGCCGGGTTCACATCGAAAGCTAAGGGCCAAATAATCAATGTCGGGAGCGATAAAGCCGTCTCGATCGAAAAAGCATGCAGCTTACTATTGCAAGTGATGGGGTCCGAGTTCAAACCCGTGTTCCAAGACGCTCGTCCAGGAGAGGTGAAACACGCATACTGTACCGTCCAAAAGTCCATCGACCTACTTGGATACGAGACAAGACATGATCTGAAGGAAGGGCTCACAAAAACGGTCGCGTGGGCGAAACAAATAGGACCCCAACAACCAACCTACACACTACCACTCGAAATCACGAAGGGAGCACCGAGGGTCTGGGTCGAAAGAACCATGTAACTGGGACTCCCTCCCTCAAACTGAGCCGATGAATAGGAATAGTTAAGAATCCAACCAGTTCAATCCCGACGCATGCCACACTATGTAATTCTGGTGAAGTTGCTCGAAGGTGGACGAAGGGACTTGCAGGAGGGTGCGAAAGGACGGGCTCAGGTCATGGAACAGCTCAAGAAAGCCGGCGGCAGATCCGTCGGAGGCTACCTCACATTTGGCGAGTACGACGCTGTAGAGATCGTAGAAGCACCGAATGACGAGGTAATCTTGCGGTTGGCCATGATGGCACCACCAGGGCAAGTGCACACCACGACGCTCAAGGCCTTTCCGTTCGATGAAGGCTTGAAAATGCTCAGAAAGTGATCCAGCAACCGAACCCATACCTCGTTCGCTCATGACCGTCAAAAACTAGTGCCGGTCATGTTCCCTGGAACACAAAGGGAACCGCGGTAGAAACCCTGATTTCTCCAGGCAGGTAAAGGCTGGATCCGAAGTTCCGTTCCCTTCCAATGCGCGCCATTTTGGGCCTCGGCGAATGAATTGGAAAGGAGAGAGTTCTGCGAGCCCCGGCAAGGCTTAATGTCCGGCCTTACAATGCAGTGACATGATCCGACAGACCACTTTGCGCTTGGGTTTCAGA
>Ga0137399_10000480_pt1 | contig 15848 bp, 12 predicted proteins | sample czorhiz316metaG_FD_104810 | JGI IMG/M metagenome (GOLD analysis project Ga0137399, IMG submission 104810) | Vadose zone soil microbial communities from Angelo Coast Range Reserve, California, USA - czorhiz3.16 metaG | ecosystem: Environmental > Terrestrial > Soil > Vadose zone | place: USA...
CCCGCCGGATCGTACTGGACCTCGGTCCTGCCTCGGGTGCATCAACGGCTCGAGGAGAACGCGGCACGCGTGCTTCCCCAATGGACCACCCGGTTTGCCCTCCCGGTGGCTGCGGCAATCGTGCTTGCCGCGGCAGTCATCAAGATCGCCCCGCAAACGGGCGAGGACTACCCTGAGAATTTCTCTGCGCTACTCGAGCAGCTAACCCCTGATGAGTTGCAGGGTGTATCCGATCAACAGGCGGTTTCGGAGATCCTCCAGCCGGCCCTTGAAGAACCGTCTGCCACCTCCTCGGACTTAGAAGAGGTGAAAGCAATTCTGGGGGAGGACGGAATCGGAGCGGGGAGTACGGACGCGGATATCACGGCAGGAACCGAGGACTTGAGCGACCAGGATGCCGGTCTGCTCCTGCCTTCGCTCAGTGATACATCCAGGTGAACACAATGCAATTCACACATTCCATGAGGCCAACAATGAGATTCCTTTTGAGTCTGCTGATTGCGGCGGCTGCGATTTCGACCGTCGGATTCGCTCAACGTCACAGAATGCCCGGTGATCCGGAGATGCGAGATCACGGGCGGCTCGAGAAGTTCAAGATGATGAGACTGGTCGAGGTGCTCAAGCTGAACGAGGAAGAGGCGGTGCGGCTGTATGCGAAGAACAGCGCCCATGAAGACAAGGTGCGCGAGCTCATGAAGTCGCGCAACTCGCTCCTGGACGATATCGAGCGCATGCTCGGCGACGAAAAAGAGACCGGGAATCTGAAGGCGGTGACAGGAAAGGTCCTCGAGCTCGATCAGAAGATTTTCGCGGAACGTCAGCGCTATCAGGACGAATTACGAAACTTTCTCTCGCCGGAACGATTTGCGAGGTACCTCCTCTTCGAGCGGAACTTCGGACGGCGCCTCCGGACTGCCATGGATGAGATGCATCGGGAGCGGGGATCCCGCGGCGGCGATTAGTTCGAAGACTGCGAGATTTATCCAGTCGAAACCCCCCCTGGATTGTTCCCTGGGGGGTTTTCTGTTTGTGGATGTTCGCCAACCGTCGTATATTTCAAGGATGCGGAAAATCTACATGGACCATACCGCCACGACTCCCCTCGATCCCGAGGTGTTTGAAGCGATGCAGCCCTACTATATCGAGAAATTCGGGAATGCTTCCTCGGTCCACTCGTTCGGACGGGAGGCGCGCGTCGCACTGGATTCGAGCCGGGATTCGCTTGCAGCCCTTCTAGGCGCCCAGTCGGGAGAAATCAGTTTCGTCAGCTCGGGAACCGAAGCCGACAATTTTGCGCTCAAGGGCGTTGCGGCCTTGATGCTTGCAAAAGGGAAGAACCACATTGTCACGAGCAGGGCGGAGCATCATGCAATCCTCGAGCCGTGCGATTATTTATCCCGAACCGGATTCAGCGTGACACAACTACCGGTCGATGGCTCGGGGCGCGTCAATGTCGAGGACGTGAGACACGCCGTGAACCCGCGCACCGGGATTGTATCCGTCATGCACGTAAACAACGAGGTTGGGTCGATTAATCCGATCGCCGAAATTGCAAGGGTGGCCAGGGAAAACAAGACGGTATTCCACTCGGATGCGGTCCAGAGTTTCGGAAAGATTCCGGTCAATGTGAATGAGCTCGGGGTGGATCTGCTCTCGCTCTCTGCCCACAAAATCTATGGACCGAAAGGGATCGGGGCCATCTATATCCGGCGGGGCGTTGAAATTGAACGCTTGATGCACGGCGGAGGTCAGGAGCGGGGACGGAGGGCCGGAACCGAGAATGTTGCGCTGGCGGTCGGCTTTGCAAAGGCTGCCTCATTGATGCAAAAGAGGATGGGCGCTGAACGCAACCGTCTGACTGGATTAAAGACGCGGTTTCGAGCAATGTTGGAGGACCGATTTCCGTTCCTGCTTTTCAACGGCGATTCCAGTGAATCGCTCCCGCAGATTCTTAATGTATCGTTCGACAGCGCCAAGATAGAAATCGACGGGGAGGCGCTCCTCTTCAACCTTGACCTTGCCGGGATCGCGGCGGCAAGCGGTTCTGCGTGCAGCTCGGGGAGTATCGAGCCCTCCCATGTCCTCATAGCCATGGGAAGGGATGTCGCGACTGCGAGGGCGACAATCCGCTTCTCCATGGGGGTCTCCACGTCGGATGATGATATCGATCAAAGCGTTGCTGCGCTCGAACGGATCGTACACAGGATCGGCAGAAAGCGTTGACTGAAGCGTTTTCGGTTACTTTTGTGTTTTCTCCCACTCCCGTATCACCAGACCATATCGCAGGCCCCGCTCGGTGGCGATCACTGTTTCAAACCGAAATCGCTTCATGAACTCTGCAAGAATCAGCGCCCCTGCGGTCAGAATGTCTGACCGGCCGAGGGTTGCCTGCGAGAGGGATTGGATTTGCTCCGGCGTCATTTTCAAAAGCTTTTCCAGCCACGCCTCAACATGCTCCCGGGATAATCTGTAGCCGCTCACCTTCTCGAGTAGAAACTCGGGCAATTTCTGGTCGAGGCAGGCCAGGGTCGTGACAGTTCCGGCCGCTCCGACGAGATCGTATCTTCGTCCGTCGAGCCCCTCGATCGGATTCCATGCCTCCCGGATAGAATCCTTTGCTGCCTCCACCTCTCCAGGGACGGGTGGACTATGCTGAAGGTAGCGCTCTGTAAGTCTAACCGATCCAAGCTGATAGCTCAGGTGATGTAAAGGAGTTTTGCCCGAGGCTGCCTCACTGCCTTGAGGGAAAGACACCTCCGTACTCCCTCCTCCGATATCGATGACAGCTGCAGGCAGACCGAGCCCCTTGATGTCGCTCATGGCCCCCCGGTATGACCAGATCGCCTCCTCTTCCCCCGTCAAGACTTCCACATTGATCCCGGTCGTGCTCCGGAGGTAGGAGATGAAATCGGACCTGTTGGCCGCGTCCCTCACGGCACTGGTGGCGCATGCGACGATCGCGTCGCAACGGTGTTGGACGGAGAGGTTCTTGTACTCGTTGAGGATCCAGCCGATCTTGTCGAACGCGGAGATGCCGATGACTCTCTGTTTGTCGACGTCTCTTCCGAGCCGCGGAACCCGCTCCTCGTGGTGCACCAGATGGATGACGCCCTTCGTGTCGATATCGGCCACGAGGAGAAGGAGGGTGTTGGTCCCGATGTCGATGCTTGCTATTCTCATTTCCTTCGGACAACGACTGCCATCCAGTCGCCCTCGTCAAGGCGGTCGGCGATGGCAAGTCCGAGTGCGGCGAGACGCTTCTCGATCGTGGTAGCATCGGAGCACAAAAACCCCGAGAGGATGAGCAAACCGTTCTGGATTGTGAGCCCAACCAGGCTATGGAGCCCCTCGCTGATCGTGTCGAGGCTGAGGTTTGCCAGGACACAATCAAATTGTTCTCCATCGAAATCCTGAAACGATGCCCCGGAGATCCGCACCGAGCCCGCCAGGCCATTCGCCTTCACGTTTTCGAGCGCATTGCTCACAGACCAGTCGTCGACGTCGATCCCGACCGCCGCCGCCGCCCCCAATTTGACCGCAGCGATTGCCAGAATTCCCGTCCCGGTTCCGACATCCAGCACGCGGCTGCCGGACTTCAGCCATCGTTCGAGCAGCCTGAGGCATAACCGGGTGGTCTCGTGATGGCCGGTGCCGAAGGACATCTTGGGGTCGATTTCAAGAACGAGCTTCTCAGTGCCTTCCGGGTAACTCCGCCAGGACGGCTTGATGACGAACCGCTCACCAATCTCAATCGACTCGATGCTCTCCTCCCACCGGCGGTTCCAGTTTTCCTCGGGAATCTCGCGCATGCTTGGCTTGCCGGTGATTGCTAGTGCGTTGAGTATTGAATTGAGCCGGTCGGGCAAGCTCGCAAGTTGCCCGCTCGTGAGACGGCCTATCTCGAGGTATGAAATCAAAGAGGAATCTGTCTCCAGAAACCCCTTGCAGCCCAAATCAGCCATCGGAGCTATCAGGAGCTCCCTCTCCGATTCGTCGGCAGGGATCGTGATCTCCAGATAGGTTTTCATCCCGTTGAACGGGATTCAGGAGGACTTACGGTAGATGACGTAGATCAGCACCTTCCCGACCGCCTCGAGGCTCTCCGGACTGCATTTGTCGGGCGTGTCATTTGTCGTGTGCCAGTAGCGATTGCTGGCGTCCGGGTAGTTAAAATCTATGAGGTCGATCGTTTTAATCCCGACCTCGTTCAAAGGCAGGTGATCGTCCAGGACCGCTCTCTGAACAGCACTGGTAAACTGATACACGTTTAGATCTGTTGCCGCGGACCAGACCAGATCGACCACATCGGCCGCGTACTGGACAGAGTAGGGCTCCTTCTGGATCTCAAGTTGCCGGTCACCGACCATATCCAGAAGTATTCCGAAGCTGGGGTTGAACCCCGGAGGCAGGTTTTTTGAAAAATACTTCGTTCCCAGGAGATAGTTCCGGGTGTCTCCCTCTTTCCCGTAGTCTTCGCCGTCGTCGAACAGGATGTCGACTCCGATAGCAGGAGGATGTGACCGGAGATGCCGGGCAACCTCCATGAGCACCGCGACTCCGCTCGCCCCGTCATTCGCACCGAGAATGGGCTGATTGCGTTTCGCCGGATCGGGATCCTGGTCGGCCCGGGGCCTGGTATCCCAATGAGCAAGGAGGAGAATTCGAGTGGGGGCGCTGGGCTTGAACGAGGAAATGATGTTTGTGAAGTGCAGCTGGTTGCCGTCATAACCTCGTGCCGTGAACGGCTGCAGCTTAACCGTATCGGCGTATTCCTTCATTTGAAGCTGCAGGTACCGCAGACAGGACTCGTGGCCCTGCGAACCCGCGTCCCTCGGGCCGAAGTCGGTTTGCGCTTGAAGAAATCCGAAGGCCTTTTTGCCGTCGAAAACCGGAATCACCGGTGCGGCTTTCAGCGTCTCTGCGGAGCGGGCATCTTTCTTCGGGGATTCATTCGTGCAGCTCAGGCAGAGGGGGGTAAGGACGAGAAAAAGAAGGGCGCGTATCATTGTTTCCAGAAATGTCCGAGAACTCATCGAATTTAAGAAAATACCGCCTCATTCGCAATGCAGGCCGCAGAGGGCAAATGTAACCTTTTTGCTCTCGGTACGTTTATTAAGAACGAACACCAACCGAAACATCGTCAAGGAGGGTCATATGAATAGTTCTCTGAGTGTTGGGGCGAAGATGGCAGTCTTTCTAGCACTGGCAATCGTCTTCGGTGCCACAATGATTGGCCTGTCGGGCCGCGCCCGCTCCTTTCAGCAGGGCGAAACCGGCAATTCCGGAAATGAGAAGCGCTTTGACAAGTCATTCACCGTGACGCCGGGCGGCAAACTAGTGATCAGGGCTGATGACGGAAGCATCACTGTTTCCGGGACCGATTCGAAAGAGGTTTCGATCCATGTCCTCGCCCGCGGCTCCGAGTCGCTCTTGAAGAAATTTGACGTGCGTTTCGATCAGAACAACAACACGGTCAAGGTAGAATCGCGTCTCAGACGCAACTATATGAATTTTTGCTGGGACAATGACCTCGACGTTCAATACGACGTTCAGGTTCCGACCGATTTTAATCTCGACCTGAACACGGCCGGGGGAGATCTGACGGTCCTCGCTGTGAAGGGGAGGATCGACGGAGAGACTTCCGGCGGGAATTTGGATCTCTCCAAGCTCGACGGCACGGTGCGAATGAGCACCTCAGGAGGGAATGTGGACGTGCGCGAATCGACGGGGGAGTGCAAGATTGAAACCTCCGGGGGAAATATTCACGGGGTTTCGATCGTGGGATCGATGGACTTTGAGAGTTCCGGGGGCGATATCGATGTTAAAGAAAGCGACGGGAAGCTTCGTGCGTCCACTTCGGGCGGAAATGTCCGCATCGCCCTGAAGGACAACAAGGGAATCGACCTTGAGACGTCCGGGGGTGATCTGGTCGTTCGATTGCCAAAGGCAATTACAGCGGATGTGAAGGCGGAAACGACCGGGGGAGACGTCAGTTGCGATTTTCAGTTCTCGGGAAAACTGAAAGATGGAAGTTTCGACGGCAAAATCAACGGAGGGGGAAACCTGATCCGGCTGGAGACATCAGGGGGCGATATCGTCATCAATTCGCTCGAACTCTGATTGTCATCGGAGGGACGTTTGCATCGTCAGCGTATGTTCAGCCTCGAGCCGGTCAGCAGTTCCATGATTTTATCCTGCATATCCCGGAGTACCGACAGTTTCGAAGGGAAATGATTGCACAAAATACTGAACGCGAGAGGTCTTCCGTCTGCGGAGGTCGCATAGCCCGAGAGTGAACTGACTCCCGTCAGGCTCCCGGTCTTGGCGTGCACGTTGCCCTCGGCAGAAGTTCCTTTCATCCGCGACTTGAGAGTCCCATCCATGCCCGCTACAGGCAGGCTCCCATAGAAATCCTTGAACAGATCCGTATCCCGGCTCATTTTCACGAGAAGTTGAGCCAGGGCGTCGGGAGAGATTGCGTTATACCACGATACTCCCGAGCCGTCGTAGAGCATCATGTTTGTCGTGTCGACGCCGATCGCGGCCAGGCACGACTCAACGAGTGACAATCCTACGGTCGAAGATCCCCGCTCTCCTCCTCGCTCGGCGGCGATCGCTTTCAAAAGGCTCTCTGCAGCAAGGTTGTCGCTCGGTTTGTTGACCTTGTGCAAGACCGAATCGATTGGATGCGACAGCATTGCCAATGTAAGCGTTCCGGCGAGTGTGTCCAGGCGGACCGCTCCCCGGACTTTCACACCTGCCTCGGCCAGCCGCTCTTTCAACAAGTTGAGAAAGTAGAGTTCGGGCCTCCAAACGCTGAGCGTGAATTGCTCTTTGGCAGCGTGATGGTCCATTCTGCCCTCGATAAGAATTGTGTTTTCGCCCCTGCGTCTCGTGACTTTTATGTGCGGGATGAGGGTATCGCGCGAGGTGACGCCCGAATTGAGCACCTTCATAAACGACGTTGCTGGATTGAGGGTGGCCTCGACCGCGTCCCCGATCCGCCGTCCGGGTCCGACCGAGACTTCGATCGCGTTGTCATTCACGCTCAGGGCCGAGATGAAGGCTTCATCCGGATCGGGTTCATCATCCCACATCCAGCCGGCGCCCCAGTAGAGAGTGTCGAAGTAGGAGGTGTTGCCGACGATCCCTCCTCGAACCTTTTCAATTCCATGGCTTCGAACGCTGCTGACGAGAGAATCGATGTCGGAGATCGTGGTCAGCGGATCGCCGGACCCTTTGACATAGAGACTTCCCCGGAGCTCACCGCGGCGGATCACGGAATCTGCCCCGAGGACGGTCCGGAATTTGAACTCCTTTCCCAGAATCTTGAGCGCCGCTGCGGTCGTCAGGAGCTTCATGTTGGAGGCCGGGTGGAACAGTTTGTTGGCGTTGCGTTCGTATAAGACTCTTCCGTCGGTGAGCGAGACGATCTTGGCCCCGACAAAACAGGGCGAGAGCGCGGAGTCCGCAAAGACCGAGTCGATCTGACTGTGAAGTTTGTCAAGCGCGCTTCGGCCGGTTTCAGGAGAGGATGGTTTTCCTGTCGGCGGCACGGATGAGCAGGATGCGAGCAAAAAACCCAGCAGTACCAGGCAGCAGTATCGTTCGAGCATAATCGAGGAACATATTAAGGAATTAAAAACGAAAAGCAACCAGGCGGTGGTTTGATTAAGTCGGCAAAATTGATTAAATTTGACACCATGAACATGAAATTTCATCGAATACCACCCGCATGCTGAAGGTTTTGTCCAAAATATTTCCCAGCAAATCGGAAAAAGATGTCAAGAGAATGCTTCCGATCGTCGAGGAGATTAATCGGTATGCCGAAGAGTTTCAAAAACTATCCGACGAGGAATTGAAGGGGAAGACCGCCGAATTTCGCGGCCGCCTCAAGGAGGCAACGAAGGAAATCGAGGAGGAAACCGCCGCGCTGAAGGAGCAGTTGAAGGCTCCGGAGAACATGACACTCGAGGAGCGGGAGTCGGTCTACTCTCAACTTGACCAGCAGAAGAAGGATCTCGATGCCGCTGTCAGCGGCGTCCTGAATGAGCTCCTCCCCGAAGCGTACGCGGTGGTGAAGGAGACTTGCCGGAGGCTCGTTGGTCAGTCCTGGGACGTCACGGGCCGTAAGATTGTCTGGGATATGGTCCCGTTCGATGTTCAACTGATTGGCGCGGTGGTCCTCCATGAAGGCAAGATCGCCGAAATGGCCACAGGGGAAGGAAAAACCCTGGTGGCCACGATGCCGATGTACCTCAACGCCCTTCCAGGACGCGGCGTACACCTTGTCACCGTCAACGACTACCTCGCACTCCGAGACAGCGAGTGGATGGGAAAGGTCTTTGAATTTCTGGGTTTGACGGTCGGATGCATCCAGTCGCAGATGGACGCGGTGCAGCGCCGCAAGCAGTACGGAGCCGACATTACGTATGGCACCAACAACGAATTCGGGTTCGACTATCTCCGGGATAACATGGTCGTGGCGCCGGAGGAACTGGTGCAGCGCGAACATTACTATGCGATTGTCGACGAAGTCGACTCGGTCTTGATCGACGAGGCCAGGACGCCCTTGATTATAAGCGGACCGGTGAAAACCGAGGACCACAAATTTGCGGAGATGAAACCCCGGGTCGAGCGGCTGGTCAGCGCCCAACGCAACTACGTGACAAAAATCGTGGCCGAAGCGGAAAAGGGACTCGCTGAGGGGAGAGAAGAGGAGGCCGGCGTGCAGTTGTTACGGGCGTTCCGTGGCCTCCCCAAGCATTCACGGCTGATGAAACTTCTTTCGGAGCAGGGCAACAAGCGCCTGATGCAAAAAACGGAGATGGACTACCTGCGCGATCAATCCGCCCGCATGCACGAGATCGACGACGAGCTCTACTATGCGATCGATGAAAAGGATCACTCGATCAATCCGACCGAGAAGGGGAGGGAAGTCCTCGCCGGCAGTTCAAATGATAAAGATTTTTTCATCATTCCGGACGTTGGATCTGAAATTGCCCTGATTGAAAGCGATCAGTCGCTGACCGTCGATCAGAAGCAGCGCAAGAAGGATGAGTTGAATCTACTCTACGCGGAGCGGAGCGACCGGATCCACACCGTAACGCAGCTCCTCCGCGCCTACTCTCTGTACGAGCGGGACGACGAGTACGTGGTCTCCGACGACGGCAAGGTGATGATCGTCGATGAGTTCACCGGAAGGTTGCTCCCGGGCCGTCGCTACTCGGATGGCCTGCACCAGGCGATCGAAGCCAAAGAAGGCGTCAAGGTCGAGCGCGACATGCAAACCCTGGCGACGATTACGCTGCAGAACTATTTCCGGCTGTATAAGAAGCTCGCCGGGATGACGGGTACCGCGGAGACCGAAGCGTCGGAATTTTTTGAAATTTATAAGCTCGACGTCGTCGTCATCCCGACGAATCAACCGATGGTCCGGGACGACATGGACGATGTCATCTACAGGACCCGGAGGGAAAAGTATAATTCGGTCATCCAGGAAATCGAAGAACTGCGGAAATTGAATCGCCCCGTGCTCGTGGGAACGACATCGGTGGATGTCTCGGAGACGCTCAGCCGCATGCTCAAACGCCAGGGGATCCCGCACAATGTCCTGAACGCCAAGCAGCATCAGCGCGAGGCGGAGATTGTCGCCCACGCAGGCCTGCCGGGGTCGGTCACGATTGCAACGAACATGGCGGGGCGCGGCACGGATATCAAGCTGGGTCCCGGCGTGGCGGGTGCGGGCGGCTTGCATATTATCGGCACGGAACGGCACGAGGCGCGCCGCATCGACCGCCAATTGCGGGGACGATCAGGCCGGCAGGGCGATCCGGGTTCTTCGAAGTTTTATCTCTCGCTCGAAGATGATTTGATGCGCTTGTTCGGCAGCGACAGAATCGCCGGAATCATGGATCGGCTCGGATTGAAGGAGGGCGATGTGATCCAGCATCCGATGATCTCACGCTCGGTTCAGCGCGCCCAGAAGAAGGTCGAAGAGAATAATTTTGCCATCCGGAAACGGCTGCTCGAATATGACAACGTCATGAATCAGCAGCGAGAAGTTGTCTACTCACGTCGCCGTCACGCGCTGCTGGGCGACCGCCTGCGGGAAGATATATTCGAGATGCTGTACGATTTTATCGATAAGCTCGTGGAAAAATACTACGACCACGGGGAGATCGATGCACTGAGGGAATCGCTTCGGACAAATTTCCTTATCGACTTCAATATTTCCCCCGATCACTGGCAGAAAATGGGCAAGGGAGGCGTGAGCCAGGAAGTTTTTAAGGCCGCCACGGAATTCCATAAACGCAAGGAGGAGCGAATCGGCGCCGAGAGCATGAACATGCTTGAAAAAATGGTCGCCCTCCAGGTGATCGATGAAAAATGGAAGGATCACCTTCGCGAGATGGACGATCTGAAAGAAGGCATCCATTTGCGCGCCTATGGTCAAAAAGATCCGATCCTGGAATACAAATCCGAAGCATTCAACATGTTCGTCGAGCTGATCGACATGATCGATGTTGAGACCCTCAATTTGGTCTTCAAGCTCTTCCCCCAAACGGAACAGGAAATGCCCGTGCACAGAGCGCCGAGAATCGCGCCCCCCCAGCACGTGACGCTGACGCACGAGTCCTCTCTCGGTATGGGCTTCCAGGGGAACCGGGCGCCGGTCAGCGGGGAAGAGGCCGCCCAGCATCAGAGGGGCGCTCCGGAGGCGCGTGCGGGTAAACCGCAGCCCATCCACGTTGGCGAGAAAGTCGGAAGAAACGACCCCTGCCCGTGCGGAAGCGGAAAGAAATACAAACAATGTCACGGAAGATGAATGGCCCGCGCTCTTCCGATGCTCTCCCCTTGATCCCGGGCCGGTTGCGTTCGCCTTCGGCGAAGCCCACCCCTCCATAGTGCCGTAACATCGGGAAGGACACCCCAATGCCCCGTCGACTATTCCTCTTGGCGATTGTACTCTCCTGCGCCCTTTGCTTTTTGCTCGGCGCAGTATTCCAGTCGCAATCTCCTCCGAATCCGATTACGCGCGATATCATCGCCTCGGCCGAGAAACTCATCGGGCTCGATTTTGCAGACGCGAAACGTGATTCGATGCGTGATGGATTGAAAGACCAATTGGAGAACTACAACAAGATCCGGAAAGTGCACATTTCGAACGACGTGCCGCCGTCGATCTTGTTTAACCCGATTCCGAACGGCATGATAATCGACTCAACACGGAAGCCTTTCCGGACAGGCTCGGTAGGTGCTGTCGCGTTGCCTGCCAATCTTGAGGATGTCGCATTTTATTCGGTCGGCCAGCTCGCAGAGCTGCTGAGAACGAAGAAATTGACCTCCATGCAATTGACGCGCATGTATCTGAACCGGCTGAAAAAGTACGGGCCCAAGCTCGAATGCGTTATAACTCTAACGGAGGACCTCGCGCTTGCACAGGCAAAGCGCGCCGATGATGAGATCGCCGCCGGAAAGTATCGGGGACCTCTTCATGGCATCCCGTACGGCGCAAAAGACCTGCTCTCAACGAAAGGAATCAAAACGACGTGGGGTTCCGTCCCGTTCAAGGATCAGGTATTCGATGAAGATGCGACCGTCATCAAGCGGCTAGAAAATGCAGGCGCTGTTCTGGTGGCGAAACTCACGATGGGCGAACTCGCCTGGGGAGATGTCTGGTTCGGAGGCACGACAAAAAATCCCTGGAATCTGAAACAGGGCTCAAGCGGTTCATCCGCCGGTTCTGCTTCGGCGACGTCTGCCGGGCTTGTCGGCTTTGCGATCGGGACAGAAACGTGGGGTTCGATCGTTTCTCCTTCTACGCGATGTGGCGTGACGGGACTCCGGCCCAGCTATGGCCGCGTCAGCAGAAAAGGAGCAATGGCCCTGAGCTGGTCTATGGACAAAATCGGTCCGATCTGCCGCACCGTCGAAGATTGTGCGCTGGTATTCAACGCGATTGAGGGACCCGACGGGTACGACCAGACGTTGTATGACCTTCCGTTCAATTATGACCCCAACATTGTCCTCAAAGGCCTCCGTATTGGATACCTGAAAAACGATTTCGACAGCGTGAAGGAGAACAAAGCGAATGACGATTCTAGTCTCGCCGTCCTGCAATCGCTCGGCGCGCGGCTGATCCCCATCCGCCTGCCTGATTTTCCGACGAACGATCTTTCCATCATCCTCAGCGCCGAGGCGGGAGCTGCGTTCGACGATCTCACACGAAGCGGGAAAGAAGACCTTCTCGTCCGCCAGATCAAGGATGCCTGGCCGAACACATTCCGCCTTTCGCGCTTCATCCCTGCGGTCGAGTATATTCAGGCCAATAGAATCCGCTATCTCATTATTCAAGAGATGCAAAAACTGCTGCAGGGAGTCGACCTCTATATCGCTCCTTCGTTTCAGGGAGACAATCTCCTGTTGACCAATCTCACCGGCCATCCATGCGTCGTTCTTCCGAACGGTTTTTCGAAGGAAGGAACGCCGACGAGCATCACCTTCATGGGAAAGCTCTTCGATGAGGGAAGGCTTCTCGCCGTCGCGAAAAAGTATCAGGATGCAACGGGATTTCACCTCCGGCATCCCCGGCTTCCGGACTGACCTTCCGATCCCCATGATCCCGAAGACGGGACAGGAACCAGCCGGCGCCGCCCCTTTCCGGTCGGGCTATGCGGCCATTATCGGCAAACCGAACGTCGGGAAGTCGACGCTCATGAATGCACTGATCGGGCAGAAGATTTCGATCGTGACGCCCAAGCCACAGACCACCCGCCACAAGGTTCTCGGCATTCTCTCCCGCGAAGCAGATCAGATTATTTTTCTCGACACTCCCGGCCTCTTGACGCCGCGGTACGCGCTACATAAAGCGATGGTAGATTCTGCCCATTCTGCAATCGGCGATGCCGACGTGGTGCTCTTCATGATCGATGCGACAAACCCCGGGATGGGACGCGAGATTCACGAAGAACCCGCCCTCGCGGCGCTCCGCACGTGCGGGAAGCCGGTTTTTCTGGTTATCAATAAAATCGACCTTGTGAGCAAGAGCAGCATCCTGCCGGTGATCGCTTCGTATGCGGAGAATTTTTCTTTCAAAGAAATATTCCCGATATCGGCCATTGCGCTCACAGGAACGCAGGAGCTGCTGGACGCCGTAGCGATCCAACTTCCGATCCACCCTCCGTACTATCCGACCGACATGGTGAGCGAGCGTTCAGAACGATTTTTTGTCGAAGAGTTGATCCGGGAACAGATTTTTAAGAAGTTCCGAAGCGAAATCCCGTATTCCACTGCTGTTCAGATTATCGACTTTAAGGAGCTCGAAGGCAGAAAGGATTTAATTCAGGCGGAAATCTTTGTCGAGCGGGATTCGCAGAAGGGTATTCTGATCGGAAAGGACGGGAAGGCACTCAAAGAGATTGGAGAACTTGCCCGGAAAGAGATTGAGATATTCCTCGAACGGCCCGTCTATCTCGAGCTCCACGTGAAAGCCAGGGAGAAATGGAGAAAGAAAGAAGAGTGGTTGAAGCGGTTCGGGTACAGGAGCTGAGCATTCCATGCCCCAGATCAAACCGTTTCGCGGTATCGTGTACGACCAGGGGAAAGTGAATCTCCGAGACGTCGTTGCCCCGCCATACGATGTCATTTCACCCGAGCAGCGGGAGAAGCTTTATGCCCTGAGTCCGTACAATGTCGTGCGATTGATCCTCGGAAGAGAAGAGGACCCCTACACTTCGGCGGCCCATCACTGGGGAGACTGGAAGGATAAGGGCATCCTTAAGCAGGAACCGGAACCTGCAGTGTACATGCTCTCACAGAGATTTTCGACTGGCACAGGAACGACGACCGAGCGCCGGGGATTTATCGCTGCATGCCGGCTCGAGGAGCTCGGAAAAGATTCAATTTTTCCTCACGAGAAAACCCACCCCGGGCCTAAGAAAGACCGGCTGCGGCTGTTCGAAGCGACTGATGCGATATTCAGCCAAATCCTCGCGCTCTACGCCGATCCGAAGCGCCGTCTGGATCAAGTTCTCGACGCAGAAGCGCGGCGCGAACCGGATATGGACGTCGAATTCGATCAGGTTCGGAACCGGCTCTGGGCCGTGCGCGACCCCTCGACCACTCTCGCGCTCGCAGATTTCCTAAACGGTCAGCACGCGCTCGTGGCCGACGGGCATCACCGGTACGAAACGGCGCTGGTCTATTCCAACGAGTTGCGGTTCAAGAATCCCGGCCACACGGGAACGGAGCCGTACAATTTTGTTCCGATGTATTTCACGAACATGAACGATCCGGGACTCGTCATTTTGCCGACGCACCGGCTTATACAGCGAATTCCCCAATTTAATGCAAAAACTTTCCTCGAGGCTCTCGCCGGATCCTTCGAACTCCGCGAGGAGGAGTCGCTAGAAAAATTGCAACATTCGCTTGCGAGTCAAACAGGCCGGGCGTTCGGCCTCATCTTGCGAGGCGAGCCACGCTTCACACTTCTTTTGTACAAAAGCAGGACAACTCCGGGCCAGGCCGACATGCCGCCGCTGCTCGCCGGTTTGGACGTGACGATTCTCCACGCGGTTATCATGAGGCGTATTTTGCAGCTCTCCGAAGATGACGAGCAGCGGAAGGTCTTTATCGATTATGAGAAAGACGCAGGTCAGGCGGCGCGCGCCGTGAGTGAAGGCAAGGCCCAGGCCGCATTTCTTCTGAATCCGACGCGAATCGAGCAGCTTCGCGCAATCGCCGAAGCAGGATATACGATGCCTCAGAAATCGACTTATTTTTATCCGAAATTGCTTTCCGGTCTTGTCATGTATTCCTTCAAGGAGGGTTGAGGCAGGATGAATTCCGAAAGGCTGCTAAAGTGGCTCGGTTTTGTACTCCTCTGTGTTATCTGGGGCTCGACCTGGTTTGCGATAAAGATCGGCCTGGAGAGTCTGCCGCCGTTCTCTGCAGTCGCACTCCGGTTCACACTTGCCACTCTGATACTTTTTGTGGTCATGCGCGTGAGGGGCGAACGAATCCCGTTTGACCGCAGTTCTGTGTCGTTGTACATTACGCTCGCCATATTATCGTTTAGTATTCCATTCGCACTGGTTTACTGGGGGGAAGTCTACATCGGCTCGGGGCTTGCTGCGATTCTGTTCGCCGCCCACCCCTTTATTGTCGCGGCGGAATCTCATCTATTTCTACCTAATGAACGATTGAACCCGTTCAAGATCATCGGCATCTTACTCGGCTTTCTTGGCGTGCTCGTCATCTTCTGGGGGGATCTTCATGTTGGAGGTTCGAGCACAGGTGGCATGCTAGCGATTTTGGTCAGCTCGCTCATGCAGGGGACCGCCCTGGTTATCGTGAAGAGGAAAGGGGCCAATATCTCTCCGAATGCGCTGAGCCTAGGTGGGATGTTGTTCGGAATCGTGATCCTGCTCGGAATGGCCCTTGTGTTTGAGGACGTTTCCCGGGTTAGACTGGATCAGAAAGGGATCTTATCAATCCTGTATCTCGCCGTATTCGGGACCGTCATCGCATTTAGCACATATTATTGGCTCTTGAAGAGGGTCGAGGCAGTGTACCTTTCCCTCATAGCGCTGGTGACACCCGTGCTTGCGGTGGTGTTGGGCTCGCTGTGGCTCGAGGAGAGTTTATCACCAAGAATTTTCTCCGGCGCGGGTCTGGTGCTGTTCGGTATTCTCATTGCAAACGGGAAGGATCTTCTTTCCACCGTCCAAAGTGGAAGGGCGGAGCTCTGATCGGGATCAGCTTGAAATCCCACCCGATTTGAAGTATCTTTCAGATGGTGGATTCATGATCGAAGATCCTGCACATACCATCAAAGAGGCGTTCAC
>Ga0137399_10000481_pt1 | contig 15830 bp, 15 predicted proteins | sample czorhiz316metaG_FD_104810 | JGI IMG/M metagenome (GOLD analysis project Ga0137399, IMG submission 104810) | Vadose zone soil microbial communities from Angelo Coast Range Reserve, California, USA - czorhiz3.16 metaG | ecosystem: Environmental > Terrestrial > Soil > Vadose zone | place: USA...
AGCGAGGCGAACGCCATGCGCGCCACCAGCGGCCACATCGAACGGTGCGGGACTCTCATTCGTAGCGCAGCGCCTCGATCGGATCCTGGCGCGCCGCGCGCGACGCCGGATAGGCCCCGAAGAACACGCCCACCAGCATCGCCATCGCCAACCCGAGACCGACCGCCATCGGGCTCACGTACATGGGGAGCGGCGTGACCAGACCGATCAGGACCGCGGCGCCGATCCCGAGTCCGAGCCCGATCACGCCGCCCGCGGCGGAGAGTGTCACCGCTTCGACCAGGAACTGGAGCAGGATGTCGCGGCGACGCGCGCCGAGCGCCTTACGGATGCCGATCTCACGGGTGCGCTCGGTGACCGAGACCAGCATGATGTTCATGATCACGATCCCGCCCACCAGCAGCGAAATCAGCGAGACCCCGATGATCACGACGAAGATGGCGCCCGACAGATTGCGCCACAGCGAGAGATACATCTCGGGCGTCACGATCTCGAAGTCGTCGGGAGTGCCGGGCGGCACGTGGCGCCGCAGGCGGAGCAGCGCGCGGGTCTCGTCCTCGGCCTGATGGAACACTTCGGGCCCGCCCGCCCGCACCGAGATGCCGACGCTGCCGACCCGCCCGAACATGCGCTCGAACAGCGCGAGCGGCACCAGGGCGTAGACGTCCTGGCTCGCGCCGAACGCCGCGCCCTTGCGCTTCCCCACCCCGACCACCGTCAGCTCGAGCCCGGCCACGCGCACCTCGCGCCCGATCGGATCGAGCCCTTCGAACAGCTGCTCCGCGACATCGGAGCCGATCACGCATACCGTGGCGTGGGTTCGCTCGTCGGTGGCGTTGAGCGGGCGGCCGTGCTCGACCGGCAGGTCGTTGACCTCGAGGTAATCCGGCTCCACGCCGCGCAACGTCACCGCGGTCAGCGCATGCGCGCCGCGTTTGACCGGAGCGGTTTCGTCGCGCTCGGCGACCGCGGCCTGGACGTGGGGCGCCGAGCGCGCGATGGCGGCGGCGTCCTCACGGGCGAGGTCACGCCGGCGGTTGCGCTCCGCGATCTTCGTGAAATCGAAGACGACGCCGAACTTGTCGACGTTGAAGACGTCCGAGCCGGCCTGCACCAACTGCGCCGAGACGTAGCGGTTCAGCCCCTGGACCAGGGACATGACCGCGATCACGGACGACACGCCGATGATGACGCCGAGCAGCGTCAGCAGGGAGCGCAGCTTGTTCGCGCGCAGCGCTCCGAGCGCGATGCCGGCACTCTCCCTCGCGTTCATCGAGGGCTATTCGTACCGCAACGACTCCACCGGGTCCAGCCGCGACGCGCGCATCGCGGGATAGAGGCCGAAGAACACGCCGATCGCGGCGGAGAACATGAGGCCGGTGAGCACCGACCACAGCGAGACGTAAGTGGGCAATGGACTGATGGCGTGCACCAGCCATGAGATCCCGGCGCCCAGGCCGACCCCGAGCGCCCCGCCCATCGCGGTGAGCATCACCGACTCGATCAGGAACTGGGTCAGGATGGCGCGCCGCGGCGCACCCAGCGCCTTGCGCACGCCGATCTCGCGGGTGCGCTCGGTCACCGCGACCAGCATGATGTTCATCACGCCGATCCCGCCCACCACCAGCGCGATCGAGGAGATCAGCGTCATGAGCGCCACGATGCCGCCGGTCACGGTCTGGTAGAGCTGCAGGAACGCGTCGTCGGTGAACACCACGAAGTTGTTCTGCTTGTTGCTCGGCAGGTGCCGGCGGATGCGGAGCGTCTCGATGATCTGCTGTTGCGCGAGCTCGCTCTGCTCGGGCGCAACCGCGATCGCGTCGAGGAACAGCTCCCCGCGCTTCGGGAACCACGGCGGGGCGTCGTCGGGCGCCGGGAAATACTTGTCGATCAGCGGATACGGAACCACCGCGACCTCGTCGAAGTTCTCGCCGAACAACTTGCCCTTGGTTTCGAACTCACCGACCACGGTGAACGGAACGCCGCCGATGTGGACCGTCTGGCCGAGGGGATCGCGATTCCCGAACAGCGCCTCGCGCGTGTCCTTGCCCAGCACGCACACGTTCGCGCGGTGCGACACCTCCTCCTCGGTGAAGAAGCGGCCCTTCCCGAGGTCCTGCCCGTGCGTCAGCAGGTAGTTGTGGTCGGTGCCGAACACGAACGTCACCTTGGTGAGTTTGTTCTGATAGCCGATACGCAGGCCGTCCCACGGGAACTTCCACGGCGAGATCGCACGCACCGCGGTGGCATGGTCGAGAATCGCGCGCGAATCCTCCATCGAGAACGCGCGGCGCTGCTTCAAGCTGTCGGGCACGCCGTCGCTGAAGTTCACCCCGGGGCGGATGCGACGGATGTAGATCGTGTTGTTGCCGAGCGAGCGGATGCTCTGCTGGAACGAGCGCTGGAAGCCGTTGATCAGCGCCACCATGCCGATCACGGTTCCGACGCCGATCACGATGCCGAGCAGCGCCAGCAGCGAGCGCAGGCGGTTCGCGAACAGCGCCTGACCCGCCATGCGGAACGATTCACCCACCAGGGAACGGTCCATGGCTCACTCGTGGCGCAGCGCTTCGATCGGGTCGAGCTTCGCCGCGCGAAATGCGGGGTACGAACCAAAGAAGATGCCCACCATCGAGGACATCATGATCCCGAGCACGATCGCCGGGACGTTGACTCCGGCCGGCAGCGGGCTCAGCGCCCCGACCAGCAGGGCGAGACCGACGCCGAGCACGATGCCGATTACGCCGCCGGTGAGCGACAGCGTCGTGGCCTCGACCAGGAACTGCGTCAGGATGTCGCGCCGCCGCGCGCCCAGCGCCTTACGGATGCCGATCTCGCGGGTACGCTCGGTCACCGAGACCAGCATGATGTTCATGATCACGATGCCGCCCACCACGAGAGCGATGGACGCGACGCCGATCATCACCACGAAGATGCCACCGGTGAGCGTGCGATAAAACTCCATCCAGGTGTCCGCGGTGGTGATGCCGAAGTTGTCCGGACGCCCGGGGCCGAGGTGGCGCCGCCCGCGCAGCACATTGCGCGCTTCCTGCAGCGCGAGCGGCAGCGACGCCTGATCCGCGCTCTTGATCGAGACCGTGAGCGAGGCCCGCTCGTCCCGGAACTTGAGAAAGCTGCGCACCGGAATCACGGCAAAGCGATCCTGGCTCTGGCCCAGCATCCGGCCCTTGGCCTTGGTCACGCCCACCACCCGGTAGGTCTGGTCGCCGATCCGGACCTCCTTGTCGATCGGGTCCATTCCCGGGAACAACTCGTCCGCGATCTCCGGCCCCAGCACGCACACCCGCTCGCGATGCCGGTCGTCGAAGTCGGTGAGATGCCGGCCCTCGGCAATCGTGAGGTCGTCGATCACGTCGTAGCCGGGGCCGCGGCCGCGCAGGTTCACGCCGTCCACGTGCTTCGAGCGGTAGTGCACGCGCAACCGGTCGTCGGCCGCCGCCATCACCATCTGCGCATGCTTCAACGTGAGGCGCAGCGCATCGGCGTCGTCGATCGTGATGTCGGGCCGGCGCAGCGCGTCGAGGTACGCGTCGTTGCTGGTAATGAAGCCGAATTTGTCGACCTGGAACACGTTCGAGCCGGCATTCAGCAGCTTCTCCGAGACGAAGCGGTTCATGCCCTCGACGAACGAGATCACCGCGATCACCGACGCCACGCCGATGATGGTGCCGAGCAGCGTCAGGAACGAGCGCAGCTTGTTCGCGCGCAGCGCGGCGAGCGCGATCCCGGTACTCTCGCGGAGGTTCACGAGCGGGCCGCCGCCACGGCGATGCGACGGGTGTTCGCGACGTCGCTTTCGATCTTGCCGTCGCGCATGCGGACGATCCGGTTCGCGTGCTGCGCGATGTCGGGCTCGTGGGTGACGACGATCACGGTGTTGCCCTGGTTCCAGATGCGCTCGAACGCCGCCATGATCTCCTCGCCGGTGGTGCTGTCGAGGTTTCCGGTCGGCTCGTCGGCCAGGATGATGCTGGGCTTGTTCACCAACGCGCGCGCGATCGCGACGCGTTGGCGCTGGCCGCCCGACAGCTCGTTCGGCTTGTGCTTCATGCGGTCGCTGAGCCCCACCAGGTCGAGCGCTTCGCGCGCGCGCTTGCGGCGCTCCTCGTGCTTCACCCCGGCGTACACCAGCGGCAGCTCGACGTTGTGCAGGGCGTCGGCGCGCGCCAGCAGGTTGAAGGTCTGAAACACGAACCCGATTTCCTGGTTGCGGATACGCGCCAGCTCGTCGTCGGTCATCTTCCCGATCTCGAGGTCCTTGAGCTTGTAGGAACCGCGCGACGGACTGTCGAGGCAGCCGAGCAGATTCATGAGCGTGGATTTCCCGGAGCCGGACGGGCCCATGATCGCCACGTATTCGTTCCGGTCAATGTCGAGGTCCACGCTGTTCAGGGCGTGGACCTCCTCGCTTCCGACCTGATAGACCCGGTGCAGGTCGCGAATCGAAATCAACATCAGCCCTTGCCTCCCGGGCCCGTCTTCGCCTGCTCCTGTTTCACCTTGGAGCCGGGCTTCAGCTCGCGCAGCGCCTTGTAGGGGCCGGCGACCACGATGTCTCCGGGCTTCAGCTCGCCGAAGATCTCGATCATGGTCTCGCTCGCGATCCCGGTGCGCACCGGGACGAACGTCGCCACGCCGCTTCGCACCACGAACAGGCCGGTGATCTCCTTCTGCTTGCGCCCCACCGTGTCCTCGTCGGCCGCGAACACCATCTCCCCCGACTTCTTCGGCGCCTTCTTCGCACCCTTGTGCGCGGCGCGATCCAGCTCGCTCTGGGTGCGGACCACCACCGCCTGGATCGGCACGCCCATCGCCTTTCCGTGCGTCGCGGTCTCGATCTCGACGTCGGCCGTCATGCCGGGACGCACCTGGGGCACCACGTCGTCGAACACCACCTTGACCTCGAAGTTCGTCTGTCCTTCGACGGTCGAGGTGACCGAACGTTTCGCGGTATTTCCGATCTCGGTGACCGTGCCCTTGAACGACGTGTCGGGCATCGCGTCCACCGAGATCTTGGCCTTCTGGCCGATCGTCATGTTCACCACGTCGGTCTCGTCCACGTCGGCGCGCACCAGCATGCGCGACAGATCCGAAACCACCATGATCTGGGTGCCGGGGTTGTTCATGGTGCCGGTGATCACGACTTCGCCCTGCTCCACGTTCAGCGCGCTCACCACGCCGTCGAACGGCGCAACGAACCGGCACTTGTTCACGTTGTCCTGCGTCGCCGTGACCGCGGCCTCGGCCCGCGCCACCTCCTCGTGGGCGGCCGACGCGGTGGCGTGCGCCGACTCGTTCAGGTTGCTGGCCTGATCCCATTCGGCCTGCGACAGCAGCTTCTGCTCGAACAGCGCGCGCTGCCGGGCGTAGTTCGAGTCCGAAACCTTGAGCGCAGCGGCCGCCTCCTTGAGGCGCGCCTGGCCGGACGACTGCGCGGCGCGCGCCTGGTTCAAGGCGGCCCGGTACTGGGTGTCGTCGAGCTGCAGCATGACCTGCCCCTGGCGGACCCGGTCGCCCTCCTTGATCATGACGCGGGTCACCTTGCCGGGCAGATCGGCGCTGATCTTGACCTGGGTCTTGGGTTCGATCTTGCCGGGCGCCCGCACGCGCGACGTGATGTCTTCGAGGCGCACGCGCGAGAACTGCACGGCCGTCACGTTCCCCTGCGCCTTTTGAACCACGTTCACGACGATGAGCAGCAGCACGACGATGCCGCCCAGCCCGATCCAGATCCATTTCTTCTTCATTCCCGGCCCGCTCCTGTTGGGGGATTAAGGCTGCACGCCGCGCACGCGATCCACCGCGGCCGCGGCCACGCGAATCGCGGCGGCCGCCGCCACCTGGTTGCTCTGCGCGTTCTCGAGCTGCACCTGTGCGTCGATGAGATCCAGAATGGTCGACGAGCCCACGTTGTACTTCTGCTGCGTGAGCTTGAGGTTCTCCTGCGCCGACGCCAGCGCGCTGCTGGCCTCGGCCAGTCCCTCGACCGCGGTGCGATAGCCCTGGACCGCCACCGCAACGTCGCCCTCGAGCCCGCGCTCCAGCACGTCGCGCGTATCATGAGCGCGCATGGAACGTGCCCGCGACGCGGAGATCTGGGCGTCGGTGTTCAGTCCATCGAACAGATTCATGTTCAACGAGATTGTCCCGCCGAACGAGCGATCCGACTGGTTGTGTCCGACCGTGGCCGGGAGCGCCGCGCCGGTCGTGTCTCTCGGAATGCTCTTCGTGTCGCTGGTGGGTTTGTAGTCGTAGAACCCGGTGGCCGCGAGGTACGGTAGACGGAGCATCTTCGCGGACCGCACCGAGAGATCCGCGGACTTGACCTCGAGTTCGGCCGCCTGCAGGTCGGGCCGGTTCTTCTTCGCCTCAGCCAGCACCGTGGCCTGATCGTATTCCACCGGCTGCACCGAGAGCGTCGTGTCCACGTCGCCGACCTGCGGCTCCGAGATCCCGATCTGGGAGGCGAGCGCCACGCGTGCGGTCAGCACCCCCTGCTTCTTGACCAGCGAATCGAGCGTGCTCTGCGCCGTGTTCACTTCCGACCGCAGCAGGTCACTGCGAGACACCGACCCGACGTCGAACAGCGCGCGCACCCGGCGCTCGTTGTCGTGTGCCAGCTTGACCGTCGAGATGGCGACTTCGTAGAGCTTCATCGCCTTCACCACTTCATAGAAGCTGCGGCGCGTGGCGAGCGCCACGTCGGCCTGCGCCGACCGCTGCGTGAATTCGCTGGCCTTGAGGCCGGTCTTCGCCGACGACAGGCCGGTCAGATTCGACAGGTTCAGGACCGACCACGATCCGGTGAGCGCGGGCGTCGTGGAGTATGCATAGTCATGGAACGAACTCGAGGGGAGCGACAACGTGCTCGTGAACTGCGAGAGGGCGAGAAAGTTGTCGGTTTGCCTGCCACTGCGGCTCACCCCCGCGAGCACGTGCGGCAGAACTCCCGAGTAGGCGCCCTGCACCCCGCCGCGGGCGTCCAGAACGCCGGCGTGGGCCGCGACCACCTGGCTGCTGTTCTTGAGTGCGATCTGAACCGCGTGATCGGCGGTCAGGACTTCCGCGTTTGCCGCGAGGGGGACCATCGTACCGATCAGCATCACCGCCATCGGTGCGACGGCGCGCGCAGGGATCCTCATGCTGCTCCTCCATGCCCCGCGCTCCTTCCAGGAGCGCCGTGGCGTGAGTTAGGTTACGAAAGCTTCCGGGAAAGGTTGCAGCCCGGTCACGAGCCGGGTGCGAAGAGCGCGGTGATGACGGCGACGCCCAACATGATGACCAGATAGAGCGAAACCAATGTCCAGGCCACCGACTTGCGCGGCGCGCCGGAGAGCGCGGCGGCGCCGAGCACGGCGACCGCCAGATACCAGACCGCGAACGGGCCGATCGCATCCAGGAAGACGCGCAGCCCCACCATGAGCTTGTCGTGCGAGTCCCCGGGAAGCAGCGCGCCGAACCCGACGTGGACGCCCTTGAACGTCTGCAGCATCCAAGCCTCGACGTACGTGAGGATCTGCGCCGGCAGGTTGACCAGGCTGGCCCAGGCCGCGACTTCGAGCGCGGGCCGATACTTGAGCCCGGTCCCGAGCACGAAACCCACGCCGAACCAGATCACCAGCGCCACCATGAGAACGAAGATCGGAATGAAGATGATCTGCTGGCCGATTGTGAAGGCGTATCCCACCGGGCTCGAGAGGAACTCCTCCATGCGGTCCACCTGCTGCTGCGTCATCTTCCCGGACTGGACCTGCTCGTCCCAGGTGTCGCTCATCATGGGGACCACCGCGCGCTCCTGAATCAGCGCCGATCCAATGCAACCCACGATCACCATGACGATCAGCGGGAACCACCACTGAGCGTGATCCCGCAGGCCATCCCAGGCGCGCGCCGGGCGCGCGAACACCGCCACCAGGCGCGCCGGCGGCGACATCACGGCCTCGGGCCTGGGCGTTTCGGGCACCGCATCCACGACTTCGCTCATGGGAACGCTCCGCATGAAGGCAGGGTTCGGGGCGAACGGAAGCGGACAGAGTAGGAGCGGCCGGATCGTGTGGTCAAACCAGCCGGCACCGGCGCGGAAAAAGCATTCCCGGGCGCAGCAAGCCGGGCTCGGGCGGGCGCGGGGGTGCTGCCGCGATCGGACGACTGCGACCTAATGAAGTTTGAACGCGACCGGGATTCCGACCCACACCGCCACCGGCTTGTTGTTCGCCAGCGCGGGCTTGAAGATCCACTGTTTCACCGCTTCGACCGCGTTCTGGTCGAACATCGGGTTCGACTTCACCACCCGTACGTCCTTGACCTTGCCGTCCTTGCCGACCAGCGCCTGGACCATCACGGTGCCTTCGACGTTCGCCTCGCGCGCCAGGTCCGGGTACAGCGGCTGGACCTTGGTGATGACTTCCGGCAACTCCTCGTAATAGACGTATTCGCCGAGCTTCGGATTCTCGTCTTCCTGCGGAGCGACCTGGATTTCCTGATCCGAGGTCACGCCCGAGCCGGTGCTCGCCGCGATTTCCTCCTGGCTCGCGATCTTCTGCTCCGGCGGCGCCTCGGCATCCGGCACTGGCACCGGCGCGGCCGCGGTCGGCGGCGCCACCGGCTGGGCCACTTCCACCTTGGGCGGCGGCGGCTTGTCGGTGAGCGGAGGCGGGGCCTGGAGCTCGCGGTACGGGACCAGCACGACGCTGGTCTCGTGCGGCCGGTGCGCAATGATGAACGCGGTGCCGAGCGACAGCAGGTACAGCAGGAGCGCGGCTCCGGTGGCGATCGCGGTCGCCCGGAACATGTACTTCTTCGCGACTTCCTTGAGCTCGGGTGCCCCGTAGGGCATGAACTCGTAGAGCGAACTCCGGGATTCGATCACAGCGACTCGACCTCCTTCTTCTCCTCGGGCTTCAGCGTGTTGAGCGAGAAGCGGGTCATCTTCGCGAGATCCAGCTCGTCGATGATCTTCACCATGTTGTTGAACTTGGCTTCCCGGTCGATCTCGATCAGCACGATCGTGTTTGCGTCACTCGACCACAGCTTGAACACCGTCGCGATCTTCTCGACATCGGTGCGCGCCCAGGGATCGGTCCCGTGTTTCCAGTACACGCGATCCGGCAGCACGCGGACCGTGAGCACCTTGGACTGCGCGACGTTGACCTTCGCCTCCTTGTCGGGCGGCAGGTTGATCTCGAGCGCCTGGGGAGTGCGGAACACGGTCGTGACCATGAAGAAGATCAGCAGCAGGAACGCCACGTCCACCATCGGCGTCATGTCGATGCGAACCCCGACGCGCCGCTTGGGACGATGGAATCCCTTCGCCTTGGATTTGCCGGTTTTTCTTTCGGGGGTGTCGACTGCGCCCATTGGAGCATCCTCCCGGGCCCTCAGGCCCCAGTCATTCTACTTCGCCCCGGCCTTTTTCTTCCCGAACAATCCGCCGGAGTTCGCGAGATCGGTCTGGACGTTGAAACGCGGCGCGTTCGCGGTCTGGAGCGCCGGCATGATGTCCGCCATCACGCCGTACGGCGCGTCCTTGTCCATCTTCACGATGATGCGCGCCGAGGGGCTGGCCGAGCGTGCGTTCGAGAGCACGGTCGGCATGTCGATCGGCACCGCTTCGGGCGCCATCTCGCGCGAGACTTCCTCGCCACCCGACCGGTAGATCACGCGCACCGTCGGGGTCTTGGTGACCGAGATCGTGATCACGCCGGTCTCGGGCGCCTTGGCGTCAGAATTGGATTCGGGCAGCGTGATCTTGTCCTTCTCCGGCGGCTTGAACTGCGTGGTGCACATGAAGAAGATCAGCAGCAGGAACGCCACGTCCACCATCGGCGTCATGTCGATGCTGATGCCGATGCGACGCTTTTTCTTGAGCATCGAACTCGCCCTCTACTTCCGGTCCGTGGTCGAGGCGGACAGCAGCTGCACCGCTTCGTACGACGCTTCGTCCATCATGTAGTTGAAGCTGTCCACGCGCGTCACGAATACGTTGTACGCCACGATACCCGCGATCGCCGAGAACAGACCGCCGGCCGTGTTGATGAGCGCTTCGGAAATACCGACCGCGAGCTTCGAGGCGTCCACCGCGCCGGTGTGACCGAGCGCCGCGAACGACCGGATCATCCCGATCACGGTTCCGAGCAGTCCGATCATGGTCGAGATCGAGGCGATGGTGGAGAGCGCGATCAGGTTGCGCTCGAGCAGCGGCACTTCGAGCCCGTTCGCCTCCTGGATCGCCGCCTGGGTCTCCGCCACGATCTTCTCCTTCGGCGCCCCCTCGGCCCGCACCTGCTGATACCGCTCGAGACCGGCGCGAATCACGTTCGCCGCCGAGCCGCGCTGCGCGGCACACAGCTTGATGGCGCCGTCCACGTCCATGTCGTGCAGGCGCTTGCGGACACCGTTCAGAAACGCCGGCAGCGACCCGCGGCCCTGCGCCTTGCGCAGGCTGAGCAGGCGCTCGACGATGAACGCGGTCTGCAGAATGATGAGCAGGATCAGTGCCGCGACCAGCGGACCGCCCTTCTGCATCTGAAGTCCGATGTCTCCCAGCTGCGGCAGGAACCACCAGATGGTGATCGAGATGGCAAGGGCGAGAAGAAATCCGAGCTGCACCAGATAACGGCTCATGGAGTCCTATTCCTCCGTTCCCGGCCGGTCGTCCCTCGGGGCGCACCTTCCAGGTGGGTTGATCTCAGTGAGCGGCGATGACCGCCCGTGCGGCTCGGCTCGGGTCGCGGGCGACCGTCCTCCACCGCTTTCGATACCTGCATGACCGGCCCGGTCGCCGGAACTACGCCTCCACCGCGAACGAAGCGACTGCCTGTTCCTCCGTCTCGTGATGGTCGAACACCATGATGAGCTTGGTCATGATGAAGATGTCCTTGACGGATTTGCCCAGGCCGCACAGCTTGACCTCGCCGCCGCGGCTCTTGTAGTTGGTGTAGCCGCGCATCAGCACGCCGATGGCGATCGAGTTCAGCCGCTGCACCTCCGACATGTTCAGCACCAGCCGCAGGTTCCCCGAAGCCGCCTCGTCCATGATCGCCTTCTGCAGCTCATCGGTCTCGGTGTCTCCGAAATAATTGCCCTTGAGAGACAGCACGGTGATGCTCCGCAGCTGCTTGCGGCGAACCGTCACGGTCTTGCCCTCCGCGCCCGCTAGACCGACTCCTTCTCGGCAAAGCTTGCGATCGCCTGCTCCTCATTCGCATAGACGTCGAACACCAGCGACAGCTTCGTGATCACGAAGATGTTCTGGATCCGCTTGTCGACCGAGCACAACTTCATCTGACCGCCGCGCTTGACGTAGTTGGAGTGTGCGGAGATGAGCACGCCGAGCGCGGTCGAGTTGCAGTGCTGGGTCTCGCCGAGATTGATCAGCAGCTGTTTGTTCCCGCTGTCGCTGAGCGCGCTGATCGCGCGCCCCAGCTCGTCGGTCTCGTCGCCGCCGGTCAGGTAGCCCTTGGGCGTCAGCACCGCAATCTGTCCCACCTGGCGCTGCTTCATTTCGCTCCTCCGGTCAGGCTCTTCATGCCCTTCAACGCGTCGGGTTGATTCGGATCGATCTGCAGCACGCGCTGGTAGTTCTCGGTCGCCTTCTCACGATTGCGGCAATTCTGATACCCCTGCGCCAGCCACACCAGGGCCTGGAGGTCCTTGGGACTGATCGCCACCGCCTTCTCGAGCAGCGGCGTCGCTCCGGTGCAGTCCTTGTCGAGCAGATGATGGTATCCCAACTGGCGGAACCCGATCGCGGCCGTCCCGCTGGTCGAGTCCAGCGCCACCGAGCGCTCGAACTCGTGCACGGCCATTGCGGTCGAATCCACCTGCTCGTAAAGGATGCCCAGCCAGAAATGTCGGTCGGCCTTTGCGTCAGCCAGGGACACCGCCTGCTTGAGCGCGGCGAGGGCTTCCGGATACTGCTTCATCTCCTTGTAAGACAAGCCCATATAGTAGTAAGCCTCGTCGCTGTTCGGGTCAAGCGCGATTCGCCTCTGGAGCACCGAGATCGCTCCCGGGTAGTCCTTCTGGCGGAATCGCAGCTTCGCCAGCTCGTTCATCGCGAAGCGGGCGTCGGCGCGCGTCGAATCGTCGGCAATGATCGCGCGATACACCGAGTCGGCCTGCTCCAGCTTGTTCTGGAAGACGAACATCTGGCCGATCAGCAGCAGGTCCCGCGACGTCGGCTCGCCCTTCCCGAACGCGTCTAACGCCTTGTCCCATTCCTTGCGGTCCACGTAAACGCGGCCGAGCACGGTGTACATCTCCTTGCTGCGGTCCCCGAGCTGCTGCGCCTTCATGAGGGCGGGCATGGCCTCGTCTTTCATCTTGAGCGCGGCGTAGGTACGCCCCAACAGGCTCCAGCCCTTGGGATCGTCGGGCATGAGCTGGGTGTACTTCTCGAGCGGCGCACGCGCCTCGGGGTACCGTTTCGGGTCGCGCTCGCCCGCGAGGTACAACAGGTTGCCGAGCGCGAGCTCGCCCGGCGGGTACTCGGGATCGTGAACCACCACCCAGTGATACTCGTCGAGCGCCTCGGTGTAGCGGCGGTCGAAGTACAGCGCCTGCCCGAGCCCGTAGTGGGTCTCGATGTCGGTGGAGTCGATCGCCAGCGCGCCCTGCAGTTCCTGAACCGCGAGCGCCCAGGTCCCGCGCTTGAGATAGAAGTTGCCGAGCGCCCGCCGCGGCGTGGCGTCGTCGGGCGACTCCTCGCGGGCGCGGGTGTAGAAGATGCCGGCGTCGCGGAGCGAATCCCGCGCCAGCTCCGCGTCGCCGAGCGCCACCAGGAACTTCGGGCGCCACTTCGGGCCCCATTTGAGCCCTTCGTTCAACGCCGTCACCGCTTTCTCGTGTTGGCCGGTCTGGATCAGACACTGGCCGAGCGCGAGCTGGGCTTCGGGGAATTTCCGGTCGAGATCGGTGGCGCGCTGGAACAGCGGAATCGCGTCGCCGTACTTTCCGGAATGGCGCAGCACTTCCCCCTGGCCCCAGTACGACAGCGCGAGCTGGCCGTCCATCTTCTGTGCCAGCTGAAACGCCTCCATCGCCTTCGCGTACTGGCGTCGCTTGAGCCACACCTGTCCCACGCCGGCACGGCCCTCGGCCAGGCCCGAGTTCGCGGCCTTCTCGAACAGCGTCATCGCCTGATCGAGGTTGCCGGCCTGAAACGCCGAGCGCGCCTCGCGCAGATCGTCGGCGCGAGCGACCACCGGGGCGGCCACGAGGAACGCGAGCGCCGCGAGCAGTGCGAAACCACGAGAGCGATGAGCGTTCATGATGATGAAGCTTCTCCTGTCAGTGAGTGCCGAGCAATGGGGAGCGTCGAACGAATCGCACCGGGACCGCGGTTGGCACGAACCCGGATTCCTGAACCAGCCGCTGTCCGTCGATGCTGGTAACGAACGTGATGAGTCCGTTCGCGAGCGGGCGCCCCGATGGGCGCACATAGAGATTGAAGAAACGCGTCAGCGGATACTCCCCCCGATACACCGCCTCGAGGTCGGGCTTCCAGTACGCGAGTCCCTTGAGACTCGCCAGGCGCAGCGCACGGGCCCCGCGGTCCGCCCAGGCCAGCGAGACGTAGCCGACCGCGCCCGGCTCGCGGAGCACGGTCGCCACCACCTCGGAATCGCCGCGCGCGGGAATCGAGCGCGCCTGGATCGAGACACCCGACGTCACCTGTTGCACGAAGCACTCCGTGATGTCGGCGGTCTCCGGCTGGACCACCGGCAGAATCGCGACGTCGCGCCCTCCGAATTCGGACCAGCGCTTCGCCTCTCCATCGTAGATTCGCTTCAATTCATCCACCGTCAGATTCTCTACCGGGTTGCCCGGATGCACCACCATCACCACCGCATCCCGCGCGAACCGATACCCTTCGAGCTCCAGTCTCCCGCGCACCGCCGCCGCCCGCTCCTCCGGCGCCAGATCGCGCGTGATCACCGCCACATCCCCCTCGGCCGCGAACAGCGCCCGGATCGCGTCGCGCGACGTGCTGTCGCGCTGGTCGATGCGCGCGTCGGGATAGAGTGTCTGGAACGCCTCCCGCTCGCGCGCCATCAACGCGCCCGCCTCGCTCGCGCACACCATTGAGATACGCCCGCTGGTCTGGGAGTCTTCCACCGGCCGGGGCGTCGAACGAGGGGAGCAACCGAGCCCCGCGATTCCTGAAAGGAACAGGACCCACGCGGAGGTTCGCCGTATTGCCCTGCCGGTGACCGGATAAACGAAGTGCATGAAGTCTAGAGATCGAGGCTTCGCCGTGTCAATCGCGGCGCCGCCACCTCGCGATTCCTTACCGGTCTGGCCGTGGCGAAGGATGACCCGCCCCCGGAAACGCCCACGTCGAAGAGCAGCCCGGCACACTAGTCAGGGGTCCACGCAGTGTCAAGAACCGCAGGCTCGGGGAGCCGCGGGTGGGCGGAATCGGGGCGGGTTGTGGCGCGCGCGAAACGGGTGCTAGGCTCGATCGCCGTCGCTGGTCGTTGCCGTCTCATCCAGGCCGCCCCCGGGGCGCCGAACCCGAAAGGCCGCAGGTCCTGACCCGCCCCATGCCAGCCCGCCCCCAGCGCCCGAGAACCGGAACCCGACCCGCCACCCCCGCGGCCGGTGCCGCGGGTCCCGCCGGCGCAACGCCTCTGCTCGACGCCGCGCTCAAATGGAGCGAGCCGTTCCTGATCCCGATGCTCCTCCTGCTGGTGGCGCGCGCGCTGTATTCGTTCTTCATCCCGACTGCGGCCGAGGACGCCTACATCACGTTCCGCTACGCGCGCTCGTTCGCGGTCGGTCATGGCCTGGTGTTCAACCCGGGCGAGCGGGTCATGGGCTTCACCTCCCCGCTGTGGACGCTGTGGATGTCGTTGGGCTTCCTGCTCCACATCGACGGCGTGCTGTGGTCGCGGGTGAGTTCGATCGCGGCGGACGCGGTCACCCTGATCGTGATCGTGGCGGCGCTCCGTCGGACCATTTCGCGTCCGGCCGCATGGTGTTTCGCGCTGTTCTTCGCGAGCTGGCCCTACTTCTCGGCCATGACCACGTCGGGCATGGAGATGAGCCTGATGGTCATGCTGATGGCGCTCTCCGCGGTGGCGGTCGAAGCGCGTCACCCCGCCGCCCCGGTCGCGCTCGCGGCGCTGGCGTTCTCGCGCCCCGAAGGCGTGGTGACCGCCGCCGTGCTTGGCATCGGCGCGCGTCCGCGCGACATCCTGATCGCGCTCGGCCTGCTCGCGGTCGCCTACCTCCCGTTCGGGCTCTACTACGGCTCGATCGTGCCACAGAGCCTGCTCGCGAAATCCCACATCTACGGAATCCCCGGCCCGCTCATGGGGAAAACCTGGTGGATCTGGATGCTGCCCCGCCCCTACGAGCGCAGCTCGAAGGTGGTCGAGCAGGGGCACCTCGTGACGCTCGCGGTGTTCTTCACCCCGGCGCTGATCCTGGGAGCAAAACGCATGTGGGCCGCGCGGCGCAGCGCCGTCGCGCGCTTCGCGCTGGCCGGGGTCGTGATCTGGCTGGGTTACTCGGCGCTCGGCATCACGTATTTCTACTGGTACCTGATGCCGCCGCTGGTGGCGCTCGCCGTGATCGCGTCCACGGGGTTCCCGGAGCTGGTCCGCAGCGCGCTCCTCTACCTATCGCTCGCGACCTATCTGCTGTTCGTGTACGTGGACGGCTTGCCGATCTACTTCTCGCGCGCCGACATCGAGTTCACCGGATTCATCGGGGTGGCGAGCTACCTCCAGGAACACGCGAAGCCGAACGAGAAGGCGTTCCTCGAGCCGATCGGCATGATCGGATTCGAATGCCCGATCGTG